>WLWD01003444.1_pt1:10000-55417 | contig 55417 bp, 48 predicted proteins | sample 6712731 | NCBI WGS metagenome assembly WLWD01 (sample SAMN12718690, study PRJNA576275) | sponge metagenome | isolation source: marine sponge | host: Mycale hentscheli | place: New Zealand: South Island, Marlborough, Capsize Point | collected 2014-11-01 | reverse complement strand
CTTCTGTGGTAGGTTCTTCTGTGGTAGGTTCTTCTGTGGTAGGTTCTTCAGTAGTAGGTTCTTCAGTAGTAGGTTCTTCTGTGGTAGGTTCTTCTGTGGTAGGTTCTTCTGTGGTAGGTTCTTCTGTGGTAGGTTCTTCAGTAGTAGGTTCTTCAGTAGTAGGTTCTTCTGTGGTAGGTTCTTCTGTGGTAGGTTCTTCTGTGGTAGGTTCTTCTGTGGTAGGTTCTTCTGTGGTAGGTTCTTCAGTAGTAGGTTCTTCAGTAGTAGGTTCTTCTGTGGTAGGTTCTTCAGTAGTAGGTTCTTCAGTTGTAGGTTCTTCAGTTGTAGGTTCTTCAGTTGTAGGTTCTTCTGTGGTAGGTTCTTCAGTAGTAGGTTCTTCTGTGGTAGGTTCTTCGGTGGTAGGTTCTTCAGTAGTAGGTTCTTCAGTAGTAGGTTCTTCAGTAGTAGGTTCTTCTGTGGTAGGTTCTTCTGTGGTAGGTTCTTCTGTGGTAGGTTCTTCAGTAGTAGGTTCTTCAGTTGTAGGTTCTTCAGTTGTAGGTTCTTCAGTTGTAGGTTCTTCTGTGGTAGGTTCTTCTGTGGTAGGCTCTTCAGTAGTAGGTTCTTCTGTGGTAGGTTCTTCTGTGGTAGGTTCTTCAGTAGTAGGTTCCTCAGCAGTTGGTTCTAGACACAACCAACCCAAACATCCCAAAGAATTAGACTTATAAAGACTTCTATTTTGAGTATAAAAGTACATGGTTGCAATAGACAATTTAAGTGAATGATTTATTTTAAGAGTGTAAGTTAAACTTCATGTAAAATTGCTACAGAATTAATTCCTATAAATTGTTCTATCCATTTTACCTGTTGACCTTACAATCTGGCATCTTATCCCACTGTAGCCCTGAGGGCAAGTGCAGACATAAGAACCAGCCTGGAGATGACAGGATCCTCCATTACTACAAGGGTTGACATCACAGGGGAGAGTGACAGGCTGTGTGCAGCCAGTTCCTTGGTAACCTGAAGTACAGCTGCAAGTGTTCTCTGCCACACACACTCCATTGATACATGCAGGAGAACAGGTGGCTAGAGAGGAAAACACAAGAGTAGTACAACTTCAAGAGTCCATTCTTAGAAATAGTAATATATTGTAGCACTGGAATAATCAGCCTTATTTTAACAGTTATTAACATAAGTATTTTAGCACTTTCATGCATTTATTTTCATTATATAAGGTATATTTTTATACACCAGTTTTTTTCAAAGAGTTTAAAATAAACTTTCATTTCATTGGCTGTAATATCTGGTAGCTACCTATCATTTTCCAGGTAATTGTCTTGTCAAGATTCATTTCTACGTTTATATCTGAAATAATTAGCTTTACATAGTAGAATATTTTCAGGTGTGTTTCTGTAAATGGACCTTCATTAACTAATGAATGCCCATGGATGACTGAAACATCCTATAATAGCTCAATATAGCTATAAACTAAATAACCCACTTAAACAGAATTACCTGGTGTTGTGATATTTGCAATCCTTTCAAACTCCAAGTTTCCCTGGGCAGTTCCCAGCCCAATTTCTGGTCTCCCAGTTGCAGCAATGTCAAACAAACAGAACTGGTCATTGCCACAGATCACTCTGGCCGACTGCTCCAAGCTTGGACTGGAAAACTGTGGAGCAAGTGTGGGCACAAAGTCAGGATAGAAATAGGAAGAGAATGATTTGTTGTTTCGGTACTCAAAGAGACTTTCATTTGGGTCAGAAATAATCCCTGAGAAATAGAAGAGATAATGGATAAAAAAAAAACAAAAAAAAAACTAGCAATAAATGAGTTGTACAAGTAATGTAAGCTTTCTTTCACTAATTAAAGGTTCTTCTCTATACATTTCAGTGTTGCTGAAGGACCAGTACCCCCAAATGTTTCAACATTTCCTGGACAAGGCTAGTAAGCATACTTATAACTACTCACATACACCAGATTAAGTTTATGCACAGGGGCAAATCAATTACAGGCGGAGTATATAGAACATCAGGTAAAGAGTCAATGAATTTTGGTAAAAAGTCCTCAAAATACTATTTAACTTTTATTATAATCTCTATAAACCAATCACCAAAAGAGAAGTTAACATTAAGGCTTGGAATTTGTTTTTTGTTTGTAGATTTTTGTTGGCTATTTCTTGTATGTAAAATAAAGGTAGCTATTTATACTAATATCAAACTGCTGTACTACAAAGTGCTTTCTTAATTGTTCTATCTACAAATATTATAACTCATCCCTCTCATATCCTCACATGATAGCCCATAAATATGGATGTCCCTGAGGGTGGAATTTAGGGGAATCCCCACGACCTCGCCCCTTGGTATGAGGTCATCTGCAGTGTCTCCATTGAAGTTTCCCATCAGGCCCTGTGTTGACCCTCTGTACGAGCTAGATAAACTGGTCAACACCGTGGATAGGAAGCCATTAGAGGCACGTGCTTCTATGAACACTCCAGACGAGAATAGTGCTGACAGTGCATTATTTCCCACATTAATTACGGTGACGTTCCCGAATTCTAGCTCCCGTTCATTGCTGAAGTCGACAAGCTCTCCGTCAACCAGCATCTCTATCGACATCTCATCTTCTGTTAACTGAAACTGGACCATTGAGGAGTATCTTTCCCTGGCAGCCAGTGCAGAGAAGACAGTAGCTTCAACATCCACAGTTTCATTGTCAACTGCTGGCACCATTCTTCCTTGAAGAGTAAATCTGTTGTCCGGAGTCTGAATGAGGAAGAACTCTCCTCTGCCATTGAAGGTGTACTTGTAGCCATCCAGAGTGACTATGTGGGGATCTCCATACACACAAGCTACAATATTGTAAAACACAGCATTAGTAAGATGGGTGTGGCCAATGAAGACACACCCACTTTTATTAATATAAAAACTTAGCCAATTCAACTCTCTATATCCCAGCTGCACTTTTCTTTTGCCTAAAGATGCCATACTTTTCTTCACTGTTGCAGTCTTTTGAAAAATACTGTGTACTATATTATCAGCAACTTGTAGCATTGTATTTAAGGTGGACAGACCATTAAAAATCAATATGTAGTAGTTAGTCAGTCAAAGGTTAAAACCGCACTAATACAATACACCTGCATTTATTTACCTATTAAATCAATACAATTGTAGCCTAAAATGAAATAATTGGGACATTTAGATCATTTTCATGTGTCACTAATTGATAGCCATCCATAGTGACCAAGTGAGGGTCCATACACACAAGCTACAGTGAATAAAGTGTTGATAAAAGAATTGAACTTTTTAAAAACCCATTTTGAGGACTCAATACATTACAGCCAATGGCACCAATAAGCTGGTGATATGCTCAACAGCACAAGGCTAGCAAGCAAACTAATAGGAAATTGAATCAGCAGTATCTTCAAGTAGCTATGTCTTCAGAATAAAGTTCACACTCTTCTCTTAAGTTAAGCATTCAGTTTCTGTTGATAAAAAAAAATACTTTTAAACAATCGAAAGTCATAAAGTAAAACTGATATGTATAGCTACAGCCTTACAATAGAACCTCTCTACAAAAAAAAACTCTGAAAAGCAATCCGACTCTCAACAACAACCAGCATAACTAAATGATCTACTACAATAGAAAATAACCTCCGAATGCAGCCAAACTCTCTACAAGGGTCAAAAGACGTACCCCCAAGCATGGCCTTAATGGAGAGGTTTCGCTATACTTGTTTAGCAAGCCATGGTGCCAAAGAAACAAATATAAGCATGTTGGACTGATCACACTACAGCTCTACCCGCATAAAAAGAATGACATCATTATATATGCAACATTGAAAGTGTCACGTCTAGTAGGCTAACAAATTTTAAAATTTCACAACCAATGTCTGCTAATCGCTAACCATCTTAGTATGAGTAATAGCACGGGCAACTGTGCTATTCGGGATTAATATATAGTATGAGTAATGCGATTGAAATAGCATGAGGCGAAGCCGAGTGCTTTTTCAATTGCTTTACAAGTGCTATACAGGTTAACCATGCTATCACTCGCTAATAGTAGGCCAGCTTTTAAAAAAAATCATTTCCACTTGTAGCTACACTGTATTTTTCACTCATTATCTCCTTATTTCAAGATAGTCTCGCGAGACAGACCTTTAACTAACCGCTACACGAGAAAGAGGGTCTGGACTTCTTTCCCGTGTAGTGGTTAAGTAAAGGATCTGGCTTGCAAGACTAATTTCAGGTTAGCTTCCTCTGGAACTTCGTTTTCAACGTACGGCTCATCCTAATCTGTTGAAAAACATTCCATCTAATACGGACAGGTAGAGCTTCTGTGGTAAAGAATGCCATTGCCTCCAACTAGAATCTACTCGAACTGTATGTTTCCAAGGTTAACACTGCATGTGTGATGCGCACTTGCCCGTACTATTTCACTTAGCTACTGTGGGTCCGCTCTCCATTGAAAGAGAAGGAAGTGGAGCAGAGAGGAAGGACAAGGGATAAGCAGAAGAGAAGACAGGAAGAGAGAACAGGAGACAACTATATGCACAAACACTCTATTTTTAGTTGTATCATGTTGTGAACCGCATTGGCTTTGTGTTTTGTGGGCGCAGGACAATGAGCCGGCTGGCTAGGTATTGGCCCAGCGCCCATCCGGGATTTCCATATATGCATGTGCTCTGTATCACTTTTGCTAGTCTGTTTATTTGGTGTGCGTGTGCGTTCCTTAACCTTCCCAACTAACAATAAATCTGTACTGGTTGGAGAATCATCCTCGCACCACTGAAGCCACAGACTCTGGTGGCAGTCAACTAAATTCGTATTAGAACCTCACTGGAGCGAGTATTCTTTGCTGACTACCGTTTACCAACTCAACAAAGGCGCCCCACCCCACAACTACCATGGTATGTCACTTAGTTTCTGTGCTATTTAACTCAGTTAAGTGCTATTTCACTTTCCCTGTGCGATTTCAATTGATTTTTTCCCATACATTTTTTTGAAGGGCAATATTTTGTTTTTGTTTTCTAGTGTGTTGATATGACTGTGTCATCCTTCATGCTAGGATCCTGGTGCAGTAGCTCAAGAAAGTTTAATTTATTTTGTCACAAGTAAACAAGTAAATTTAATTCTTTCATCGGCAATGGCTAGATTGGTAAGATGATAATATATGAACTTTTTATTTAATTATTCACAAAGAGATGACTTTTTAAAAACTATTTACGGATATGGGAAAAAAAAAGTATAATAAAAATTTGTTTACTAATGCTGCAACCCAATTTCAGACAGTCATAAAAGCTGCCATTGGTTTTAAACAGAATAGACAGCTTATTCAACTCCTGGTTGCTAAATTCTCAACTTCAGAACCTCATATACTTTTTTTTATTTTTAATTCAGGCAAACCAATGCTCAAAAATAAGCATTCCAGTTGCCATCTTTTCTTCTAAATTCTAAAAAATAAAACATTGGTGTTCTAATTTTAATTTTTTTTTATTACAGGAAGAATTACATCACATAAAAATAAAAAACTTTATTACACAATGGATTTTTAAAGCAGAGAAGTGTGTAGTTGAGCACTGAATAGCTATAGGTGCAAACTTTATATAGTTGCTGGGTGCCCACACGATCGTACAAGTGATTATTTAAACAGTTGAGAAATACCACTCCAATTGAATTAACAATCTCAACAATTTAATATCCTATAGCCAAGATCTTATAGAAATTATTAATAGTATATGAACAAGATCTTGTAAATCTTACTTGTTTTCTTGTAGGATTTTTAAATATGATCATAAAAAGCAGTACAATTCATGTCCAATTAATAGGATATTATCTTACGCAAGATTTTTGCATAAGATATTGGAGTTTTTCCCTCTACCGTATGGAATATTACACATAGCAGTATGACTTGACTCACCAGGTGGTGGAGGATTATAACGAGATCCATTATCAGAGGGTCTGTACCTGTAATAATCCAAGCAACTGTTCTGAGGTCCCTTGCAGCAATGGATGTAAGGAATCAAATCTTCTCTGATATGTGCCCATATGTTGACGTCAGGAGAGGTGTGGTCTACGGTCCCTCCATGTGGACTTCCAGTAACAAGTATACCATTAATGGAGTAGCAGCATTCTTGGCCAGCTCTAGTTGTTTGGATGATAATGTTGACAACTTTATTTAATTACTTACAATTTCATTATTCTCAGTGACTAGGTACACTTAACATTAGCTACTTTCACATATTTTCACAAATAGTAGAAGTTTCAATGCAAACATTTCAACCATTTTGCAATGGCCATCATCATAATTGTCAAAATTTTGCTATTTTTGTTATATTTTATGCAGAAAAAACTCCATTATTATCAAGAATGAAACTGCATTAATCAAATTATGGAGTCAAATAAATGTTTGAAAATTTGAACTAATGGTTTACTTTTAGCTGAGCCGATGTTTTTAGAACATCACTGAGTTTTATATTATTACGTTTTATCTAAAGAGCTTTGTCAAGACATCATGCTAAGTGTTTGATTAACAGGTAAGTATACGATTACAAATTAAATAGAAGATATAAATGTTTAGGGAATATGTGACCGGATTTGGGAAAATCCGCCTAAACGCGGCAAACAATTTTTTTCAGTATCACCGGGTAAAGCCTTATGGGTCGATTTTTTTCGAAAAAATTTTTATGGCAGAAATGGATAGACATCAGTTAGCTCTAGCTTATGACGCAGTTGTAAGCTCTGGCGTGCTCTAGAACTCACACTAGGAGGCTAGAAACACTAGCCGGTTGAACTCGTGTACGGAGAGTTGCTAAGAAATTATTGGCGGGCTTTTCACTAACAGCCGGGAAAAAACTGTAGCTAACTAATTCACTTGCTATTCTACATAATTCACGTACTCACGCAATTCTCGCCATCATAGTTTCTTAAGGAGCCCTGCATTAAGCATTTTAGACTTCTTTCAATCCGCCTGTAACCAATTTATTCCATAGTGTCCCGGAGACACGCAGTGATAGTATACAGACACAAGGCACGCCCCCTGACCTTAGCAACGCCTTTACCCGGCGTTTTTTCGAAATCAGCAGTAATAAGTTTAGCAAAAATACTGAAGTGTTGTAGTGCGTAGGGCGAAGACGGCTTGTGCTACAGCTTCCAAATTAGGAGGAAGGCATCCCAAGGCCCCGTGCAGCCTACTGGTAGAATAAATTAGAAAACTTTAGATGCCGCGTTTAGCCGGGTTTTCACAAATCCGGTCACATATATAAAAGGTGTTACTAGTAACGACAGGTTACATTAACGAAGTTAACCAAACAAAGATCTCAATTTCCAAATTCAGATTCCAAAATTTCAAAATGGTGGGAATAATGTCATCAAATTAGAGCAAAATTTATAAGATGTGGTATAACACACATACCTACACACAAAAACTTAGTCTACAAATCTTACCCGAACGCCGCACGGCTTGAAATTGCTCTAAAGCATGCCCTGTCTTCCCCGTGGAAAAAGGATGTGCTGGTTTCTAAAGCAGCTGCAGTGAGCGCTCTCAATCCACTATTTGGAGCAAGAGCTTGGTCTATGGTGGGCGGGCAAGCAACTAAAGATTCCAGGATAGATCTATTAATAGCACTGGATTGCCTCTGGACCCACGCTTCACAATCATCTGCATAAGAAGACGTGTCTCGTGAGGTGTAGAACACTCTGGATGTCAGCTTCACTTGCTGAACGGCTCCTTGTAATGGGACACTTCCCTGGGTGTGTCCAGTCAGTATGACTTCGATGGATACAGGAACCACGCCTCCCTGATCAAGTGAAGATATTTCAGGGTACGTGATCACTGCTCCTCCATTGTTTGTTTCGTTAATCAACAGAGTGGCGACTGTTTCTGTTCTAGAAGTATAGAGATAAGTGCCGACATTGTACTGGGATATTGTCAGATTGACACGAAGATTGCTGGGATTTCCTGTTGGAAACAAAGCCATAGGATTCCAAGAGATCCTGAGAGTGTTCCCGGGATGTACCAGAAGCCGTCCGTCCAGGCTGCTAGCATCGTTAGTAAATAACACATCATTCAGAACCTCCAATTTTCCTGAAAACAAAATAGAATAAAAAACATACCTAGACTCATTGGCTAAAAATATTACAAAATGAAGAAAAGATTTACCTTAGCTATTCGAATTATCTAGAAATTACATTTCACACGTACATACAGATGTAAAATTTTTCAGACATACTTGCATAGAAGGAACTGAATCCATCAAACATAGGTACCGTCCTATTTCCTGAGGGCCAGATGGTAACACGAACTCTTTTTAAACCACTTTCCTCAAAGAAAGGAGTCACGCAGTAAGCCCTGTCATCAGTGATGAAGTATCCTGGAACTTGGGCATCGTCAAAGGAACAGATAATGTCGTCCATGGTGGAGAAACACGGACCACCAAGAAGAATTGCCGTACCACCAAGGACACTACCAACCCGTGGACTTACCACCAGAGAATCTATGAAGAAAATAATAGAAAGAAGACACTGACATACACACACACACACATGCACACACACACACACACACACACACACACACACACACACACGCACAAACCTGTCACCTGATTTCACTTGGAGTTTTTTCTCAAGTATTTTTATATAAAATCCTTGAAATATATATGTCAAACAATCTCAATGAGTATCTTCTTGCTTACTTTCTTCGCTGCATCCAGTCTCGCCAGAATCTACTCTGAACGCCCAGGTTCCATTTACTCCGACATTGCTGGTTCTCACCACAGCAGCTGCAATGGCAGGGGTCGTAGACTGAAGTACCATGAAGGAGCTGCTAGCAGAATTGTACCCAACAACAGCATCTGAACTTCCTCTTCCAGCAGTCCATTGAATGTCGCCATATTTGAAGATGAAGTACGATCTTGACCCGTCGCTCACCAACACACACTGGAAGGTGTTAGTCTGAAGATACACCAACACATAGCTATCTTGTAACGCTGTTATATTTCAGAGCAAATTCTCTATCTTTTGCAGGCTTTTTTTTTTTAACAACATCTACAGAAGCATTTGGTCCTGACTGCAATCCTTAGTGAAAGTTAATTGTTAAACTGTATGGTTTCAAAAATATTGTGCGAAAGAGAAAGAATGCATTAATGAATATATGAAAGAGATTGTGATGTTAGATAGAATTATATTGAGAAAGTAGTAGCTAGTAAGTTACCAGTAGAGATAAAGATCCTCCGAAGAAACTAATTTCATCCCAAGTCACGATGAAGAGGAAGTTTGGTCTGAAGTCCATAGCACTCACAAAGTACATCATCAATTCCCTCTGAGCATGTCCCAACAGCGTCCCATTGGAACTGGCATTACGGTAGTAGACACGCCCTCTCTGAGACGTGTCTGCATCAGCCCAGAAGGGAGCAATGAGAGATATGGGCGACGCCTCTGTGGTATTCAACGGGAGTGGACGAGGGTCATAATTAGTACTATATATATTGTCGAATGAAAGAAGTCCGTTTGTGTAGATCTAAAAAGGCAAAAGTTCAGATTGTAACGTCAGGGTAGGAGTTACACCTCAGGGTAGGAGTTACACCTCAGGGTAGGAGTTACACCTCAGGGTAGGAGTGACACCTCAGGGGAAATTCTATAGTGCCCATTAGTTAGAAGCATTAACAAAATAGTTCAGTTTATGAATTTTCCTAACTGCTGATAGCAACTCATGAATTCAGTTATCCTGCAATTTGAGAAACTATGAATATAATTGCTGTCACTATAGTAAACAAGTTAACTAAAAATTATTTTACCTAAACAAAAATATGTATCAGAGCTCGGCACATAAAAGCCAGCTACGAACACTTCAGCGTGATTAAAATAATAGCAGGAATAGTATAATAGTAATATATTATAGTAGTAGCAGTAATAATAATAATAATAATAATAACTAATAAACAATAATAATAAAATGATAACAATAGTAATAATAATAATAATAATAACAATAGTAATAATAATAATAATAATAGTAATAATAATAATAATAATAGTAGTAGTAGTAATAATTATTATAATAATTGATGCAGATATTAAATGAAAAAAGTGCATGCAGCTTTAAGTAACAATTTGACAAGTTGTGGGTTATGGGTGGGCGTGGTGCACCTGCTACAACAGTGACCACGCTCATCATTTCCATGGCATAGCTAATCATATGACTATAATTAGCAGAACTTACGTAAAGAATAGAAGGCATCAGCCCAAAGAAAGGGAAAGTTTGAGCGGACAGAGGGACGGGTGCAATGACGTCATCGCCTATATTCACAGAACCGTCTCCAGCAGATGGGCCATAGGGGTAAAGATTCCCAGACACCCCCAAGAAATTAAGGCAGAAAAATAGTACGCACCACACCATTTCTTCAGGGAAATAGTCCTCAAGCAAAAGCATACAAGGGGCACTAGAGTTGGGAGCAGTAAAACGGGGAGGAGCTGGTTTTTCGATTATATGCGCGCGCACTCAAATTTCTTTATTCCCTCAATTCCGCCCACATCTGAGCGGACCATACGTCGCGCTCTAAAATATAACCATATACTGTAGTCGTCATATGAGAAGTAAAAATGCAAGTCCAAAAGTAATCTGTGGACCAGCCACATTTGGTAGGCGCACTGCACACCAGACGTCATACACTTGTAGCTCAACATATATTGAAATTTAAAGAATAATTGAATGCGTATTATTATGTTTTAAATGAATCCAAAATAGAACAGCAAGTATCTGAGAATAGGATTTGGACTAAGCAATATATTTTTATTCATCCCCAAAACCCAATATTTGCTTTCAGCCCCACCCTCTCTCCACCCCCTCCCTGAAGTTTAAATTAATATTTCACATGGCTTCTACCGACTTGGCATTGTATGTACGGTTGGGCGTAGCTGGCTGTCAGAAGAAGGATTTAATAGCAATAAATCTAGGGGTCCCCAACCCCCTTCCTGCAAATGGCTAAATTTACAGCTGACTAAAGCTCTATATCCAGCATGCTCATATATTGACATTACATCCAACCCCCCTCCCCCCCTCCTCCCTTCTTTCACCCTCTCCTTCCCCTTCTTCTTACTTCGTTATTCCCTTGGGCTCACATTATGCATGAAATAGTAACTTTTACATGATTTATTGAATTACAGAATTACTGGCTTCCTTCTTTAAGAAAACTACTTTCAATTAACTTCACAGTGCCGCTTCTAAATATTATTAAATAAAGGAGTTTTAAACAAAGACACTAATAATGCAAGCATTTCAGTTTCAATGGATTTTTGTTTTACGAGGCCAGTAACGACTTGACACTATTGAGCCTCATCATCTTATCATTGAACTCCCCTGAGAAGTAAGCGATCCATCATATTTACACAAGAACAGCAACTTCAACTCTCCCGTGTTCTTATTCTTTGTAAACACAATAGATTGAAGGTCATCATCTATAGCCATTAATTGCCCCAGGTGATGTGAGGGAAGAGAGGGTGCGTTTGGAGGAGGGGCATATTTTTAATGTAATAATGCAGAGGCCATCAAGAGTGAGAGTTGTGTCATTGACTTTTGTACTTATTTTATTGAGAACTTGATTATATATTTACACACTTACTCCAGCTAGTGGCATGTGTGGAAATATAAATGCATTGATATGAAAAGTAGAGAATATTATGTTTTGTTGAATGTTGTTGTCACATTATATTATCATAAGAATGTACCATTATTATTATTATTATTATTATTATTATTATTATTGTACTATTACTATATTATTATAGCAATTTTCTCGTTTTTTACAGCCAATAATAATGTTAATTAAAACTTAACCCGACGCTTCGACTTCTTGCCGAAGTCGCTATTATTATAATTATTTCAGCCGAGAATGATTGAATTATTATTAATACTATTACTATTATTATTTTTATTATTATCATTACTATTACTATTATTAAAACAACTACTACTAGTTACTACTACTACTACCAACTGTCATTAAATTTATTTTTCTTATATTTGTGGCATTTCTTTCCTATTGCCAGCTTTATTCCGTAAATATTAATATTCCCCAAAGAAAAGACTAATCGTTTGGGTCTCCAAGTTAGCTAAACATTAGAATTACCTTCCATGCATTTGAGTATGTCTGATCTGTCCCTAGCATATGACTTCTTCAATGGCATAAGAATGTAATTTTCAAACATAGCTTAGCACAAACAGAAGTACACTTCCAGGTTGCCTTCATATCATACAAAGCATTGCAACAAAGTTTAGTCTATCTTTTACAAGGAGCCTTCTCTTTTTTACCTTGGCTTGCAAGAAATGTTTTCCAGGTAAGATCTAAATGGGAGGAAGTGCTGAAAACGGCAGAGAATGGGTAAATCAAGCCTTTGCAGAACTAAAAAAAGAAGAAGAAAAACAAAGACCAACTTGAGTGTATCATTAACTATGTAAAATTAAGTAGTCTTCATATCACAAATTAATTACTTTGTGCATCTTCTGGCATGCTAGCCGCCATGAGGAAGATGAACCAATTAAAGAGTAGCATTCCACACGCAGGAAGTTAACTCGTGTTCCTTTCGCACCTCTGTCCCTTTAAAAACATGACAGAGTGAAGAAAAGCTTCTCACTCAACAAAAATGGAGAACCTAAACAAGAGGAGGATATCTGCTGCCACGCGGCAGATCCGGGCGTTCATGAAGAAAAGGGCTGAAACGGATCCATCTTTGCCTTACCTGTCCAGGTTCTCTCTCACGGATGACGTGGATGCAGACACTACTGTATTGAAGCTGGGAGATGTCTTCAGTCTTTATACAGAAAATGAAAAAAATCCAGGCTTTGTCAACACCTTGGGGTATGCTAATGTAGTTTCTTGCATTAATTATTTGTTCACCCTTGCAGATAAACTGGTGACCAGTTATGTATATATTTACAGTAGTTATTCCTATGCTGACTGGGCCTTTGTGTGGGGGATAATACAATGTTGATGTAGGGTAGCTAAGGGCATGTATAAAGTGAGGTTTCTGTTGGCTATGTTTAGTGTATGCTAATGTTGGGTCTATATTGAAGATCTTTAGCTAGCTATATGTGGCTATTTCCAATGTATTAGTCTAGATAGGAAAATATAGTTGTATCAGAAAAATAATTTTTATAGGTTAATTTATAAGGAACAAAGACCGCCGTAACAATTTTTTAAAACTTTTAACTTGTATTGTATATAGCCAAGCTTGTAATATTTGTAAAAAGAGGCCCAGCTGCACTCTCTGGATAGTGGTGGTTTTGTAGCTTGGGAGTAGGAGTGGCCCAACATCTAGCGCTGAACTTCTTAGCCAAGCTTGAATGGCTCTGAGGACCGCTCTCTGGGAATCTGGGAAGAGACAGGAGGTGATACATTAGTGTTCCAGAGGCTTCCAGAGTTCTCCACGTTCTTTACAAGTAGACAGGTTTCAGCATTTCAGGAACGTGCAGGCAGCGAAACCGGTTTGTTCCCACCCATGTTCCAGCAGGCTGTATTACACGCCCACCTAACCACCAAAGAGCTCAGCTGCTTGGTCTTGCTGCCTGCGCGCGCGCGCCTGGTCACGGTCAAAGCACGTAAGCGCTTTTGTTGTTGTGGTGCGTGGTGGTTGGAGAGTAGGCGGGGCTCACTGCGGCTGCAGTATCTAATTAAGCGTTTCTCAGTTATTTATTTTAATATTTCTGACATCAGAAACCCAACCTACTTTTCCTGCAAAGGTTGGCCTATAGTACTGGAAGACTGGTTTTCAGTTGTGACTTTTCTCCCGAGCAGAGCAGAGCGGTCAGCTCAGTTGTCTGAACGGGCCCGTGCCGAGAAGTCGCATGGCTGTGTAAATCGCTGGGTGGTAGTGAACCCGAGGTCGTTGAGTGCCAGGAAAGCGAGGCGGTGTGGCACAGTGTGTGTGTGCGCGTTCCCACAGCTTGGTGTTGCTATTGTGTGCTTTCTAGCACTATCTGAACTTGAATAACAGCTAGTCATTGAGGATCTATAAGATTTAGCTACAATTCAGGAAAAGAACCTGAAGAAGATTGAGGCAAGAAGTGATTATATTCATTATTTTATGCAAATTTCTCAAGAATCAGTGAACCAAGAAAGAGAAAAGTATCGAAAAAATATATATTTTTTTGAGCATTGCTCATTGAGGAGATGTCTCGGTTGCCCTCAGGTGGAGAGAGCGGAGAGGGAGGTGCAGTCTCGTACGTGCACATTGGCGACCATGTTTGTCTCTTTGCAGAAGGCGGAGTTTCTGGATTCATCAGCACACTGGGGTGCGTTACTTAGCTTGGACAAGGTTGCTTACTCATAATTTTTTTTTTGTCTTATCTATCTAAGAGTTTCTTGGTATATTTCTCTCAACTTTTTTTATTTTTTTATTACTGTAGGATGGGTTGTAAAAAAAGTATGCTAAATGTCTTTTTTTGTGGTATGAAAATGTTTTTTGTAAAAGAAGATTGGCATGTCTTCATGTGCTTGTTTCCGAGTTGTTTTCTCCCCTTAACTTATTTTATTTTCAGGCAACACCCACTCTTAATTATGTATTTAGCTTCTACCTTACCGTCACATCTTCGGAAGGCCTACTTTTTTTAAGGCAATACTGTGGATATGTGTAGTTCAATTATTATTATTTTGCAATTGGACTCCATCCACTTTATAAGAGGATATGTTCCCAATGCTAGAAATATCATTTCACCCTCAGTAGTGTGATTTTTCAGTTTAGTTGGGGAAGAATCTAATAATCAGATAATTTTTTTTTTAAATCCCTAATCAGTGTAGAATGAGTAGGTGTATTATATTTTGTGTTGGTGCTTTATAACGGAGCAGTTTAACTGATTGATCAAGTTTATATAGTATCGTTCCAATGTTTCGGTCGACCTATGTCTGACAGTGATTTTAACAGTGGTATTATGGCTCACCTGTATTGGTGGTGGGTGTATCTTGTATGTCCTATTTTCTAGCTGTTACTAATTGGACTACGCACGGCAATAAACTTAATTCTAGTACGTTTCAACCAAGTTTGCCAGTCTTCTGGTACAGAAAATCATTTTCAACAAATTAGAGCTAACAAATAGAATTATCCAAACTATGTCACTATGCCTCTCAAAAATTACATCGTGTATGTTGTGGGCATAGAGGAACATTGAAATGGTTCTAATAGTGAAGTATTCAGCTAAGCTAGTCTGGCACAGCTAGGCTCAGCAAAAATACATATGTGTACTGCAAGCAATTTAAGAATTGGTGCATTTCAATGTGTTATAATAGTTTAATACTACATGTGTTGGTATGAGTGTAGTTAGACATTTCTACTACTATGATTATGGCATATTGAACTTGTCCTACAAAATGTTTCTTAGAAGCTATGCTGGTGGAGGTGGGGGAAGTCCCTTTCCCAATGTTTGATGTGGCTAGGGCAGTGGCCAGCTGTATTTTGTTAATTAAAGCATGTAGTTGGTAGGGGCCCAGCTGCTGTATGTACTGGCTTGTACATGTTACATGAGTGCATGTGCTTTGTACATGGCAACTTCCTATTTATTTTCCTTTGTTGGGTCATCATGAATTAGCATCTTATTAATATGTAATAATAAGGCCATGTGAAAGAATATGGCGTCTCTGCACTCCATGAGGATATCCCTGTTATTATGCGTGATTCTGGTACATGTATGTGTTTGGGTCAAGTACGTACGTCCTTTTAATTCGCACGCTGGAATAGAGGTGTGGTCATGGCAGTCATTCCTGGATCTGTGCTGCTAGTTGTGAAATCTTCAAGATGGCAAGTGTTGTTTTGGTTCTCATTTTGAGTGTTGGTTGCTGTGGGTAGTTAAAGTGCTTATAGGGTCGAATGGGCATTACGTGGGAAGTAAAATGAGTTAGTGAATGGGCATGAGTGGGGACAAGCTGTTTGGGCATTTGTAAATGACTTAACGACCTGTGGGATATACACAATGTCGCGTGTGTGAGGGCAGAGATGTATTTCTATGTCCCTGACAAGGAGAAGATGGATGGTGTTTAATTCCATATTTTGTGGTACATACATATTTAACTTTCATAGTGCACTTGAACGAGGACATTCAAGTGTGTGTGTGTATGTAACTGGATTATGTGTGTATGTATGTTTGTGTGCGTGTTGCATGTCACGGTCCGTGGTCTAACTAACAGAATATGTGTTTCTGACATAGCTGGGTCAACATTTGCACTCATTGTGTTTGAACTCTTTTGGTGGTCTGCTTACTCATATGCTGGAGGAAGTGATTGGGAGAGGGAGTTTGTATGTCTTTGATGATGCTCGTGGAAGTGACAGTCGTTGTGAATGGTGGGCCTCTTTTGGCATATGATGGCGAGGTGAAAAACTAAAAGTTTGTGAAAAAGAACCAGGCGATAACAGAGGAGTGTGGTGTATGTATGTGTGTGTGTGTATGTATGTATATATGTATGTATGTGTATACATGGGAGTGTGTTTGTGTGTGTGTATGTATGTATATATGTATGTATGTGTATGCATGGGAGTGTGTTTGTGTGTGTGTACATATGTGTGTCCATTTGTGATATAGTATGGTAGGTGTTGGATTGCATGTGCCATCTACTACAAGTCTTACTGTCATGTTCAATAAGTAATTCTTAATCATCTTCGGACCAGCAGTGAGTGCTGGCTCTTAGCTTCTGTTCTGTGTTATTCTTTTTCATTTGCTTGCAAACACACCAATAATAATGGCTCAACTTTGACCTTATTTTGTGCTGGCAAGATTTCAAGCTGATCGAGAAGGGGGAGGGGAGGATAGGGGGGAGCCCCATGCTGTGAGGTATTCCCCTATCCGCCTACTCAGACGGGTCATAGCCCCAGGATTTTCCTCTGGCCAATTCTGAACTTTTGAAGTTAGCTTTGGGACTTTTTGCTCACTTTCTTTCCTCGGCCCCATGGCTTCTGCTGATATACACGATTTACAAAGCAATAGCTATCACTGCCAATCAAAGTAGAAATAAACATTTTAAAACAACAACAACAAGTGGCTCCATGCAGTGGACTGTGGGAAAGGTTGTTTGGCACAGAGAATCGTTTTTCTGGACCTTTGTAACGTTGGGATGGGATTTGGGTTCAAGGTTCAGATAACAACAATTTGTGGAATGTTTAAGTTTGGATGGAAGTTAAGCCGACAGAGAAGGTACAACAATAGGGATGTATGTGTGTGCGTGTGTTGTAACAGATGTTGGCAAAGAATCATCTTACTTGCTGGTGTGTGTATATATGTATATGTAATATTATATATACTAGTGATGTGCTTGAGCACAAATGGCGAGCGAGCCTAAACTACACTATTTTTATATGATTGATTTTAACTTCTAACACTGCAAAGCTACTAAAAATAATGTTGAGTTTTTTAAATTACGTTTATATGGTAAAGGGATTTAAATGCCATAGTAACCATTCACCAACTGTTTGAATTGAAAAACAACAACAACAACAGCCAAACAATACGCGTTATTTAAACGTTTTCTTTGTGATATTGTCTAGCTAAGTAGGAACTGTAACTCACAATACTTTCACACGACTGGACATACCTACACAATACTAACCTACCTGGTTAGTCCATTAGACCATAAATTTTCAAGTGAATGCTGTTGCGTACGGCTTATAACCATGACAAAGAGCGCATTGAATAACCACTGCCACTAACTCGAACAGAAATGGAACTCTGGTAGGGTTTCAAGTTCTAACTGCACCCGCAAAAGAATTCAAAATGATGAACAATTCAATTTCTGGGGTGATACGGGTAATGATCGATAAACCAGAAGATTCAGTTTAGTGAAGTTTGGGACGGGATCAACCACCTAACTAACACAAAAACGCCAGGGTCAAAGTACAAGAATGACATGTGTACGTCCAAACATAGAAACAAATATCCCTGATTTTCAATTGAGTTACCCCTGATAGTGTCTCGCTTGCTTTGCTCGCTTGCCAATTATATATACATGTACATCTTCATTACTATAATTGTGACAGGATCTGAGAAAACAGCCCACTTGGAGCACTCCATCAAAATTTTATTTTTGTATTTGTTATGTACTCCTTAAAATTTCCTTCAAAATGAGCCATAAATAATTAGCAGGCTATCAGTAGTTTTCGAGTTATGAGCCGTTAAAGTTTCGCCTGTTCTACCACGCTATTTCGGAAAAATTGAGAAAAACGCATTTGAAAGACCGCAAGAGAAAGGAGTGCGGCATTTCTAACGACACGCTCGCCATGAAATACTTGTCGTTGACACTTCAAATTTTGTCAGAAGGTAGGCAAAGGGTTTTAGATTGGTATGAACAAATAAAAAATTTTCCCAATTTCTATGCCCAACTCGATGTTTTTGCCTGTATCTCAATTTCATGTTTTGCGCGAAGTGGGCTGTTTTCTCAGATCCTGTCACAATTACTAAAATTGTTTGTGTTTTGTTTCTCACGAGCAGAAATCAAGTTAGAGGCTTGGCACTGGAAGGAGTCTTATAAGAGTGGGGGTAATTAGTAGCAGGGGGTTAGTACGCTCGCAGTGCAGTAGTTGCGTGTTTTAGTTGATCTTCCTCTTGTATTTTAAGTACAAAGAGTACTGGATTTCTGTCTGTTTCTCTCTAAGGCAGTATAGTTCTAGTAGCATGACTTGGCGGAGAAGACTAGGCTCCTAACTTCTCTATTCTGATCATTCTTTATCTGAACTGAAACACCTATCTGTCTTATATTAGCATGGTTTGTGCGTTTAATATTGTAATATCCCTTTGAACATAATGCTTAGCTAACTTATCAAACTTGCCCTTTAGCCCCTCATGTGTTCTGAAAGAATGGGTATTATCCTAGCTCAGTCAGTACTAGCTGATTTGTGTAGATAGAGAATACTTGGCTGCATATGTACGCAGGTGGAAGTTTGTGCACATGAAGTGCATGCATGTATGTGTGTGTGTGTTTGCGTCATGGCAGGGCTGTACGGGCAGTGTCGTGTAGTGGTTGTTTGTACAGAGTCAATAGTTTGCATGTTTGGTTGTGGTTCTTCCCTGAGAACAGTATTGATTTTAGAGAAGAATGTGTCTCTACCCGATCCTTGTGTCTTCTCTCATTGATTAAGGAATGGTCGACAGAGGGAAGAAGATTGGGTGTGTGTATGCAGTGATGGTGGAAGCTACTTTTTGGTTCTGCTAATGTTTTGCAAACAATATAGTAATTGCTACTAATGCTGTGTGTGTGTGTGTGTGTATGTGTGTGTGCGTGTGTTATTACAGTGTGTGTCTTGTGTGTTTTTACATTAATTCTCAGCTTTCCAGTTGGTTCCTAAAAACCGAAGAAGTGTTATTTCTTTGTAATTAGCTTCTTTGTGTGGATTTTCCATCTTATCATCTTTTTGTCATCTCTTATGAACCTGACCCATCATTCCCGACACTGATATGCTTGTCACCAGCTAAGCAATCCGACCAGAAGAACCGTTGAGTGGGAAAGAATTCATAAAAGAATCTGGTACCAGTTGGTGCTCAAGTGTGAGAGAGGGCTGCATGAGCCAGGCGTGTTCTAGGAATGGCTTGTAAGGCTTCTCTTTCTCTCTAATCTACCTTTTTGGCTATCTAGTTTAAGTTGGTAGTATTGTTAGTGGAAAACTTCATTGGTCTGTCAGAGAGGCTTTCTTTGATCCATTATGATACTGGGCCATCTGAGTTGTCTTGAATCAGTTAATGTTGACTCTTTACGGTGATTGTTTATCCACGCTCAGCTGATAGGCCAGCTGCTTTCAGGTAGCTGAGGTGTTTGTGTGTGTGTGTGTGTATCTTAATTGGTTGACTGTTTCCACCCTCACACTCTGTGTTGGAGGTCATTATTAATTTTAATATTAACTGTTATTATTTTATGTTTGTAGCAGATTAATGGATTGGTTTAATTAAGTGACAAAGAGTGTAGCCCAGTAATGCAGCTGTAAGCTTATGAGAAGTTTGGCCTGGGAGGAGGTCATAAAATAATCCAAGCTACATTATTTTTCATATTTTTTCCTACCACACCCTTTTCTCTCTTGCTCCCCTCCCACCCCTCCTACTTTTCCTCTCTCTGTGGTTTCAGGTTGGTGGATGATCGTGTGGTGGTGCAGCCTGAAGCTGGAGACTTGGCTAAACCTCCTGCAAAGTTCAGGGGTCAGTGTAGTTGACCTGGAGAATATACAATAGGAGGAGGAGGGAAGGATGGAAGGGGGTTGGAATTGGAATGGGAATAGGAATGGAATGGGTTTATACGAATAGGAATGGAATGGGGTTAATATGAATAGGAATGGGATAGGAATGAACGTGTTTTGTATTGTCAGTTAACTTAACTTAAGCAATAGACATACATTCCGTTCTGTGTTTCCAGTTTATTTTACAGTCTTTGAGTGGGCAGATTGTAGGAATGTCAGTATCCTAGGCAACTATAGACCAGCTGTACATAGCAGTAGTGAGCTTGCCTTGTGAATAAAGGCACGGGCTATTGTTTACCTAAGCATGAATTATGGTGGACTTATTCATGAGGCTTTGATTTGCCTTTACTTAAGAAGGTAACTTAAGAACTCCTAAATAATGGAAGGGAATGGGTTTGGGCGGGTACTAAAGGCTTCAGTTGAGGTTCAGTGCCTGGGAGTGTGTTTGTGTGATTCATAACCATCAACCTCTTTACCCGGGAGTTTATCATAAATAGGACGATACAATTGTATGTATATAAAATATTTAATATAGTCTTTAATTGTGTACTGGTACTAATACATGTATATAATTTATCTTATTACCTGGTATGGTATGGAGCAGATTTTTTTTTTTCGTAGTCATGGTAACATTTGGTAGAAATAGAGACACTTTGATTATGTTTATTGAGGAAAGGACTTGACCACTTCCATACCGCTTATGTGCTTGAGGTTGTGAGTGTGTTTATTTGAAGTAAACAGAAAGTTTTAATTTAGGATGTTCATCTCCCTTTCCTCCTCTTCTCTCTCTCTCTCCGCTCCTCTCTCTCTCTCCGCTCCCCCCACCCACTGACACACACACACACCAACACACACACACACACACGAACTTTAAGTCACAACAACAACAACACGTATCATGAATACGTACATGTAGATAGCGTGCAAGTGAATGTTTAGGTGCATGCATGTTTTAAAGAACTTGGTAACCTGTTGCTGTGAAGTTATTTGATCCGTACATGAAATATCAGGTGTCAGTCTATATTTCAGAGCATTGCTTCTCGTAATGGCTTATAGGACTAGTCAGAGAGAGAGAGAAGGGGATTGATTTTGGTCGGCTCTGGTGAACTATTAAATTTCATCAGTTATTATTGTATGCTGGGTAATTGTTTTAACCTGCAGTGGTGGAAGTAGAAGGAAAAGTACACGTGTGTGTGTGTGTGTATGTGTGTTCATAGACTCAGGTTCTGAGTTTGTTTCTTTGTGAGTATGTACACAGATAGTGTGCATTTTGCTAATTGTCACCTGGCTTGGGATGAAATGGCTCGAGTCTCTTCCCAGTGGGACTTCTGATGCACACACATACACGCACACACACACACACACACATGCACTCACACACATACACGCACACACATACATGCACACACACATACATATACACTCATGCACACACACACACACACACACTATTGCATGCATACCCACATGCACACTTCCAGTGGAGAGACAGTGTCAGTCATGACATACATCTTGCTTTCTTCTGCATTGATTATTCTGAGGATCTCCATCTTTCCATTAAGAGACTTGTACTGCCATCTTAACGATATTCATGACTTAAATTCTTAATTTAGTGCACCAAGTTTGTCAGATATCTCAAAGTGTTTGGTGTAATTATTGTAGTCTTTAAAAGTCTATAATATCCCAAGGTCTGTCCTATGCAGACTGACTGACACAAATGTCAGACGAATTCCCTTTTCCCCATTGTACATGTACATGTGTGTCCAATATTACCAGCTGCCTCTTGTCAGTCCTGACTGGTAGCCATGACTGTTCTGGTGTTTTCTTTCTTATTATAGATTGTATTTTCAAGATTCTGCCGATGCAGCGGTACTCTGCCCAGGAGCAGTACCTCAAGGCTACCCAGGCAACTCACACCAAGAGCATGCCTGACATAGTCATCCTCCAGAAGCTGGGGGTGAGTCACACTCACACACACACATACACACACACACACACACACACACACACACACACTCACACAATCTTAAACACACTTGCACAATCTTAAACACACAATTTGAATTTTTCCATTTCTAGGGTTAGCAAACAAGCACAGTCCAATGTCAGACCAGTTGTTCAAAGCATATTTAGATGAGTGTGAGAGATACGGAATCAGAGTGCAGTGGTCTTCTTGGACCAACTGGAAGGAGCAGGAGTTTAAAATGATTGAATCTATGTCCAAAGTCTCTCTTCTTTTTTTTTTCTTTTTTAAAAGTGTTTTAAGACCAGGAATACAAGGAGTGGGGGCTATTAGTTATGTACCTTGTAAATCTGGTTTCAATGATGTACAACATTTTTCTCCTTTCCTCTATCCTTACCTTACCAATATAGATGTTGACCTTCTGAATTGGAGTGTGTGTGTGTGTGTGTGTGTGTGTAACCATGGATACCTGGCACATGTGCGGTTTGGGCCATTGAACATCAAAGAACGGTTTTCTTTCTTGAGAGAAGTTGTGCAGCTGTACTCTGGGGTAACATTGGTGTCTCTGTATGTACCAGTTAGCAAGTGCCTGGCAGAATTCCCCTTGCTGGTTCCTCTGGTATTAGCTGGATGCTACGAGTGCCCGTGTGCACCAATTGCTAAGCAACAATTTTGTTGTAGGCCAAACAAATTACTACTTAGAAAAGCACATGGAATTTTTATTAGGTTTTACTGAGAAACAGCAACAATAACAACAACAACACTATAAAAATAATATAGAAATATCTTTTGTTTTAATTTGTTATGTTGAAGAGTTTCCAAAGTTGTTTGGGGGTTTCTCGTTATCCTCCGTGGGTTGTGTGTGTCTTTCCAGACGGCAGCTGAACAGGAGAAGAAGCAGAGTCAGATAGAGACGGAGAAGCAATGGGGAGCTCCGGTACAGTATGGTACCACTAAAATACAGGTGAGGTGATCACATGATCTGTGGGTGGGCGTGGCTTGGTGTGTATGTAGCTGTAGTAGGAGGTTATGTGGCGGTGTGAGGAAGCAGAGAAGGGTGGGGTTGGAACATGCGGAGGTTAGTCAGAGAACCAAACGGGTCTAATCAACGTTTTCTAAATTACAGGGGGTTCTCATTTACATACATGAAAATTTAATGTCAAATGTCACCATGAAGGCCGTAATAAATTTCAGAGGTTGCATGACCATTTTCATGGGGGCAAAATGTCCACCTAAAAGGCTTAAAAAATCTCTGGTTAGTGCTTTTGAGAGTAATAAAGTTAGGGAAATTGGAGCTCGAGGGGGAGGGGTTAATAGTTAATACATAAGTGAGAGAATTGGTCAGTGAACGATTTAGTAAGGACAGGAAGGAAACAAGATGCTAGTTCATTCTCATAATACAGTACGTAGTTTCTGTCTTACCACTTTTGCTGAGGGCTATATGACTGACTGCCTTCATGAACTCTGACCTCGCAGAGTGAGTCTTATTCTGTCATGACTGATTCGTATCAACCACGAGGTAAACACAAACATTGAGGCCATTCTTGTACGCAACAGCGCCATGGCAACCTCACAGTGAGTACACATAGAGCCAGCGCCATACATACGTGCACACAGGCACGCACAATGAGCTAATGCAGTAATACTAATAATAGTAACAGAAATTTCTATTTATACCACTAATAAATTTATATTTAGAACCTAATTTCGAACATGAAACTTAAGACTAGAGTTTAAAATAATATTATAACAGTGAAAAAAGGAATTCTGTGAAAAATTATTTGTGGGTGTGTCGTTTATAAGAAGAAAGATGATATTAAGGATTTGTAACGAGTTCAGAATGTATTGTGTTTCTTGGGTAAGAGATTATGGATAAGAAGTTCCTAGAGCACTAATTAGACCTTGTGGTTGTGAGGATGTTTCTTGATGGATTGCCGTATGTAATGGTTGAGGAAGAAACTGCTTGAGGGGATTTGGCGAGGGTGGTTGGGGGGGTGGGGCAGTTATGGTAATGGGTGATATTTAAATTTTACTTGGGCATACACATGTATTCACCGTATAATGAAACTGGTGGAGTGCTTGTGCACTAACTGTGAGCCATGCCTTGATATAATTTAAAGAATTGAGACTTTCAGTATAAAGACTGTGAAAATAGAAAGTCCTAAATTGACAAATTCAGTGTAAAGTTCCTATGAAGTCTTAGTATGTGAGTGTGTTTGTTTGTTTGTTTGTTTGTATTGCAGCTGCTCCACGTGAAGAGCAACAAGTTTCTGACAGTAGTGAAGAGACTGCCGGCACTGGTTGAGCGGAGGTCCATGCGGGTATCCCTGGATGCACAGGGGTCGGAGGCCGCCTGGTTCTATATACAGCCCGTCTACAAACTACGGGCATCTGGAGAGAATGTGAGATACACAGAGCAGTTGTTGTTGTTGTTTTTTTGTTTGTTTTGTTTCCCGGGATTTACCCGGGATATGCCTGGGGTTTTCCTTTAAGCTTGAACTAGGGGAAGGTTGGTGCCTCTGTTTTAGTGGCACTTACTTCATGGAAGATTAATCTTTATGGTGACTATATCTTTGGCAATAGTTCTTTCCTTTGTGAGACACCATTACTGAGTAATGCCCGTGTATGTATGCTGAACTATTATACACTCCTGGTTGATAGATTTCCAGGGTATTGTTGACGGTGTAAATTAATCCACATGGGTGTATTTTTTGACACTATGGTGTGTTTGTGACACTATGCAGGTGTATATAGGAGACAAGGTAGTCCTGACCCCAGTGAATGCGGGGCAGCCCCTGCACGTTAGTGATCTGACACTACTGGACCACCCAGATTGTCGTGAAGTCAACGCTGACCCTGCAGGCACCAGTTGGAAGATATCTCTCTTTATGGAGTATAAAGAGGACAAGAACGACATCTTGAAGGGGGTAAGTGGGAAGGGGTGGTGGGTGTGGTCTCAGTAGGTGTACCAATTGGCTTTATGGTATTGCACTTGCGTGGGAGTATGTATGTATGTATATCGCACGGTGCAAGTGTAAGAAAGTGTTTTACTTATTCAAATGAGTTAGTCCGGGTATGGGTTCAGTTGATTTTACTGAATTTTTTTTTTTTTTTTTTTTTTTTTTTTTTTTTTTTTTTTTTTTTTTTTGGCTCTGTCGCTTTAAATGTTAATCTACCCCACTCTTATTATCTTATGAAGTGGGTTTACTGCTGATTGGATGAAAATGCCTGTTTCTTACAGGTGCATTTTTACAAAGCAACCATTTACAGTATGATAATATTTGTGTTATGAATTCCTACGTATGTTTGTCCTCGAGAATGGTAGCCATTTGGTCCGTCTGGGCCGGTAGAGTGACTCCGTCAATGGCCCGTGGGCGTGCATTGTAAGGCTACAGTTATGCTAATGAGTGTTTTGAAAGCTAACACTGGACCAACAAACTTTACATTTTGTTGGAGGAGTGGATGGCATGCGTGTGTGATTGTGAATGTGGGAGGTTAGAGGTTAAGCGGGTGGGGTGGGTGGGTGGGGTGGAAGGGTTGCTAAAGGAACATGGTCACACCTCCTGAGGAACACTCCCGTGCCTGCCATGTTTGAAGTGAAGATGAGCTGTTGAAATGTTCAGATATGCTAAGGCTGTAAGAATGCTTGGTCATGAAACCTTATTTAAAGCACAGTAATTTAAAAAATGTGTTGTCATACATATATTTGTGAATATGTTAGATTGAATGGTCACACTAAGTGGAATAACAAGTTTGAATGATTGTGTGTCTCCTTGGCACAAGTTGACTATCCTCACCTTTTTTATTGGTTTTTTCACCGATGAAACTTACTAAAAAATTTTTTGGATAGGTTCAGAAGAGAGCGGATGATGTAGGTAGATAGAGAGAGAGAGAGGGTGTAATTATGAGAGGCATTTATCTTTTCATTTAATCTGCTAATAAATGTCTGCTGCTGTCCTAAAGGTAATTGGGTTACAAAATGAAAGAATGAATGAATGAGAAGTTCAGCTATTGTGTCAAGCTAAATATAGTGTGCGTGTGTGTGTGTGTGTGTGTGGAATGGGGGATTTTGTCATGTTAGTCGTGTTATTAATCTGGAACCAGAACCAAACTTTAGGAATGGAAACTGTAGCCTAATGAGAACCGTTTAGTGCGTTGGCATTTCATTAGGTGGAGCATTGGTAGTCATGGTTATGTTAATTGACCTTTAATGTTGTCATAACTGAGTCCTCCACTTCAGTTTGAGAGGCACCTCCTAATTTGTTTACTAAACATTACCAGGTCAGAATGGTGTGTGTTTGTTGGTTTGCATGTGGTGTGTGTTTGTTGGTTTGCATGTGGTGTGTGTGTGTGTGTGTGTGTGTGTTAATTGACCGTGAGTTATCAGGTCGTACATAAATGGTTTAATTAGCACATTCTCTAAAGTGCATAGAGGGCGTGGCATGTGTGTAGTGAAGGATGTTGAGATACCACTTCCTATTTTATGAGTGTTGCAATATCTCTCCTTCCCACCCCTGCCCCTCCACACACACACACACACACACACACACACACACACACACACACACACACACACACACACACACACACACCTCCAGGGTGATGTCGTTCGTTTATTCCATGCTGAGCAGGAGAAGTTCCTGACTGCGGACCGGAAGGACGGGATGTATGTGTTCCTCAGGACCACAGCTCGTGCCAAGAGGACTGATGCTACCAGTTCCAAGGCCATGTGGGAGGTCGAGGTAAGCTTCACAACTTAACACAGCTTTTAGATGAGGAGTAGAGAGAGGAACAACAGCAGAGATCTTTATTGTGCTCGATACAACCTTTTATCATGGATGTTGAGTGTGTGGAGGAGTTGCAATATGTGTAGGATATCTTGCACACATTGAACGCACAGGGTTCTTCTTGTTGTAGCCTTGCTCAATGATACTATTGATATTTTTCCCCCATCCCCATTCTGTGTTTTAAATATGCCATTTCCTTCGAATGGTTTGCAAGAATGAAACTGGATGACACAAGATGAAGATACATAGATAGGCATGAGATAATCTGAATTAGGTGGGTTTTTTTTAGTTGTTGGGGTTTTTTTTTTTTTTTTTTTTCTTCCTTTTTTTTTTCTATTCACTTTTCTTTTTCTCTCTTTTTCTTTTTTTCCTCTCTCTCTTCATCACCACAGTCCACACGAGGTGCTATAAATTGTTGTGTGATTTAAGCACTGGCTTCACTGCCAAAGTCTTCCTTTTCTCATACGTAATTCCCTCCCTCCCTCGTAGTCAGTCTTCCCTTTCTCGTGGGATTCCCTATGGTAGTATCTGTGGGGAGAGAATGGAAGATATTCAACACTTAAGTTCAGTATTTCTCCACTATGTATCGACAGGTCGTGAACGCTGACCCCTGCAGAGGAGGCGCGGGCCACTGGAACAACCTGTATCGGTTCAAGCACTTGGCCACGGGCTACTACCTGGCGGCCGAGGTGGACCACGACACGACCTACGACCCCATGAGGCAGAAGCTCAGGGGCACCACCGACAACGTCTACCACCTGACCGTTGCCACGGATACGGCCGAGCCCCTCTTCACCATCTTCGACCTGATGTCGACGACCATTTCTCGCACGGACCAGATGGTTCCGCGCAACTCTTACGTGCGGCTGAGGCACATTCTGACGTCCACCTGGGTCCATGCCACTTCCATCCCCATTGATAAGGACACTGACAAGGCTCCTGTCATGTATAAGGTTAGCCAGTAATACAGAATTGGGTAAAGGGTCACTTAGTGGCTTTTTTTTTTTTTACTCCTTGTTCAATTTGTAATTGAGTTGGTCAAGTTAGTTTTTGGTTATTTTTAATTTTTCAATTTTCTTGTATAATGAATTATTTGATTTTATGGTTGTGTTGTATTCTCTTTTTATGTAACATGTCAAATGATTAGTATTTGGTGTAAGATGAGGAGGTTAATATTACACATTCCTGAGAACCTGAGCTACAACATTATACAGGAACCTTGTGAAGATGTTCTTTCCTTTTGTAATGTTTAATTAAGCAGTTCAAATTTAGAGGCTCTTTATCTTTCAATTCCTCCTTTTCTGGAGTTGTTCATACCACACCCACATTCATCTGTTTGTGCATGTGTTTGTTTTGTAGGTGGGTCTAGCCCCCAAGCGTGAAGACAAGGAAGCGTTTGCTATCGTCCCTGTACCATCCCAGGAGGTCAGGGACTTGGATTTTGCCAACGACGCTGCCAAAGCTATTACAAAGATTGCCAAAAAGATGGAAGGTGGACAGAACATGACCCCCAATGAGAGGAAGTGAGTGTGTATGTGTGTGTGTGTGTGTATGTATGTGTGTGTGTGTGTGTGTGTGTAACAACACATAATGTACAAAGAGAGGGAAGAAGTGTCTTGTACAATTATGTGGTACATGATATATTTGCTATGTAAATTAAAGGTTGTAGAGTGCTGTGGTCCTTTTGTTTGAAGGAAGTGGGAGGAGGGGGGGGAGGGAGGGAGGGGAGGGGGGAGTATGGAGGGACTTCAGGAAGCCTCCGTCCTAACATACTTAGCCCATTATTTTAATCTTCTTCTCTCAACTCCGTCTCTCTCTCTCTTGTTCTCCTGATATCCTGTACGTGACTCCACAAGGAGTGAAGTATTCAGTTAATATTTACATTAGACCCCCTCCCCCCCTCCCCTCCCCCCCTCCCCCCTCCCCTCCCCCCCTCCTCCCCTCCCCCCCCATGAGGAATAGCCCACTATTCACACACCAGTCCTGGCCGGGCCTCTGGGTGGGCGGGTCTCACAACACAATCATCTCAGAAACCTGGATAGATTTGTGGAGAGGTCACCTGACCTCGTTAAGCCAGGGCTGTGGAATGGACCAGTTGTTGTTGTTATGGGACAGAATCCTTGGATGTGGCATTTTCCCTGTTTATCAGATCCTGGAACTACGAGAGAGAAAGAGAGAGAGAGAGAGAGCTCAGCTGAAGGTTCTGCTGACCTCTCAAAATAATCATTGCTTCGATACACTGAGAGAGACTGGAGATATTCCTCTTATGTAATCTTATCATCGTGTGATCTTTACTTTACTTACACACTCCAGTGTTTACTAACTGGCTTTGTTCCAATGAAGGAGGAAATAAAGGAGAAATGATCCTTTAAATGCTGTTGAGTAAACTGACCTCTTGCAGTGCAACACGTTTTAGGTATGGTAGTATCGGTTACCATGGTATCAGTTACCATGGTGCTGGGACTTACTTTACCTCATGAACTCTATTAGGAAAATGTGAATGTTTTATGTGCATGTGTTGTGCTGGTTTATGCCTGACCCCTCCCACCCTTTATCCACTCCCTGTTTCCAGCTTTAGATTGGGGTGTGTGTGGAGAAATTATTGGTATTTATAATATTGATTAAAGTAAAGGAAAATTTTTTGGCAAAGAATTAGCTCCGTGTGTGTGTGTGTGTGTGTGTGTGTGTGTGTGTGTGTCAGGTACATCACCACTCTGCTGGAGGATGTCGTGTTCTTTGTCATTCAGAAAGAGAACATTGGAGGTCAGAGGAGAGATGCCCTCACTGAGGAAGGCACTCCAGACAGAGACAGACAGAAGCTACTCAGAGAACAGAACGTCCTCAAGGAGGTCAGTTACAGTGGGCGTGGTCTGGGCAGCTGCTATTTGAGATTCAGGAGTTCTTTGATGCTAATTGATGGAGGGAAAAAATTGTCATTGGGGCTTTTTTTTGTGTGTGTGTGTGCGTGTGTGTGTGCGCGCGTGTGTGTAGTGTATCCATTCATTATGCCCCTCTTCCTCATCCTTCCTTCTCTGTCACCTGCAAGCCTTATACATACGTTCTTTTCTTTATTTATCCAGATCTTCACCCTCCTTGGCATCCCCATGAGTTACAGTGGCAAGCCTCTGTTCAAGATGGAGGACCTCATAGAGAAACGCTACGAAGCCATCCAGTACATCTTCCAGCTCTGCTACAAGGTCATCCAACACTCGCAGTGCAACTACAGAAAGAATCAGGTAAAGGGTCGTCAAAAATTGTAATTATCGCTTACGGTGGCCTTATCTTTAAAAGTTTCAGCTTAATAAAATTCCCTTTCTATCTCGCATAATAGAATCACATTAAATTCCCCACCCCTCACTTGAGTTAGAGATCATGGTTGACTTCTTGTGTATTTTGGTTGGGTAGGGTCTACAGGTTTTAGTAGCAAGATAAAGACACTGGTTCAGTTCTTCATGGGGGAAAATCATAACAATTCAAATTTAACTTGTCTCTCTCAAGGACTACGGATACCTACGTAAATACGGAATATTTACTGAGAAGGGGGCGTGGATGGGAAGAGATGGGAGGGAGGCATTACATTTAGCTTTCTGATAGACATCATACAGTAGTTCATTATGATTTCCGACGTGTTCTATTTTTGGCGTGTGTGACTTGTAGGAAGAGATTGCCAACAAGTTCCTCCGCACCATGCAGAGTCAGATCGGGTACGGGGTCCTCGCCGAGGACACCATTGCCGCGCTCGTCAACAACAACAGCAAGCTCTTGGAGAAGTACATCCACGAGAACGAGATCCAGACGTTCATCTCGCTGCTGCGGAATAGTCGGGAGTCCAAGTTCCTCACGTATATCGGAGACCTGTGCGTGTGTCAGGGCGTGGCTATTCAGAAGGTCCAGATGATGGTCTGTGACGTGGTCCTCATGGAGATTAATGCTGATGTGCTCATGACCATCACGTGAGTCAGGCGCTGGCGGGTTGTTTCGTACGGTTTCGCTTTACTAAATGCCAAGTCAATCTCTAGATGTCTGTAACTTTTAAGTTTACTTTCTCAATGCAGTTATGACAATCGACTGATGTTATCGTTTACCACACAAAACAGAGTCATTTTTTTCTGGTGATCTCTTACCCTTTGGCAGTTTATTTGTGATGATCTCTTACCAGACAACTTGAGTAAACCATTTAACTAGAACCTTTTATGTCATGATGATCTCTTACCAGATAACTCGAATATACCACTTGAATAGATTATTATAACAAGTATGGATGTAACCTTTGAACAATCGATTTTTACATCATGATGACCCCTTACCAGAGATCTCAAATCTGTTTGTATCGGTGACCCCTTACCAAGTGTTGTTACTAGAGTAGAAAAGTAGGGGCATTACTATTGTAATTAGAGGACTATTTCAACTGCTCTTTTATTTTTCAGACTGGAAGATGATGAGGTGATTTTATGTTGGACTGAAGATGGCAAGAAGTATCGTAAAAGCCAGCAAGAGCTAGCCGAGGGAGCGAAGAGGAACCCACGGGATGCCAAGAGTCTGGACTACTTCAGAGCTCAGCTTGAACTGTTTGCTAAGATGTGTTTGGGGAGACAGCACTTGGCCATTGCTAAAGTCAAACTCCAGCTACCTATTGAAGTTGTGCTGAAGTAAGGGAATGTTTGTGTGTTTGTGTGGGTTAAAACTGTTGCAATAAGGGGGAGCCTGAGGGGGCGGGGTCTGCATGGGGGTGTGGCTTCATATACGTAGTTGTAAGTCCGCAAGGAGGAGCAACGGAGGTAACTCGACGATTATTGATCGTCACGTTTTATCTGTCAGAAATGTGCCACATTATATGACTGTTAAAAAAGAAAATAGCATATTATAGGCATAAACACCAGCAGCGTGTATTTACGTATGTGGTTTTGTGCCATTAATAAAGAACTAAAGAACAGTGTCACTTATTTACATACAAAATTAGCAAATATTAGTTTCTATTAATAGCTGGTAAGTCTTGATGTTTAATTGCACCAGATGTATCTGGAATTTATAGTCTTTTTAGTAAAGACAATCACTACTGTTATTTTTCTTTCTCTCTGACCAGGTGTATGGAGGACACCCACCTGCCTTTCAACCTGCGTGCTGCCTTCTGTAAAATCATGCAATGTGTCCACCTGGACATCTACCCCCAGGAGCAAGTCAACCCTGTCAAGTACGCCAGGCTATGGGAGGACATCCAGGCAGGCATCGTTGTCAAGGACTACTGCCCCTGGCTCATGTATGGAAAACAGTTGTTAAGTAGGCGGGTCAGTGTGGGTGGTGTTGGGGGGGGATATTCTTTTCTTTTCTTTTTTTCCTCCAAAAAAAAAAAAAATGGATGTATATAAAAAGGGCATGTTTAATTTCAGCTGTAGTGATTGAAGTTCTGTACTTTGTCAAATGTTTTTGTCTATATGTCAATTGTCAGCCATTTTATTGTTGTCTTTGACATGTGTGGCTGCTATCGAGGTGTGTGGTGTGCACTTATCCCTGTGTATTGAGATATTGTGGGAGAAGTCATTTGTGAACCTGTGCTTCATTGTTCTGATGACCATTACCTAATCTTATGAGAAAGCTTTGGTGAAGGGTTTTCAAATTTACAAGTCAGAATTTTTCAATTTTTCTTTCTATTATGTCTTACAAACTAGTTATTACATAGTTGCTTTTTATATCTTGTTATTGTTGTTGTTTTTGTTGTTTCAGGGGTGCAAAGCCGGATGACAGTGCCTTTGAGGATGGGGACGACATGGCAGCTACCGTATCTCAGGATCCGGGACCTAGTTCTGAAATCACTCCCGCCCCTCTTCTACCACAAGACTCTACGGCGACTAGGTTTGTGTGTGTGTTTGTTTTGTATGAAAGCCCCACCCCTCTCACAAATAATAGTTTATGGAATTCTATGCTGTAAAAGTTTATAGTTTATGGAAACCATATTAGGGGGAGGGGGGGGAGGAAGAAGTGTTTTTTGCCCGAATACTATATCTGCAATTTTATTTTCACACAGTAACAAAGTAGTATACAATTAGTCTTTGAAAATGTACACACAGTTTTGTTGAAATACAAATTTGGAACTTTGGTGCCATGTCTAATGGCGATAGATATCGTGGTAATAGCTTAGATAGCAAAATCCATCCTGGTCCATGCAAGCTGACCCGTAGATGCCAAACATTGTCACATATTCGCCGTACGTATTGAAGACTACCGTCTTCATGTGATGATGATCTGCCACGTACACGAACTGGGCGTGGACATGCACCATCCACGGCGTTCGTAGTACCTTATTACCGTCCACATCGTAGCCGATAGAGTGTAGGAGGTAACCAGTCGTACTCAATACTTGTATAGTGTTGGCATTGTCACTAATGTACAGCATCCCTTGCTTGTCGGAGTGAAGACATCGTAGCTTACTTCCCATCCTGGCAGCTATGTGTCTCAGGAACTTGAATTCCTTGTCAAAAACTTCTATTTGGCCTTGGTTGTTTTGTTCAATCACAAACACTTCATCATCAACTACGACCAAATCTTTGTATCCCGGACCGTGGAACTGTAGGGTCTCAAATACCTTTACGCTGTCACAGATTCTGGTACACTTCCCAAGTTTGTTTGAACATTTATCAGCAAAGAAGATGTCATCTTGGAGATCAAGCGCCAAGCTTTCTAGTCTTTCCATCCCGTACTCAGATGTTAAAATCTTTCTCAACATCTTTCCATTTCTATCGATAACAACAATATTAGATCCACGTTCAGCGACTACTATCTCTCCCTGTGAGTTCACGGCTATTTTACAAGGATGCTTTAATGTGCACACTTTAGTTGTTGTTTTTTGTAACTGCACAGGAGAAACTGAAACCACTAAAGGTGTACAGCTTCCTGTCACAGGCTTGCCATTAATACCGACAGATAGCTCATGCCGTCCGCGATAATTCGGTTTAAACAAAGTCTGATATTTTCCCGGAGAAATTCGGTTTGTTTTGGATTTTACTAATGTACCGTTGTGCAGACATTTTATTATGCACTCTACGTTAAGTGAAGTAGTCGTGAAACTAGTCATTGGTTCTCTTATAAGGAACTCTACTGCACTCTCCTTGCCCAATGATATTGTTTCAGGAATTGATATAGCGTGGAAAAGGCTAATATTTGCTTTCTTCTTGCACAAGCTATCAAGGTCTTTTAAGCAGCTGATCTCTACAAATATATCTGCAGTCTCTACAGGATGTGAAGTTGCATTGGCATCTTCACAAGCTCGTACCTGCTCACTGATTTTCTCTAACATTTCAGAATTCGTCCTAGTAACTTCGTGGTCTGATCGAAATTGCAACCCATTCTCCATACCTTTTAAAACTTCACGAGTCATCTTAGTCAGCCTGGACAAGTCCTCTTCCTGGCTTGTGAGTTTTATCATCTTTTCCTTAACTTCTCTTGTGACATCTTTCAACAGCTCCTGTCTGCGAGCGTCCAAGATTGCTTGTAGCTCTACAAAGGAAGACTCTATCGTTTGAATGGCAGAGTCATGCTGAGTTTCTATCTTCTCCTTGGTGGTTTTTATTTTCTTGACTGCATTATCCAGAGAATCAGCTCCACTTCGGAGCGGAAACAGTTTTTCTGTGAGGTCTTCTTTCATTTTCCAAGCAGCTTCAGCAATCGATTCCAGTTTGTGGCCATTGTGTTCATCAACGATACATTCCCCACAAATGTTCCTGTGACAGTCGTAGCAGTAAGTCTTCAGGGCTTCTCTGTGGCGGGAACACTTCTCCATTAGCGGTGCTTCTTTTACTATCTCTTGTATCTTGGTAGTGTTGTAACGGGTGACGAGAACAACGTCGTGTTCGTCAGCTGCCGTCTGTCTGTCGTAGTGTGAATCAGTGCACGCCTGGCAGGCAAACTTGTCACATTGCTTGCAGTAAGCTTTCACTTTCTTCCCCGAGTCATGGCAGAACTCACAGGTTTCTTGTCTCCCCAGGGCCTTCTTGTGTTTATAATACATGGACTTCAAGCGGTTGGCGATCCAGGCTGGCTTCAAGTCTTCCTCTGTAATGGTGGTAGTCTCTCTACATTCGGGACATGGGAAGGGCCTGTTTGATCCAGTCCTGTAGGCCATTCCATGAATACACTTCTTGCAGTAGTAATGGAAGCAAGGGAGCATCTTAGGGTCAGTGTAGTGTTCATGGCAGATAGGACAGGTGATTTCCATCTCCATATCCTGAAGGGTTTGCTCTATTTCTTTTTCTTTACCAGCGGCCATTGTTGCTTGCTTATTGAACTAACACTTTCCTGTTGTATCATGTGACCAAGAAGAGTTGTGTTTTTTATTGGCTTTGTGGTTGAGTGGGTTAAGATCTAAGATCGGATAGAGTGCAGTGCCTTATACAGTTGTCTCTGCTTCATACTGTTTCATCATCATTGGTGGTAGGGTAACAACAAGAGGCTATCCCTCCTTGCCCTGCCTCCAAACAAATCCACTTTATAAGATTGTGCACAGCATTGAGTGATGCTTGTCAGAGTCAGCCACATACACAGCTTTATCTGGAATTATTGCTCTAAATTAGACCCTTAGATCTAATTGTTACTTGTGCAAACTCAAAGTAATGATTAGCGGCTATTATTATCATATATGGTAAAGTGTCATCAATAGAGCGGGTTATTTACTGTTCGATGAAGTAACTTATGCGTGCAGCCCACTAATGTATGTATGTGTCTGTGTTAATCTGTTGAGACATGCTCTCCTAGCAATGGTTGCCCATAGGCTATTCCTTACGGCCATGGTAAAGCAGCTTTCTGCTTACAGTGGTTAGTATTGTGACAGGGAGAATTGTGAATCTGACGTTTGTCAATTAGAAACAAGAGTGAAGATGGAGATGGTGAACAGACGTCTCGTGCAAGACATAGCAACTGTTAGTGCACTGGATACCACTATTTCTCTATATATAATATTATTATACACAAGTCATTCATCTGGATTAGAACATAAAGATGTGATGAGTCATTCTGAACGTGTTTTATCGGCTAGTTGCAGCATATCTTTCCGTGGACGTAATCACAGCTGAACAGGAATCCGTCAGCATCTGCGTACATTCCAGCGTAGCTGTTCAGCATTGTCACGTAGCGTCCCTCTATCGTATAGATCAACGTTTTCCTCCGTTTGGTGTCGGCCACGAATACATGCTTCTCAGACACGTGCACCATCCAGGGGCTTTTGAGCTCGTACAGAACATTTCTGCCGTTTCCGATGCAGCGCACAAAGTCGCCCGATTCTCCAAACACCTGAACGGAGTGGGCGTTGTCTGTGGCGTACATGTTTCCATGGCGATCTGGGTGGAGCATCCTGAGCATGGTATTCTCTCTGCCGGTGATGCACCTGGAGTATTGGAAGTCCTTGTCGTACACCATGATCTTGCTCTCGTTGTTCCACTCTGTCAGCATCACATGACCTCCGTACGTAGCCACGTCAAAGAAACCAGGACCCATCACCTGACTGAGCTCGCAGATCTCGACACTGCTGCACTCCCTGTCTGCCTTGCCCACTTTGTTTGAGTCCCCATCGACGAAGAAGAATGTGCCGTCGGTGTCAATGGCCACGCTCTTCAGTCTTATCATCTTGTGCTGGGTCGGTTGTACGGACCTCAGCAATTTGCCGTCCTTGTTCAATATCTTGATGCTTCCTCCGAACTCTGCTACGATGACCTCTCCCCACTTGTTGATGGCCAGGTTAATGGGTCGCTGAAATCCTCCCCACACCTTCAGAGTCTTCCCCAGCTTCGTCAAAGGCACTGTAACAAACAGCGGGAAAGGACTTCCGACGACCGGACGATGGTTGATGCTGATGGAAAGCTCGTATCTCCCGCGGATGTTTGGTTTGAATGCTGCCTGGTATTCGCCTAGTGAGGATTGCAGGACTTTAATTAGGGGCTGGTTTTTGGAGGAGCAGTGCCTCAGCGAGAATGCTGGTACAGGAATTGGAGTCTTGTAGTCACCTTTGACCCTCAACGTCAGTTCTGTGTTATCGTTCACGTTAATAACTTCCGGCTTTTCAAGTGTGACCACCCAGGTGTGCGCCATCTTGATTTTCCTCTCGCTTAAAAGCTTCAACTCGCCGGCACTCATCTGTATGTCAACGGTTAAGTCAGCAACTTCCACTGGCTCGAGCATGCTCTTTAGGTTCTCCCGCTTTTGTACCTCCTGATTGATTCTGCTATCAATTTCGGAGCAGGTCGTCAGAAACTCGACATCAGCGGAGGATCTCGAATAGGTTTCAGCAAAGTTTATAAAGGAGCTCACATCAATGCTTGCAACCGACAGCTGGCTTTCTTGCTGTTTCAGAGCTTGCACCTTTGTTTCAACCTTATCCAGAAGTTCTTTCATCAACTGTGACTTGCGTTCTTCTAACATTTTGTGAAATTCACTAAATGAATTATCCAAGGCACTGATAACAAAATCTTCCTGAACCTCAACCTCGCTCATAATGGAGCTGACCCTCTCGAGGGCGTGCTTCAATGATTCTCCCAACTGATGTAGTGGTTTTAATCTTTCCTTCATGTCATTAATTTTGTCCCTTTTCACGTTTGAAATGGAATCCAAGTCGTGCCCTTTGTGATCTTCAATAATGCAATGAGTACAAAGAATTTTTTCACAGCCATAGCAGTACAAAGTCAACTTTTCTCCATGAGAGGAGCATGAGTCGATCGAAGATGACCTTGAGAATGTACTCTTGGGTGAGCGCTTACAGCTCATTGCTGCACGCCTCTCACTGAAGGGCAGGTACACATAGCTGCTGTAACTTTCCTTTCCTCTCTCTGCTGAGTTGTTTTGCTCCTTGTGATCCGAAAGAGTTACGTGCATTGATTCTGTGATCATCCGCAGGGCCTTCTGTGCCATGAGTCGAGGCTTTGGCTGGTCGTAAAATGTGGGAGAATCATCGTCTTCTTTAAGTGTGTGGGGATCCAAGAAAGGTTCTTGGTAGGAGACAGACTTGCTCTGACCCGTTTTGTTGTCTTGGACACGAGGCTGGCAGGTACGGCACCGGCTTTGCAGTAGCGTAATGCCGGTCTCCACATCTTCCAGTCTACGCATTGCTACCCTAGCTCCAATAGCCATTATGTTAGTAGCTTCTAAGAAGACTTTACTTTCATTCCTCGGAAAAGTGTACTGTTATTAAGGTTTTTTAAAACTACTTATTTGGATTGTTATTAGAGCTTATTGGATTGTATGAATTGCTAGAGAAGAAGTGTCCATCAGACCTCAATGAGCCGGTAAGCTATTAACCACACAAATGTCTCCAAATCTAGGTTAGGGTGCATGATGTAACTGTTGAATATTGTCAGCGTGCTCAGCGTAATGGAAAGTGGGCGTGTTTGGTCATGTGCGATCTCGTTATGGTCACAGTTCATTGGTCAACCGTAACTTCAACCTCACGGCTGTCTACTAAAGGTGTGTGTACCCAGAGGGGTGTATAGGAGGTAGGAAATAGTCACCATGTCCAGTTCAAATTTAGCGTAGACTTCCATAAGGGGATTGAGCAATATCCCTCACATGACTGGCTATGAGGTTCATATGGTTATCTCCTTTTAAGTCAGTGTTTCAACTGTCTCTTCTACTCATTGACATCTCCTCATTTCATCTTATCTCAACTTTCAGATCTCTCCTCTAAGATAACCTGGTAATCAAAATAATCAGCCGTTTAAAATCAGCTACAGTTCGTCCAGCTTAAAGAGTAGAAAGTACAGATCTCAAAACTTAGACTAGTTGCAATCACAATAAGCTTAGCCATACCTTTTTTGTGTCGTTAGATCCCAATCCACTCGAAACTAAGTCATATAAAACAGCATAAGTATAAGAACTACGCTATCTCCATAGACATTCCATACATTAAGCGCCATTTTTTTTGACGTCACAAATTCGTCCGTCCTACGTCACAACTCGTAGTTAAACTGGAGCCGCGCCCTTACACGGCAGCTCCTTTTCGGGAACTTCCCTTCGCAAATTGACTGTTTTGCTATGTCTTTATATTTCTTTTTCTGTGTACTGTGGGCTTACTTTGTTGTTACAGGTGGAATGAGCAACAATAGAGGACTCCAGCAAGCCAAATTTGAAGAATGAAGACCCGCCTGGGACGGAGATACAGCTCTGCACACTGGCTACTATTCAGAGTTATTTCGAAGCGGCCGAAAGAGCTACTGCGCTAATTTTTTTTCCAGAGGTAGCCTGAGGGCTTCTTGGCAACATTACAGAGCCATATTTCTAATATCTATATATATTTTTTTGTTAACAGTAAAATTTCATGCCGTTGTACTCGTGCGTTATTCTAAAAAAACTCTCTGTAACTTTATTCTAAGGGGGGTATTTTGTTTGTGCGCAAAATTTGGATTCAATTCAGTGATCCAGTTCCACGAAATATCAATTTGTATTTTCAAGTTGACAACTGATTCGCAATTTCACCCCGCCCCCCATAACGTTGAGCTCCGCGAACGCGCAATTTATTTGGTAAGATAATCAATTAACTTGTGACAGCTCTAAAAAGAGCCCATTTGTAAACAATAATAAGAAATACAAATGAGCCGTGAGATGGCCGTTGTAACTTTGGAAATAGTTAGTCCCTCGAGCAAAAGTGATGGCGTATTCCCGATGTTGCTTGGAGTTGGTTGCTCATTAGTGGGAGGGATAGTTCAGCACAAGATTTAGACTTGTAGGCGATAGGGCTGAAGAGTATAGCGGTAGCAATCCCGATGGAAAGAACTGAAGTGATGATGATGGAGTCTATACGCAGCGGAGTCTCAATACAAGGTTGGTGGAATTGTCGGAGCTGGTACCAGTCAGGGTGGAGTTGGTCATGGTTGAGACAGAGTTTTAAGCTGCTCCAATGGCTTCCCCTGCAAGTATAATAGAAGGATGTTATTCTAAATGACTGTCTCAGACTAGTACACTACATACAAGTTATAGCTCAGAGACCGTTTGTGTCCACCAGCTTCGCGGTTTTTGGCGCCAAAGTTAATTGATTGTTTGCGTGGCTCGGTTACGGGCCATCTCCAGCGTTTTACCAGCGTGTCCAACATCCCCTGGTTTAGTTCACAAATGCGCAAGCGCAACACTCTGACATCACAAATACGTCGTCATTGAGATAAGAGCTTCCGCAAACGTCACAACTTACACCGAAAATACTAACACTCTCACAAAAGCATTTTTATTTCCCTTAATTTTCAAGATAGGGGTTTCAAATTCATATGGATTAAAATACAACTATTTAGGTATTTTATATTAAATTCCCAAGACACTTACTTCAAAATTGCAAAATTACCAGCTTAAAGCATTTGGGGAGTTCAGTTTTTTATAAAAAATGAAATAAAAAATAAGTAAAATAGTATTAAAATATAAAAATTTGGTACAAATCAAATTAATGAGCCAAAGATTCAGTCTGCAAAATCTTTAGACACTCGAATTCAATTTACTCTTTTTCTGGCTTAAAAACATCAAAAATATCCTCCATTTATAGGGTCACTTCTTCTATCTATTACCACAGTTGTGACCACAAACCACATTTTTAAAAACATAATCAATTTCAATATATATTAATTTGTGTGTGTGTGAAGTTTCAGCTTCCTGACATCAATCTGACTGCACATGTATACATTTAAAGAACAATTAACAAAAAACAGAACTTTCTACTCTTTAAGCTGGACGAACTGTATGGCTATCCCCAATCTTCCCTGAGAGTCTCCTTGGGTTATCTTTATCTGTTGATGCCTATATGTAGAAAAGATCTGCAGGATAAGTGTTGGCTAAGCTCCCCTCCTGTCCCACATCTGGTGAGTGCTAGACCTCACTGTATGACAGCCATTGAACAGCCATTAATTGTGGGCCTCTGTATGGATTGTAAATACATGATTATCCCTACTCCTCTCCTCTACCTGTGACTCCCTCCTCCTCTATCACCAAGGCTTAGCACCCTGTCACCAAATTGAATAAGGATTTCATTGAGCATTATCTAGTCAGTTCATTGATCGCATTTTGTACATGTATTGATTTATGGGTTTCTAATTATGTTGACAACTTGGTAATGAAGGGGTGAATGCCCCAAGCCACTTTGCAGTGGGTACTTTACCAGTTGCACCAATTTCCCATCAATTCTCTGGTACTAATAGAATGGTATTGTAAGAGGTTATGGATGATCATTGTTAGAAATGCACGACAAGTTTTGAGTTTTACTATGCCATTAATACATTAATATGAAAGTATGTCAGTGTAGTATGCATGCAAAGTGACTGTTTCAACTGCAGTCCTAAGGCAGTGCCGATGCAGCTAATAGAAGTGCAGTGTATCTTGGTGAAAGTTTCCAATGCATACAAACCCATCTTTGTCCACGCTCACGCCCCCATAACAACCGAACGTGGCCTCATATTCGCCCTCTGTGGTGAAGAGGAGTGTCCTCCCCAACACGGCGTCAGCTACGTACACGAACTCGTTGAAAACGCTCAGCATCCACGGGTCCTTCAGCCAACCATTACCTACGCTGTCTTTCCCGATGGTCCTCAATAAATCGCCTTCTCGACTCAAGACTTGAACGGCCTTTGCCTCGTCGGTGACGTAAAGGTTGCCGTAGCGATCAGGTCGCAGGTGCCTGAACGTGGCTCTCCTTTGTCCTTGGATGTGCTTGACAAACTTGAAATGTTTGTTGTACACCACGATACTTCCCCTGTTGAAACACTCGGTCACCATCACCTCGTCTCCGTACGTAGCCACACCTATATGACCCGGTCCGTTAATAGGGTTGACTGCGACAACTTCGAGTCTATATGAATGTTTCTTACTTCTTACTATCTTAATGCAAGGAGAAGAATAGTTCACTGCAATGATGCTGTCTTCTCCATCAACTGCTATGTCCTGCACTGACAGTTGCATCTTCTTGAGTAAACTTCCCTCTGAGTTCCATATCTTTAGTATATCATCGGTTCCAGCTACAATGATGTCTCCTACTGAATTATGAGCGACACTTTTAGGATGCGTGAAACCATGCCACGTTAGGATCGGCTTGCAGAGTTGGTGAGGTGCCACAGAGTGTCTCTGAACCGTGATCTCGAACGGACTTTCAATTTGAAGTCCATTGACGCTAATGTTGAATTGGTATCTGCCTCTTTCCTCGGGGGTAAACGCTATCAGATATATGCCGTGTTGTAGCCGTCGAAGTTTTGGTTGAATGGTGATGTCATCTGGGAATCTCTTGATCTGACAGTCTATCTCCACCTTTCTATAGACTGGACTATCACCCTGATTTATCTCCACGGGTAACAAGAACTCTTCGTGAATGTCTGCAGTCGTGCATGTTCGATCGATCTCCACGGAAATGGGCAATGTAAACACCCTGTTCTTCTCAAGGACCTTTGCAAAGCTAGCTTCTGTAGCTACTTCAACTCCAACGTCAGCGTCCTCCATTGGTTGGTGCTCTTTTTCTAGCTCTTTCCTGGAGTGTTCCAGCACTTGCTTCAGTTGGTGTCGTACGCCCGTATAGATATTTACAAACTCCTCGTCAGAGCTGTGCCGCATGTACCGTTCCGTGTACTCCACCACGTGTAGGACCTTGCCATATGCATCTGAAAGGTCTGTTTCTTGCTTCTCGAGGGCGTCCATCTTCCTTTTCACCCTGGCATTGATGTCATTTAATAAACCATTCTTCTGTGTTTCTAGCATCTTGTGAAATGCCTTGTACCAAGTCTCTATTTTTTCTGTTGCTAATTGACTTTGGACTCTGACATTTTTCTGCGTGATCAGCACTTCTTCAAGACAACATTTGAGCCTGTCTCCTACGTCTTCCAATGGCTTTAACTTTTCTTTGATCTCCATTTTCTTTTTCTGGACTATTCCATCAATGAACTCCAACTTGTGACCTCGGTGACCTTTCACGACGCAGTCTGTGCAAACGGTTTTTCTGCACTCGAAGCAAAATATCTTCAGCACTCCTTGGTGGGTCGGGCACTTCTTTGGGACTAATTTCACTGCATTAAGTTTGTCAGAGTTTATTTTCGGGACATCATCCACACATACCACCTCGTGACTGTCAAAGATTCCTTTCATTACAGAGTGCATGTGGACACAGTTCCTACAGGCAAACTTGTCACACTGCAGGCAGAAGGAATCAGCCAGGACATCAGGGCCATGGCAGAAATCACACACTCTGACTTTACTCAGAATCTTCTTCTGCTTGAAGTATTTTGTCTTGAAACGATTCACAAAGAAAGCTGTTTTGAAGTTATTTTCACCTTCTTCTGGTAAGGTGACCAATTTGCGGCATTCTGGACAAGAGAAAGGTTTATCTCTACCATTCCTTAGAGCTAGCCTCAAGACACACTCCTTGCAGTAGTAATGGAGACAGGGAAGGATTTTAGGGTCATTGTAGTACTCACGGCAGATACCACAAGTTATCTCCTGCTCCAGTTCTTGTAGAGTCATCTCCACTGCATCACTTATGGCAGACATCTTAAATGCTCTTGTGTGTTTTGACAATTTGACAATTATTTGGCAATCACATGATGGGAGACCACAGCCTCCTGTAGATAGTGGTCAGAGAAGCCAGTGTAGTTAGTTTTGTAATCTAAAGCAGCTGCTTTTCTGTCTTTGTGGTATGTGTGTGTAGGTTGGTTTGTTTTGTTTTGTTTTTTGGCAGTTATAAAAAAAAATTGTTTTGTTGTTGTTTTTACTTTGGGCCGATATCCTTTATCCCAATTAAGTTGGTATCATGTGTATATGAAGTACCTTCCTTTGTAGAGGTAGAAGTACATATGTGTGTGGAGATGATACAACACCTCTCAGGATAGTCACATGATACAACAAAAGGGGAACTCGACCCCAAAAAAAAAAAAATACATTCCTGTGTTTTAGATTTTGTTGATTTCTCTTCATTTAATTCCCTTCTTTATCCCACCATTTCCCTCCCCTCTCTATATCTCTGCCTCCTTTCCCACATCTCTCCTCCCCTCCTCTTGCCTTACAGTGACCCGGTCACTCGTGCCCCAACAGTGTCTGACTCGGGCCAGTCTCGTAGAGAGAAGTTTCGCCAGCAGAAGCAGAAGGAGATGGAAATTGATATCCTCCAGAACATCATGAAGTTTGTGGAGGACTTTCTTCGGAACCCAACCATCTGGAACTTTGAGAACAAGGAACAGAATCTCCTCATCTACGAGGTACTGGACATATTGCTTCAGGCTGTGGGGATGAGAGAGTTATTGGTTGCCTGGCGTATCAGTCGATAGTTTGTTAGTATTGATCAGTTGTAATGTTTTGGCTGACTTCTTTGTAATTTCCCCCATTCAGTGCAATATTCAGGATTAGAAGGTAAAAAGCAAAAAATAAAAGGGGGAAGGGAGGAGAGACAGAGAAGAGAGAAGAAAAGGAAGATTGATTGTGGTGTTTTTGTTTTTTGTTTTAATTTGTTCTTGTTTCTTTCTTTGTTTGTTTGGTTGTTTGTTTTCATAGGTTGTATGCTTGGGGAGGATCATGGTTTATTTTGGCTTCTACAACTTCTCCAAGCTCCTGGGTCTTGCTCGAGTGTTGTTTGATGGGTTGGATGTGAAGAGTGCGGCCATTGCCGGCCCTCCTAGAGGTTTATTTGGTCACATGGGTGAGTCAGCTGGTTTGGGTTGTTGTTTTTTTCCTTGGTTTTTATATGTTGTTTTAATCGCAGGCATACCGACCTCTGCATCAGCTGTGCGTTCCTTTGTGGTTGCCACGACTACCTTCATCTCTGGACAGGATGAAGATGATAGCATTGTGCGTTTTCTAATTGTATTGTACTGGAATGGGAGGTAGAGAGAGATGACAGCAACTTATGTAGTGTTTTATGTCTTAAACAGAAGAAAGGGGGAGGGGGAGAGGGAGTGGTCATGGACTTTAAAGCTAGCATGGATTCAGTTGTAATATTTGTGTTCTATTTGAAGTTATTTGATTATGCAATTCCATGCTTCTATTAATACTTGTTTTGTTTGTGTGTGTGCTTGTATGTGTGCTTTCCTCTGGTGTGAACAGGATGACATAGAGGTGAGTGCTATATAGTAATTAATATACAATTACCTCTCGAAAGAGAGACTTCCAAGTTAACTCCCCACGAACGTACGATTAGTGTTGGAATATGTTAGATAGATGATGGTTCTTACCTTCTGTAAGTATCTGTTCTATAGTACAGTGAGGCCTGCACTATATCAAGCCCGTGCTATATTGTGGCCCGTGCCACACCAAGCCCGTGCTATATTGTGGCCCGTGCCACATTGAAACCCCCTCTGTGTGTAGTATTAAGGAATATGCCTACATAGAGACTTTGCTACTTTAATTCCTGAGAATTTTCCATGTTGAGATCTGTGCATGTTAGTCAGAGTCATGCATGTGTTTGTTTACTGTGTGGGTGTTGTCGTGTGGGCAGGATGACAAGCGTAAGGAAGACTTGGACAACTCAGTGTTGCAGACAAAGACTAAAGTTCTGGAGATCCTTCAGTTCATC
>WLWD01003444.1_pt1:0-5000 | contig 55417 bp, 48 predicted proteins | sample 6712731 | NCBI WGS metagenome assembly WLWD01 (sample SAMN12718690, study PRJNA576275) | sponge metagenome | isolation source: marine sponge | host: Mycale hentscheli | place: New Zealand: South Island, Marlborough, Capsize Point | collected 2014-11-01 | reverse complement strand
TTCAGCACAACATCACGGTTCTTCAGTCTCCTCTCTGCAGCCTCTCGTGCAGCACTTGAACACTGAAGTTCGAGTATAGACTGTCCACTGCTTTCCACTTGCTGTGCCGCCACAGCAGCAGTTGTTGCAGAATCTTTGTGCCACATATAATCTGAATGCTGCTTCAACGATTCAGTGGCATGATTCCAGTCTGTTATACCTCATGTTGTCCATGCACCTCGTGATCCAGCTGGAGGATTACCCCACTGCTGACATATGCTACAGAACATACCATTGCTTAGATTTTCACAAGTGACCCAGGGGTAATGGTCTTCCCATTTCTTCTTGTAGGAGAGTTTAGCTTTGTAAGCTAGATGCTTCTCAGCAGAAGAAAGATGCCTTTTCATTTGAGGTGCTACTGTGACATCCTGCTCAAGTGAAGATGACGAACCACCTAAATTGGCTTGGCTGGCTTGCTTGTATCAGGCTCACTAGTTGCAGTCCTTTTACGTGAAAAATAGTTTCTGATATCCTTGATAGCTAGCTATCAAGAAAAATGCTATCAAGAAAAATGCTACCAAGAAAAATGCTAGCAGCTGCAACTAGTAGGCAGCTGGCATGATGTAATGTGTAAGCTGTCAAATTCTAGCTGGCTTTCATATGTGGATGCTGTTAAGGGTGGCCGCACACCGCCTACGCAATTATTTGTTGATGGTTGCTATGCACGATTACTACTATTGTATACTTACAGGGGCTTCTCTACTATAACACAAGGACACAGTACCTGCCGAAGGAGCCGCTCACTAATTTTAGAGCTAATCTGGAGGAAATATCGGGGCCTGGTTATAAAACTTTGTAGCAATTTTTTGGAGCAGTGCGGTAAGTTGGAGCTCCGCAATTTGGTGCACTACTAGCCGAGCCGATACTCTACTGCAAGACAAAGAGTTCTTATCCATTTCAATATTACTTGATGATATATTCGCATTTTTTTCTATTTATAAGATATTGAAAAATTCTCAACGTGGTGCAGTTCATTTTTTTTTGGTTTACCCGTGTATAAAATTTTTGTGCCGTTCTCATTATTAGATTCCAAGAAAAACTGTTACAAAATTTGGAACTTTAATTCCACTCGCAATTCTTAAGAAATAGCCCCACCCCCATATCTCGTACTTACGAGTACGCGAGCAATTTTTTTTTCAATTAGTTTGTGTTGGTTCTAAAAAGAGCCCGCCTATATCAAGAGTAAACAAACATCAATACAACAATAATAAGAGAGTCAGAAGAGAGAGCAGTTTATTGGAGATAGCCATAGGTGAAGGTATTAGATCTGCGCAGCTTGGGAAGTCTTCGCTCCGCAGAAATCGAGCCTGGTATATCCATCCGCTTGAGTTCAGGTGCGCAGAGTCCAGAGAACGGCTACAGGAGGAGAGGCAGCCTGGTGCACCTTGCTGCGTGAGCTCAGACGACGTATGGAGAGTTGCTGTAAACGGATATGAGACAACAAGAAGCTAAACTAAAACACTACAACTTCGCAAAGTATACTTCTGCTACTACTGCGCGATAGTTTCTGCTCGCGTATTATCAAATGGTGGGGTATTGGCGGGAAATAAATTAATGTCCGGATCTACAGGCAGCGCGCGTTGCTATGTGCGGCCACCCTTAAAACTATTGAGTGCATAACCAAGCTTTTTTTTTGTGAGCTAGCAACAGAACTTAGAAGAAAAATATTTCCCTCCCCCCTCCCCCCAGACAAAAATTCTGTATGAAACCCTGTATATATATATATATATATATATATATATATTTTTTTTTTTCTAATTAAGGTGGTGGAGGCAGAGACTCTGACAGAGGTATTCCGGGATAATGCTCACTTGTGCAGCAAGGTGACAGAGCAGGAGGTGCAGCATTTCATCAGCTGCATCGAGAAGAGCCGCAATGTTAAATACCTCAAGTTCCTGCAGACCATCGTCATGGGAGGCAAGAGTGGGCGCAGGGTACAGGAGATGGTCATGAGTGAGGTGTGTTTGTGTGTCAGTGTGTGTGTTTTTGTGTGTGTATGTTGAGTTAATTTTGTCTTCATTTGATCATTTGTCTTCATTTGTTTTTCAATGTAAAATTTATCTGATGCACATATTACCCTTTTCACTTAACTTTTTATCTTTTCGTCCATATTTGTGGGTGTGTCCGGTCACGCCCATCTCACAGCTGGCCAATGCAGGTGACGATGTCCTGATGTTCTATAACGACCAAGCCTTCAACACTCTCCTCCACTTGATGCGGAGTGAGCAAGGCGACACCACGGGAGATCTCTCATACCACCTCAACCTCATACTGCTACTCACTCTTTGCACCGAGGGAAAGAACGTTGCCACGGAGATCAGGTGCCACTCCCTCCTGCCATTAGATGAGATAGTCAGGGTCGTGTGCCACCATGAGTGCATTCCAGAGGTGAGAGGTGGTTGCTAGAGTGATTCAGGAAACTACAGTATAGTGATGAAGATGATGATGATGATGATGATAATGATGATAATGATGGTGATGAGTTACTAAATTGAGGATGGAGAAGATTATTATTATTGTTATTATTATTATTGTTGTTGTTGTTGTTATTATTATTTGTGTTAATGTGTTACAGGTCAAGAAGACGTATGTGCACTTCCTATATCATTGCTATATCGACACAGAGGTAGACAACAAGGAAACATTTACCAAAGAACATCTGTGGGACCTCTTCAGGAACTTCATTGTTGACATTAAACAGGTTAGTCCATCTGGACTTGTTCCTTATAAGCTCTAGGATCTTAAAGTCGCAATAGTAAACTACTTTAAATGTTGTTGTTGTTGTTGTTGTTGTTGTTGTTGTTGTTGTTGCTTCTGTTTTGTCCAAGGTTGTGAAACCTCTGAAAACAGAACATCGCAGTCCAGAACTGAGGAAGTATGTGACAGAAATCATCCCACTGGTCATCGCTGACTTCTTCAAGTCTCCTCTGTCCCTCTCTCTCATCAAGGTCAGTTGTTATATGGCAACCATGTGGTGCTTTACTGGATAGATAACAGTCTTGTGCAGAAGTGAAGCAGGAGTCAGCTCATTGCCACTGGTTACATGTACATTGGTGCAAGCTTAAACACGATCAACCTCAGCTGACTAAGACAAGGACGAATTTAACTTGATTTAGTACTTCTTTTCTTTTAGTCTCAGCAAGAAACCTTCAAGCAGGTGCTGGGTCAGCTTTGTAGTCTCCTTCAGTCCCATTATGTCCAAGAGAGTGATAATGATGTAATCAGGAAGGACATTGACAAGTGTATCAAAGTGCTGCATAACATATGTAAGTTTGAGGACTAGAGTCAAAAGTATTCAGTTTACATAAAAACGCTAGATGGTTATGATATCGTAAGGGTGGCCAGTTGGTCTAGGGGCATGATTCTCGCTTTGGGTGCGAGAGGTCCCGGGTTCGACTCCCGGACTGGCCCATCTTTTTTTTTTTTCTTTTTTTTTTTTTTTCCCTTTTTCTTTTTTTTTTTTGCTTCTCTCTCTCTCTCTCTTTTTTTTTTTTTCCTTTTCACTTCTCCCCCTTGTTTCTTTACTTTTCCTTTTTTAAGATTTTTTTTTATTAGTTGCTTATTTTTTACAGCCAAAGAAGAAGTGATTCCACTTCCCCCAGGTTTGGATGATAGCTTGAACAAAAGTCACCAGACAAGAGAGGTAAGATATTATACCAAAGTGGACTGCAAAGTGTGAGCTGGTGTTAAGAGTGGTAGAGAAAGATGAGAGCATGTTTTAATGATATTCATAGAGTCCATGAATATCAAAACCTACCTCATTGTTCGTGCTTCTAATCTACACTAGTTGTGTAAAAAATTTAGACAATTTTTTTAGCATTCCAGCCTTTTAGCACTGGCTATCACCAGTGAGGGGGGATAGTTTAAAGAATCTTGTTGTTATAACAGCTACTAACAAAAATGCTGATGTGGCAAAAGTTGTAGCTTAAAATATAGTTGGCGAGCGAGCGTAGCGAGCGAGACACTTACAGGGGTAACACAATCGAAAATCGGGGATGTTTGTTAATTTATTTATTTGTATATATGTATGGACGTACGTAAGGCATTTTTGTACTTTGACCCTCGCGTTTTTGTGTTAGTTCGGTTGTCGACCCCGTCCCAAACTTCACTAAACAGAATCCTCTGTTTATCGATCAGTACCCGTTATCACCCTAGAAAATTGAATGTTTACCTTTTTGAATGCTTTTATGTGCAGTTAAAATGTGAAAACTTACAGAATTTCCATTTCTATGTAGATGGTAGTGGCATCGAGGTGGTAAGTCAATGCGCTCTTTGTCATGGTTATAAGCCGTGCGCAAAAGTATTTACTTGAAAATACATTGTCCACTAGACTACCGCTATGGTAAGTCTGTGTAGGTGCATGTCCAGTTGTGTCAAAGCATTGTGTGTTACAACCACTATTAGCTAAAGAATATCACAAAGAAAACTTTTAAATAACGTGTATTGTTTTGTTGTTGTTTTTTCCCTTCCAAGCAGTTGCAGAGAGTTGTTACTATGGCACTGAAATCCCTTTACCCTGTATGCTAAATTAAAAAACTGGACCTTATTTTCAGTAGCTTCAGTGTTAGAAGTCAAAATCATTCATATAAAATAGTATAGTCTTTAGGCTCGCTCGCCATTTGTGCTCAAGAACATCCACTAGTTAAAGACTATATCAAACAATTGTACACTGAGGGCGATAAACCAGCAGTTTTATTCAATGCTTGCCCCTTCACTTAGGGCATGGGCAGAAGTGATCAGGAGAAGAGCACATGATTGGCTCGAGTGGGGGGGGGGGGTGTCATTGTCACGGTATCGAGTACGACCAGTTGTTCATTTATTGCTGTGTTTGTTTCCGGTGTCACTAAAGGCTCGTATCCGGGGGAAACAGTGGCTCGACAAGATCATGGATCGCAAGAGAGTCACTAGGATGAATCTGAATGTGCCTCAGGACAACGCCAACAAGGCCAAGGGGATCATTG
>WLWD01002052.1_pt1 | contig 55429 bp, 43 predicted proteins | sample 6712731 | NCBI WGS metagenome assembly WLWD01 (sample SAMN12718690, study PRJNA576275) | sponge metagenome | isolation source: marine sponge | host: Mycale hentscheli | place: New Zealand: South Island, Marlborough, Capsize Point | collected 2014-11-01 | reverse complement strand
CCAGTACGTGCGTGCATGCACTAGAAATACCAGTATGTGCGTGCATGCACTAGAAATACCAGTACGTGCGTGCATGCACTAGAAATACCAGTATGTGCGTGCATGCACTAGAAATATCAGTACGTGCGTGCATGCACTAGAAATACCAGTATGTGCGTGCATGCACTAGAAATACCAGTACGTGCGTGCATGCACTAGAAATACCAGTATGTGCGTGCATGCACTAGAAATATCAGTACGTGCGTGCATGCACTAGAAATACCAGTATGTGCGTGCATGCACTAGAAATACCAGTACGTGCGTGCATGCACTAGAAATACCAGTATGTGCGTGCATGCACTAGAAATATCAGTACGTGCGTGCATGCACTAGAAATACCAGTATGTGCGTGCATGCACTAGAAATATCAGTACGTGCGTGCAATGCACTAGAAATACCAGTACGTGCGTGCATGCACTAGAAATACCAGTACGTGCGTGCATGCACTAGAAATACCAGTACGTGCGTGCATGCACTAGAAATACCAGTACGTGCGTGCATGCACTAGAAATACCAGTACGTGCGTGCATGCACTAGAAATACCAGTACGTGCGTGCATGCACTAGAAATACCAGTATGTGCGTGCATGCACTAGAAATACCAGTACGTGCGTGCATGCACTAGAAATACCAGTACGTGCGTGCATGCACTAGAAATACCAGTACGTGCGTGCATGCACTAGAAATACCAGTACGTGCGTGCATGCACTAGAAATACAAGTTTGTGCATGCACAGATTAGAAATACCAGTACGTGCATGCACTAGAAATACTAGTACGTGCGTGCATGCACTAGAAATACCAGTATGTGCGTGTATGCACTAGAAATACCAGTACGTGCGTGCATGCACTAGAAATACCAGTACGTGCGTGCATGCACTAGAAATACAAGTTTGTGCGTGCATGCACTAGAAATACCAGTATATGCGTGCATGCACTAGAAATACCAGTATGTGCGTGTATGCACTAGAAATACCAGTATGTGCGTGCATGCACTAGAAATACCAGTACGTGCGTGCATGCACTAGAAATACCAGTACGTGCGTGCATGCACTAGAAATACCAGTACGTGCGTGCATGCACTAGAAATACCAGTACGTGCGTGCATGCACTAGAAATACCAGTACGTGCGTGCATGCACTAGAAATACAAGTTTGTGCATGCACAGATTAGAAATACCAGTATGTGCGTGCATGCACTAGAAATACCAGTATGTGCGTGCATGCACTAGAAATACCAGTACGTGCGTGCATGCACTAGAAATACCAGTATGTGCGTGCATGCACTAGAAATACCAGTACGTGCGTGCATGCACTAGAAATACCAGTACGTGCGTGCATGCACTAGAAATACAAGTTTGTGCATGCACAGATTAGAAATACCAGTATGTGCGTGCATGCACTAGAAATATCAGTACGTGCGTGCATGCACTAGAAATACCAGTATGTGCGTGCATGCACTAGAAATACCAGTATGTGCGTGCATGCACTAGAAATACCAGTACGTGCGTGCATGCACTAGAAATACCAGTACGTGCGTGCATGCACTAGAAATACCAGTACGTGCGTGCATGCACTAGAAATACCAGTACGTGCGTGCATGCACTAGAAATACAAGTTTGTGCACGCACAGATTAGAAATAATAGTACACGCGTACATGCACTAGAAATACTTGTAAGTGCATAGGTATACAAACATTAATGAACACTTAAAATTACTGCTTGGATTAACGACAGACTTACTTACCTTTATCTTTTCTTTATAATTCCTACTTCCATGGTACCTCACTAGATAAGCAGGTAGCAGCAGCACCAATATTCTCAAAGCTAAAAGAAAAGGAATAAAAATACAGCGAAAATGGCTACCAGCAACAACCCCGAAATAAGGAAAGACTTCCTACTCTTTCTAAAAGCTGTTTCCGTAACAAGATAACCTATCACTACCAACATAGAACTACAGACAGGCTCACTCACCTTTGCACAATAGACAAGAAGACTAAGAGAAGACAGCAGTAGAGCTTTTGTTTGTGCTCCGCGGATTACGCGCAGTAATAAGCAATAGTATACAGGTTGCGGTTGAATACGGAATTAACGCAGGCACGGGTGGTGATGGTGGTAGGTGTGGGGGGGGAGGGCTTTCAAAAGGTGCACACCACAGTCCACCTTCATATGAAAAATAATACTAAAAATAAAAACCTGGCTTACTTTTAATAGCACTGAGCTATTGCTACAACTTAATTAAGTCTTATTTCATGCAGCATTGGTTTCCTCATATGGCTTAGTGCATTTAAGACTTATTGTAGTTGGTAAAGGGTTTACTACACAAGACGTACTCGATTCTTACCATAACCAATTAACTTTTGATTGTTATTCCCATGAAAGTAGTAATACCATCTTCATTCACCCCTGCTGCTAAAGGGGTCTAGGAGCACTCTAGAGTTTAGTCACTTCCAAATGTAATCATTACGAGTACAAAATACAAGCTGACGTAACTTACCGACTATTTGCGTGCTTACATGTAGTGCGTGGTGAAGACGAGTTCCCGGCATCCTCATATTCTCTGCCGCCAATTCAATCTTCTCTCGCTCCGCGAGAGAGAAACTGTAGTAACGCGTTTTTGTTACGGATCGCCAATTTTGTCAGTTGCACCTATTCCTTTGGTGACACCGCACCAATTCCTTTGGTGACACCGTACCTATTTCATGATATTTGGTATGGGTCACTTTTAATACAACGCTAATTGCTAATTTTGTCAGTTGCACCTATTCCTTTGTCAACACCGTACCTATTTCATAATATTTTGTATTGGTTACTTTTAATTAACATACTAACAAACATTTCCACCATAACAAATCTAACAATAATAATAAAATGACAAATAAGCAAGTGATTAATAAATTTAAGTAAATAAATAAATAAATAATAAATATATATTATATATAATATATAATAAGTAAATATTTACATCAAGATTAATAATAAATAAATAAGAAATAAATAAATAAATATATAAATATAATTATATATAGATTAATAATAAACAATAAATAAATAAAAAATAAATAAAAAATAAATAAATACAATTAAAATAAATATACAAGTAAATAAATAAACAAACAAATAAACAAATAATAAGTAAATAAATAAAATAAATAAAGAATTAATTAATAAATAAAAAGTAAATGTATAAATAAAAATACATAATAAATAGAGACATAAATAAATAACATAAAAAATAAATATATAAATAAATAAAAGCTTAAATAAATATAAATGATATATATATAAATTAAAAAACATATCTTATAGACCATCATAAAATCAGGATATCATATTCATTCCTTTATTTTTGCCAAAGTTTTGTTAGTGAAGGCTCTAATAATTTCAAGTTATTAAATGTTTTATTTATTTACTTATTATTTATTTAGTTGTTTGTGTGCTTGCTTGTCTATCAGTTTATATTTACTTACTCACTTATTTACTTATATACTTGTTTACTTATTCATTTATCTATTTATTATTCTTATTTATTTAGCTATTTACTTATAATATATTTATTTGGTTTTTTAATTATTTATATTTCTTTATTTTTCTTTATTATTTACTTATTTATCTATACATTTGTGTTTTTACATTATTAGATATTAAAATTTTTATTAATCTATTTATATATATATATATATATATATATATACATTTACTTATTTGCTTCTGTACTAATTCATGTTATTTGTATTGGTTTATGAAATATATCTTATTAGTTTTCCTTTATTAATCATCATAGTTCACAACGAGTTATCCAATTTGTTACAAGACGTACACAATTGAGTTTACAGCTGAGTTAAAGAACACTTTGTCAACTACTATGTAAACTTCCACTTGAATAGTTTACAAGCAGTTTGCAGGCCGTCCATTGTGAACTACTTGCACACTTTTTGGCAACTACTTGTAAACCTCGAACACTTGTTAACTCGTTGCAAACTTCAAGTTCACAATTTGTAAACTACCCTTGTAAACTTGGGCTTTTGGCCCTGTGAGCTCTCTGCAACTGATTGGAAGGAAAAAAAACAACAACAAAACAATACACGTTATTTTAAAGTTTTCTTTGTGATATTGCTAAGTAGTGGTTGTAAGACACAATGCTTTGACACAACTGGACATGCACCTACACAGACTTACCTTCCCAGTAGTCTAGTGGACAATGTATTTTCAAGTAAATACTGTTGCGCACGGCTTATAACCATGACAAAGAGCCCATTGACTTACCACCGCCACTAACTCGAATAGAAATGGAAGTCCCTTAAGTTTTCACGTTATAACTGCACCCGCAAAAGAATTCAAAACGGTAAACAATTCAATTTCTAGGGTGATACGGGTACTAATCGATAAACCAGAAGATTCCGTTAGTGCAATTTGGGACGGGGTCGACCACATAACTAACACAAAAACGCGAGGGTCAAAGTACAAAATGACATACGTACGTCCAAACATATATACAAACTAGTGGTGTGCTTGAGCACAAATGGCGAGCGAGCCTGATAGTTAGGTAACATAAAATGTTACTATGTTTCAGCTAACGTCATGCAAACACTATAATAGCAGTTATGACATTTAATTTCAGCAAACAAATACAAAATCACTCTCTTACCTTATTAATGGTAACTTTTGTAGTATCAAACATCAACCATTCTGATAATCTCAATCACCAGTAACTCTTGAACAAGCTCTCAGCTACGATAAAAACTAAACCAGTGTTATTTGTAATTTTAGCCAACAAATATGGAATTACTACTTACATCATTCTTGAGTATTGATAACTTCTGTAGTATAAAATTGAAGTTACTTTGACCACCTAAATTACCTTGAATTCTTGACAACAAGCTCTCACCTACAAAAACAAAAGACAATCAATTTTAGCACACAAATACAAAATTACTTTCTTACCTCATTTTCTTGAGCAGTGGTAACTTTTGTAGTACCAAATTTGAGCCAATGTGACTATTTGAATTTACCAGTCACTGTTGACTAGCTCTTAGCTGCAAAAAAGAAAGGCCAGAGTTAATTTTGCATATTTAGCTAACAAATATGGAATTGCGTACTTATCTCAGCTTCCCTCGAGAAGTAGTAGCTTCCATAGCATTAATACTACGGTATTCTGACTACCAACGGCTCTTGACAACCAACAACCGGCACTCCGTATCCCCCATAAAACGGCGAAGTTTTGAAATTAAGTCTGGAAAAGGGTCTTCAATGCCATAGTAACCGGTCGAATCAACTTTTTGTGTCTTGAAAACAAGCGTTTTAGCAGGAATTTTCTCATACTTTGGAGCTTAAGTATAAAGTAAGGTTTGCTTAATGCTGTAGTTTCAGAATAAACTGGAGTCAAGCTTAAATAGTCGTGTTTTAGGAGAAAAAAAGTTCCCCGCGCGCGCGTTTAAAGAGCATACGTACCATCCATACATACATACATATATATAACATATACCCGATTTTGCATTATCCACCCCTAATACTGTCTCGCTCGCTTCGCTCGCTCGCCAATAAACTAGTGGTGTGCTTGAGCACAAATGGCGAGCGAGCCTGATGTTAGGTAACATAAAACTAAGTATTGTTACTATGTTTTAGCTTAGTTCATGCAAACACTATAATAGCAGTTATGACCTTTTATTTCAGCAAACAAATACAAAATCACTCTCTTACCTGATTAATGGTAACTTTTGTAGAATCAAACATCTGCCATTCTGATAATCTCAACCACCAGTAACTCTTGAACAAGCTCTCAGCTACGATAAAAAAAATAAACCAGTGTTATTATTTGTAATTTTAGCCAACAAATATGGAATTACTACTTACCTCATTCTTGAGTATTGATAACTTCTGCAGTATCAAATTGAAGTTACTTTGACCATCTGAATTACCTTGAATTCTTGACAACAAGCTCTCACCTACAAAAACAAAAGACAATCAATTTTAGCACACAAATATAAAATTACTTTCTTACCTCATTCTTGAGCAGTGGTAACTTTTGTAGTACCAAATTTGAGTCATTCTGACTATTTGAATTTACCAGTCACTGTTGACAACAAGCTCTTAGCTATAAAAAAGAAAGGCCAGAGTTATTTTTGCTTATTTAGCTAACAAATATGGAATTTCATACTTACCTCAGCATCCCTGGAGTAGTAGTAGCTTCCTTGCATTAATACTTTATGTACGCTTTTCAGAAGTAGTGATAGCTCTCTTAGCACTGACTACAGGTGGCTCTTGACAACTAACAAGCCGCACTTAGCCGGAAAAAAGGCGATGTTTTGAATTTAAATATGGTAAAGGGTCTTCAATGCCATAGTAACAGGTCGAATCAACTTTTTGTTTCTTGAAAAGCAAGCGTTTTCGCATGAATTTTCTCACACTTTGGAGCTTAAGTATAAAGTAAAGCTTGCTTAATGCTGTAGTTTCAGAATAAACTGGGGTCAAGCCTAAAAAGCCGTGTTTTTTTAAGAAAAAAGTTCCCTGCGCGCGCGTTTAAAGGGCATACGTACAATCCATACATACATACATATATACATATATACATATAACATATACCCGATTTTCCATTATCCACCCCTAATACTGTCTCGCTCGCTACGCTCGCTCGCCAATAAATAAACTAGTGATGTGCTTGAGCACAAAATGGCGAGCGAACCTAAAGACTATACTATTTTTATATGAATAATTTTGACTTCTAACACTGAAGCTACTGAAAATAAGGTCCAGTTTTTTTTTTATTTCGCATACACGGTGAAGGGATTTCAGTGCCATAGTAACAACTCTCTGCAACTGCTTGAATTGAAGGGGAAAAAAACAACAAAACAATACACGTTATTTAAAAGTTGTCTTTGTGATATTCTTTAGCTAAGTAGTGGTTGTAACACACAATGCTTTGACACAACTGGACATGTACCTACACAAACTTACCTTCGCGGTAGTCTAGTGGACAATGTATTGTCAAGTAAATACTGTTGCGTACGGCTTATAACCATGACAAAGAGCGCATTGACTTACCACCGTCACTAACTCGAATAGAAATGGAAGTCCCTTAAGTTTTCAAAAAAGAATTCAAAAAGGGAAACAATTCAATTTCTAGGGTGATACGGGTACTGATCGATAAACAGAGGATTCTGTTTAGTGAAGTTTGGGACGGGGTCGACCACATAACTAACACAAAAACGCGAGGGTCAAAGTACAAAAATGCCTTACGTACGTCCATACATATATACAAATAAATAAACAAACATCCCCGATTTTGGATTGTGTTACCCCTGTAAGTGTCTCGCTCGCTACGCTCGCTCGCCAAAAAGGATATATTAAAGTAGACCAACAACTATAAGTACCCTGTGGGACTGGATATCGTCACTATTTTTTTCATGAGGCAGGGCCTCGGTCATCGCGTTTTTGTGTTAGTTATGTGGTCGACCCCGTCCCAAATTACACTAAACAGAATCATCTGGTTTATCGATCAGTACCCGTATCATACTAGAAATTGAATTGTTTACCCTTTTGAATTCTTTTACGGGTGCAGTTCAAACTTGAAAACTTAAGGGACTTCCATTTCTATTCGAGTTAGTGGCGGTGGTAAGTCAATGCGCTCTTTGTCATGGTTATAAGCCGTGCCAACAGTATTTACTTGAAAATACATTGTCCACTAGACTACTGCGAAGGTAAGTCTGTGTAGGTGCATGTCCAGTTGTGTCAAAGCATTGTGTGTTACAACCACTACTAGCTAAAGAATATCACAAAGAAAACTTTTAAATAACGTGTATTGTTTTGTTGTTGTTTTTTTCCTTCAATTCAAGCAGTTGCAGAGAGTTGTTACTATGGCACTTGAAATCCCTTACCCTGTATGCTAAATTTAAAAACTGGACCTTATTTTCAGTTAGCTCAGTGTTAGAAGTCAAAATCATTCATATAAAAATAGTATAGTCTTTAGGCTCGCTCGCCATTTGTGCTCAAGCACATCACTAGTTTATTTATTGGCGAGCGAGCGTAGCGAGCGAGACACTTACAGGGGTAACACAATCGAAAATCGGGGATGTTTGTTTATTTGTATATATGTATGGACGTACGTAAGGCATTTTGTACTTTGACCCTCGCGTTTTTGTGTTAGTTATGTGGTCTACCCCGTCCCAAATTGCACTAAACAGAATCCTCTGGTTTAGCGATCAGTACCCGTATCACCCTAGAAATTGAATTGTTTACCGTTTTGAATTCTTTTGCGGGTGCAGTCAAACTTGAAAACTTAAGGGACTTCTATTTCTATTCAAGTTAGTGGCGGTGGTAAGTCAATGCGCTCTTTGTCATGGTTATAAGCCTTGCGCAACAGTATTTACTTGAAAATACATTGTCCACTAGACTACTGCGAAGGTAAGTCTGTGTAGGTGCATGTCCAGTGTGTCAAAGCATTGTGTGTTACAACCACTACTTAGCTAAAGAATATCACAAAGAAAACTTTTAAATAACGTGTATTGTTTTGTTGTTGTTGTTTTCCTTCCAAGCAGTTGCAGAGAGTTGTTACTATGGCACTGAAATCCCTTTACCCTGTATGCTAAATTAAAAAAACTGGACCTTATTTATTTTCAGTAGCTTCAGTGTTAGAAGTCAAAATCAATAGTATAGTCTTTAGGCTCCTCGCCATTTTGTGCTCAAGCACATCACTAGTAGTGTTTGCATGAAGTAAGCTAAAAATAGTAACATTTTATGTTACCTAACTATCAGGCTCGCTCGCCATTTGTGCTCAAGCACACCACTAGTAATAGATATTTTTTAGGTTGCTCTAAATTATGCTAGCATATACTAGTATTTATGAAATCACTTATTATGCTCAACATTATGCCAGCATAATTCGTGTAGCACATAGCGGTTAGCGATTAATTGGTTACATTCTTATTCCCACTGCTTCTTTGCCACTGCTTTCGAAGTTTAATCAGGTAATTCTGTTATTAACTCTTCATGCCTAATCATTGCTATTATTTAGCGATTTCCTTCACAAATCATCTTTACCTATACTCATATATTTACTCGCTCGCCATGCATTTGCGCTATTCGAGCGAAGCTGACTATCAGTCGTGTTCAATTGAGATTTCAGATATATATACCTATATGTATGTATGTATACGTACGTCAAAATATTTCGGCCGCGCTTCTAGAACCGTAAGTTAGGTAAAGCGTTCACAGTTCCAGTATTTTTCAATTAACGAACGCGGAGAATCCTACTGCACTGCCTTACGCAACTCTGTTTCAACCAAAACGTTTATAGCTACTCTCTTCTTGAAACAATTGTGAAGTCTTTGTCAAGCTGTGGATTGCACACAGTATTAAGAACAAACTCTCCTATTTCCAATCTCTATATGCAAAATCTCCCAGTATAATCGCAATCACTGAGACATGGTTACTTCCACAAATTTTAAACTATGAGATAATTCCAGCTGGCAATCAAATTTTTTGCAGAGACAGAATAAATGGTATTGGAGGTGGTATTCTTTTAACCATCTCTAACTCCTAGCCTAGTAACTCCTATATCTGAATCAGAATTTCTACTAGTCCAAATAGAAAGATAACCTCCCCTTCTTTGTGGTTGTGCTTATACTCCCCCTCAAAGCCCTCCTTCTTTGTACCATGATATTTTTACATCCCTGTCACCTCTCTGCAATGAAAATTCAATACTTCTACTTGGTGACTTTAACCAACCTGATATATCATGGAACACTCTGTCCTCGTCATCTTCTTCTAGTATTACTCTCTGCAACCAATTATTCGATTTAAATCTCACACAAGTTATCTCAGAATCTACTTGTATACATGGTAGTCTTCTAGATTTAGTTATTACAAATATACCTGATGTCATACAAAACATTACAATAGACAAGTTAACTTCCCCTTCCGATCATTACATCATCTACTTTGACATAAACTTCACACACAGTTCTTCTAACGTTATCCAATCAATAACAAAATTATTCAAGTGCCGATTATCAGGGTATGTCAGACTTTTTCGTTACTAACTTACACTCTCTCTCTGTTTTTGACTCCAATTCATTATGGACTCTTATTAAAAATATTATTTATACAGCATGTGATATTTATGTTCCAAAATTTAAGATTCCCTCCCACTATTCTCCAAAGTATTTCACTTCTGAAATTAGACACAACATCAAATGTATTCATTCCAAGAAACGTTTACTGAAAAGACATTATTCATCCTCTCTTGCTCACAAAGTACAGATTATGGAATCAGAATTACAACAAAGAATTAAAAATGCTCAAATTACTTATATAAATTCTCTAATTTCATCTTTTTCCTCCAAACCTCCCTCTCTTTATTCTCACCTCTCACATCTCAAACATTCATCTTCACTTCGTGCATACTCAAGCATGAAGACATAACTACTAGTGACACACTTGGCAAAGCAATTCTTATTTTTTCAGTCTTTACTCGCAGTGATTTTATTTTCCCACCTATGCATTGTCTTCCAACACCTTCATCACAACTTAGCACCGTACAGTTTTCTTCTGGTGAAAATTTTGATGTGTTGAACTCTCTAGACCCCAAAAAATCTCCTGGACATGACAACATTAGCCCATATATTTACAAATTCTGCGCATCTTCACTTGCACATACGGTTTCTCTTCTCTTTACTGTCATTATGGAATCTCATTCCATTCCAGCTGACTGGAAGGTACACAAATTATTTCCTCTCCACAAGAAAGGAAGTGTATCTGAAGTTAGCAACTACAGGCCTATATCTCTCCTAAGTATTCTTCATGAAGTACTTGAATTAATAGTCTACTATAAGATAATAGATTTTATATATCCAAAAATTTCAAAAACACAATTTGGTTTTATCAGAAATAGACCCACTCTTCAACAACTTCTTCTATCATATACTTCAGTTTTCAATTCTGTGGAGTCAAAGCGACACACAGAAATTGTGTTTCTTGATTTTGCCAAAGCCTTTGATTCAGTCCCCCACAATGAACTTCTGTATAAACTTTGGCTAACTGGCATTACCGGTCCTCTTTGGTTATTTTTCAAAGATTACTTACAAAATAGAAAGCATTTTGAATAAACTAGTGGTGTGCTTAAGCACAAATGGCGAGCGAGCCTTAAACTACACTATTGTTAAATGATTGATTTTAACAACTAACACTCAAGCTACTAAAATAAAGTCGAGTTTTTAAATTACGTATGCGGTAAAGGGGTTTCAATGCCATAGTAACCGCTCCCCGCAACTGTTTGAATTGAAAAAGAAGCAACAAAATCAAGTCACGTTATTTAAAGTTTCTTTGTGACATTCTTAATAGTAGTTGTAACGCACAATACTTTCACACAACTGAACATACCTACGCAAGACTTTTACCTTCGTGATTCGTCTAGTGAACAATGAATTTACAAGTAAATGCTGTTGAGGGCTTATAACTGTGACAAATAGCGACTAACTCGAATAGAAATGGAGCTCCCATAAGTTTTTGCGTTTTAACTGCACCCTCAAAAGAATTAAAAGTAGTAGCTAAACAATTCAATTTCTAAGGTGATACCGGTAATGGTCGCTAAACTGGAGGATTCTGTTTAGTGAAGTTTGGGATGGGTTCGAACGCTGAGCGAACACAAAAATACGGAGGGTCAAAGTATAAAATGACATACATACGTCCAAACATATAATATAAATAAACTAGTGATGTGCTTGAGCACAAATGGCGAGCGAGCCTTAAACTACACTATTTTTATATGAATGATTTTGACTTCTAGCACTGAAGCTACTGAAAATAAGGTCCAGTTTTTTCATTTAGCATACACGGTAAAGGGATTTCAGTGCCATAGTAACAACTCTGTGCAACTGCTTGAATTGAAGGAAAAAAACAACAACAAAACAATACACGTTATTTAAAAGATTTCTTTGTGATATTCTTTAGCTAAGTAGTGGTTGTAACACACAATGCTTTGACACAACTGGACATGCACCTACACAGACTTACCTTCGCAGTAGTATAGTGGACAATGTATTTTCAAGTAAATACTGTTGCGCACGGCTTATAACCATGACAAAGAGCGCATTGACTTACCACCGCCACTAACTCGAATAGAAATGGAAGTCCCTTAAGTTTTCAAGTTTTAACTGCACCCGTAAAAGAATTCAAAAGGGTAAACAATTCAATTTCTAGGGTGATACGGGTACTGATCGATAAACCAGATGATTCTGTTTAGTGCAATTTGGGACGGGGTAGACCACATAACTAACACAAAAACGCGACGGTCAAAGTACAAAATGACATACATACGTCCAAACATATATACAAATAAACTAGTGGTGCGCTCGAATAGCGCAAATGCATGGCGAGCGAACAGACTCTTTTTACAGAAAAATAGGACAGAAATTACATCTAACTGTAGTGCCAGTGTAACCCTTTCCATCATGAGAGAATCTAAAGTCTCTGATCCCAGACTAAACTAACAGAATTACCTGAATAAACTTCGAAAGCAGTGGCAAAGAAGCGCAGCTTGACAAAGACTTCACAATTGTTTCAAGAAGAGAGTAGCTGTAAACTTTTTGGTTGAAACAAAGTTGCGTAAGGCAGTTCAGCAGGATTCTCCGTGCTCGTTAATTGAAATATACTGGAACTGTGAACGCTTTACCTAACTTACGTAATTAGAAGCGCGGGCGAAATTTTTTGACGTAAGCATACATACCTATACTATAATGATGATGTGCTCTAATAGCACAAAATAGCGAAGCGAGCGATGTATGTTCCCTGTAATTGCAGCTATTCCATGCATGCTTGGTGTGGCTACAAAATACTGTCAGATTCTTTACTTTGCTACCTGTTTCTGTTTCGTTTTAGCTCTCCTCCTCCTTGCCCTGTTTTTTTCATTTCTTATCGCTCTCCCTAGTAATTTTTCTTCAGGAGTTTCTAACGCCCTCAAAGCTCTTGACCGAGCGTTTCTAACGTTTTGTCTACTGGGCATCGCTACTTCGTACGGCGGGTAAACAAAACAAAATGTTGCTAAGAAGGTTACCCGGCCCGCGCAAGCGCGTAGGAGAAAAGGTACACACGTACGCCCACGCAAGAACAAAAACAATTTCTAGACCTATTATATATATATATATATCGCGAACTCATTAGAGAGTCAGCTCCGTTCGCTTCGCTGAATTATTGGCGAGCGAGACTCTTACAGGGGTAACACAATTGAAAATCGGGGATGTTTGTTTATTTAGATATATGTTTGGACGTATGCGAGCCATCCCGCAGTTCTTATCAAAGAATTCTTCTGATTGGTCACCCTAGCCCTAGCCCTAGCCCTCGCGCGGCGCTATAATTGGTCACATGATTTGATTAACCTTCGCTCGCTCGCTGAACTAGTGATGTGATTGAGCACAAATGGCGAGCGAGCCTAAAACTACACTATTGTTAAACGATTAATTTTAAATTCAACAATCAAGCTACTAAGAAAAAGTCAAGTTTAAATTACGTGTATAAGGTAAAGGAAATTCAATAACATAGTAACCACTCCCTGCAACAGTTAGAATTGGAAGAAAAAAAAAAAGCAATAAAAACAAGTAGCATTATTTACGTTTGGTACAATACTGTCACACAACTGAACATACCTACACAAGGCTTAGTTTCGTAGTTACTCTAGTGGACAAAGAATTTTCAAGCAAATACAGTTAATGATCGCTAAACCCGAGGATTCCGTTTAGTGAAGTTTGGGACAGGGTCTACAACGAGCTAACACAAAAATATGAGAAGGTCAAAATACAAAATGACATACGTACGTCCAAACAAACATCCCGATTTTCAATTGTGTTACCCTGTAAGTGTCTCGCTCGCCAATAAGGTAAAGTCTAGGTTAAAAACTTTAGGTAAGTCACTGCTAAAGCACAGTTGAATGAAGTCATTTCTAGGGCTATAGGTAGCTATGTTACTGTGATAAAAGAATAGTACATTTAATAAAGCTATTAGGCTATCAAATTATGACAAAGTATAAGATAAAACTAAACCATGGTTTAGTTTTTCCTTAGCCTTCCATCTGATCAATATTCTAGCCATCTGGGGAAATGGTCAGGGAAGATGATTCAAGCAACACTTATTTCACCAGCCTGTCACAGACTGAGGGAAGATTCCAGAACAACGCTGCTGCACTGAGTTTCTCAAAAACACCCTGCATTGCTTCTTTCCCTGTCTTTAGGGATGAAGTTTCAAGATCACCAAATACTCAGTACACAAGAAAGTTCTGCTACTCCCCTTGCTCAATGTGTGAATAATGATGAAAGGGGTGTTACCCATGAGTCAGTATTGGAGGACAAAATCAGCTATATATTTACATGTGGAGGAGCTCGTGGGGCGCAACCAGGCACTGCTGGAAGGACGCAAAAAGGTCTAGCTCCAAACAGTGTTGTTGAAGGACCAGAAGAAAACTACCGCAAGTTGAGCGATAAGAAATCTTAAAGTTAGCATACAGTTTACAACACACTTATAAAGTGAATGGAAATGATACATCACATTGGGTTTGCATGAATATCATTAAGTTGATTCAATGAGAAATGTTAATGCTTGTACATGCATTGTTAGTTCATGTTTGACCTTGTTCTGGGCACAATGGGTCCTGAACATCCTCCGGGGGGCAGGAAGAACTGGGGCTCTCTTCTGATGGGTCTTCTTCGTGACTAGTGACGGGTATCAGTCGGTGTATGGATCTCCGAAAGAGTTTGCCATGGCACAGCAAGTCAGCGGCTCGAACTTTGCCATCATCTCCAGGATAGACCTCTACCACACGTGCTATTGGCCAGTTTCGGTATCGAATAGATTCATCCTTTATGTAGACTATGTCATTCTTTTTCACGTTTTCTGATGGACTAGTCCATTTACTTCTGTGATATAGAGATTGGAGATAGCGTCCTAGCCATGCTTTCCATAGGTCCTGTGAAAGTCTATTGACAAGTGACCAGCGTCGTAAGCTTGATATTTTGGCTGTAGGGGCTTCAGGTGAAGGTGGTGCTTTCATTGGTCTTCCAATGAGGAAATGCCCTGGCGTCAGTGTAGTTTCCTCGACGCTAGTGGAGCTCAGCTGAGTGATGGGTCGTGAGTTAGGATGGCTTCTACCTCAGTCAAGATTGTGTAGAGTTCATCAAAGTGAAGGTGATGAGGAGTTATGAGTTTTCGCAGTAATGTCTTCATTCCTTTAACCCCGGCTTCCCACAAACCTCCAAAGTGGGGTGCTCGAGGTGGAATATGATGCCATTGTATGTTGGTAGCAGTGCAGAAGTGGGACACAGAAGATCGTGTTTGCTGGGATAGTTGGAGTTGCTGCAGTTCTCGAATTTCCTTGTGGGCTCCTTGAAAGTTTGTTCCATGGTCAGAATAAATATGTGCTGGTGTTCCCCTCCTGGCGGTAAATCGTTTGAGTGCCGCAAGAAATTCCGGAGTCGAAAGCTCTGAGCAGAGCTCTAGGTGTACTGCTCGGGTGGTGAGGCACACAAAGAGGCAGGCATATGACTTGATGATCACAGGCTTCCTTGTGTGGCCTTTCCTAATATAAAGGGGTCCCGCAAAATCTATTCCGGTCTTATAGAAGGGAGGAGACGGAGTCGTCCTTGAGATGGGTAGAAGTCCCATTTGCTGTTGTAAGGGTTTGGCGTATGCTCTTTGGCACGTGGCACAGTTTCTGCTGATCTTTTTCAAGAAGTTGTGCAGTCCTGGGATGTGGTAGCTGTCCCCAATGATGGACAGCAGGGCTGCAATTCCTGGATGGCTGTAGGTCTTGTGAAGGGTGGAGATCAGTAGACGAGTCAAACCAGAGTCAAGTGACAGTGGTATCAGTGTCTTGGCTTTCTTGGGTGAATGAGCATCTCGAACTCGGCTGCTAATTTTTAGGACCTTGTGATGGTCTAGTGAAACTTCCATTCTTGCGAGGTGATGACCTTTGCGTAGGCTTCGTTGATGGTGAAGAGACTCAAAAACATCATCGTAGGTCTGTCTTTGGGCAAGTCGTAGAAGTTGAAACCTGGCTTTGGCAACTTCGTTAGATTCGAGTGTGGTGTCATATATTCGCTTGTGTCTAGAAATTTGGCAGTTACTGATGAAACGGCGAGCCCATGCTACAATTCGTGTCAGGTGATGAAAGGAAGAGTAGGTATCCCAGAAGGGGTCAATTGGTGGTTGAGCTTGAATAGCATTGCAAGAGACTTTGATTTCTGGTAGGTTGGCAGGCTCATTGGGAAGTCTTACTGGCCACTCGTCGGGAGTTTTGGCGAGCCAGGGCGGTCCTTTCCACCAGAGAGAATTCTGAATCAGCTGTTCTGCTTTCATTCCTCGACTTAGCATATCTGCTGGATTCTCTGTCGTAGGAACATGTCTCCAGTGAGAGTAAGGGAGACTTTCCTGTATAGAGGAGATTCTGTTCGCAACAAAGGTCTTCAATGATGCAGGTGGCTTTTGCAGCCAGCTGAGGACAATCATGGAGTCAGTCCAAGCAAATACTTTATCTTGAGAGACTTTCAAGAGATGAGCAACGTGGTTTATAAGCTTCATCAGGAGATGTGCGGCTATAAGTTCTGCTTTGAGTATCGTTATTGCTTTGACTGGTAACACTCTGGCCTTTGCAGTGAGTAGAGCCACCGAGATTGTCTTGTCCTCGTGAAGAAGTCGCACATATACTGCTGCTCCATATGCAGTGGAGGAGGCATCAGAGAAACCATGAAGAATCTTGAAAACAATTGGGCTATCATTCTTTGAGATTCTTCGAGGTATAGCAAAGTTTGTGATGATCGGCAGTGTTGCAGTCCACTCAATCCACTTCTGCAAAATGTTGTCTGGCACTGTATCGTCCCACTTGAGTGGAAGCTTCCAGAGTGATTGTAAGAGTACTCTGGCGGGGATGACGGCAGGAGCAAATAGTCCTAAGACATCAAACACTTTGGCAGTATCTGATGCTATAGTTCGTTTTGTAACTTGCTCAGTGGTGATTGCAACTGGTGTGGAAATATGCAAGCTGTCCTTGGCCAAATCCCAATGTATTCCAAGGGCCTTGGGTGCTGCATCAGGAGTTGTAAGCACTAAGTCTTTCGTCTCAATCAGTTCTTCAGGGATGAGGTCACGCAGCTCACTGGAACTGGTTCTCCATTTTCGCAGAGTCATACCAGCGTGTGAGAAAAGGTGACATAGTTGCTTGCGTAGTGAGTAGCTTCTTCCACAGTTTCAGTCCCTGAGAGAAAATCATCCACATAAAAGTCTTCCAAAACTGCTTGACTGGCTGCTGGATGAGACTGAAGGTGGGTTTCGGCTAAATGCCGGATAACCTGCGTGGCAAGGTAGGGAGAAGACTTTACGCCGAATGTGAGTCGTTTCATGCGGTAATCCTGTATTTTCCCTTCCGTATTTCTCATAACAAATCTGTGGAGGTCCTTTTCATCGGTGTGCAGAAGGATCTCCCTAAACATCTTGGAGATATCTGCACTTATTCCGATGTGATGACAGCGGAAACGAATGATCACATCAGGTAGCAATGGGTACAGATTGGGTCCGACTTCGAGGGTGTCATTTAAAGATACTCCATTGGTGGATTTGGCTGAAGCATCGAAGACTGCACGAACTTTGGTTGTAGTTGAGGAATCTTTTAATACTCCGTGGACTGGCAAATAATATGAGAGAGTGTTGGCCTTTTCGCTTGGAGGTACTAACTCTGCATGGTCCAAATCCAGATATTCGTTGAGAACCAAGTTGAAATCCTTCAGCTTCTTCTTGCGCCTGAGCGACTTTTCATTCTGTTGAAACCTCTGAACGGCACGTGATCTAGAGTCACCAATCTCCGGAGGGTTACAGATGCGGGGCAGCTTCACAACGTATCGTCCATTAGGCTCTCTACGGTGAGTGTCTTGGAAGTGCTGCATGAATGTTGTCTCTTCTTGTGTGAAAGAGGAGGCCTCCGGCACTTGATCCAGCTCCCAAAGACGTTCCAGTGACTTTTGCAGTGGGTCTTCCTTGGGCTGTGCAATGAGGAGTGGAGTTGTTGAAGTTGAAGAATCGTTCTTGAGGGGGCCAGTGATGGTCCAGCCAAAGATTGTCTTGGTGATGGCAAGTTTGGCTTCTGGGATGAAGTGAAAATCTTTCGTTAAACATTTACACCGATCCACAGAGCAGATGATGATGTCCAGAGGGCCTCCCAGTTCTGGATCCGCCAACTTGAGATCTTTGATAGATGGTTCCTCGAGGATTGCATCTTTGCAATGAGGTGGTTGTGATGATTTCAACTTAGGAATGATAGAAAACTTCATTGTAACGGATTGTGTAGGGTCGATGATTGATTGAAGATTAGCTTGCACGTAGTGCTTGCTGCTACATCCTCCATAGGCTCCTTCTACTAAGACTCTCTGTGAGTAGCGAGGAAGCTTAAGTTGGGAGGCCAGACTCTCAGACATCAAAGAGACTCCAGAGCCTGAGTCGAGTGCTGCTCTAGCGGGTAGCTGCCTGTTTCCGTTAACTACGTGGACAATAGCAGTGTCAACGAAAAGTATAGCTCTGGAGGAGTGAGTGCTTCAGTCGTTTCGTTGTCAATCTTGCTGGCCTGTACGAAGGAGTTGTTGACAGATGTGGATTCAGGGCTACCAGTAGCTTTCTCTCTGTGGAGGAGGGTGTGATGACGACCATGGCAGTGTCTGCAAGTGAACGGTGAGTTGCACCTGCTATGTGTATGTGAATCGTGAAGGCAGTTGGTACAGCAACGGTGTTCTTTCACGACCTTATTTCACTGCTCCAGGTTGTATGAGCTGAAGACAGAACATCTTGCCAAAGAGTGCTGTTCCTTGCACAATGGACATTGGCCTCTAGAGGAAGGGGTCGTATTAGTCTTGATAGAGGTGCTTGGTTTCTTGGGTTTATTATCAGGCTGTGAAGTTTTGGGCTTCTGACTGAAGGTCATAGGAGTATATTCTATTTGAGCCATGCTGTGCTCTAATGGTCCAAAGTATTCGATCATGTCTTCGAGCGTGGCTAAAGTTGTCTTGGTAGCATTGTGTTTGGTCCACTCCTCTTTAAGCTTGCTGTCAAAGTTGGAGTACGCATGAGCAGCCAAGAATTGAGTGAGGGTGTCACCTTTAAGTTCCTTAATAGCCTGGTAGTTTAGCAAATAGCGTTCTCGAAATTGTCGAATTCCATCTCGGCTGTAGGTGTACGTTTCATCAGTGACCAGTTCCCGCATGTGATGAGGATACAAAATAGTTGCACTCCCATAGTCTCGGATGAGGGCTTCTATGGCTTTGTTATAGCCATCATCTCCCTTAGAATGAAGGAAACTGTTCGTTTGGCTTTGAGTAAAAGGCACCTTTTCTCCTTATCATTCAAATGCTTGCCTCGAGTTTCGAGCGTAGAATCAAATAAGTCAAAAAAGTCTGCCCAGTCAATCGGCTTTCCGGAGAAGGATGGTAGCTCTAGATTGAATTTGGTTTGTTCCCAGGGCATGCATCACTGAAGTTGGATGGTCTCGATCGCTGTTCTTTTCTGCCGCTTGGCTTTCTGTGATGTGCTTGAGGAGTCGTGCAACAGATGCTTTGAGCAATTGGCAAATGGGGCTGATTTGCTCGTCATCAATGAAGTCTTCGGTTTCTTGTACAAATATTGCCACGTTATCAGAAAACTTGGAGAAGGACTTCTCAAAGGCTCTTGTAGTGATGTTGGTTATGCTGTCAAGTTTCTCCAGCTCTTCTTGAAGAGTGGTGGCCACTTTGTAGTGTTGGTGTCTGTCAATAAGGTAATGAACCTGCTTCATGATAGACCTATGTTGTTTGGTGACTTCTTCCCCAGTACATTCTTCGGCATAAGCATCATCTTCACCCACTTTGGTACGGAGCAATGACTCAAGTTGAAGTTGTAGTGCACTGTGGAGTTCTATTTCTCTGGAAAGTTCTTGCTTGAGATCCTGGAATTCTCGAGTTTTACCATCTCGCAATGGTTGATTCAGCAGTTCCTCGATTTGATGCTTGAGCTTGGTGACTTGTCCTCGTCGATAGGCATGCTTGTTTTTTACGGAATCCACCGAAGAAAGTTCTTGGATGGCTTTGATGTCGCTCATTGTGTCTGAGTAGTGTAGGAAGTCGCTACTTGATTGAAGATGAAAAAAAAATCTATCCACCAACTCAATAATTGTAAGACCACTGGCTTGAAATCTGAACTTAGGTGAAATCTGCCAGGGAAATACAACTACCTTGTCAGCAAATAGAAATTTGAATTCCTTTGTTGAAGATCCTTTGTGTAGACTGGATAATCTTCGCTTGTAGAGAATTTGCAGCAGATGACTTGACTTCAAAGTTGCTCTGTAGTCTTGTATCCGGCTCGAAGGACCAATTAATGTGGAGGAGCTCGTGGGGTGCAACCACACCTTGTGGTCACTTACTCGGAGCAGGCACTGCTGGAAGGACGCAAAAAGGTCTAGCTCCAAACAGTGTTGTTGAAGGACCAGAATAAAACTACCGCAAGTTGAGCGATAAGAAATCTTAAAGTTAGCATACAGTTTACAACACACTTATAAGGTGAATGGAATGATACATCACATTGGGTTTGCATGAATATCATTAAGTTGATTCAATGAGAAATGTTAATGCTTGTACATGCATTGTTAGTTCATGTTTGACCTTGTTCTGGGCACAATGGGTCCTGAACATACAAATGGCAACCAACTGGCAACATCGTTCCCAAAAGAGTCTAGAAGAGATGCCTTTGGCAACAGTGAGCACACATACTGCAAGCCATTTTTAGTCCCTCTTCAAAAACCTGCTCTTTCTACCAACCTGATGTCAAGTTTCTGGATTCCTCCTCCAATGAAGTCAACCAAACAGGAAGGAGACTGTTACAAGGGACACATTGATGCTCATATGGTATGGGACCAGAATGCTAACAATGCGGCTAACCAAAATCAGTTTTCGACAAAATCACTGGAAATAAATCCTCAAGGAAACCTGAAGGGCTTTTTTCTTGGTGACTGGACATCAGATTGCTGGAATTCCTCACCACTAACTGAGGATACATCTTCCGAAACACCTTTTGCCTTGTTCTCAAAGCATTCAGCAAATCATGATGACAAGGAAGTGGTGAGGAATGTGTTTGGGGAGAAAATGAGCACTCACTATGCAGGAGATCTTGACAGGCTTTCGACAACATCACCAGGCAAAGCAACTCAGGGAGACCTGGAGAGTGTTGGTTGGGATTATTTGTTTACTGCTGATAATCACCACTCTGCAGACTATGAAGATATCTCTTCTGGACATCATCCACCAACTCATTACTCCCAGTTCAATGCCAATGAAGTTCAGCACAAAGATTATTGGGAGAGTGAACTAGTCCAGGATATTACCCAGGAAGAGTGTCCCCAAAAGACAGTGCACAATTACAAGGCCTGGAAAACATCAAATGAAGGAAGTTCTTGGTTCACAACATCTCCTCCAAGTACTCATCATTGGTTGCCCTCTGAGCAGACACCTCCCCAAGCTCTTTCCACCAGTTTATTCACAACGTATCCTGAAGAAACACAGCATGAGGACCTAGATGTGAGTGAGCTTGTGGATGAGGTGATAAAAGATGTGACTACTAACAGCAAGGAGCTCAACCATCAGCCCTTTACAGCAACAACTGACCAACTATCACATGACAGATATGGGGAATCAGAATACTACTTGGACACAACCTTCAACATGGAGCAGTATGCAGAATCTATGAGTTTGCCTCTCAATACTTGTACAGATTTCTCGAAACACCTGTGAATGAGGCTAACTATAAAATAGAAGTCAGTCATATGAGGGGCAAAGTCTCTAGATATGACTTGGAGCAGATTGAAGATCAAATCACATTTGAAGACCGACAACACACCTTTGAAATGGAAATGGAAGACTTCAACAGATCTCCCAACAGTTATAACAACAGGAAGGATATACTGGTAGAGTGGATGAGAATGAACCAGGAAATGGTAGACATGATTTTGACCAATATGCTAAAAACATCATTGAGGATAAATATTTGGTAAATGATTACCAATGGAATGTGGAAGTGGAAACGAATGAAGACAAGAAAACTGACGATGACGACAAAATGGACAAGGACGAGACAGAGGAATTAGACCAGGTGCAGTGTACCGATAATGAAGATGGAAAAATAGATGAGGGCTACAACGTAGTAGGGGAAGAAATTGGACACGAGGATGCTGATGAAGAAATTGATGAAGATGAAGAATTCGCTGATGGTAATGATGATTTCGATACTGAATTTAAAGAGGATGAAGAATTGGATGACAGTGAGGATTTTGATACTGAATCTGAAAGGGATGAAGAATTTGACATTGACACAGGTGCAACCTCAGAATTTACAGTGGGAGAAGTGGAAACTGATACTGATGCAAGCTCATCTCACAGTGGTTACTGTTTCTCTGGTCAAGCCATCGCACGCACCAATGGATGCAATGACATTCGCGTCTTAGCGTGTTCGACCAGCGCAGGTTGAAACGAAGCAGCTAGCATAGAGATGAAGGATAATTCCATTGAGCAATGTTCAAATGTTATGACCACTGGTGCAGATGAGGCTCTCAGCATTATCTTAGAGCAGGATGAGTCGCAAAACAGGAACAAAGAACAAGTCACAAGTTCCATTACATCTTTGGACAGACTTCATCATAATGAGCATGAGCCCAGTATAGATGCACATGTGGAAGACTTGGAATACAGTCGTAGAAATTCAGAGGACATTTCAGGTGTTGACATAGATGAGTTCAACTCTGGTGATATACATACTCAGGAAGTTCCCAAGGTTGGTTGCTATAGCTATAATGTTTTTTTATCCTTACCCTTTTCATTCTATCTGTTTCTCAATTTAGATACAAAGAAGGCAGAAATGGCTGGGAAGGCTTAGGAAAGCCAAACGAAGACTTGCAGCACCTATAAGATGTCTGATGTGCTGTATAGCCACACCAAGCCAAGAATAAACTTATTTATTTTTGTTTCTATAAACATTATGAAGTTTCATGACATGATCGTTATTGAAATTATCAAGATAACATCAGTTTTAACTGGCAATCTTAAAGTGATAAATAATAGTTACGTCAATTATATCAGAGAGTGTGGTGGTTCATTATTTAGGGGTTACTCCAGATTTATGCATTAGTTTAGCGTCCTTTTAAAAAATAAATGCCTCAATTTCATCAGCTTTCAGAGAACAGCTTTTTTCCATAAATTCTTGCTTTGTTCTTGAGACCCCAGTGAAGCACAATTCAAATTCATACAAAAATGAAGGAATAAAAAAAACCCTAAGAAAGCACTTTTCATAATGGTACACTTTCCATATCATAATTTCACCATTTTCATATTTTCCATGAACCAGGCTAGAGCATAATCAGTAGCACAAAATATTATTAAGCTAAAAATGTGATTATACTTTTATCAGTTTTAATTTAGAGCAGTGATTTGTGATATCACATGAGGCAAGTGACTGTGTTCATACTTATTAGAGCAACTGCAACTTTGCTAATTCCCATTGGGTAACACTATATCCCCAATATTAAATTGTTTTTTTGTTGTTGTTGTTGTTGTTTTTACATTTTTAACATTTTATTTTTTCTAGTATCAGTTAAGTCAGGAATGCTTCAAATTAATAATAATTCAAACAATACCACCAAAGTTTGAAGATTGCCGACACTCCAAATCTTCATAGGCCAAGTGGCATATATGTTTTCACGCTTACCCAACTAGTGTCAAACTCACTCATTGGCATGATGGGACTGTCTAATATTGCATGTGGCTATACAATGTATTCCATCCTTACTTTTATCATTGTATCCGTTTATCAATTTGGATACAAAGAAGACAGAAATGGTTGGGAAGGCTTAGGAAAGCCAAACGAAGACTTGCAGCACCTATAAGATGTCTGATGTGCTGTATAGCAATACCAAGCCAAGAATAAATGCATTTATTTTGGTTTCTACAAACATTATAATGTTTTAAGACATGATCACTATTGAAGTTATAATATACATATAACTATTTTACTGACTAACAACAATAATGGATAGCTATTATTGCACGTCAATTGCCCATTAAAAATGTATGGGGAAAATGGCTGTTCCACTGAAATCAAATAGAACCTAACTAAGTGAAATACCACGGTTAGTGAAGTGAAAAAGTACGCATGTGCCTAGTTTAGCCTTGGAAACGTACAGTTTGAGTAGTTTCCAATTAGAGACAAGGTCATTCTTGAGCGCAGTAACTCTACCCCCCATTAGACAGAATTTCTTTGGACAGATAAGAGGAGTCATAGGTTGAAAACGAAGTTCCAGAGGAAGCTAATCCTAAATAAGGAGATAGTGAGTGAACGGTACAGTGTAGCTACAGTGCAAACGATTTTTTTAAAAACAATAAAAAAACTGGCCTACTATTAGCGAGTATGCTGAACCTCTCATTAGCTTCGCAATGCAACCGATGAATGACTGTGTAATGTGCATTCCACCAGGATGGGTGATGATATTTTGGAATTGTACAGAATCATCCCAACAAACTTGTTTGGTTACCTCTCATACAGTTGCATGTCCATAGAAAGATGAATACAAGTCATCCCCATGTCAACCAAAGACTCCTGCATATACTTAAGTGTTGTGAGGATGGTGTCTGGATGATGCGGTGGAGCGTCAATTAAAGGGCCAAACATGTATGCTGTTGCAGGTTTCACAATACCCTGGCTCCTGGCTAGATGGTTATTGAAACCATTCCATTCCATAGAATTTTCATTCATGCTAAGGCTATTGAGCCACTCTGTGTCCTTCACATGGGCAGCATGTAGACTGGTCTGTCTAGCACACAACTCAGTGTAACTGAGTCCAGTTGTTCTGGTGGCTATTGCAGGGGGCATCACCTTCTTCTGACCAGCGTAGTGTACAAGGGGAACTGACCTGTTAGACCCACAGATTTGGCCTCCTTGGAAGTGAGACAAGGAATGATAATGGTATTGATGTCAGACTGAGAGCTGCCAGGCTCAATGATTCCAGCTGGGTGCATCTGAAATTCAGTTGCCATGGCAAGTTGCCATGGCATGAGTTTCACGACAACCATTTGGAGTTGACACCATAAGGTCAAAGTTGTCATACCAACCAAACACAAGTCCGGCACTCTTTGTGAACCCCATCATCTGATGCAGCATAAGAGCATTCTCACTGACATACTTTGCTGCTGACTTCCGGAATCGCCGTACTTCATCATACGATGCAATGTATCCATGTTCATGCAAAGTATCAGTGATATATCTGCTACCAAATTTGTGGTGGAGCTTAACTCCCAACCCAAGCGTTGTTTGATTGCATGCATTTGTGATGTGTTGCTGTATGGATTGTGATAGGCTCAGTGATGCCTTTGTGACCTCGCCAGTTGATACGAGCTTTGAGATAAACCTAAGCAGAGTAGCACTAGTGTGTTCCTTGGTTTTGGCATGAGTAAAATTACCAAGATCATATTTTGTTTTGGTAAATGGAATATCACGTGACTCAGCTAAGATTTTTCGGGCCAAAGCATCCTCTGCATCCTCATCTTCAGTGTCCACTTTTGCTACTTTCAAGATTTTGCCAACGAACTCCCGGAATCCAATTATTGATGCGCAACCATCAATGCTAAGTACCACTACATTGTCACCCAAATGCATGGCAAGCTTGGAGAACATCTGCTTTCGTGTGAGCTCACCACCATAACTCACATATTTTTCATGCAGCTCAATGGACGTCCAAGTACACAGCCTGCGATGAATATACATTTCGTCAACAAGCTCTTTCATAGCTCCATCATCGACTGCTAAACCCTGCTCACTATCATCACTAGAGGGGATCTTCCTGAAGTTATCATAGCAGCGAAAATGGTACTGCGCCTCCGCTGCAGCTAAATCATGCACACCATGACAGCGCATAGAAACTTCCCTATTCCATGCATCAATTCTATCATCACAACATTGCAATACAACTTGCTTGAATGCCGGAGCACCTTTGATTCCCTTTCTTTCGCACTGTACTACACGGTCCCATCTATCAGGGTGTTTAGGGTTGACAGGCTCACATGGCTCCGCACAAAATAGGCATTGCTTCTTGAAGTCAAACTCTTTCACTTGTGACCTTCTGATTCTGGCAGTAGGTGGCTCATCACTGCTGACTGACTCAGCCTTCCTCTTCAAAACAAACTTCTTGACATGTTCTTTCGAGGTATAGGAACAGTAACAACTTTTATGAAGTACAACTGTTGCCTGTTCTCCATGAGAGTTAAAAATAGTTTGTAATTTATCAAGAGTCTCATCATCACCTCTTTCAACTGCACACTCAAGGAGTTTCTTGAAAGCTTGTATCTTGAAGGTTTTGAGTGACCCAGAACTAGTACTGCTACAGCTTGGGAGAAGACATCTGTCATTAAGCCCAACATCAGCCATCTCTAAATTTTCCAACTGTAGGTGACTCCATGCAGGGTTAATTACTGTTGCTAACCACTATTCCATTTCAGTACATAAAATTCACAAAGTGCTGGAATGCAGGGTGTTTTTTTTTTGGCAGAAAATCTGTTTAGCACCTTACCTTTACATTGAATCCCAAAAATAATGTCAGAAATGGATTCTACATACCCAAAATCCCTATAAAAGAGCCATTCCATTTCATTTTATGACAAACTGTTTGAAAGCAAAATTTTCAAATTATCGTCAGCACCCACAAAAATTTCAGGAGTTGCCCAAGGTTGCCACCTGGGCAACTAGGCTGGATTAGTTCTAGGATCCCATATAAGTATAAATCAGCAAAAAAAATTCATTGGAATGGACATTTCTAGGTTCACAAGTTGTCTACTGGACTAAGTTGGGTTTCACTCAATATTAGCAATAATGTAGTTATTGGAGAAGCTACTATTCTCAAACCTCCAAATTTGTACGATGTGAAAATCGTAGATGGCCCTGCAATTGTCCATTCTCTTTCTGCTAATTGTAAATTTGTAAAAACTTTTGATGGGTATGCTGATAGTGTGTTTCTAGCTAGAATAGATACAGAGAGCATTGCACAATAGCAATCGAGTTGATATCATATGGGATCAGTATAAGCCCAATAGTCTGAAAGATTCAACTAGGGAAAAGAGGGGGAAAGGCATTCGTAAGAAAGTAAGTGGACCAACAAAGCTACCTTCCAATTTCCAAAATTGTTTGCATGATTCTAAAAACAAAGAGTAACTTATTAATTTTTATTCGACAAAAGTATCTCAAAGCGATCATCTCACAGGAAAAAATGTCTACATAACCTCATGTAAAAAAAGACAAAAAACTTATATTAGTTATTAATAACAGTTATGTATGTCATTACAGGTCAAGATGTGATGTGTAGAGTGCTATACATGCCAATGTCTTCATGTAATCTCGAAGAAGCTGATAGAAGGATTAGTGTCCATATACAAGATGCCATTGAGAAAGGTGCCAGAAAGGTGTGCATACGAACTGTTGACACTGATGTGATAATAATTATAGCTGGCATATTTTTTTGAACTCCAAGATTTGTACCCAAACGTTAATATATGGGTAGCATTTGGTATGGGGAAAAATTTCCAGTATTACTACCTGAATGAGATTTGCCAAAACCTTGGTAAAGACAAATGTCAAGCACTGCCCTTTTTTCATTCTTTCACGGGTTGTGACACAACCTACCAATTTCTTGGTAAAGGAAATAAATCGTCGTGGGTAGCCTGGAAGGCATATCCTAGTGCTACTCAGCTTTTCAGTATGCATTTAGAAACCCTTTCATGAAGGTCAACAAGAACTCTTATGTTTTGAACTCATTGAACAATTTACATGTGTTCTTTATGATAAGACCACATCAATCACAAGTGTAAATGGGAAAAATTAATCAACAGTATCCCACCCACACAGGTAAGCTGCTCAAATTTTTATGCGTATTTTTATTGGCTGATAATTACTTTTTGTTTCCTTTGATACTTAGGATGCTCTTATGGAGCACACTAACCGGGCATTGTATCAAGCAAGCATCTGGGTAGCTTGCCTTCACACACATCAAACCATCCCTTCTCCAGAAGGATTTGGTTGGACTCAGGAAGAAGGTTGGAAACCAGTGTAGACATTTCCTCCCGAAGTTGCAAGTGGATGCCAAGAGCTTCTTAAGTTTGGCTGCAGAGCACTTCCTCTGTGTTCAAAGAAATGCCAGTGAAAAGACGCTGGACTCCAGTATACTCTTGTAGTGGCTCTTGTGATCATTAACATTTCCTTTTTCGTTATTTTCTTTCATTCTCTACCAATTTTAAATATGATATTTTCATCTGCCTTCAATTAAGTTGCATCCTATCTGCAATGTATAAAATGAATATGATGATTTCAACAAGAATAAATTAAACTACCAGGGATTTCTTAAATGCCGACTATGTACTGTTAAATTCGGCATTAATTTAAAATAGTTCTGGTTATCACAGTAAAACAATGTCAATTTTGCTCTAAACATTTATGGTTGAGTTAAGTCTACCCTAAATGTTGTATGTACTATTTTCAGGCCCTTGTTGAAGCATAAATCTTCCTAAAATAAATTTTGCACAATTAATGCTAAATATTCTAATATTTCAGAACAGGTGTGATTTTTGGTGGCACCCATTCTAGATTCACTAAGTACACCCTAAATAATATTTACACAAAGTTTTATGCTTTGGACCAGTTTTGCACAAAATCAAGGAAAATCTGACTTTATCTACTGCACTATTATTGAAGTTTTTATGAACATGATGAATAAATGAATTATCCCCCCAGCTATAGTTTCAGGTGGATACATATAGCTGTTGCATTAAGACCAAGTTCATCATCAATATTTGACTGTAGATTAGACTTCATTATCTCTCTATGTTTAAATTGATAACTGCCATTTCTCCTTGTCTTTGAATAAAGTGCATGAAGTAGCTATACACCATAGATATTTATACAATAATCATATTTATTTTTTATTCCTGAAATAAGCAAGGGCATTCTTAACTACAAAATGCACACGTAGTATAACTTTGTTGACTATATTTCTGCATTTCTCATCTATTCTTATCCAAACCAATCTATACTTACACATTTAAAGGGATTCTTGTTCAAAAATTGCTCTTCAACAACTTAAGATTCTCATTAGGTACCATGTATAATCTAGCATTTGAGTCTGAAGCTATAAATTTTCATCAGTAAACATTATTTCTGAACCTGAGCTGTAAGTAGGCACTAGTTTTCATAACACACTATTTCAGCATTTTGTATGCAAGCAGAAGATACTGCAGCTCCTGTGACTGAAGAAAAATCCACCCACTTTTCAAATTCATCTTGATTACTTTCAAAATGATCATCTATACATAATATGCTTACCTCCACCATTGGTATGGCATTTATTATGTCCATGGGTTTCTATTACAAGAGTCTTTCCAAGGACCATTAACTTCAGCAGAATAATCTCTGGGGTACATAATTTTGCCGTTAAAATATGAAACAATTCCAAATTTTAGCACACCCCCCCCTCCCCCCACCCCCGCTCCCATATTGTTAGGCTCTTACAGAAATAAACCTGTAGTCCAGTAATTCTCGTCAGAAATGAGTTTACAGCAAAATGTGTCTACAACAAAATAAAGTTTTAAAACTTTCTCCTATAATATAGCCATACCAGTAGGTGAAAATAATGCTTAAATGCTTGGTACAAAAAAGCTTCCAGGACATTCCCGGTGAGTCACAGGAAATTTGATCTGTGTGGTTTTTGGTAGAGGATAATACTGGAATAAATAAAAAATGCATTCCTTCAAACTTAGTACATCTAGCGCTACTGTGTGGCAGGGTATTTGCTACTAGTTTGTATTATTATTGAAATTGTACAGCTATAGCTTATGTTTATAAGTATTGTCATGTAGATGTAGATATTATGTTCCAAACATGAATGGACAATGATCATGTCATAGCAAAAAAATAATGTTTGCAAAGTGCATTCATGGCTTGGAGTTGCTACACAACACATTAGACACTTGATAGGTGCTGAAAGTCTTTGTTTGGCTTTCCTAAGCCTTGCAAACCACTTCTTCTTTCTTTGCATCTATATTAATAAACCAATAATATAATGAAAAAGCGGGAATGGTAACGTTGTACAGCAACCCACCTCGGGAACTTCTTGAGTATGTGTCACACCAGAATTAATCTCATCCAAGTCATCATCAGAAATGGCCGCTGAACATGTAGGACTACATTCCAAGTCCTCCTCACGTGCATTTAAAGTGGTCATACTGGGCTCACCCTCATTCTGATGCAGTCTGTCCAAAGATGTAATGGAACTTGTGGTGCATTCTTTGCTTCCATTCAGTGTAGAGCACTCGTCCTCCTCTAAGATAGTGCTGAGGGCCTCATCTGCATCAGTGGCAATCACATTTGAACATTGCTCAATGGAATTGTCCTTCATCTCTAAGCTAGCTGCTTGGCTTGAACCTGCGCTGGTTGAATATGCAAAAACACGAATGTCATTGCATCCATGAGAGCGTGTGACGGCTTGACCAGAGAAGCAGTAACCACTGTGAGATGAGCTTGCATCAGAGTCAGTATCCACTTCTTCCACTGTGAAATCTGAGCTTGTACCTGTCATCAAATTCTTCATCCTCTTCAAATTCAGTATCAAAATCATCATCAATATCAGAATCTTCATCTTCATCAAATTCTTCCCCGTCAATATCCTTGTCAGATTCTCCATGTCTAACTTCTTCCTCCACTACATTGTCATCCTCATCACTCCTTACATCTCCATCCTCATTACACTCATCCTTGTCTGTTTCTTCTTCCTCATCCTCATCTTCTTCCTCCGTTTCGTCCTCATTTGTTTTCTCGTCCTTGTCCATTTCCTCGTCACCGTCAGTTTTCCTGTTCTCATCAGTTATCACTTCCACATTCCATTCATCATCACCCAATTTTTTGTATTCAGTGATATTTTTAGCATGTTTCCCAAACTTATCTTCACTGTATACTATTTTGTACTTATTTTCTCCTGATTCTTCCTCCCTGCTGCTGTAATCATAGGGAACTCCGTTGCATTCTCTCCTTTCCATCGTGTGTTGCTGATCTTCGAACACTGTTTGAAGTGTTGCCTGCTCATGACATTGTGGACATTGGTCAAGCTTGGCCACTTCATAGACTTGTGTCACATTATGTGTGTGCTCTATTTGGTAGTTGGCCTCGGGTGTGAATCCATCGTACTTCGAGATTGAGTCTGTATACGTTTTAAGAGGCATAGTTGTACATTCCGTAGACTGCTGCATATTGGAGGCTGTGTCCAAGTAGTATTCTGCTTCAACACATCTGTTATGTGATAGTTGGTCCGTTGATGCTGTGAAAGGCTGATGGTTGAGCTCCATGCTGTTAGTATTCACATTTTTTACCACCTCATCCACAAGCTCATTCACATCTAGGTCCTCGTGCTGTGTTTCTTCAAGATGACTTGTGAAGAAACTAGTGGGAAGAGCTTGAGGAGGTGTCTGCTTAGAGGGCAACCAACGATGAGCACTTGGAGGAGATAATGTGAACCAGCGTCCATGACAGTCATTCTCAAAGTGATAGTGAGAACTTCCTTCATTTGATGTTTTCCAGGCCTGGTCATTGTGCACTGTCTTTTGGGAACACTTTTCCTTTGTCATATCCTGGACTAGTTCACTCTCCCAATGATCTTTGTACTGGACTTCACTGGCATTGAACTGGGAGTCAGAAGTTAGTGGAGAATGCACAGACGAAATATCTCCATGGTCTGCAGAGTGTTGAGTATCAGCAGTAAACAAATAGTCCCAACTGATGCTCTCAGGCTCTTCTTGAGTTGCTGTGCCTGGTGATGTTGTCGAAGAGTTTTCAAGATATCCAGCATTGTGAGTGCTCTGTGTCCCCTCCAACTCATCTCCCATGTCCTTACAGTCATGAGTTGACGAATGCTTAGAGAACAAGGTAAAGGGAGTTTTAGTAGTTGTATCCCAGGTTTGTGGTGGGGAATTCTGACTGCAAGCCGTTGTCCAGCTATCACGATAGAAATCCTTCATGTTTCCTTGAGATTTTACGTACAGTGATCTTGTCGAGAATATATCCTTTGATGCCACATCATTTCCATTCTCTTCCCATAACATACCAGTGTCAATCTGTCCCTGATAGCAGCCTCCTTCCTGTTCGGCTGACTTCACCGGAGGAGGAATCCAGAATTGGGACATCTGGTCGGATGTAAGACTGGGCTTGGGAGGAGAGACCGAAATTGGCTTGGTGGCCTCACTGTTGACAAAAGCATCCTTCACATTTCTTCTAGACTCTTGCTGAGAGTGTGGTGTTGCCAATTGGTTGGCATCTAAAAATAAGTAGCTGGTGTTGTCCTTCAATAACGAGTCGTGGGCAGCACCTCTCTCATCCTCCATCATACACTGAGCAAAGGAAGGGGTGGAGCACTTCCTTGTGTACTGGGTAAGGGTAGATCTTGAAACTTCATCCTGAAAGACAGGAAAAGAAGTGCAGGATATTTTTGAGCAATTGGGAGTCTCCTCGTTCCAATTTCCTTGGAATTTTCCTCCTGCCTGTTGTGGCAGGCTGTTGAACCAGGTGTTTCCTGCATTCTCTTTAGCTTCCTTGACTGTTTCTCCTTGGGGATGGCTAGAATATTGGTCAGGAGGAATTTGGTAAGGCTCATTCCAGTAATCTCGATAGGTAGAGTCCATTTTTCAGACTAACTCCTCAGTGTAATTCCTGGTCTATTATTTACCCTATTTGGTTACAATTACATATATTAGCTCAGTAATAAACTGATCAACAAATATCGGAAAGAAATCTGCAATATACCCTTGCGGCGTCCGTAGATTTCCAGACCTTATAAAAAACAACAACAACAACAACCCGTGAACGCTAGAGTTTAGGCGCGTGCGATCCCATCGCTTTAAGGCTAATTGGCGAGCGAGCGAAGCGAGCGAGCAACTCTAAGATGTAGTCTATGGAAATCCTGAATACGTGGTCGTTTTGAATACGTGGTCGTTTTGAATACGTGGTCGTTTAAACGCGCGCGCGCATTCCAGAACTTTTCCCCTTTTCTGTACTTTACACATTATTTTGTTATCATTGTTACTTTATCATGAGGAGTACCATTCTTTACCCTTTACCAATCATCATTTCCCCCTTTACATGTCATTACATATTCTACTACTAATAATGAGATGTGAATTCAGATTTGGCAACCTGCAGGAAGAAAACCAATGCAAATTCAAATCAAACGACCCCAATGCAATTGAAAGTGTCAACATTTCCCCAGAACTTCGCTCGCTCGCCCAACCAATGCTACACGAGCATTTTCTAGTATTATTGTGAGGCATGTTGTTTGTGGTTTCACAGAGCTGACGGTTACCTCCTGCAGAATAAGGCAAGGCATACCCAAGGGAGTGATCAATTCTAAGTTACTGGATATATTCCAGTGTAAACAACCAGTGTTTTTAATAATATCTACTCTTTGCAGACATTCAACTACAAACGTTAGTGAAGCACTAAAGGTGCGAAACTCAGCGCTACTATAAACTAGTGTTGCACTCTAATAGCATAAATAGCGAAGCGAGGGATGCATGTTCCCTGTAATTGCAGCTATTCCAGTGGTGTGGCTAGGAACATTTAATGGCTTTTCAAAAAGAAAGATTCTTTACTTTGCTACCTGTTTCTGTTTCGTTTTAGCTCTGCTCCTCCTTGCCCTGTCTTTTTCATTTCTTATCTCTTTCCTTACTAATTTTTCTTCTGGAGTTTCTAACGCCCTCAAAGCTCTTGACCGAGCGTTTCTAACGTTTTGTCTGTCTTTCGCAGAATTTGTTTCGCTGGGCATCGCTACTGCGTACGGCGGGTAAACAAAACAAAATGTTGCTAAGAAGGTTACCGGGCCCACGCAAGCGCGTAGGACAAAATGTGCACACGTACGCCCACGCAAGAACAAAAACAATTCCTAGACCTAACAAAAAAAAAAATATATATATATATATATATATCGCGGACTCATTAATAAGTCAGCTCCGCTCGCTTCGCTCGCTGCGCTGAACTAGTAGCAATTACAAAACCATCCGAGACAAAAAAAAGGGCTATTCTTATTATTGTGCACCGATAAAGCTCGAGCAATGTAAACGATTCATGTAAACACTATCTTCGTAAGAGAAGAAGTTAAACGGGTCAGACGGGGAGCTGAAAGCTTTGCGTTTTCTCAAAAATCAGCCCGAAATTAAAAAAAGTAGCTAACACAATGAAAAATTTATAATCATCGTTCGGAGTAAGTTCATGCCTACATCAATGGTTAAATGTCAGTAATCTCCAAAATTGGATCGTAGCAAACAGACTGACGGACAGACTGACAGACAGACAAACAGACAGACAGACAAACAGCAAGACAGAACGACTACTATATCCCTCTAGCGCATGCGCGCTGAGGGTTAATGATCAAGGGCGTAGGAACCTTTTATTTGGCGAGCGAGCGTAGCGAGCGAGACAGTATTAGGGGTGGATAATGCAAAATCGGGTATATGTTATATGTATATATGTATATATGTATGTATGTATGGATTGTACGTATGCCCTTTAAACGCGCGCGCAGGAAACTTTTTTCTTCAAAAAACACGGCTTTTTAGGCTTGACCCCAGTTTATTCTGAAACTACAGCATTAAGCAAGCCTTACTTTATACTTAAGCTCCAAAGTGTGAGAAAATTCCTTCGAAAATGCTTGCTTTTCAAGAAACAAAAAGTTGATTCGACCGGTTACTATGACATTGAAGACCCTTTACCAGATTTAAATTTAAAAACTTCGCTTTTTTCCGGCTAAGTGCGGCTTGTTAGTTGTCAAGAGCCACCTGTAGTCAGTACTAAGAGAGCTATCACTACTTCTGAAAAGCGTATGTAAGCACATAAAGTATTAAAGCTAAGGAAGCTACTACTACTCCGGGGATGCTGAGGTAAGTACATAATTCCATATTTGTTAGCTAAATAAGCAAAAATAACTCTGGCCTTTCTTTTTTATAGCTAAGAGCTTGTTGTCAACAGTGACTGGTAAATTCAAATAGTCAGAATGACTCAAATTTGGTACTACGAAATTACCACTGCTCAAGAAAATGAGATAAGAAAGTAATTTTGTATTTGTGTGCTAAAATTGATTGTCTTTTGTTTTTGTAGGTGAGAGCTTGTCAAGAATTCAAGGTAATTCAGATGGTCAAAGTAACTTCAATTTGATACTACAGAAGTTATCAATACTCAAGAATGAGGTAAGTAGTAATTCCATATTTGTTGGCTAAAATTACAAATATTAACACTGGTTTATTTTTTATCTTAGCTGAGAGCTTGTTCAAGAGTTACTGGTGATTGAGATTATCAGAATGGTTGATGTTTGATACTACAAAAGTTACCATTAATCAGGTAAGAGAGTGATTTGTATTTGTTTGCTGAAATCAAATGTCATAACTGCTATTATAGTGTTTGCATGAAGTAAGCTAAAAATAGTAACATTTTATGTTACCTAACTATCAGGCTCGCTCGCCATTTGTGCTCAAGCACACCACTAGTATGTATATATGTATATATGTATGTATGTATGGATTGTACGTATGCCCTTTAAGCGCGCGCGCGTGGAACTTTTTTCTTCAAAAAAACACGGCTTTTTAGGCTTGACCCCAGTTTATTCTGAAACTACAGCATTAAGCAAGCCTTACTTTATACTTAAGCTCCAAAGTGTGAGAAAATTCCTGCGAAAACGCTTGCTTTTCAAGAAACAAAAAGTTGATTCGACCGGTTACTATGGCATTGAAGACCCTTTACCAGATTTATATTCAAAACTTCGCCTTTTTTCCGGCTAAGTGCGGCTTGCTAGTTGTCGAGAGCCACCTGTAGTCAGTACTAAGAGAGCTATCACTACTTCTGAAAAGCGTATGTAAGCACATAAAGTATTAATGCTAAGGAAGCTACTACTACTCGAGGGATGCTGAGGTAAGTACGTAATTCCATATTGTTAGCTAAATATGCAAAAATAACTCTGGCCTTTCTTTTTTGTAACTAAGAGCTTGTTGTCAACAGTGACTGGTAAATTCAAATAGTCAGAATGACTCAAATTTGGTACTACAAAAGTTGCCACTGCTCAAGAAAATGAGGTATGAAAGTAATTTTGTATTTGTGTGCTAATATTGATTGTCTTTTGTTTTTGTAGGTGAGAGCTTGTTGTCAAAAATTCAAGGTAATTCAGATGGTCAAATAAACTTCAATTTGATACTACGGAAGTTATCAATACTCAAAAATGAGGTAAGTAGTAATTCCATATTTGTTGGCTAAAATTACAAATAATAACACTGGTTTATTTTTTATCTTAGCTGAGAGCTTGTTCAAGAGTTACTGGTGATTGAGATTATCAGAATGGCAGATGTTTGATACTACAAAAGTTACCACTAATCAGGTAAGAGAGTGATTTTGTATTTGTTTGCTGAAATAAAAGGTCATAACTGCTATTATTATAGTGTTTGCATGAACTAAGCTAAAACATAGTAACAATACTTAATTTTATGTTACCTAACTATCAGGCTCGCTCGCCATTTGTGCTCAAGCACACCACTAGTTTGTATATATGTTTGGACGTACGTATGTCATTTTGTACTTTGACCCTCGCGTTTTTGTGTTAGTTATGTGGTCGACCCCGTCCAAAATTGCACTAAACAGAATCCTCTGGTTTATCGATCAGTACCCGTATCACCCTAGAAATTGAATTGTTTACCGTTTTGAATTCTTTTGCGGGTGCAGTTCAAACTTGAAAACTTAAGGGACTTCCATTTCTATTCAAGTTAGTGGCGGTGGTAAGTCAATACGCTCTTTGTGATGGTTATATGCCTTGCGCAACAGTATTTACTTGAAAATACATTGTCCACTAGACTACCACGAAGGTAAGTCTGTGTAGGTGCATGTCCAGTTGTGTCAAAGCATTGTGTATTACAACCACTACTTAGCTAAAGAATATAACAAAGAAAACTTTTAAATAACGTGTATTGTTTTGTTGTTGTTTTTTTCCCTTCAATTCAAGCAGTTGCAGAGAGTTGTTACAATGGCACTGAAATCCCTTTACCGTGTATGCGAAATTAAAAAAAATGGACCTTATTTTCAGTAGCTTCAGTGTTAGAAGTCAAAATCATTCATATAAAAATAGTATAGTCTTTAGGCTCGCTCGCCATTTGTGCTCAAGCACATCACTAGTAAGTAATGATAGTCATGAGTTTCAATACAATGTAATCAAAAAAGTCTCATACTTTATTTACAATCTGGACAAACTTAATTAGTTACCTTGAAATAGGTCTGTAAGACGTTTCTTTTTCTGCCCACATTTTTTCAAAAAGTTCAAAATTTACCCTCTAATAAGAAAACTAGGACCAGAATCATTTGAGACATTTGAATAGACAATCAGTTTTTATGCAAGCAACACTACTACATAAATGTTCAGCCACAGAATGTGGACATTTTTAAATTACTACGACAGTTGTTTGCATCTACTTTACAGTAACTTCATCTGTTTGATGTTAGCAGATTGTAATAATTATAAAATAACCTAACTGTAGAGGGCTGGGCCTATGAGTTCACAACATACCATTTGCTGGCAGAAGAAAGTAAAAGAATTGACACTGCTGTATATAATACTTATTGCACGAGTCATACAATATGGGGAGATATTTCATAAGCACACATATTTTCATGACATTGAGGTAAGTGAAATGAAATACAAGCGTGGGAGTCAAAATGTCATCCTCATATTTTACAAAGAGTGTAATAAATTGTTTATTATACATAAATAGTAAACATTCAAAGTTAACTCTGCCATACTTCTAAGTATTCAGTCATCCAGAACTACGCACAGGCGGTTGGAGCATTCAAACGGGAAAATACTGAACTCTTGGAATATATCTAATGTATAAGAAATATTATATATTATAACATTTATTACAAATAATATATATTTTCTTTCCAGACACATAAACAATGAATTATTGAAATGCAAACAGTTTTTTATGGTGTTGAGTTTATGTCATAGTTTCAGACGATTCATCTTCCTTCAATAAAACCTCAGGTGACTTGATTACATAGCTACCCATTCCTGCTGCCATTTCTGCTTCTTTCTGGCTGTATACAGGCTCCTTCAAGGCACACAATCTACAAACAACACAAGTACATTGTACACACTGCACAACAAAAATTCTATTCGTTACCTTCTTTTGTGTGGCTTTCCTTTGAAGTGAACTTGCAAAGCTCTTTCATCCACAAAATATCGCCTACAACAACATTGTTTGGGGGTGAAGTTTGGGCAAGTCCACCACCCTCTTTCTATACTAAGTCACTCAGCTAGCTACAGGGCAAACAAGCTCAATTATGAGAGCAAATAACATGAAAATATTATGAGCTAATTATGTAAAAAAAAATTTTAACTTTGTATTTTATAAGATCACCTTGAAAAGTTCGACCTCATTAACCCCTAAGGTGAACTTTGGCAAGAAGTTGAAATATCAGGTCAAGTTTTACCTAGTGCATCAAAGTTCTCTGCCCCTATTCACTTACTAGCTACTATTACAAAATAATTTCTCAAACAAAAATAATTTCTTTGGCACTCCTTAATCGGGTGTTAATAAGTCAATGTGTAGCTCAAGCAATGAAAAACGGGATATATAAATGCTGTCTTCGCCCTCACGGATATATAGTTTCAACCTGAAACTCCAATTCAAGCACTCAGCTAACTTTTGAGTGTAAAGCAAAACCACCGTGGGCAGCAAGAAATTGTTTGCTCACGGGATTACAATGTGACGATAAGGGGTGTTACCCACAAAAAGCTAGTACCTACGTAGAGCTGAAAGCTAGCCGAAAATTAATAAAAATTAACTCAATAAAAGGTCTTAAATTGTCATTCTGAATAAGTTCATATCTTGCCAACCATTTGATGGAATCTTCACAAAGCATCACAGATCCAAACCGTCTGCTCCAAGCAAGCCCCTTGTGTCAATGAGCAAGAATGAGGACTGGTATGATAATAGAGTAGGAGATGTTAGACACAGTCCCTCAATACAAACATCGGTCATGCCAGTTGGAAGAATCAGGTGGGTCAAACCACCTGAAGAGATTCTCTGTCAGTGTTGCACATTTAATGGTAAAAAACAATAAACACCATCAAGTAACTGTTTAAGCAGTGGACCAGTCACAGTCATCAGAGTAGAATGAGGAGTCTCTGCAAATGTTTCTTTTTAAAGTGCCATCTCTTCTTACATTCATCAAGATATGTGGATCCTCCAAGTTAAATAAAAGTATTGCTGCCTGACTTGGCGAACACAAACAAACATTTCATATGCTTACACAACAAATGCAGAGTTGGAAGTACAGCTAAAGTTAAACTGAAGCCAAAATTCTCTAACAAATCAACAAATTGAAACCCTTTACCATACTATAACGCTTTAGAGAATCATCCAGCAATAAAACACAAACAAATCTTAGAAGCCCCTGGAGCAATGTCGTTGATGTGTTCAGAGATGATATTGTCCAGGCTGTGTCGAAGATGTTAACATGATTAAAATGTGATAGCATAGCGAAAAAGAAAAAAAAAATCCCCAGAGAGTGTGCACGGATTCCGTATTAAGTGCCTAAAAGTGGGGAAAGGATCCTGTAATCAATGCGAGACAATCAGAAAATGTCCCAACCACCAACACAGATTTGACATCTCAAACATAACACGTCCTACAATGTTGAAGTGGTGACCATCAACAGCAGTGAAGAGAGGAACGGTTGCAAAAGCATTCTAAGTTGCCACAAAAAAAAAAGATATTCTCAAATATGCAGAACACGCCCCCTACCCTCCCCCCCTCTATCAGGCAAAACCTCACTGCCAGATCTTTGTCAAACTCTGTTGAAAAACATGTACAGATTAATTTCATGAAAGGAAAGGGAGGCATAAGAGATAAAACAGCCACATTTGACAGAAACACCAAGAAAATGGATCCAGCCAATGTCAAAATAGAAAATTGCATTTCTCAGTTCTGATAGCCAATATGTAGTACCAAATCCAACTTAAACACTGAAACAACAGGATCAACGAAATCTATAGCAAACTCTTAGGGGCATCTCTCATACCTCCATGCCAAAGAACAACAAAGCACACACACACACACACACACACACACACACACACAGTGTAAATTTCATGCCAACAGAGCTTGCATTGATAGCTAAAAATAGTGTCAGACAGAATGGCACTGATGGGTTCACCTCACAAAACATGAAAACACATCCAAACATGAGCTGTGATATGTAAGAAAACACTAATAGCAAACACACTTAGTTTTTGTGTTCAGGAAAGCTATGCTCATTTCAATATAAAATATACCTGGTGCTTTTATACTGTGCTAAAACCTTTTCATGAGGTACAACTGGTAAATCCAAATGCACTTAAGAAATATGGGTTTCATTTAAGCTCTGAGTTGTACACACTTGCCTACTAAGGACAGTTTTCAATAATCTAGAGAATCAGCATTAGGTAAGGTGTGGTACACCTAAGTTAGAGAAACAACTACTGAAACTGTACTTCCATTCAACCCCATGTGGAAGGAACTTACGCGCACGTAATACAGTAGTGTTGGGCAGACCCTGGTAGGTCATGGTCTATGTCCTGAGAAGAAAGTTGCTGCTTGTTTTCTGGCTTCAAGTCATCATGAATTTGATCAATATCCTACTATATTGAGTAGCTTATGGTAGCTTCCGACACTAACACTTGTTTTACCTTAGTTCTCTTCCTAGTTCTGTACTTCTTCTTGATGTCTTTAATATTCTTGTGCATTCGTTTTCTTCTGTACCGTCCCATTATGATGACAACCCTTCCTACTTCTGCCTGCCCGAAATGTTTGCGCGTAAATTATTCACAGTTCCACCTCGCGCTTGCGATAGGAAATTGTGACGCTGGACATATTCCTGAGCTCACTTTCTCACCTGAGGTACTTACTAACATAATGTAATCTTGTCAGGCATAGCTGAATCTCAGATGCAATTACTCTTTAAACCTTACAGCTTGATCAGACTAAAATTCACTAACAGGATCTTTTCGAATCTCTAGCGATAGATATACTGGTTCATACTGATACAATTTATCCAAAAGTTACACAGCTTAGCAGCGGACGCAAATGACTTGATGCTCTTAAATTGCACAAGAATTGAGTCAAAGAATAACAGAAGATACAGTTTTTTTACATTTTAATTCAAGTACAAAAGTCGTTCCTCCCCCCTCTCCAATATTGTCAACATTCCCACTGTGAATATTATATAGTAATAATCAATAGTTAAAACTTTGCTGTGTTGTGAAGTTTCTCAAATAAGTCTTGATACACTTAACAGCACATGATAATATATATATATATAGCTTATTTATATATATATATAATTATTGTATATATATTATGTGTATAGCTTATATATATATATAATGTCAACATTCCCACTGTGAATATTATATAGTAATAATCAATAGTTAAAACTTTGCTGTGTTGTGAAGTTTCTCAAATAAGTCTTGATACACTTAACAGCACATGATAATATATATATATATATATATATATAATGTAATATATATATTATATGTAATATATATATTATATATAATATATATATATATATATATGTTTGTAAAAAAATGTTTTCAAGCGGTTAAGAATGAACAGAGTCTTACAGGATGTCTTCATGTCTAACATGATTTCAATAAATGTTGGTAAGTGCATGGTTTTCGTAATGCTTGCTAGTCTGATCTCCATATATTCTTCTCTTTAAATTTAAGGCTATATATTGGACCAAATTCACTGTGTGAAGACCTGACTCTATGGAGATAGTGTAGACTCGAAGAGAAAATGTGTCAGGAAAGTAATGAAAGCTATTCTTTTTCTGGATCTGAAGCAGAGGAACAAAATGGGACCCTGACTTGTGCTGCAGCTGCAATTAATTGTGCCAATGGCATACCTCTACCTCCTGCCGTAGAAATTCCTACAAGAGTATTGCAAATCCTCTACAGCACTGCTCAAATCTTTTTGGGGGTATTGCTCAACCTCCTAATAATATATGCGGTCTTAAAGTACAAGAAACTCCGAACCATTCCATTCTATATAGCTATCCAAATAGCAGTGGCTGACTTGGTTTTGTGTGCTTCTCATGGTCTTCCCATCATTGTGAACTTCATAGCTGGGGAGTGGATATTGGGGTCTGAAGTGTGCGCATTTTCGGGTTTCACTCTTTTTATGATGACCTCAGTTCGTTGTCTGCTGGTGTTTGCTTTTTCCTTTGAGCGCATTATTGCAGTATTTGCTCCTTTTCTTTATTCACAGAGAAAGAAGAAGTTATTTTTTGTTGTGTGTAGCTCGGCATGGATAGTTAGTCTACTCATTAGTGTGCTGGGCATACCTCAAATCTTTGACTGTTACTCATTGTCTGAACCTACTCTCTCTTGTACCATTGTGACTCGATGTGGTTGGATCTGTAACACTTATCTTTACATTTGTGTGTACGTCCTCATCGTTCCAGCCATTGTCTTATCTGGAGTATTCACTTTGGCTCTGTACATCAAAGGAAGGAGAATTCGCAAGAGGGAATCTGCCAATATGGGACTGGACCACAGTAATGTTCCCAGCAATGACTCAAAGGCTCTAAAAACATTTGGCCTATTGATTGTGGCCATTTTAGGAGTTACAATTATCCCTAACTTGTGTTATAGTCTGTCTGCTCTGTTTGATACACTTGGTCAAACTTTGTTAGTTCAATTGGGATCTAATATAGCATTTTTTCTGATAATACTGGATCCTGTTATTATAATGAGAAATGTTGACTTCAAGGAGAGAGTGAATCATTTATTCAAATCTCTTTGGAATTCATTGAAGAAAAAGTGATGTGCAAAAAGAATTGCTGAACTGTTTTACTGCTGCTTCATATTAACACTTTGTCTGTGTATAACTTTTGATATAGTTGATTTAATTGTTTGGTGGTCTTTTTTTTTCTTTTCTTTTTTCAAGAAATTGTGTGTGTGTGTGTGTGTGTGTGTGTGTGTGTGTGTGTGCGTGCTGCGCCTTGCGTTTATGTGTGTGTGCGTGCTGCGCCTTGCGTTTACAATGTATGTGTGTGGGGCGGCCGGGCGCGATGTGCACTGCATCACCACCACACGCGCGTGCGCTCTGACGTCACACACACACACACACACACACACACACACACACACACGCGTGGAAGTTGGGTAAAAGGTCATCAATATACCAATTTGGATCTCTTGTTGCAGCTTCGACTGCAGTCACTTTTTTTGGACACGTGTGTGTGAACTACTTTTTAAGTGAGAAGCCCTACTATGGATGAGGATGAACGTATGGAAAGTGGAACGTCTACTGACGACACAGGTAATGGTCCGTCAAACATTAATGGGGACCCTGAACGGGATCGTAATATATCTGGGTATTCCTACTTTTCTCTGAACGTAGCTATATAAAAGCACTGAGCAATAATGAATGTGTCAAGTGCATTATGGATGGGGTGTGGGAGTAGCATTTGTTCTGTGATAATTGTGGTCCACTTGTTTATTGAATGGTGGACTTAGTCAATCATTCTGTAGGCTTTTCAAGAGCAGTGAACACAGACAAATAAGCTTTTATCATTCTATGCAGTTACATGCACACCTCATTCCAAATTAGTTCAATTTTTTTTAAAGGCGAGAGGGGTGAAAGTGGAATTTTTTGGTGGAATCGGTTGGGGGGGGGGGGGGGGGGGGGGGGGGTTAATGCTAAAAGTGATGATACTTTTGAAATTTACCTTTTTGTATAGTCTTACATGGGGAATAAGGTATGTAATACATGTTGCAGTATAATTCTTTGGCGAGCGAGACAGTATTAGGGTAGTCTCGCGCGCGCCATACCCTTGCCTATCCTAAAACCGCTACGCGGGGAAAGGAAGGGTCTGGACAACTGCCTATACTCGATTCGTTCCAGTGGAATGTAATCTTGACATCATACAACGCAATAAACCATTACGTAATCATCTAATTCATAGCGCGTACTAATTTCGAAAGCTTGTCAACTCAGCGGTTTTGTACAGTCAGGCAGTTTAGTGGAAGAAGCCAACTAAGTGCAGCAGTATGGCCAGCCATCTAGATGGCATTATTGTTAAAGCTGCTGGCTCACTTGGATACACCCTTAAGCCAGAACAAAAGCAGGCTCTTCTGAAGTTTGTAGGAGGCCAGGATGTTTTTGTATCTTTGCCCACAGGATTTGGCAAGTCACTTTGTTATATACTTTTACCCAGAATATTTGACTTGTTACGAGGAGTAGAGAATAAATGTGTTATAATAGTGGTTTCACCATTAATAGCTCTGATGAAAAATCAAGTAGCATCCATCACTAAAATTGGGTTGTCAGCCACTTATGTTGGTGATAGAGACACAAAATTGGCATCTACATCTGAGCAAAGTGTTATGAAGGGTAACTTCAGTATTGTGTTCATAAGTCCTGAAGCTTTATTTATATCAACCAAATGGAAGAGTATGCTGTCATCAGATGTGTATAGAGAAAATTTAGTGGGTTTTATAGTGGATGAGGCACATTGTATCAAGAAATGGTAAGTACATTATCAGTGCATTGACATAACAGCCATAAATTGACTTTTACTTTGTGTAGGGGAGAACAATTCAGAAGAGAATTTTCTCACTTGGGTGAGATACGTAGTATTATTCCTGAATGTGTACGAGTAATGGCGTTAACAGCCACAACAACGAAAACAACCAGAAAATTCATAATTGACAGTTTAAGCATGCAGTTACCAGGAATTATTTATATTCCACCAGTTAAGAACAACATTATTTATATGGTATTGGATAAGCCTAAGGACATTGGTGATTATTTTGAACAAATTGTGGAGAAGTTAAAGGTTGAAGGAATAAGTATGCATAGGATGATAATCTTTTGTAAATCTTACAACAACATCATTACTATTTACTCGTACTTCAAACAGAAACTTGGTGAACGTATGACCGAACCGCCTGGATCTCCAAACTTCGTAATAAATAGACTTGTTGATATATATACTCATTGTACACACGAGACTGTAAAGAACAAGATTATTTCACAATTTACAAAACCATCAGTACTTCGTATTGTCATTGCTACCATCGCATTTGGCATGGGAATCGACTGTCCCGACGTACACCATGTAATTCACTGGGGTGTGCCTACAGATGCTGAGATGTACGTGCAGGAAAGTGGTAGAGCTGGGAGAGACGGTGAACTATCATGTGCTACAATACTAAAGAGTGCTTCAGATTTGAACAAACAATACACAACACAACACATGATAGATTACTGTACAAATAAGTCTAGTATTTGTAGACGAAAGGTCCTTTTTAAAGATTTTCATGGCTGTAGTTTCACTTGCACTGGGTGCAAATGTTGTGATGTATGCCGGCTCTCATGTGAATGTGGACAATGTGCTCAAAACTTAAAAATATTTTTATGTAATATTTAATGTTTCAATTATAACAACAGATGAAATTAATGACATGATGAATAGTTAAACACATTTTTTATAATCCAATCTTTAAGTTCTTGTTCTGATAAGTTTCGTATTAAATTAGGTCTTAACTTGGAAAATGATTTGTGCATATATGATGAATCTAGAGTATTTGATACCAGCAACTGTTCAATCACCTGATGCAAATCATTCGTGTAAGATTTCTCACTGTGATCTCCACTCCTTCCGCGTATATCAGCTTGCTTATCAAATGCAGCCAACACCTTGATAAACTTGCCCACACATTTCCCAGCTCTCACAATTGCCTTTTCTGACTTGTTGGCTCCCAATACTTCAATGGAAGATTTAACAACTCTATTTAGATGTTCCATATGCAGATCACAGCTTATATTTCTGCCAAGTTGGCCATGGACATTGATAAAACGAGACCATTTTATTTGTTCTGCGAGGTTGGGTGGCAGAAAAACATTGCATTGCAGCAACAATGTCAATGCTTCCATGGCATAGTTGGTATGCCCAGTTGCTCTGAAAAGCAGTAAAAAATACTTCCACATTCGCAGAATTCGATCACCATCCCCCTCTCTTACAGCATCCTTGAAGTTGAGATGTAACAGACCGAGACTAATCACTTCCTTGCTGTAGTCAAGCTTTGAACAATTTCTAGAAGCTGACTGAGGTCGTGACGGCTCACCAAACTCTGCTTTCAGGTCAACATACTTCTCTACAATTGCAGAGGCAATTGTCATTAGTGCTGTGCAACGTGTAGAATCATCTTCCATCCACAAGTCTGGAGAGACAAGCGTAGGAAGGGGACAGTCCTCAATGGCTGTCATACCAAGGAAGGACATCACAGCAACCAAAATGTATCCAGTCACACACAGTTCCAGAAAATCTTCATTAGCATTTACATCACTTTTCACTTGCTTTGTCACGTTCCTCCTGTTGGTTAAATTCCTCAGTTGATATAGAGTACCCTTCTCCATTCCTGATGTAGTACTGAATAGCCTCTTCCATACAACCTGCAATTTATGGACAGTATTAAATTTTGTAAGCTGCAAAGTACTAACAGCAGAAGAGCAAAAAAAATTGTGGGCTTAGTACAAGGCTGTATTCATATGAACGGTGTAATGTGTAAGCTTCCCATCAACTATTAATGGTTATAATCAACCGATGTAGTTTACAGACATTCACAGTAATATCCAAGTGACATAGCTCCATATAGTCGCTGGAAGTCTTAACAGAGTGCTGCTGTTTCTAAATAGTGGCATTTTTTTAATACTCAAGTTTTTACTGGTAGCTTTGTGTTGTAGGTTAATATGGTAAGAAATATAATTTAAAAAAAGAAGAAAAGAAATGTCCGTATCAACCTGGGGGTGCCTCTACTGTGTCTTACATATTATTTATATAATATTCATTTGATACTGGAGAATATCACGAGTCGACTGGCTTAGTTCACACGAGTGCCGCAGGCACGAGTGCAAATGCAGCCAATCAGACAAGTGATATTCCTCAGTATCCAATGGATAATAATTTTATTATGTACTGCTCATGTGGGAATACCATAGTCACCGTTGCTATGACACTGTAAACACAATAAACAAGTTTATAACCTGGGGGGACGCGATAACCCAACGTAATAACTGGGAATACAGGTGATATGGGGAAGTATTGCACTACACCACATCTTGTACTTCAATGCATTTTCTATGTGGCAACAGTTATCAGGCCCTGTTCAATACATGATAATACTCCTAAACTGCATTCGTATTCTTTCTTTTCCTTAATTCTTTCTATGGTGCAACAGTACCTCTAAATTACTATAGCTAGCAAAAGTACATTGAAAGCTGTAATGAATAATAAATCACTATCTGAATTACACCCACACAATAAAACTTTCCCCGTTGTGCGTGAATGTACAACAAAGTTACCTCCATGAAGCACACTTTAGCATGCCAATCTTCTGCTACAGGCAAGATCCCTGCTAGGGTATGTCTCACAAGTTCAGATGTTGAACGTATCAGCTGAGCACCTCTTGCTCGAGAAACCGACAAGTAGTCACCACCAAGTAGGGTAGTCAAGAATTCTTTGTCATCAGTCACACCTGTGTCAGGGATATACTTCTCACAGCTCAAAGACGGAACGTACAATTGATAGTGCTCAAGAATCTCCGTCATATCATCATAGGATGTCTCATTCTTGAGCAAAACTCCGAGTGGAATCTGCATTGTTAGATTGTAAGTAAATTTGTTGCCCCACACAAAATCATTCCAAACAAGTCCTGCTCATCACATTACAGTTAAAATACTCACCACTTCACTTTTTACAGACATTTCCTTTGAGTATCTATGAGGAATATGGCTTTGTGCTAAGTTTTTGTAGTCTGTGCTGAAAAACGGCAGAAACTTCACAATTGCTCGTGACACCAACACAGAAAAGTCACTTTTCAGTGACTTGTAATCTTCTTCAGTAGGGATAACATCGAAAGCATTGACTTCTTGTGGTGCTACATCTGAATACTCAGAAAAGTCTATTCTGTCTTTCACACCATATCCATGAACACAGTGGAGAGAACGAGTTTGGCAGTCACTGCGCATGTATCGTGGTTTCACATTTTTATCGATGTTGTCAAATACAATCTTATACCCAGCATTAATAGACAAGCCTTCCTCACGCATTTCTACTGCTTCATCACTTGGCTCTGGAGTCGGTGTCGTGTCCTTATCAGGGTTATTGTCACTAAGCTCCAACGTTGGTGCTGTATCCATGCCAGGGTCATCACTCAGCTCTGCTGTGTCATTGAGCTCAAAAGTTGGTGCTGAGTTTGGGTCATCGCTAAGCTCTGCATCTGGATTGTCACTTTCTTCTTCACTGCTTGGGTTTGGTGACCACAAAGGAGATTGCGGAGGTGGGGAAGGTGACATCCCAAAGCCAATGAAAGGTTGCATGGTAGTCAACTGGTTATCCTGCATGTATATAATTTCTTTACTTTATGAGATGTACTGTATTATCAATCACATACCTTCAAGTCCAATTTCTCTTCAGCAACTTTCTTCCACTCCAGAACTGCTGTATCAAAGTCTTCTCCAAGGCTGTCCACTAAATTGATTGTTGCAGTGTGCGATAAGGATAAGCCAGCTTTCTGTAGCCGCATGTAGACCTACATTCATATACTTAGAATATACATACTATATTAGCATGTATAGTATTACATACCTGCTTTGCTGAATGCCCAGCATACAGGATCAAGGAGATTACCTGCTGTATGAGGGAACAAGATGGCCGCCTATGTTTGAGTATTATTCCACTTATCACTGCCAAAATTAGATCCTCATTGCTCCTAGGTGCCTTTGTTTTTAAGCAAGCCCTCAAAAGCGACAGGAGTGTGGGTGCATGGGAACACAGCTCATCAATGATTTCCTTACAGTCAAATGATGAAAGGACTTCTATTGATTTGCTACGCACTACAGAATGATGCTTGTCGGAACAAATACCTGCAATTTCACGACTTAGGATGCATGATACTGTTTTGATCATTGCCTTCCTTGTACAAGCATTCTGAGCACACTGATTGGAAAAGGACTGGTAGTTCTTCCGTATTAATGGCCTGCAAATTCGTCGCCTGGTTGGTGTAATCTGAAATGATTTCAACCTTGACTTGTAGTGAATAGTAGCCTAAAATATATTACCAAAATAAATTTTTTATAATAATAATAAGAAGCAAAACTTTACTGTAAGTGAAGGCGATCCAGTTCCAGCTGCAACAGATGTAGAGCCAGATGAGTCTGAGGGATTGGCTGAACTAAACAAGGGGCATGGCCCTGGGGTGACTGAAACTGGATGTACAGAGGGGATTGTATTACTGCCTCTAAGTATTGGGAGTGCCTGCGTTACATTATTGCTCAGCTCTCCATGCAGACTGTTATATCTCTCTATCAGCCTCACACAAGATCTACATATATAGCCTCCATCAACTGCATCTAACCTCTCTTGGGTGCCCTGTAATTTGCCAATAAAATCCTTCAATGTTTGCAAGACATACGGTATATTACGGCCAGACAATAATCTTCTCTGCTTCTTCTCTTGCTGAGTGGAGACATCTTTCCCACAGCCAGAACAATATTCCATTACTGCTCCATCAACTGCATCCATCGCAAAAACTACTATAGAGCTGAAGCCATGAACAAGTATTTTGCACGCGAACATTGGACCCCTCCCAGTTTCTAAGTAAACCACACCCACCCACATAAGTTATACACGTTAAGTATGTTCCTCCAGAATCTGGAGGAATGGAACGAATCGAGTATAGGCAGTTGTCCAGACCCTTCCTTTCCCCGCGTAGCGGTTTTAGGATAGGCAAGGGTATGGCGCGCGCGAGACTAGTATTAGGGGTGGATAACGCAAAATTGGGTATATGTTATGTATGGATAGTACGTATGCCCCAAACGTGCGCGGTGGAGTTTTTCTCCTAAAAACATGGCTTTTTAGGCTTGACCCCACTTTCTTCTGATACTACTGCATTAAGAAAGTCTTACTTGAAACTTGGGCTCCAAATTGTGAGATAATTCCTGCTAATCGCTTGTTGTTTTTTTAAGTCTGAAAATGTTACTGTGAACGGTTACTATGGTATTGAAAACCCTTTACCAAAAGTAATTTCAAAACTTTGTCATTGTTTGAGGCTGCTAAATGCCGTTCGTTGGTTGTCAAGTTTCACTGGTAGCCAGAGTGCTTGGGAGAAGCTGAGGTAAGTAGGTAGTTCCATACTTGTTAGCTAAAATTACAAGAATAACTCTTGCTATGCTTTTTTTTTTTTTTTTTTTTTTTTGTTGTTTTTTTTTTTTGTTGTTTTTTTGGTAGAGCTGCAAGCTTGTTCAACAGTTACTGGTGATTGAGGTAGTCAGAATGGCTTAAATTGGATACTTCAGAAGTTATCACTATTCAGGAAATTGCGGTAAGAGAGTAATTCTGTATTTGATTCAATAGGTTGTGGTCGCTGAAGTCTGCACAGTCACTTTTCTTCAGATATTCATGCAAAAAAAGCAATTCTAGGATCAGATAAACACTCCAAATTTTTAGAACAGTGGAAGGATTTAGTAGTTCAGCAGATCATGCATAGTAAACAGATACAAAGTTTATCATTTCCGGGACAAACAATAGAAAGAGTACAATTCCGTTGCGGGACAGTAGCTAAATGATATTTTCGGGACTGTCCTGGAGCTTTTGGGACTATGTAATATTAAATACTTTTCTGCATGAACTAAGACAAAAGTATATTATATAACAATACTGTATTTTTATGTAACCTAACTAGGCAGGCTCGCTCTACATTTGTGCTGAAGCACACCACTAGTATATATGTATGTATGTATGGCTGGTACGTATGCCTCTCAAACGCGTGCTGGTGTCTTTTTTTCTTCTAAAAACATGGCTTTTCAGGCTTGACCCCAGTTTCTTCAGATACTATGACATTAACCAAGTCTTACTTTAAATGTGGGTTCAAAATTGTGAGAGCATTCCTACGAAAACGCTTGTTTTTCAAGTCACAAACAGTTACTGTGACTGGTAACTATGGCATTGAAAACCCTTTACCAAACATAATTTCAAAACTTCGCCGTTTTGGGAGGGCTGCAAAGTGCCAATTGTTGGTTGTCAAGAGCCACTGGTAGTCAGAATGCCTTAATATTAATGCTAAGGAAGCTACCACTACTTGGGGGAAGCTGAGGTAAGTATGTAATTCCATATTTGTTAGCTAAAAAATTACAAAAAAAATATTCTGGCCTTTCTTTTTTGTAGCTGAAAAACTTGTTGTCAAGAGTAATTGGTAAACTGTGATAGTCAGAATTGCTTCAATTTGATACTACTGAAGTTACCACTCAAGATTATGAGGTAAGAAAGTAATTTTGTATTTAATTGCTAAAATGAATGGTGTTTTGTTTTTGTAGCTGAGAACTTGTCAAGAATTACTAGTACTTCAGATAGTCAGACTAGCTTAAATTTTATACTACAGAAGTTACCAATACTCAGGAATTTGAGGTAAGTAGCAGCTCCATATTTGTTGGCTGAATAAACACTGGCTTGTTTGTTTGTTTGTTTGTTTGTTGTTGTTTTTTGTTTGTTTTTTTAGCTGAGCTTTTTCAAGAGTTACTTGTAATTGAGGTAGTCAGAATGGCTTAAGTTTTATACTCCAGTTAAGTTATGATTACTCAGGTTAGTGAGTAATTTTGTATTTGTTTGCTAAAATTAATGGTCAACTGCTATTATAGTGTTTTGCAGGAACTAAGCTAAAATATAACAACAATAATGTTAACTAACTAGGCAGGCTCGCTCGCCATTTGTGCTCAAGCACATCACTAGTTTATATATGCATTTGGACGTATGTATGTTATTCTGTACTTTGACCCTCTCGTATTTTTGTGTTAACTCGACCCCGTCCCAAACTTCAATAATCAGATTCCTCTGGTTTATCGATCGTTACCCGTATCATCCTAGAAATTGAATTGTTTACCGGTTTGAATTCTTTTGTGGGTGCAGTTAAAACTCAAAAACTTACCCGAGTTCCATTTCTATTCGAGTTAGTGGTAGTGGTAAGTTACTGCGCTATTTGACATAGTTATTAGCCCTAGCAACGGTATTTATTGTCCACTAGACTAACCACGAAGGTAAGTCTTGTGTAGGTATGTTCAGTTGTGTGAATGTATTGTGCATTACAACTACTACTTAGCTAAAGAATATCACAAAGAAAATGTTTAGATAACGTAACTTGTTTTTTGTTGCATTATTTTATCAATTCAAACAGTTGTGGGGAGTGGTTACTATGGCATTGAATCCCCTTTACTGTATATATATACGTAATTTTTAAAAACTCACTTCTTTTTTTTAAGTTAAAATGAATCGTTGAACAATAGTGTAGTTTTAGGCTCACTCATCATCTGTGCTCAAGCACATCACTAGTTAACACACTTTCTATAAAATTACTCTGTACATTCAGTGGTGAAGTAAATGCGTTGACTCCTATTGTCCCCTAGGACGTTGACCACCTGTTCATCCTATCTATTCCTCCCTCAGTTCTACAGGTTCATTTTCTCTATGAAGACATGGGGTTATCTTTCTTGAATGGGAGATGAATTACATTATTACCATGTCCATGTGAATAGGTGTCAAACGTCTGTATTGTTTCTGTTATCTAGTGATAAAGATTTTTTTTTAACTAGTTGTGAGTTATTTATATTAACTCTTGCTATCTGTGTAGACAGTGATAGTGATGTAATGGAGGAAGAGGAAGAGAACTCTGAGAGCAATGAAAGAAACGGGGATGATGTAAAGCGGTCACAAGTGTATCTTCCGGGGAAGCCCCTGGAGGAAGGTGAAGAATTGGTGCATGATAGATCCACCTACAGGATGTATCATGTGGTATGTTCACTGGTAGTAGTGTTGTTATTGTTGTTGTAATAGTAGTAGTAGTAGTAGTAATAGTAGTAATAGTAGTAGTAGTAATGTGGTGGCAGTTTAGGTAGTAGTATATTAATTACAAGTTCAAGATCAAAATATTTTCCTTTTTATAATACTGAGAAAGTGAGAGTTTTAGGACATGAAAATTACCAATCTTTGTGTCTATCGTATTATAGGCAGAACACACCTAACCATAATACTAATGCTGGTGCAGCAGAGCTATCACTGTAGCTATGGGATGTAATTCTGGGGAACTCTTGAGGAAATGAATTTAGTTATATTATTCTGCTGGTTCTTGTTTGTTTGTTTTGTTGTAGTTTTTTTTTTTATTATTTATTTTTATTTAATTTATTTTTCCTTCACTTAGTCACTTTGTTGTGGCCTGTAGGCTCAGACTGGAGCGCCGTGTTTGAGTTTTGATGTGTTGAGAGATTCTCTTGGAGAAGAGAGGAGTGACTATCCCATGACGGCCTACCTGGTGGCAGGGACTCAGGCAGAGAAGAAGAGACAGAACCTGGTCATGTTCTTCAAGATGTCACAGCTCAACCAGACACAGCATGAGGAAGATGAAGGTGGGCGGGTTCACTGGAATTATTTTGTTTTATCGAGTGTGAAGATTTGATTTTTTCACACTACCATATATTCAAAATATATTTAATCTTACTTTGAGGAGAGCTGAGAGTATCTGAACCTAAAATTGCATCATTTAGCTCAATAATTTAATGCTAACTATATAGTCTCAATTAATGAAAAGAAAAAAATTTAGCCTTGTAACTTTATATATATATAAGGGATAATAGATTTGTCTGAACTCCTCCCCCTCCCCAGCAAACGTTTCTAGATAAACGCTAATATTCCTAGTAAGCATAATTACTTACTACAATGTCTTGATGTTGTGTTAGATGAAGACAGTGATGAGGATGAAGAAGAAGAGAATGGACCTCAGTTGGACTCTGTCATGATACAGCATCACGGCGCAGTGAATAGAACTCGAGTGAGTCAGAGGTCGGGTGAGTGGGCGTGGGAGGGGAAATGGGAAGAAAGAGAGGAGTGGGTTGTAAAAAAAATTATTTTGAACTTTGGGTGAGAGGGAGGTTGGAAGAGTGAGTGAAGGTTAAAAAGGGTGGAGATAAGAGTGGGCAGAGGATTTTAATTTTTTCTTTTGTTTGCTTGTCTGGAGAGTATTTCGTGTAGTGATGGTTTGATGTGATATGCACTGATAGTTTTTTTTATTGAAAGTCGTACATTTTTCGTTTCTTAGGCTGCAGTTATTGAGGACAAGACCGTTGTGGCCACTTGGTCAGAAGTGGGTGTGGTCAACATTTGGGACGCTACCAGACATGTGGTTATGTTGGATGCCCCATCTACAGGCAGGAAGGGCGGGGCCATGGACAAGAAAGGAGAGGGGCTCAAACAATCACCTCTCTGTTCTTTTGACGGTCATAAGGTAACTTTTTATTGATGTTAACCCTCAGCGCGTATGGGTGAGAGGGTTATAGTAGTCGTCTTGTCTGTCTGTCACGCTCTGATTTAGGATATTACTGACAATTAACCGTTGATTTATGTACGAACTGACTCAGAAAAACCGCGTAAGACCTTTATTGTGCTGTTTTGTTTTTTTTTGTTGTTTTTTTGGGAGTTGATTTTTGAGATAACGTGAAGCAGTCAGCTCCACGTACATGTAGGTACTAGCTTTTGTGGGTAACACCCCCTATCCTGTTTTTTTTTTGTTTGTTTGTTTTTGTTTTTGTTTTTTGTTTTATATATATATATATAAAACTGAGAATTTGACCCAACTTTTCTTACAATAGTGGGCCAAACTCTAGTGGGCCAGTTATGTGTATATAAATATGTTTATATAATACTATATTAAAGTTTCAAGCGTTCATTTTAATAATCATTGAAATAAAGATTCCATAAAATTATTGTCCTGTTCCGTCGTTGGCGAATTTATTTATTGGTAAAGATTCATAGGACTCGGTAACTTCTGCAGTACTGGCAGGGAAAAAAAGTGATACTATTTCTGATAGCAAGACAATGCTGGATATTGAACATACAATGACTCGTGTGGACAGCTTCAAAATGAAGGCATGAAATTTACTTGTTAATCCCACGGCTCCCATCCTATGCCATAACTATCCTTACCCTGTGAGCATGATCACCACACACCATGCATCTTTGGGTGCCCCCTTACCCCAATAACTACACAACTTACCTCTCATGTCCTCTTTGTGGCCCCTCCATGCCGAAGCACCATGTGCTGGGTAGTTTGGCATGGGTAGCTGCTAGGAACCCCCCCTAATTAACATGTGCTAATAGGGGCAAATTACAGGAGCTGGGCATGCCCCTTTTAGAGGCATGACCCCAGACC
>WLWD01002014.1_pt1 | contig 55443 bp, 47 predicted proteins | sample 6712731 | NCBI WGS metagenome assembly WLWD01 (sample SAMN12718690, study PRJNA576275) | sponge metagenome | isolation source: marine sponge | host: Mycale hentscheli | place: New Zealand: South Island, Marlborough, Capsize Point | collected 2014-11-01 | reverse complement strand
AGCTATGGTAGCTTGCCCGTCAGTTGTGCTGAACTGCATCTAGTGTACTATATTGTAATGTTAAAGGCAAGACAATTGAGATTTGTGAATTTTGAAAATTGTTGGAATTGTGTCTCTAGTCTAATTCCAGATGGTTGTTGTGGTGATGAGAAACTTCCTCAATACTATACAAGCACGAGTGTGTGAGAGTCAGGTGAAGTGAGTAGACTTGACAGCACTACACAAGAGAAAGAGAGAGAGAAGCCCCACAGGGAGTGATGAGATGACAGGGAAAGTCACTCGTTGGGAATGTACAAGTGCTGATGGTTGAAACCAACTAATGACCGGCCATGCGTATGGACGGGGGTGTGTCTTCAATAACAATCCTATCAGGTTCTTAAGAAATGTACTCAATTTACTGCATAGTATCAGCATCTTGTGTCTGTGCTCGCCACAATAACTGCCGACTTCGGCACTAAAGGTAAGTGATGTTATTTTAGGATGTACCCTTTACCTCTTCTTGGAGCTCCTTGACCAACAGTCGTGCTGCTGCCACAAAATCCTCGTAGATGATGTCAGCCATTTCTATAGCGCCCAGTGTAGCTATCCACTCTCTCTCTACAAGACCTATCATACCAATCTGCAGGGGAAAATAGTGGATGTAACAATAGAACAAAAAACAGAAATGAAAACAACAACAACAACAACAACAAAAAACAACAACAAAAATAAATAAGGGAAATTTTGAAAATTGAAAACTCCCCCTAAATAAAAAATTGAATTTGCATGAAGTGAATGTTGCAAAAGCTGTGAAGACATGTGCTATATTCTGTTGTGACATGGAGTTGATGAATATGTGCTATTCATATCTGATACTGTAAGAAGTTGTGAGTTAAGACATGTACTTTAGGGGAGTACATGTACTTTAGGGGAGTACATGCACAATACCTTCCTCTATTATTCCAAACTAATATATAGCAATGTCTTCTGTCTGTTAACACCTCAAACTTCCGTCACGTCACAATACCTGTGCACATGTCAACTGACAAAGTGACTAAATAACCCAGTTGAGTCCTAGCCCACACAACATGTGCAGTGAGAATAACCAGGAAGCGTCAGAGTTTGTGTGTCTTTATAATGGGCACTGGAAGCTTACCTTTCTTCCTTGCCAATGCATGACATGTTTCCTGAGTCCGTCCGCCAAGTTCCTGCCAGAATCCCTCCACAACACGTTACTCATCAGCCACGGGAAGTTCATCTGCTGCGCGAGAGTCACGAGGTGATCCACACCGTAATCTACAAACAACAGAAACAACGCACAATAGAAACACCGAATGAATGGAAATGCTGGATGAGTCCCCACACACATGCACATGAAGAATGCTCTCTTTGCGATTAGTATGACACAGAAATAGCCACACCCCATCCCATGTGTGAAGTATTTTGAAGTGATGTAATGAATATGCATCCAGCTACACAGCCCACTCGATATTCAGCAATTCATAGTCTATTCCTTTATAGGACTGAACAATATTCCATCCATAAGATGGTGCAAAAAATGACTTGCATCTTGAACCTTACGTGTACTCACCAATTCCTCTTTAATGCTACCCCGCCTCCCAGAGGCTCCACCCACTCCACGCTGACCTGAGCCTACACACTTACCGAAGTCGTGGTTGCCGTACACAGCACAATGGATTCCCAGTTTGTTCAGTACAGGTACCATCTGCTCCCCCTTCATCACAACACTGACTGCAAGCACACACACACACACACACACACACACACACGACACTAAGTTTATACTAATTGCTAACAAATAATACAGCTTATAACTACCAATTAGTGCCTCTGTTACTCGTACTGAACATTGTTCCAAAAAATAAAAAAAACAACAACAAAACAACAGCAATAACAAAAACAAACTAAAAAAGAAACGCTACTATTTACTTGGTGCTATCTTTTCCCCCTTGTATCAAACTTATAGAACTGACATACTTGTAGAAGGTGCTAGAGCATCTCCACTGAAGAGCACCAAAGGCTTAAGATGCTGGAATTGGTTCAAGGCACTTTTGAATCTGGCAGCTCCTCCTCTGGGTTCCTTCTCCCTTCCTTCGATGTTGTAGACATCGTTGAAGTGGACGATGGAGATGGAGGAGGAGGGGGTCCCTGCAGCCGCGTCGTCGTGGTGGAGGTGGAGAGGGGATGGGCGGAGTTGTGGTGAGCGAGTAGGTGTGCGGGAGCAGCTATTATGATGAATGGAGGACTTATTTAAAGGAGGGCACTGAGTGCCTCTCCTTCCGTCCTCTGAGTTGGTTGCCATGTAAGTGCGACTGTAGAACCGAATTGAAGCGGTTCTATGTGTATAAAAGCGTCTGTTTCTAAGTCTACTCAAAGCTAAGCCAAGGCGAAAAACCGGGGGAGAAGCTTTGGACGTCGTGGTGAACGTATTTGTTTTTCTCAGAATGACCGACCAATCCCTATAGTCGTCTAGATAATATTGAATTTATGCCAGTGAATTTAGTTAACAAGCAAATTCATATTTAAAAAAATGAACAGCCTAGAGTTCGCTTAGGCTCGACCTGCCCCTAGATTTTTTTGTTTTGTTTATCTCGTTTATAGCGTGCTTCATATGGAATTTTGTGACGCGTCTGCGCGTTGTTGTGGACTGGAGCTCCACCTAGTTTGAGCTCCACCCCTCAAGTTGAATCGTACATATCTGCGCGAAAATCTTGCAGCATTGTCGGTGCGGCGGTACTGCTTTTGGAGGATATGAGTTACTACCACGGATTAATCTCTAGTAGGAGAGCTAACTCTCTGCTAAACCAGAGACCTGACGGTGCTTTTCTCCTCAGAGATAGCCAAAGCCAGCCTGGGAACTTCGTCCTGTCAGCAAAGTAAGCGAACACCACACACACCCCTTTTGGACCGCTAGCTATGGAGTAGGCAGTGTTGTCACGTTTAGTTGACTTTCCAGGTTTCTAGGACGTATGTATCACGTACTGATCTTCCAGCAAGGTGGCAAGTATGTATTGGATACTTCAACTCCCCCCAGGGAAGGAGTAGATGGTGAAGAAGGCGTGACCGGTGAGGTGGAGTTCAACTCACTGGATGAGCTTGTTCTCTTTCTGACCGGCCATAATTTAAAGGTAGGAGATGATGAAGTTCACCTGACCGATACTTGCCCATGTGCAGACGACTCTGTCAGACTATCCAGTAACGGTTAGTTTCTCAGACATCTCTGGAAGTAGACAGTTTATAATAACCTTATTTTCAATCTGCCATAGCTCTGACCAGGACCAAGGATGTGGATGATACAGACCTCATGACAGACACATTTGCTACTTTGTTTGGTACTCGTAGTGTTGTGATATGTGTGGCCCACAGCTCTCTGCAGCTAGACGGACAACCTCAGGATACCGAGAACATCTACTGGGCCGTTCTGCTCAAGGACTTGGACCAAAAAGGATACTACATCAAGATTGTGGACAAAGCTGTGAGTGAATGCAGTGTTTGGTAGGTTAGTTAAGAAAGAGCCTTCATTTAATGTAATCAACAACAGGTATAATTGTAATCATAGTCATTGTTATTGTCATTGTGCTGTTTAGGAGAAAGTTGTAGTTCGGGAAAAGAAAGTGGGCAAGCAGTTCCAGTATGATGTTCCCGGTGATCTGGTGATGACCTTTCTGTCAGAGGTATGCTATATAGCTGGAACCATACTAGTGGTAATGAACCGCCATATCAGCTAAATGGAAGTGTCGTCTATGCCTTGAGGGTGTGTTGCCGTGTTAATGGGGTCACTCCCTCTGGGGTCTTTATCAATATTTTGCTGATATATGCATTTGTTTTGGATTGTGGTCAGCCAGCTATCTTCATAGTCAATACAATCTCAGGGGACCTTAGACTGTTGGAGATCACTTGAGTCTTGTGGGTGTTTGCAGTAACACTTGTCAATGAATGTCAGATTCCTATTGTTATAAATAAATAGTGCCTGAGGACTTGAAGGGCGTGTGATAAATATTTGTAGGGTATTAATTTGTTAAAGTGCTAAATGGCCTGGAGCCTCTTGGCTCCACTCTTTCTTTCAGTGATGGGGCCAGAGAGGAATTGTTTAGCTGTAAGAGCCTAAACATTAACATAGTAAGTGAGTAAATACCAAGCTGGAATATGGACTTCTTGCACTCGACCCCACCAAGTAATTTCAAATCCAAGTGAATTTGGTCAAAAATTGCTGCTGCATGGTGTTGAGAACTGGTCTGGCTTAGCATACCAGAAGTTTTTTTAAGTGTGCCTGCAAAGGAGATTACAGTAGATATAATTGTGCCAAAGTTAATGCATGCTGCTCACCACTGTGTAGTTGCTAATGCAGCCATAAATATATCAATCTCTGTTTTTAAACTCGAAATTTAACATGTTAACTAGCTATACAATAATTCTTACATAATATTGCTCCTAAAAACAGAATATTTAAAGCATAAATAACAATAAATGCTCTGGCGGCCATTTTTAATTAGTGGGCTTAATTAAAATTTTTGGGTGGGGCTCCTAGACTAATAATATTTATGAAGTTGAAAGAAAAATTCATGCAAAATTTGATCCTTTTGTCCGCCAAAAAACAGTAATTTCGCTAAGCCACCAGACTATTCATGCAACATTTATATGGAGCATGTCAGTGAGTGAGAGATCAAGATGGGTGGGGCAATGTGCTGCCAAAGTAACACTGTCCTATGCATTGGTTGGCATTATTTGGTGTTTGGTTATGATTGACTGGATGACTGCCAGCACATGACAATACAATATGTAGAGGAGTTAATGTATCACTTACAAGTGGTGGGTGGAGCAGCTTGGTGAAGGGTGTGTCATGTTTATTAATGGGAGATGGTTGGCTACATATTCTAGTGGTGGGTGGAGCAGCTTGGTGAGGGGTGTGTCATGTTTATTAACGGGAGATGGTTGGCTATAGATTCTGACTTCATAATGTATTTGTGTTGCGTCTATAGATAATGAGTTTCCCGGCCAAATGGCGGACTGATAATTTAATGAACACTTTGCTGAGTGGGTGTGGTCAGTGTTTGACCTTTTGCACTTGCATTTGATTTAAGAAACCTGCCTGAACAATTTACCTCCTGGTATTTATTTTTTCAGTCAGTCAACTTTCAAGTGCTTTCTTGTGGTACACTGTTAGTGCAAGCAAAGTAAGGCTTAGGTATATTAAAAGGAAATGGAAGTATTCAGTCTTAGTCGCTGCCACTGGTACATCTGGTTTTTATTATAGCTATATAACTTACAGCCATTTGTATCAACATTTGAATAAAATCTTGAAATCCCCCCCCTCCCTCCCCCCCACCGCCCCCCACTGAGGAGTTATGCAACCTATAAAACCAGCATTGCGAGGTTACACTTCTCATGGTTACACTTTTCTTTGGCATCATCACATTATGTATGCTTGTTTGTTTTATCATGACATTAAGTGTACATATATGTGTTTGTTTTAGCACGGAATCACTTGTGTCGGATTCCGGGACACACAAGAGAAGGATCGGTTCCTTCATCAAGTGGACAGACTGGTACGTCTGCAGCAAGACCGCAGCATGAAGCTACGAGACAGGGCGGAGTCTGAGGCTGTGCACAAGAAGAAGAAGACTGCCGAGTTAGTGAGAGTTGCATGAAAATCTTCACCTTCTGTTCTCCTCCCTTTTACTTCCTCTACTTCTGCATCTTTGTGACTTTAAACTCATTTTTAATTTTTTATTATTTGTGTCCTCAGCTATCAACCCAGAATCAGAGCTTCAGATTTTGATGTAAGTCATTTTTAATTATGTATTGTTGCCAACCAAAACAGTTATTTTATCACAATCATTTAATTCTATATCATTTTTAAAGCAGAAATCATATTATATTTCATTATTCAAACTTCATCCTATAAAATTTGTATCTGAAGATCTGTAAGCAGTTTTTAATACATGGGCCTTAATTTATAGACAAGCAATTTGAGTCCTGAGTGGTCGTACGTGTTTGAGCAGGCGGGCGTCACTCTGGACATGCTCAAAGACCAGGACACTCTCCAGTTTATTTTAGACACAGTCTGTGAGCTCGGAGACCCACAGCAACTAGTTCCAAGTAAGAACGCATACTATACATTGAGTAGAGCTTAGGAACTATGTAAGACAAGTGAAGTCAATTCAGAGAAGGATTTTTTAATCATATACGAGAAAAGTATGGGAAAAGATACGTAGTATGAATGTTGCTGAGATTCTCAGTCTCCAAGGTAATGCTAACATGCCAAGTTGCTTGACAGACATCATTTATTATATCATTCTCAAGATTCAAAAAATTTTTTGGTCGCCTTGGAGTAGCCTGGTAGAAAATTATCGATTTTATAAGCTAGAAATATTTACTCTTCATGCACAAAACATCAGTAAACTGTAGTTTGCAAGCCCTGCATCCGCTTATGTCAGAAACCACACTAGCTAGTGTATGTTAAAAATGCATGTACTATATATTGCCTGTACAACTTCAAGATTGTAACACAGTAAGTATTCCAAAGAATTGTAAGTGGGTGACTAGAGAGTTACAATATGACCTACTGAAGTCTTCTCTTGCTTCAAACTGCCTATGATATCGTGGATCTATTGTTAGAGTGAACTTATGGTGGGAGATACAGAACTCATAGTGCTCCCATTCAGGTATGAATGTCACTTTGTTTATATTCAGCATTCTCTTGCAAACATACTTTAGTGTGGGGGAGAACAGGAGCAGGCACGTCTGAGCGAATACTGAAAATGATTGTATCAACAACTCTTTCTTGAGATTGACTTAAAGTCCTTCAAGCCAATGTTGCCATGGAAATGGTTTGTAGTGACACTCGCTTTCTTGAAGAGGGTAAACTCTGCATTGTTTGTTTTTCTATTTGACATTTCAGAGGTGTGAAGGAATTAAAGTTATGATGCACTAATTCTATTATTACCGGTTCAAAATTTCCCCATAGTAGGAGTGGCATTATACGAGTTTAGTTTTGCATATTACTTGTGATAAATGTGTCTTCATGTAATGCTTAATTAATAAATATGGGGCTGCCAAGTGCAGTTTATTATTGGGTAGATTTTTACTTAATGTATCTGTATGTATCTGTGTATGTATGCATGCTGTGTTTAGGGCTAAGGCGTGGTCCCTATTGTTAGAATATAGTTCTGTTGCTTTGTTCCACTTGCAGGTACATTTGCTGAAGGAGAGAAGCAGGAAGTACTGGAGAGAAAGAACGCCATTGCCCTTGATGCAAACTTGAAGAGGGAGAGTATTCGTGCGAGCAGATTATCAGAAATTCTGCAGAAAGAGTCCATCAAGAAGCCATCTGCTCCAGTGGTCCGAGATCGTGTATGTTCATATCTCGCTGCTTGCGAGCGATTCAAGGACCATCTAGTAGTCAAGTACTCCATGATAGCCCTAGGGCCAGAGAATGCCAGCTGCTTCTGTGAGAAGTGTGGGGGAGACAAGCCCAGAATGCAAGTGACAGGCAATCCTCCACAGCAGTTCCAACTTCCATTGGGATGGGCCCAGTTTGTGCACAGGTAAATGGCATACATCAATGGAAAAATAAACAAGAATTAAATTGCACACTATATAGTTAGATACATTATTTTCCCCCCCAGAAATGTGACCTAGTTTCGTCTTAGCAGTACGTTTACAAGAATTGCATACACATAACTACAATATTAATGGGTCAATTTGCCCATATAAGTCAAACTAGGAACTGTTTTAATGCTTTGTTTGGAAGTTATTGATACTGTACAAACATCATCATAAGCTAGGAATAAGCAAATAGACTGTACAAGTGAAGCCATGCATGACTGTATAAAAAATAACAGTGAATGTGTTTAGATGAGACCAAGTCTAGATGACTTATATCATCCCTCTATTGTTTGTAGATCTCGTACACATGAACTGGCCATGGAGTTCTCCAAGCACTGGCATGCAGCCTTCTGCTGTGTGCGTCCCTCCAATATTCCCAGTGTCATGCGCACTGGGCAACTGCCTGCCCCATCTTCTGGTGGTATACTGGCGCTCAGTCCAGACATACAGTGTGCATGTGCAATTGCAGACATTCCCATGAAGAAGTAAGTGTAGATTAGTAGATGGCTACATTTCAAGTATGTTTACTTGGAAATTAGTCACTAGTAGACTGGATTTACAAATTCATATAAAGATCCAAGTACAGCCTGATACAAAACTAGTCCTCTAAAACTAACGACCATACATACACTTTTCAGTTTAACAACAAGAACAGTTCACTTTTTTTTCAAGGACAGATATGTCTGATGGTGTATAAAATAAGATATATATTATTATTATCATTATTTTTATGTAGTACTAGCAAGTAATTCACTACACACAGTAGCATCTGATGTACTAATTAGATAGAGTAGCATGAAGTATTTTTGTCCTTTGTTATTATCCTCTACTTGGTTCAGTTACATCAGTACACTAATGTTTCACTTAGTTTCTTGACCCATATGTATTATATAGACACCATACTCATCAATTCAGACACACGGGGAAAGTGAAATAGCACATAACCAAGTGAAATAGCATGAAAACTAAGTGAAGTGAAATACCACGGTAGCTAAGTGAAATAGTACGGGTAAGTGTGCATGTGTGCAACTTGAGCCTTGGAAACGTACAATTTGAGTAGTTTTTAGTTGGAGACAATGTCATTCTTTAGTGCAGAAATTCTGCTGTATTCGACGGAATTTTTTCAACAGATTAGGAGGAGTGATAGGTTGAAAACAAAGTTCCAAAGGAAGCTAACCATGAAATTGGAGACAGTGAATGAACGATACAGTGTACTTAAGTGCAAATGATTAAAAAAAAGCTGGCCTACCAAGTATCACGGTTGCTGGTGATATTACTCATGCAAATATATTTTTATTACTAAGTGTATTTTCCCCACCTTAATTTGCATGGAAACTTAAATTGATAGCCTCAAATCATTAAATGAATATGTGTGAGTAATAGCACGGGTAACTGTGCTATTCTGGATTAATAATACAAGTAACGCGATTGAATAGCACGAGGCAAAGCCAAGTGCTATTTCAGTTGCTTTACGAGTGCTATTGATCCTAATAGCACAGGCTACCCGTGCTATCACTCACTAATAGTAGGCCAGCTTTAAAAAAAAAATCATTTGCACTTGTAGCTACACTGTAACATTCACTCACTATCTCTGTATTTCAGGATTCGCTTCCTCAGGAACTTTGTATTCAACCTACGGTTCCTTTTAATCTGTTGAAAAACATTCTGTCTAATTCAGGTAGAGCTTCTGTGGTACAGAATGACATTTTCTCCAACTAGAAACTACTCAGACTACTGTACGTTGCCAAGGTTAACGCTACACTATTTCACTTAGCTACGGTGGTATTTCACTTAGTTATTATGCTATTTCACTTTCCCTGTGCGATTTCAATTGAACAGCAATTTTCCTCATACATTTTAAATGGGCAATTTATGTGCAATACTATAAAAATGAAGCACCAAATGTGCGAACCCTCAGCGCTATTAAACACTGCCTAGCTATTACAATATATAATATCCTTCCAAAAGAACAAGCATCTGTTAGCTATTTTAATGAGGCATCAAAATAGCTCGACCAATGAAAATGGTACATGAAAACGCTGTCTTCATAAGAGAAGAAGCTAAACTAGCCAGAAACACTCACCGATATGCATTTTCAACGCGAAACTTCACTTCTTTCAACTACGTTAACTTCCCTGAGCATAAATCAAACTACACCACTGGCTGCAAGAAATTATTTGCTCACGTGATTATGACGTGCGCTAGGGGGCGTTGCCCATAAAAGCCGGTACCTACCACGGAGCTGAAAGCTTCGTGTTTTCTCAACGATTAGCTTGAAATAAAAAAAGTAGCACAATAGAAGGTCTTAAATCTTTTCATACCTAAATCAACTGTTAATTGTCAGTATTCTCCAAAATCAGAGCGTGACAGACAGACAGGATGACTACTGTAACTTTCTCGCGCATGTGCACTGAGGGTTAATAAATAATGTATGATTAGGTACTATTAAAATAAATGTATGATTAGGCATCAAGACACTGTTACTGGCAATCACTATAGTGTGAGGACAGTATTCCAGGTGTTCATTCAACCAGGGACATACTCCGTCCATGTCGCTGAAGTAGGAGGAGCAGGTACTGCAGGAGGAGGTGGGCAGTTGGAGTGGCGTGCTACTGATAGGACTTATGTGGTGCACTCCATGTGGATATACATGGAGTAGACAGGACCACAGTCTAATGAACGACAATAGCTTTAGTAGCGACATACCATGGTATCACTTTAATGTTGTGGCACTTGTATCACTTAATAAAATAAAGGAAAATATTTTTTTATAACCAAATATACTTATTGTAACTCATGAATGCTATCTTTTGTGGTAAAGGTAGGGTTTATGGATGGTCAATCTCAAATATTTATTTTTGGGATAGTTATAATATATTCAAAGTCACCAATAAGTGGTAAAAGGTAACCGGTGGTTATACAGTGAAACCTCTCTTAATGGACATTCTATGTAAAGGACATCTCTCTGTAATGGACAATAGTAAAAGCACTGATGGGAGTTACCATAACTAAATAAGAACCTCTATGTAAAGGACACCTCTGTATAATGGACAAATCAGGTTGTTCCTATAGTGTCCGTTATTTGGAGGTTTCACTGTATTAGATACTATTGGATAAGCCAAGTGAGTCCTTGCTACATGCCAGTTAAGGATATTAAAAAAAGAGTTTTTCAAGTCATATTCAATCAACACAATAATTAAATATTGTTATATGAAATAATGTAAAGGAAAGAGGAATATCCTGATAGACACAGATTTCTAGGATGTGCCAGTTAATGGAAAATAAAAAGAATTATTGTTTTTGTGAGCATGCTTTAAGTTTGTGTAGTGACAGAATAAGATTATAATAGGAGCTCTCTGACAAACTAACCAGAAGATATATCACAACATGTCCAAAATGTTTTCCCCCATATCAATAGATTGTGGCTTCTAGGTACACTTATTATTACTGATCAATCCAGTTATGAAACATGTTTGCCTTACCATGACTTTGCAGTGGTTGTGAATGCATGCATGTAATTCTGGGCGACCTTGTAGAGAATTAGATTGGTACGATGAGTCAATGTGTAGAACATTAGCATTGAGTGAGATAAGAGAGAGCATCTGCTATCTACTGCATTAGCTGATCTTTGCACATGGTGCAGGCCAGAGGTAAGCTTAAAAAGAGTTCTTATTTGAACAAGTTTATATACTGCTGGTGTTTACTGGAAGTTGATTTAACTACTCCAGCAGGTAAGACAACCTTAAACCTAAATTCATTGGCAATGACTACTTTCGTATATATGTGCAGAGAATTTCTGTGTCTTGGTGACATGGTTAAAACAGTTGGTTTAGCTAAAGGTAATAAAAACATTAAAAATGTAAAAATTGGTGATTTAGAATGACTCAAAAGTATGGGAACCAGCAAAGCTCTAAAAGTATGGAAACAAAGAAAGGTCACTTGCCCCATGTGATGATTCCGTATCCATAAATCACTGTCTCTTTCATTGATATTTTAGAATCATCACATGGGGCAAGTGACCATACTTGTTTCCACACTTTTCAGAGCTTTGCTAGTTCCTCTACTTTTAAACCATTCTAATTAGAACAAAGTAATGAAAACAGAATTCAATATGATATATAGTACTTATTACATGAGTCAGAGTGTGATATGGCGAAATATTTCAAGAGCAGACTAATTTATTTTCATGGAGCCAGAGGTGAGTGAAAATAAAGCCTAAGAGTGAAATATCTAGCCACATCACTCTGATGGAGTGTAATAAGTCGTTTATTCTACCCTAGATATCTTCATTACTGTAGTTTGTACCAGGACCTTAACTCACTGGTATAAAGTTGGCTGTAGAGGTTCTCCAAACACCCAGCTGTTATTTTAGCAGCTGCTCTAACCCAGTTGGGCAGGCTACCCCAGAGAAAGGTAGCTGTAAAAACCTGGAAAAGTGGTGAACTTGGCTGGTTGCTATAACTACAAGGGTAATGAGCTTGCTGCAATATAGTAATATATAATAAGCTTGAAATATCTCAGTTATATGGTCACATTGTGTGGGAAAATAAAGCTGGAGAGTGAAATATCTAGCCTTGTAGTCCTTGGTAAACCACCTTGTAGATTTGGTGGTAAAACTCTCTAGGGGCTCCCCTCACCTCCAGGGTATTTTTAGTAGCTGCTCTAACCTGGTTGGGTAGGCTCATCTTGAGAAAGGTAGCTGTAAAAGGTAAGCCAGGTCTGTCCCTATAATCTGAGTTATCTCATGGGTCAGCTACCTAAGATAACATTGTGAAGATATCTAGCTGGAATAAACATATTTATTCCACTGTTGACATATTCACAATGTTATTTTTAGGTACATGACTCAGGTTATCATATAGAGTTGTCTCATGGCTGTACTGCTGCAAGCTCATTACCCTAGTAGTTATAGTAATGGCCTGGCTTAGGATTTGTACAGTTACCTTCCTCTAGTGAAGCCCACCCAAAGGTTAGAGCAGCTTCTAAAATATCAGCTGGGGGTATGGTGAGCCCCTAGAGAGTTTTGCCTCAATTTTATACCAAGAGTTACTAACCCTAATACAAACTACTCCAGTGAAGATGTCTAGCATGGAATAAACCACTTATTACACTCTGGCAGAGTGATATGGCTAGATCTTTCACTCTCAGGATTTATTTTTACTTGCATGCCTCTGGCTCGTAAAAACAAATTGGCATGGTCGTGAAATATTTCATCATATCACACTCTGACTCATGTAATAAGTAATATATATAATTGGATATATAATATAGTAATACCATAGCCAAGTCATTTTTCAATACAAAAAGTGTGGTATTATTTTGAAATACCACAGCAGTGGAAAACTGAAATACTGATCTGATTAGTCATGGCGATCTCTTCGCGACCTTGCCACACTTTTATCCGCTTGGCAATATCATGGTGAAATTCCAGGGAAATGCTATTTAACAACGGTAAGGTAAGTATGAATAATAGTAGAACTGGGATGAAAAAATTTCTTTTGATGAAAATATAATACAAGATTATGGTTTTCTTAGCTGCAGAAACGAACTGTTATCTTTGGCTATAGAATTAACATATGATATCACGGAAAACTGTGGTATTCAGGATTATAATAGCGCAAGTGGAGCAAGAAAAATTTCACAAGGCTATATAATATATACATATATATATATACTTATTATAATACTTATTATATGAGTCTGAGTATGATATAGTGAAATATTTCACCAGCAGGCTAATTTATTTTCACCAACCAGAGGCGAGTGAAAATAAAGCCTGAGAGTGAAATCTCTTGTCATATCACTCCGAAAAGTGTAACTAGAGGTTTATTCTACCCTACCAGAACTGGTAACTCATGGTGTATAGTTGACTGTAGGGGTTCCCCCTTATTCCCAGCTGATATTTTAGCAGCTGTTATAACCTGGTTGGTAGGCTACACCAGATAAAGGTAGCTGTAAAAACCAGGAAAACTGGTAAGCTAAACTGGTAAGCTAGGCTGGTTGCTATAGCTAATGAGCTTGTGCAATACAACTTGAAATAACACCCTGAAATATCATGAGTTATTTCACTGTCACAGGTACCTAAAATAACATTGTGAAGATATTTAGGGTGGAATAAATAAATAAATAAATAAATAATATATATATATATATATAATACTTATAGCACGAGTCAGAGTACAATATGGGAAAATATTTTACGAGCACGCAAAATATTTTCACGAGCCAAAGGCGAGTGAAAATGTGGCGTGAGAGTAAAATATCATTCCCATATTGTACGACGAGTGTGATAAGTGATTTATTGCTGCCTTGATATTTTTTCTCAACCGGTTACAATTCAATTTTCATTGATTTTACTCGATACGCGCATGCGTAGTGTACCGTACAATATGGGAGAATACAGAACGCTCGCGTGATGCGGAAATATTCAATTAAAAAATATCAAAACTGCAATAAATATATATATATATAATATATATACTAATAGTACGGAGCGTAAGTTTCCCATTAAAAAATGCATGGGAAAAATTGCTGTTCAATTGAAATCGCACAGGGAAAGTGAAATAGCGCGTAACTAATTTGAAATACCTCGGTAACTAAGTGGAAACTAAGTGAAATACCTTGGTAGTTAAGTGAAATAGTATGGGTAAGTGCACACACGTAGAGCGTTAACCTTGGAAACGTACAGTTCCAGTAGTTTCTAGTTGGAGACAATGTCCTTCTTTACCACAGAACCTCTACCTGTATTAGACGGAATGTTTTACAACAGATTAGGAGGAGTTGTACGATGAAAAGAAAGTTCCAGCAGAAGCTAATTCTGAAATAAGGAGCTGAACGATACAGTGTAGCTACAATTGCAAAATACTTTTTAAAAAGCTGGCCTACTATTAGCGAGTGATAGCACGGGTAACCTGTGCTATTAGGGGTCAATAGCACTCGTAAAGCAATTGAAATAACACTCGGCTTCGCCTCGTGCTATTTCAATCGCGTTACTCATGCTATTAATCCCGAATAGCACGGTTACCCGTGTTATTACTCATACATATATGTAGGGGTTACAACACGATGTGGAGGTAGGTATGGGATTTACACAACTGAGGGCCAAAGGCACAAGGATAGTGTAAATCCCATACTGACTGAATGCGGAGTGGTGCAACCAACTTGTACCATGGCTCTATGCTAAGGAAATGCAAAAGCAATTTTGATTGGATGATTTACTTGTTCACCTCCTAGGAGGTGGGTATGAAATACATTCACTGCGAATTGAGCAATCTGGTTGGACAGATTGAACATACCATGTTACAAATATATATAAGCTACACATACATGGAAAAGTGTTGGCAACCTTTATCAATTGGATCTCACATAATTTTTTGTTATAATTTTTATGCTAAATATAATTTTCTATTGAGCACAACTTGAAACAATCGAAAAACAAAACAACACCAAACATTAGGTACAGGGTGTATAGAAAATAACCACTCTAAAAAATAACAATGTATGTTGTGTATTCAACTATTGTATCTATCTAATTAACAAAATGCAAAATGTGAATGTTAATTTTCTCTTTTTGTGCATTGTTTAAAGTTCACTACTAGTTTGTGGGCTTCAATGACTTTCATGCCAATTTCTTTCAAAGCAGCTTTCATGAGTTTTAACTCCACATTTGAAATAATGTCACCATCAATCAAATGCTCTTGCAGAGATGAAGCATGTTTTTCTAATTTGTTATCTTCAAGAAATTTCTGGAGGAAATCATTAGAATATTTAGGCTTTTCTCCAGTAAGATATCTTTTAAAGAGCTCCAAGATCTGCACCTGATGTAGTGGGTTCTCTACTGTAAGAGCTTCAAGTAACTCCTTGTCAGCCTCCAATAGCATCACTCCATTGATATCATTCTCCCTAAACGAACTGATATATTCTTTCCGATTTATTTGAGATAAGAAGTCAATAACATCATCAACTGACTTACTAGCAGCGAGGACATTTATATCTAAAAAAGAAACCACATACAAATAAGCCCATATTACATCAAAAGTGAAGTGGAACACCCTCAAATGCAATAATACAAACACACCATATATATATATTATATACAACACACATTAGAACATTGTTAGAGAGTTTGGTATCAGGTGGTCAACAATTGGTGACACTAAGAAGTCAGAAGAAAAGCTACGATCATTTGCATCCTCGATGGAGGGCGTATATTAGTTTGAGGTAAAGAAAAGTGATGTTTGGTTGAAGATGAGAAGTTAGATGAAGCTGTTTATTTGTGCTTTTTTTTTAGAAAAGAGCCCAGGATATGCCAATGAGTGGACCACTGTTATGTGTTACATTTTTATCTAAGGCATGGAGTGAGAAACTTTTCCTGCAGGGGGAAAAAGTGTCTTGCAATGATTCAGCTGTTGAACCATTTAAAGCTACATTGCAATAACTGTTAGAGAAGGAGCAGCTATGTTTTGATCAGTTGTATAACTGTGACAAGATGGGGGCTTTGCTATAAAATGCTTCCAATTAAGACACTAGCTGTACAATCAGAGAAAAGTGCCTCTGCTATAAAAAATAAAACAAAACAAAAAACAAACAAACATAAGTAACATGTCACACTGATGGCTCATTCTAATGCTAATAGAAAATCCTTTGCTATTTATAGGCAAGTCCCAAAATTCACAATGTTTTGAAAATATAGACAAGAGTACTCTACCAGTAAAGTAATATCACCAGAAGAGTGCATGGATGGAGTCACAAATCTTTCCTGACTGGTTTAACAATGAATATGTACCTGCAGTTACCACTTACCAGAAAGACAAGGGATCAGTAGTGAAAGCCCTCCTTTTACTGGACAATGTGCCTTCCCACCCTGACATCTCAGCTCTAGTAAGCAAGGATGGCAACATCAAAGCTTTATATCTCCCAGCCAACATGACTGCCTTTTGTCAGCCATTGGATCTGGGAGTATTGGAAGCCATAAAGTGACAATATTGGAAGTCTTTACTTTGTTTGATGATGAGGAAGGCAGATCTGTTATTGATTTTGTCAAGTCAATCAGCATTAAAGATGTTGTGTACATGACAGCAGCAGCATGGGAAGACATTTCAGCCTACTCTGTAAAAGTCTTGGAACAAGCTGCTGTGTCATGCAGACACAGCAGGCTCCCTACTATAATACTACAGACCAAGAGAAAGAAAACGAGGTGGTGGAACTTGCATAGCGGTCAGATCATGTAGATTCTTCAGCATAAGAAGTGAAGATGGGGTATACCAGCACCAGCAGAAGTGAAAGCGATTCTAGATAAATGCATGTTGTGGTATGAGAAACAAAAGGAATGCACAACATTCTTCTTCACTGCTGGTATCTTCAGCTTCTTTGTCATCTTTCCACCATCCTTGTAACTTGATATATGATGGAGGCATCAGATAGTAGCTGATACCAAATCATTGCTGTCTACAGCCATCCATCATTTCATATCTTCTGTCTGTAGGTTGGCATCTAGCTGCTGTGAAACATTTTACCAACTTGAAGCAATTGAAGTTAGCTGCTTTTTGTAAAATATTAATGACAAATTTATAAATAGCTTGTGTAAAATGTATATGCATTACAATTCTTTTTTATAATTATCCAGAAAATGCATGCTTCACTTATCCAGAAGTTTCACTTATCTGGCACGGTCAAGGTTTCTTGAAACATGGCTAGAATAGTTGTGGTCTTGAGGTTACACCTATGCTTATGGTTGTGCGAACTGCTACTGTGAAAAGTGGACGTTTTTGATCTGTTAATTATTCGGGTAAATTGCGGGAAAATATAAGTATTTGGCGAGTTTTCAGTCGGAGGCTGGGATGATTTATATTTTATAACCACTGCTATATGTGGCGTCATTAGCTCTGGAGCTCAGCTATATAAGTGAGAACTGTTAAACACCAAGGATCCTCATCTTTGGATCTAAAGAGGCTGATGTTTCTAGGTGGGTGAAAAGGCTTCAGGATTGTTTGCTTGCTATCCTTGAGTGGGCTAATGCTGAAGCAAGCTCAGTGAAGCGAGTAGAATCGTTCAACAGAGGTAAGTCCGTCTGCTTGTATGAAGTGGAGGACAAACTTTTGCTCAGGGACCCACAGTTACGTGGGTCTTTTGAGGCATCCTGGGAGGGCTATTATGACGATGTTGAAAGAGTGTCAAAATTGAAGGTGAACTATAGGATTAGTAAGAGCAAAGAGAAGAGGGCTACAGTTGTACATGTCAATAATACCAAGAAGTTTGTGGAAAAAGTTAGTGTTAATACTGTGTTTGTTGTGCAGGCTGAGGAAAAGGCAGAGATGGATCGTGTATGGAGTAAGAATTGTGTATGGAAGGAAGAATTGTGTGCGGGGTTTTCAGAGGAAATGCTGATGAGAATGCTGAACAAGTTGAAGGATTTTTTTAGTGACAGTCCAGGGTTGTGTTCAGTAGGTAGTTGCACTATTATTGTTGAGGAGGGAAATAGTGTGGTGAATTTACCACCACACCAGAAGGTGCCTTTGGGTATTCGTGAGGCAGTGGACAAGGAGGTCTAGAGGTTGGTGTCATAGTAGAGAGTATGTCTGAATGGTGCAGCCCAGTCATGCCAGTGAGAAAGAAAGACAATAGTATCAGGTTGTGCGTAGACTACAGGGAGTTCAATAAGATTAACCTCTCTTAGAAGGATTTGGCTTCTTTCCCTAAGTGAGATTTTGGATTGTGTTGGGCCGAGTTGTGTTATTTCTAAGTTTGATCTTATGTCTGGTTTCCATCAAATTGAGCTACACAAAGATACCCAGGAGATCACTTCTTTTGTGTGGTCCATTTCAGTTTGTTAGATTGCTCCGAAGAATGCTCTGGCTATCTTTCAGGCCATTTTTGAATAAGTTCTTCTCCCAGTGTTTCTTTGTCTTTGAACTATGTAGATGACATAATTGTTTTTAGTAAAGATTGGGAGTTGCATCTGTTGGATTTGGAGACAGCTATTTGGTGTTTGGGAGGTGCAGGTCTTAAGTTAAATCGGGTTAAATGTGAATTTGGGAGAAGATTTATGGAATATTTAAGTCATACGGTTGGTAGTGGGTATCGGCAAGATAGAGTACGGGAGGCCAATCATAAAGAAACAATTGTGGTCTTTTGTAGGATCTATAGGATAGGATATTATTAGAAATCTGTCAAGGGATTTGCACGTTTGTGTGTTGTCTTGACTCCGTTGTCGTCACCACACAGGATGATCTGGATGCGGGAGATAGATGGTGCCTTCAAGGCCCTGTTTAAGTCTCTATGTGATTGTGTTTTGTTAAATGTTCCTGTTTATAATGATGTGTTCGTTATGTACACTGATACATCTGTAAGTGACATTGGAAGCTATCTACATGTGATCAGAGGAACGGAGGAGTTACGGGTTGCATTCGTTCTTATTCGGTGACTGAATTGAAAACTCTGGCCATCGTGGCTTCTGTACATCGCTTTAATTTCTACCACTATGGGTCCCAGGTAACTGTCTTCATTGATCATAGAGCCTGCACATCATTGCTCTCAAGCAGGCATCTGAACAGAAGACTCAAAATATTTTCTTTGAAGCTCCAGGGCAGGGAGTAATTGATTAGGTTTCGCCCTGGCCAGGCAAATGCCAATGAGGATGGCCTCAGCCGTCGAAACAGGGATAAGCTGGATGGTGATGGTGACTGCTCAGAGGTCATCCAGGATTGTCAGACTTGCCATACTGGCATTATCTTGGGAGGGGGAGATGTGAGTCTGCCCTCCAAGAAGAGTGAAGTTGAAGAGAATGAAATGGAAAACAAGAGGAAGAAGAGAGAAGCAAAGAAGAAGAAGAAAAAGCAGGAAGATTGAACTACAGATAATCATCACTTAGTATATGTTTGTGTGCATGGATTTTGTTATTGCGCACGTGTCCTAATCGCTGGTTTGTTTATTTCGTGTTCATTAGTTTTTGTCGTACTGCTGGTTGTGTGTGCTCACCCCTTCTTTCCCTGATTAAAGTGTGAAGAGGGGAGTACAGTCAACCTCTAGCGAGTTAGGTTGTAAGGCTGGCCTCTTGGTTGATGTCTGAGACTTCCGCTCTCAGTAACAGACTGGGAACGTTTACTGGAAACAATTCCCCGCTCCGGACTTCTCGCTAATTAGCTAGGTATTAATTATACAGTCTAGCAGTGGTTTGATAAAATTCAGATGTAAACGATTTGAATAACAATGAGAAGTGAGAAAGAGACCACGGGTAACAAAGGTGATACATGAATGTGATAGTAATACGCTTGTACATAAAAGAAGAATTGAGCATGCTCGGTAAGTGTGAAATGATGCATAAGTAAAAGTGAATGATAATTAGTTAGCTAACAGAGTCCAGTTGAGATTAGCTTCTTTGGTCTTCAACAAAGTGAACGCCGAGAGATTTGGGTTAAGATTACCTTGGGAGCATACTACAGCCACGCAAAACAAACTCTGGTGGCGGCGACCGATATCTATTTCAACGTCTCCGAGCCCAGCCTAATTAGGACCCTAAATGTAGGCTTGATTTATAACCCCACAATGACACCGTAAAAAATTTTGACGTCAAAAATGGCATTCAATGTATGGAACGTTAATGGGAATAACATGGTTCACTTTCATCTGCATTAGCATCCCTCTTATTGTAATCAGTAATGAAAAAGAAGAAAAAAATGAAATTAGAGTGGTGCAAATAACATTATTGTATACATATAACATTACAGTATTGTAATTATACTGATGAATTTGATGCATATTTTCACAACTCTAACGTCCATAGCTTTGCTCCCAAAGGCTGCATATCATTCAATATACTTGGATACAGTTCAAATTTAGGATATTTACTTTGCTTACCCACTATATCTTGAGAAGGATGTACATATTCTTCCTGAAGCTGGTCACTGTCATCAGATGATTCCACAACTGGTAACTCTCCATTTAAAATGTCAGTGCTGTCTGTTTGTAGAGATGAAATGAACTGTTCTTCTTCACTTTTCTCCCCTTCATCCTCTAATTCAGGTTGCTTTACTGAAGCAAATTCTGGCTCTTCATTTTTGGATATTTCACAAAAGTTTGGAATAGAAATTTTACATATATGAGAATCAAATTCTTTCCAAGCACATTCCGAGTCTGGGTATTCTTTGAATTGTTGTAGTTTTTCATTGATGCTCAAGATTGTTCTATGTATAATAAATATAATACTTTTAACGAGTCAAGAGTGATGTGGCAAGTTATTTCACGAGCAAGCTAATATATTTTCACAAGCCAGAAATGAGTGAAAATATAGGCTGAGAGTGAAATATCTTGTTATATCACCATGAGTGGTGATATAAGTGGTTAATTTTATGCTAGATATCTTCATTGCAGTAGTACATACTAGGTTTGGTAACTCATGGTGTAAAGTTAGCTGTAACACTCAGGGTAGTAGTTGGTATGGGCTCCTAAAATCCCTCAACTGATATAATTAGCAGCTGCTTTGACCTGGTGGGGTAGTTTGTGTAGAAAAAAATATCAGTAAAAACCTGGGACTAGTAAACTAGTCTGGTTGCAATAACTACTAGGTTATTGGAGGATAATGAGCTTGTGCAATTCAATAAGTGACCCTGTGATATTGTGAATTATCTCACGGGTCATGAACCTAAAATACTATTGTGACGATATCTACTACAGAATAATATGCATATAAGTGTTTAATTTGCAAAACACAAACGAATTTTTTTTTGAAAAATAGAACAATATGCACAAATAAGCTGTACAGTTATCAGCGATAATTTCTCAATCTCATGGTTTAACCATTACACACACACACACATAATATATATATATGCCTGTGTGAATTGATATGACATAGTGCAGGTAGTACTAATGTGCTAAAATACCACACTTCATACAGAAAACTTGAGATGTGTGAAGACAAATACGAAACCTACAAATTTGTTATCGAATTATGCCATTAAAAAACATGCAGGAAGTAAAAGATTCAAAGTTTTTTGTGTGCTGTCTTTATATAAATATATATATATACTAGTGGTGTGCTTGAGCACAAATGGCGAGCGAGCTAGCCTAACTTTAAAGTGACAACTAAGAGTTGTGGCCCTTGGTATAATTTATATAGTTGAAATTGAAATGTTTTAACTTGACCTACCCATTCAATGACGACGAAGAGCTAATAGCGCTGTTGGGTCCGCTATGTTTTAACAAAAGTTTAGGCACTTAGGTCTGCTCCATGTAACTTGCTTGTCAAGGCAGCAATTTATATGGTCAACAGGTTTGTTACTTTTTTATTTTATCAAGATACTTTACCAACTTGTGTAATCAGTGGCGTGGGCAATAAAGGGGTCGCACATACCATATAAAAAAACCAAAAAAAAATTAAAAAATTAAATAAACACCACGGAATCTCGATTGTGTAACCCTTGTAAGTGTCTCACTCACCAATAAGAATAACATAGTAATTTTTTCAATCCAGGACTTAATCTACTTACATACTGTTACATACTCACTTGCGTAATGTCAGTCTAAAAGACACATAATTTTGCAGTGTAATAGTATTGCTGATGTACTCATAGATCCGGTCTTCATTAGAAAGCATTAAATATTCAACAAGATAGTCCTTGATGGATTTCTAATAAAATATTGAAAGTGAAATGTGTGTGAAAAGTTATTCAAGTAAGTTTAATATGTATATATATATATATATTTTTTCCCCCCTTGTAATATAATACAGGATTAATTCTATTTGCAAAACTCCATTAAATCAAACAATGACAAAAATACAACAACAACAAAAACCAACAAGTGTTTGTTGGTATTATTTACATTAATGATGGAGAATTTGTGATGCATTAACCATATGAACCATAAAATTGCAATTTTTATGCACTTACATCAGCAAATTCTTTTACTTTCTTTGTTATATCACTCTCTGAATGTTTAAGGACTTCCATTAGTTGATGCAAACACTCCATCAAGTCCACAATGTTTCCTTTCCAACTCTGATGAATGTTTAGAATTGAAGCTTCATCTTGTGGAGTCATATGAACTTTTAGAGGAAATGGCAGTGAACAAAAATTGTACCTCTCCTCATCCAACCACTTCACGAAAAGTTTGAGACAGTTAAAAGTGACACTAATACTTATATCCGCTAAACATGATAGATGAGATGGCTGAGCATTTTGTATGCCAATTTCATTAAAAGCTGTGATGTAATTATCCTTATTCTTAAACAAGAATAACAGAAATTGTGCTATAGACTTGATCTTTAGAACATTAATATCATTTTCAAATTCATCTATGGTTTTGATCAAGTGTCCAGTAACTGTTTGCAGGCCTACAGCTACTTCACTCATAATTGTATGATTTGCAGAATGGAATTCGTACTCAAGTTGACGAACAATTTCCTCAGTAATTGGGGCCTTGAAGGGTTCTGTTAGTTGTTCACCTATGCCTTGCAGGTCATTAAGAGTACACACAGATCTATAAGAATAATAAAGAGAGTTAAGTAAAAAAAAAAAAAAGTGAGTAAATCTCACAACACTTTTAATTAAGTAGTTAGAAAAAACAACAACAATCAAAACAAGGATGTAATATCTCTTTTGTTGATCTAATCACCCATTCATTATTGTACTTGGATGTATTAATTCTCTACATAAGCATTTTTGCAGTTTGTAGTTACCTGTGTTAACCTAGCACTTTAACAAAAAGTACTGGACTTAGGTATTTTAGTCTACCTGCAATCAATGGTAATTAGGGACATAAAACACCAGCACTTCCAACGTGTCAGAGCAAAAAACAGCAGCTCAAAAAGACCAAAATAGCTCACTGTAAACGGGGCGGGTCTAAGGTGCGCATTATTACCGAAGTTCACATGTTGAAATGAAAGAAGCTATGGGAGTTTCTTTCCCGGCTATATTCAATATATGCCTGGCTATAACCTCTCAGAGTTATCGCTTATAGGAGCTGCTACTTGTGTGCTAAAAATGGCTGAAGGCAGTAAAAAGTGATCCAGAGCTATTAATGTAGCATAAAGAGCTACTAATGTAGCATAAAGAGCTACTAATGTAGCATAAGTCTTTGAGGAGAAGAAGCGCAGGACTGCAGTTGAACGCCACTATAAAGCAAGTCTGATTGTTGTGTGTTTAAGTGTGAATTTAAACACTTCTTACTTTCTTGGTGTGATCAATTTCTAAAGTACTCAATGGTAATTTGAAGAAGCCAGTACATCACCTACAACTTTAGCTATGTCCACACACATTCTAGTATTATTTGGTGCCCTCCACACAGAATCATTTATATTATTATTATATTAGTGTATGTCAGCATACCATTAAATGTATAATAAAAATTAAGATTGAACAAGTAAGTAGGTGGAAAATAAAGCATGAATACAATTTTACTAGCAAGTATCTTGACATATTGCAAAGTAAGAATGCAGTAGCACAAGATATCTTGTTCAGTTATCATTCTTTGCTATTTGTTAAGGTTACACAAGTTTCCCTCCCCTGCTCTCTTTTTTCTGAACTGTCTGAGCTTTTCCTATCCCCAACCTCCCCATTCTTCAGCTCTTCTTTCTTCAGCTCTTTCTTCTTGAGTCATGGAGTCCCTTTTCCTTTGTCTATCTCTCCTGCTTCTGAATTTCTGTCCTATGATTGTGAACTTATGCTTTGCGAGCCCTAGCCCTAGCCCTAGCCCTAGCCCTTTACTCGTCGATTCCACCCGCTTTCTGTTACAATCAATCGCTCGCCTTTTTGCCTTCTCTTCCGTTCCTTTTTAAACCTATGCCGCCTTACCTGCACCTGTTTTTAATGCTATTAAGCTTTTTCACCTTCCTTTTTGAAACCTACACCACCTTCCATCGTCTATTGCATCCGCTTTTTAGAATTACAAACATTCTATTGAATTCGACGATACTTTACCCACAACAACATGAAGATGCTTTACCAAACTGCACAAGCTCGTGAATTATTCATGAATACACTGTCGTCGTCGTCGGTCGCTGTCGTCGTTACTGACGCACAAGCATATTATTATATAGATAGTGTCATGAAATTGTGGTAGCCACAAGCAGCATTTGAATTTAGAGGGTGGTAAAAAGGATTTCCCAGAACCATAAAGAACTGCATTAGATATGACAAGTAATAAAGAGCTAAATGTTAAATAATGGCATACAGCACCTTACAATTCCTCTCTTAACATGAATTGGATGGTGGGACTTAAAGTGAAGGTGTAGATTTTTTTTTTGTAAAAAGTGGAAGCATGTGACGTCGTTTTCTCTCTTCAGTATGCAGGCGAGAAATGGAGTTTACCTTCTATTATCATAGTGAATTTTATAGAAGGTCCTATAGTGTTTTAATGATGTAAGAGACTTTTTTTTAGTTAAGAAAAAAGTGTCATTAACTGATTTTTTTCCATAGCACAGGTGTACTGGAGCCGAATTTAAAGATCACAGAGGTCTGTCTTAGATCAGCTTACTTTAAGAAGAGCAGGATATGTTGTGAACAAGTAAATGGAGCAGCCATAGATTCTCCTGTTTTGAAGTAGCGAACAATTTGTACATGGAATTCTTTGAAGAAATAAGATTACAGTTATTAGAATATCCCCAGTCAGACATTCAAATAGAACTGGCACAAAGTGATGCATGCTTAGAATCCTATTTTACCCACTGACGTGCAAAATTCATTAAACCTAAACAAAATACTTTCATATATAATGTGTAGCATGCTTGGCTATACTAATGACGCACCAAAGGTGCGAACCCTCAGCACTACTAACACCAGCTAGTTATTACAAAATAATCTCGGACCAAAAGAATAATTTATAGGATATTCTAATGAGGCACCAATATAGCTTCAGCAATGAAAATGGTACATGCAGACACTGTCTTCGTAAGAGAAGAAGCTAAACAGGCCAGAGTCACTCACCGGCATATATTTTTAACACAAAACTCCACTTACAGCAACTCCGTTAACTTCCCAGCGGCAAAGCAAGGTAACATGGGCCACAAAAAATTATTTGCCCATGAGATTATGTGACAATAGGGGGGTGTTACCCACAAGAGCTAGTACCTACATGGAACTGAAAGCTTCGTGAGCACAATGAAATTGTCATTTTGAGTAAGTTCATAGCTAGTTAATGGTTAATTAATCCCCAACATCAGAGCTTGACAGACAGACAAACAGACAGGACGACTACTATTACCCTCTTGTGCATGTGCACTGAAGTATAATTTAAGTTCTGATAATAAAAATTACCTGGATAATGTAATAGGAGCAGAAGGCTGATCTGTCTTAAATTTGAAAACGATCCTGAATTTATCCATTGTGATGCATGACTTGCCAGCAAAATAATACTTAATAACATCTTCTTCTAGTTGTTCCTTTGAAAATTTGCTCATAACACTGGATTGATTAGTGGAGTACGGTTGATATGAACTTCGCAGTAGTAACAAAAAGTGATCAATATCTTGTAGTCTATTGTATGAAAATATTGATATCAGTGCATGTAAAATGTTTGAATTATGAAATAATGAAGATAATGTATTAACAAGAATGCCCAAGTATGATATATCACTGTTCAAGCCAAACTAAGTAGTACGAATGATTATATATTTATGCATAATATCAATTAAATTTCGTGCAGTTAGACAACTGTCATTTACCTTAAGTGGTATGTACAATATGTATATGTAAGCATGGAGCTAACTTGTGGGAATTAAAAGGGGCACATTGCTCCAAGTTAGGAAGTTCCTTCTAATAAGTTATTCATTTATTCAAGAAAACTGAGTCTGGTACTATAATTAAGTGAGTAAGGCTGATTTTTGCTTGCGATTGAAGATCCATCACATTTTAGCCAATAATATAATAATTAAATTCTGTAGATAGTTAAAATACTTACTTCTGTAATTCTGTCTCTGTGACAGTATCTTGTTGAAATTCATTTAACGTAATTACTGATGGTTCCTTTGGCAATAAAGATGCCATGTGTGTGCCTTGAACTGAAGAATACACAGTTTCAATGATTTGGTTATGACGAGCCACAATGTCAGCAATTACTACATATAACCAATCATTCCCTTGCCCTTCTTCTTCTTCTTCTAATGACCATATAACACAAGAATGGTATTATGGGATATATCATTAGGACTCAAAACATGAAAATTGATTATCTGTTTATTGTGAATATGGTTTGAAGCATACACTTTATTTGCTGCTTCACATCACTTACCTGAAAGAAAGTGTAAAAGTGGAATATCATCGTGAATAGCTGAAATTTGGTTTTCAGTGTGTACAGTTAAGCATGCCCCAGCTCCAATAACTGTTCCAATTTCCTTCACATATAAGTTATATCTCTCCTTTAGCTCAGTATACAGATGAAGAATGTACTCAGCATATTTCTTGGTATAAGTTTGTGTGGCATTCTTTATTACTTGTCCAATTGTAAGCGATGTTGCATGTTCATAAGATATAAGATGTGATATATTGGTGTGTAGCCATCTATACAGCTCAATAAGAAATGGCAGCAGTTTTCCACCACTCGATAGACGAGGCCATTCCATGATTACCTTCAAGAGGAAAGAATGACCACCTGCCTGTGATGGTTCATTCAGGCTCCCTGCACTTATTATGCTATGCATAAACTCATCCTCAGTTGGAAAATGTGGGTATATTGCTTCTAGCTTGCTATACAGAAAAAACAAACAAACAACAAACAAAGTATTTGATATACTCTATAATATCAAAGCCTAACTTTATGTCATCCATTTTATACCAACAGATGAAAGTCATAAGCCAACTTAACTGCATTCATTTTAATTACTTATTGGATAGTTTACACTGCACATATAATATGGAATCATATTTCAAAACCCTTGCACCAGGGGAGAAGGAAGCCAGATAGAATTGGTGCGGCCATTATAACCACACCCATTTAACCACATCCACTCAGCTATAACTTACAAATGCCTGCTTTTGTGGCAGTCATAGTTTTATTTTCTTCAATTAATATGTGTGGCAAATAACTAAATGGGAAGACTTCTAGTAGTGCAAAAATGGCCATTTTGCTGACCAACAATGCAAAGACCTCCGAACTACGTTTGTTTTTCCAGAAGATCGCTTTGGAATAGTAAATGAAGGACCAGGCTGGTTCGGAGTCTCTAAAAATCTTCCAAAAGGTTCCATATAGCTATTTAATCCAGGCAGAAGTCATTTTGACCACTTGATTTCGACTGATTGATTTCAACCGCCCATGTATGACAATGACCACCACAAGATCATGATCAGGTAAAGAGTAGAAAAATTAATTGACACCCCCCCCTTTTTGTTAAAATATTGGTGCAGCCATGGCCGCACCTGTTCCAACGTCCCTGTTGCACAGTAGTAGTTATTTTGGACTGTGACCAAAAATTGTTGCGTCTTGCTTCATTTCACAATGAATATCAATATTAAATTATTTACTGTATGCATTAACCTATTGCACATTGAAATAATTGGTTCACGATCATGCTAAAGAAAGAATTAGACAAGTTATTTCCACGCATATTAATATTTTTTCACTTCTAATATGCTTATTGCAATGCATAATAGGTAAATATCTTTTTTTTTTAATTTTTACTACAAAACTTCTAAAAGTGGTCAAATGTGAAATCCCCATAGTTTAATCAGCACTGGGAACTGCCAGTAATAATAGCACTCACTGTAAGTTAGCATAGAAGGTACTCTTTTGCAGCTCCTGAAACTGAGAAAGAAAGTTCAATAATTAATAAATAATGAGTTTATCTTTATCTCCAAACCTTTTCCGGAAGGTGTTGATATGTGGCTTCATGTATTTCTTTATGCCACATCCTCTCATAGGCATCAAGTTGCTCTGTTGTGATGAAAAGGCCACGCTTCAGCGATATTTTGTTCGAATTATCTGAAGATGGAGAGCTTCTCAAATTCATGAGCACCTATTCCAAAATACAAACTTAGTATACAAAGTAATACATGAGTCAGAGAGATATGGTGAAGTAGTTCACGAGCAGGCTATATATTTTCACGAGCCAGAGGTGAGTGAAAAACACAGCCTGAGAGTGAAATATCTTGCCATATCACTCTGATGAGTATAAAAAGTGGTTTATTCTAAGCTAGATAGCTTCTTCACTGCAGTAATTTGTACTATGTTTGGTAACTAAAGGTATAAAGTTGGTTGTAAAACTCTGTAGGTCTCCCTACACCCCCAGCTGATATTTTAGCTGCTGCTCTGATGTGGTTGGGTAAGGTTGTGGTCAAAGCCACAGGCTTTACTTCAGGAATGTAGCTATAAAAACACAGAAAACTGGTAAGCTAGGCAGATTGCTAAACTACTAGTGTATCAGCAGGCAATGTGCTTGTTCAAGACAGCAATACAGAGAGTAAACCTAATGACAGTCATGTACCTAAAAATCATGTACCTAAAATACATTGTGAAGACATATTTATTCCACACTAGATATCTTCACAATGCTATCTTTAAGTACGTGACCGTGAGATAATGCTATCACATAGTGTTATCTCACGGCTGTACTGCACAAGCTCATTACCCCAGTAGTTATAGCAAGTAGGGACAGGCTTACCAGTTTTTTCAGGGTTTATACAGCTACCTTCCTCTAGTGAAGCCTACTCAAAGAAGGTTAGATCAGCTGCTAAAATATCTGCTGGGTTGTGGGGAGCCCTAGAGAGAGTTTTACGACAACTTCAACCCTAGAGTTACTGGTCCTATAGTACAAAATACTTCAACTAGTGGTGTGCTTGAGCACAAATGGCGAGCAAGCCTTAAACTATACTATTGTTAAGTGATATATAAGTATAGGTAAAGATGATTTGTGAAGAAAATCGCTAAATAATAGCAATGATTAGGCATGAAGAGTTAACAATAACATAATTACTTGAATAAACTTTGAAAGCAGTGGCAAAGAAGCGCAGCTTGACAAGGACTTCACAATTGTTTCAAGAAGAGAGTAGCTAAACTTTTTGGTTGAAACAAAGTTGCGTAAGGCAGTGCAGCAAGATTCTCCGCGCTCGTGAAAAATACTGGAACTGTGAACGCTTTACCTAACTTACGTATTAGAAGCGCGGGCGAAAATTTTTGACGTACGCATACATACCTATATAATTATATATATCTGAAATCTCAATTGAACACGACTGAGAGTCAGCTTCGCTCGCTCGCTGAATAAAAATATCTAGCAAGGAATAAACCATTTATTACACTTGTCAGAGTGATATAGCTAAATATTTCACTCTCAGGATTTATTTTCACTCGCCTCTGTCTTGTGAAAATAAATTAGCCAGCTTGTGAAATATTTTGCCAAATCACAATCTGACTCATGTATTAAGTACTATAATATATATGTTATAGTTATTAACCAATATTGAGGTTTGCATGCAATTTACAAATCCTGAGACACTATATACAAAAATATTGAAATTTTTAAAATTAGCATAACTAATTGAGTTTTAATTAGCAAGACCAAAAAAAAAAGGATGGACTCGGGGGGGTGGGAAGCCGAGGAGGGATGGCCCTCCTTGAACCTAGTTTGATGAAAAATGATACTGACGAAGGGGTCCTGATACATGCAAAGTAGTTCACAGGACAATTGCATACTAAGTGATGCATTTTATTTATAAGTAATCATTCATATTTTTAGAGTCATTAGCACTGGATCCGCACATGTGCCCAAAATTCCCATTTGCTGATTAAAAACAACAACAACCCAAGTACCAAATTCCATGCAGATATCACAACGTGCACAATTCTAAATTATTTATAGACATTGCTGTTTCATAAGGAATCTGTACTGCTTGTGGTTTCTGTAGCATTGTGATGAGAAACATGTCCGATACATTACCCACTACAGTTAGTAAAAGTTTGCTTTGTTATGATACCACAGGCTTTCATTTGTTGTTATTTTTTTGGTAATTGTATTGTAACCATTTGTTAACTCCCTAATGGCACAAATTTGTCTATAAGATTGAGAAAGTATGACAAGAAGTATCTGCTTTCATAATATCTTTTGTGCAACTTTTTAGCATTACCACACATAAATTGCATGGGTTATAAATGTACGTTAGTGTGGTGTATATATATGGGCTAATAACCTAACGTCAGCATGAGGGACTTGACTTTTCTTAACTGGAATGTAACTTATTTATACTTAAATAAAATGGGAAGGAATATAGTGTAGAAAAATCAAACCTAGCAAGATAAACTACTACTACATTTACATGATAAAATTAGTTCCTCATTGATAACATACCTGGCGTAACTGATACATAGCCTGAGTGATATAGAATAATCGCTTCTCCTCAGATAGATTCATATTCTGGCTGATATGTAGCCACATAGCTTGTACCTGACCAAAGCAATAATGACGTATTGACAGCCACTCTGACAATACAGTTCCATGTATTTGGTGTTGTGCTTGAGGCTGAGTGAGCATTGACATACAGAAGGCTCCAAAATTAGCCCACAAAAGAAGATATAGTGAATGTAAATTATATGTGCCTCTGGTAGCATGAAGTTGGTAATCACTACGCCCAAACCGGCCATCCTCAGTCAATTCTACACCACAGTCATAGAATCTTCCAGTGTGACTGACAATGCCATTGTACTGAACAAAACAACATAATAATAGGAAGTTAATACATTTTTAGCATTATAATTTACCATAAATCCAGAAATATATGTGTCTTCTAATTTGTGAGGTTCAAATAGATGATACCATAGGTGACATAAACGAGATGGAGTTCCAACAACTACTGCGATCATATTGACCAAAGCATGTCGTAAATCAATGTCAGATTGATCTACAATAAAGAAAATGTAAATTTAATTTTAACGAAGAAGACAAAATAAAAGTGTTTGCAGTAAAAATATATAGGTCACAACTACACTAACATAACTACAGAAAATTGAACCATAACAATAATTAGAGACTTACCAATGTTTTTGGAAATTTCTGGTACAAATAAATCATATATGGGATCATACTCAGCTCCTGTGTGACGTATTCTTTTTAAGTTCCCATCACGTCCCATTCGATAAACCTGCTGTCCAGGACGAGGATTGGGAGGCTCATTTTGCTTAATCATAAACTTGATAGGATTGAGAAAGCACTTCAGAATGCGTATGCATCCTTCACTATGAATACAGTCTCGCATGATTTCGTTGTCCAATAAAGAGCATAAAAACTCAGAGACCACCTATTTGCACACCAAGCAGAGAAAAAAATATTATATATATATATATATTGATACCATAATTCCTATATACATTTTACTTATACCATAGTTGTATTAGTAACTAACATGTGATAAAAGTCCTCAAAAATTGTCTGTGGACAAAATATATCTTTGTACCAAAAAGAGTGTTGAATAGAAGAATTGTGTGAGAAATATATAAATGTGTTTAAGCATATAAAGTAAAATGTCACTGTCCTTTTTATGAAGAAAAATGTTTCTTTTTAACTTGTAGAAGCTGCCTTTGTGTACGAATCCATGTGTGGTCACTCCATTTTCACCTGAAGTCAACCGAAAACTGAGAAGTATTCATTGTAGTATGACGTCTTGTCTTGTAAACCCAACTAAACAATCTCGCTCTATCATCATTGATTCTTGTTTGAGTTTATGTGGTGTTGTAGTTGCAGCGCCCATCCTTATCCCTCTTTCTCAAGCTGATCTAGCTTTTTTTGAACTAAAAAGACTAGCTATGTACAGCTAATGTGAGGTTGTATTCTCTGGGCTAGCTCTGAAACAGGTGCAGTGAGTTCATAATAGCTACAGGCTACTGCAAGAGAGTACTCCTACCTTGCTCAACTATCAGAACAAATTAGAGGTCTAGCTGTTATCAAAATATGCAAGCCTGTGAAGTAAATGATTCGCTTCAATTGTTCAGGTCATGGCAGCTGAACAGGCAAGCGGAATCACACCCCTTTGAAGCCATTCCCATTAATTAACTTCAAGCCAAGCTGATGACTCATAAACATCGAACTTATATTCATGGATGACCCAGTAACATACAATGTAATTCAATTCAATTCATAATGATATTCCTATGCAACCAATGCTGTATCATCCTAGTAATGCTTTGATAAGTCTTGTAAACCACATGCATATCTTGCTGGTAAGATTGCATCAGTACTGCCAAAGGTCTGAGTTAGTTTTGGGTGTGTACTCCATGCTGCCACCCACAATTGTCTCTGCAATTCACCCATTGGTGACTTAGACACTGTCAGGGTAAGGGGCTTGCCTTTGCTGCTTGCTCTGCGCTGTGCACTTAAAGTCTGACTTTGTCTGAGGTGGGAAAGTGTATCTTGACACCTGGTCCTTCGCACACAGGCAAAGCCAGTATTTTGCTTCACCGAAAACACCTCCAGCATCGTGGAAGTTAACACCCCCACGAACATTGGTCTTTCGAGCCGGATACCGACAGCTCCACCTCTTTATTTTCTTATTGACGTGGAAAAAACACCAGATTACGAGCTCAAATTGAAGACCTCCAAAGACAACCCAGCGTAACCTGGAATCCCAAAATTTGTTAGACTTTAAAGAGGATCTCCAGCAAGAGTTAAACCTTCACAATGTGCTGCAAAGCCAGTATGAAACTTTTTCCCTGACAAAGCCACAGAAGAGGAAATGATGGCAGAAGAACATGCTGTTGATGAGCTGAAATCTCATCATAAGCTTATCCAGCGCAGTTTGGACACTCTCATCAAGAAATCAAATTTGTACTTCGAAGCCATGTCCATCGAAGGGGACATTGCTTGCCTTGAAATTTATGACTATCAACACACGTGAATTTGAAAAGGACTTAGAAAGCTCGACACTAGGGTCACTTCCTTTCTGCAAGATAATTTGGGATACAAAATGGATGATGAGATCCATCTCTTAAGAGAAGGCTTTGAAGGCACTTTGGATCACCTTAAAACAGCTGCTCAAACTAAGGAGAAAGAATCAAGCAAGAAGTCATTATTTCCTGCCTCTGCCACTCCAGTCATTAAGGAACGAACCAAGTTTGACATTGATACACCCACGCTCTTAGGGAAACCAACTGATTGGAGAACTTTCTTTGAACTCTTCTCGTCTACCCTTGAAGCCAGAGGCAAACATCTCACAGACAAAGAAAAGCACTGCAAAGCTATGATGACGGATAACACCAGAAATACGGTCCTCATTCATGCAGAGGGAGAAGACTCTTATGATGAGGCAGTGTAGGCTCTTGTAAACAATTTTGGGAATCCTACTCCAGTCCACCCTCATCATGTCCTCAATCTGGTCACTCGCTCTACATATACATATGACCAGGAAGGCTACGACATCTGCAGAACTATAATGCTCTCAAGTCCTTCAAGGCCTGCAAATCTATCTAAGTTCTTAGCAGATTACATCAGTACTGTCAAAGGTCAGAGTTAGGTACTCCATGGTGTCTAAGTCTCCATGACTTGACACTGTCAGGGTAAGGGACTTGCCTTTGTTGCTTGCTCTGTGCTGTGCACTTAAAGTCTGACTTTGTCCGAGGCGGGAAAGTGTATCTTGACACCTAGTCCTTCGCACACTGGTGAAGCCAGCATTTTGCTTTGTCGAAAACTCCTCCAGCCTCGAAGACCACATCCCAGCTATATGGAAGTTTCAACCCCACGAACATCAATAACAGATAGCTATCACTGTTTAACTATTAAAAACTCATTTTGAGAAAGATTTAACTGTAGGATATTTTGAAGTATCCAAACCAGATTCGGTCTCATATAGGTTCAGATATGAGAGGGTTTACTGTACATATATTAATATAATTACAGTAGACTCTCAGTTATCCGAACACCTCAGGACCGAGGGTTGTTCGGATATTTGAAATGTTCGGATATTCGAAATAAGTCATTTTGAATAGGGTCTTAATCTCTTATCTATTTAATGCACAGCAAAATTCCAATGAATATCATTATAATTCACAAAAAATGGTGTTCGAATTAGCGAGAGTTCGGATAAACGGGGTTTGGATAACTGAGGATCTACTGTATATATATAGTAAATTACATAATATATATATATATATATATATATTCCATGCTAGATATCTCAACAATAGTAATTTTAGGTATCAGGGGTTTGGAGCAGAGATTGGTACAGTAGAACCTCTCTTATTGGCGAGCGAGCGAGACACTTACAGGGGTAACACAATCGAAAATCGGGGATGTTTGTTTATTTATTTATTTGTATATATGTATGGATGTACGTATGTCATTTTGTACTTTGACCCTCGCGTTTTTGTGTTAGTTATTTGGTCGACCCCGTCCCAAATTGCACTAAACAGAATCCTCTGGTTTATCGATCAGTACCCGTATCACCCTAGAAATTGAATTGTTTACCGTTTTGAATTCTTTTGCGGGTGCAGTTAAAACTTGAAAACTTAAGGGACTTCCATTTCTATTCGAGTTAGTGGCGGTGGTAAGTCAATGCGCTCTTTGTCATGGTTATAAGCCGTGCGCAACATATTTACTTGAAAATACATTGTCCACTAGACTGAACCGCAAGGTAGTCTGTGTAGGTGCATGTCCAGTTGTGTCAAAGCATTGTGTGTTACAACCACTACTTAGCTAAGAATATCACAAAGAAAACTTTTAAATAACGTGTATTGTTTTGTTGTTGTTTTTTCCCTTCAATTCAAGCAGTTTGCAGAGAGTTGTTACTATGGCACTGAAATCCCTTTACCGTGTATGCGAAATTTAAAAACTGGACCTTATTTTCAGTAGCTTCAGTGTTAGAAGTCAAAATCATTCATATAAAAATAGTATAGTCTTTAGGCTCGCTCGCCATTTGTGCTCAAGCACAGCACTAGTCTAGGTACATTGGTTTATAGGGGGGGGGGGGGTAATTTAAAATTGCCAGTATCTGAGAATAGGTATTAAAACATTAAAAAATACTTTATAATACATGCATGCAATATAAATTCACAAGATTAGTTTTTGATAAGGCTCTAATAAAGAATTTAGGCTGTAAAGACTGAGTTCTACCAATTCTCAATTAAGCAGCTGTTCAGTCATTATACACTTTACCCTACCAAGGTAACTTAACAGCTGCCAGGTAGAAGGAGGTGTCTGTAACTTAGAGGTCCTAATACGGGAGATTCTACTGTATTACCATGCAGAGCACTTCTAAAGTGTGCCCTGCCACCAGAAACAATGGCACCAACTGAAAATAGACTGTTTTTGCTATGTCTTAATTTTTCTATGAACTGTGGGCTTAATTTGTTGCTACAGATGGAATGGGCACTAATGGAGGACTCCAGCAAGCTAAATTTGAAAAATGAAGACCCATCTTGACTGAGATACAGCTCTGCGCACAGGATACTATTTGGCGTTATTTTGAAGTGGCCAAGCCTGATTTTATTCCGGCGGTAGCTCTCGGGTTTCTCTGCAACATTACAGAGCCATATTTATAATGTCTGTATTCTTTTTTGTAAATAGTAAAATGATCTCGCTTGCACTGACTATGGCAGTTCGTAAAAGCAGCCCGAGTTGTAAGTTCGGGCCTAGCTGTGTAGCCAGTGAGGGGACCAAAAATGGAGGACTAAACTTAATTGATTCACATAGAAATTCAGAGCTGGCTTCGACTGAATGGTTACAGGTGGTTATGCTGTTCCATTGAAGATGCGTAAGCACAAGCGCAAGCACTAATGCTTCTTTGAAGGAAGTGTTTTAAAGCACTTACAAGCACTTAAGAGGCAGAGCTTTTAAGCACAAGTGCTTATGTTTGACCTACCTACCTACCTACCCACCCGCCCACACACCCACCCACCTACCTCCCTACCTACCTACCAACTCACCCACCCATCCATCCATCTACTCATCCATCCATCTACCCATCCATCCATCCATCCACCCACCCATCTATCCACCCACCCACCCATCCATCCATGTACTCATCCATTCAAATATATATATGTGGCTAGATATTTCACTTTCAGGCTTTATTTTCACTCGCCTCATGGTCGTAAAAATAAATTAGCCTGCTGGTGAAATATTTCACCATATCACACTCTGACTCACTTAATAAGATAGATAGATAGAGAGACAGACAGCCAGAGAGAAAGAAAGAGATAGAGACACATAGTTCTTAGTTTAGTTTGTATAAAAGTTTTAACAACCTGAAAAGACATTGACGCAGCATCACTTTAAGAGCAACTTGACTTAACTTAGGATAAATCATACTTGTTAAATACTACTGAACTTCAGAGGTTGAAAATTGATGTAAAAAATATAAAGTAGCTTCAATATCAGCATGCTTAATGCACATTAGGTATTCAATAAACCAAGTTCTGCAATGAACTCTCAGATATTCGCTAAACTAAGTTCAGGAATTAACTCACTTTCTTATTAAAAAATTCATAATATGCCACAAGAACGAGAATCATACGAAATGATAGATAGCATTCACTTTCATCTTCTTTATTCTTCTTCACACCCCTGTAAATAGAATATAATTGTGAAATAGAGCATGATATTATCAAAATAGGTGTATATTACTTATAGCTGGTACTGTAATTTAAGATTTATTTTGTATATAGAATAAATATCTATGTATCACATTCTTGATTTATTACTCAGGATAGAATAAAAACTATTGCAATCTTTATAGTCATAATATGCTTGTATGTCAGTAACGACGGTGTACTCATGAATAATTCATGAACTGAGCCCATAGTTGCTAAAGCATCATCAGTGATAGCGAAAGCATTGGTTATGTGTGAAAAAAGCTGTGCCAAGTTGGTAAAGAGTAGCTAGTAACAGTAATGACGGCGGTGTGTGAATACAAATGGGTCAAGAAAAGCAAATGAGAGGAATGATGTAACTAAACAAAGCAGGATAGGATGATAATCAAGTGGCCACTGTGTGATGTGGCTTGCTAGTCTTTTAATGATATTGTCAGCTAACTTTAATTTCAAACTTGAGGTGTCAGTAAGTCATGAAATTACACTTTTGATTTGAGTTGTAGTTAATTAATTAGTTGTGAAGAAACACTATTACATTCTTTTAGGAATTTGGACAAAATAGTCCATTACTTAAGTTCATTATAAGCAAAATTACCAAGTCTGAGCTAAAGAGATGAGGTCATCAGAAATACTCTGTTTACTTTCACTAGCTTTCATTGCTGACAAAATATCTTGGTACAATATAGTTATTTCCATGGTGGATCCATTTTGAAGAAAAGGGAAAAGATGAGGTTTATTCCCTGATGGCATCTAAAAGTAGCAACAACAAAAAACATAATTCACATTATAGAACTTAAAAATATATAATAGCTAATTATCACGAAAAATCAAACTATATTAATAAGTAAGCTTGACATTGGCTCCCAAGTAAAAAAATTGGGTAAATATGTCTATTCACTACAACATGAGACAGCATTTATATAACTCATAATTTATATATATATATTGGGCTTGCTTCGATAGTACCTCATTGAGTATTCTTGTAAACTACAGCTCAATTATCTTGTGTACAATTCACAATATATTTTTCTGCATGTAATCAAAAGCATTTACTCCATGCTGTGCAATAAGCACAGCAACCAGGGGTTGAAAAAAATTATTTCATGGTAAACTTAACAATAATTACAGGTAGTACATTCATGTATCTTCATCATGATTGTTCAATTAATAGTAGGTGCATCAATTGTCCATTAAAAAATGTATGGGAAAAATCGCCATTCAACACACGGGGAAAGTGAAATAGCATTGTAACTTGGTGAAATACCAAAGCAGCTAGGTGAAATAGTATGGGTAAGTGCATTACTTGTGCTATTAATCCCGAATAATATGTTTATCCGTGCTATTACTCAAACTAACTGTACTAAAAAAAGTCGCACTGGTAAAGTGAAATAGCACAGTAGCTAAGTGAAATAGCACGAGTAAAGGTACACACATGCAGTGCTATCCTTGGAAACGTACAGTTCGAGTAGTTTCTAGTTGGCCATTTAATTCTTAGCGCAGATGTTCTATTCATATTACACTGAGCTAGCTCAGCAGATTAGAAGGAGCCATATGTTGAAAACAATGTTCTGGAGGAAGCTAAATATGAAATTCAAATAATAGTGTGAACAATACATTGCAAATGATTGAAAAAAAGAAGAAGGCTGGTCTACTATTAGTGAGTGATAGCATGCGTAACCTGTGCTATTGGGGGATTAATAGCACTTGCAAGCAATTGAAATTGCACTCGGCTTCACCTTGTGCTATTTCAATTATGTTACTCGTACTATTAATCCTGTAAAACGGTAACCCATGCTATTACTCATACAAATAAAACTGCTCTTATTTTATGTACATTCTTATATGATGAGCAAAGCTGAATTTATAAATTGTTAAATTGATGTACAGACTGAAGTTGGATAAGCCAAGTTCTGGCAAGTGAGGGTCTACTATGTAACTCGTGCTCTTACATTTAGTGTGGTCAAAATGAAAATAAGCAAGTAGTAAATAGTCAAATAGAAGTAAAATATATATAATCTAGCTTAAACAGTTTCCTAATAAAAAATTACCTGAAATTCAGATAGAACAGGTTTGATACATTCAATGCTCACAATATCATCCTTCCTACAGGTCATCATGTCTTCAAAACGACGATAACTTTTTAAATATTTTAAAAGATGTAAGGCTAAGACCATAGCATGCCCAACAAGTACTTCAGAGTCTAAGAGTCTGAAACACAAATATTGTGAAATAAATAACATTACCTTAAACTAAAATAAATTTTAATGAGTTGACTGAGGAACACATGAATGAGAAATACCTAAAGTTAAAAAAATCTTGTTAGTGGTCATAGATGGATAACAAGTAATAGTAATTGTGAACAGTACCTCGTGAAAGATAATGAATACAGGCATATAATGTAACAATATTATAGTGATAAATGCATTAATTATTCTATTAAATATTATCATATAAAATTGTGGAGAAACTGAATGAATACCTGTTTATTTGAGGCACTATAGGACTAACATCACCCAGTTTTTGTGGTGTTGCTGGATCAAGATATTGAACTAATTGTTGAAGAAGTACTTGAATTACTGCTTGAAGTTCCAATTGTACCAATAATATTTCTTCATTTTTCGCAGATTTTAAATATTCATTAAGCATTTCAGCTCGATGAACTAAACTGGAGAGTTCAAAATTATGATGAGTATATTTGTATTGCAGATGCTCCAATATAGTTAGAAAGTAGAGATGACAAAGAGGTTGCTGCAAAGTGGAATCCTAGCAAGTAAAATAATGTATATTAATTAAGTCATAAAGTGTACTAAATATGTTATTTCCACATGTTTATCATACACATTAATCACTTCTGCATATTTTAAATGATTTAGCTTTAAAGTAATTATACCATAACATATAAGTGACAAACAAACCATTCTGATTAGAGGTTGAGCACATATATAAATCGTCATATTGATCAAATTATGTGTGAAAAATACATGTTTTCTTGCATAAAAAGAACTATTTTGTTTAACTAATGAATTTTTTTCTTTTCCAATTTAGTGAACCAATCAACTCCTCAATGTAATTCTCTCTATCATTGAAGGCTGTGGGCAAGAAGTATAAGGCTCCCATTAGCTAAAGCTAAGGTAGCTCCAAAGAGAAATTATACATTAGAAAAACTGTAGAATTATTCAATCATTCTGAATTAAAAGAAAAAAACCCCAACAAAACATCAACAATAAAAACATGAATTGGATATGCCACGATGACATGATTACAAACTTTCAAGAAAGAAAGAAATTATTGTTTTTTTTGTTCAGTTTGCATGTTGACCAACTAGTAATAAATACACTTACAATTTCTTCTCTGTTAAAAGTAACCGAAGAAATGTCTTGGTAGAATAGTGGAATGAATACAGCTTTAGGATTACATGTTTCCACTCCAGAATATAAAATATCACCCACTAAATTTCGCATATCTTTTTTATATAGCATAAGACAGTCAAATTCTATTTCATCTTCAGACTCTGAATAAGTCCCCAAAATAAGGGTCAAATAATATTTCATCTTCGCTGTTTCAATGGGTCCCAGAACATTCTATAAATGCAGCCAAAAAACAAAAAAACCAAAAACAAAACAACAACAACAAACAAAACAACAAAAAACAAAGAACAACAACAAAATCAAAGTAAGAATTAACAATAACAGCAACAAAAATTACAAAACAAAACAAGAAATGACAAAGCATCCAACTAACTCACCAAAACTAACATAATAACATTTTAATATACAGTTATTTTGCTGCACAATGCTATCTCCATCTTACATACAATGTTCTAATTGCAGTGTTTCACCCCACAACGCAAATAATGCGACAATTTAGACCACACCCCTAGCTACACTTATCTAAACAGTAGAAAGGTACAGCTATTAGAAGCTGAACCTGGGTATCATTTGATTAGTAAAGTAGCTCATGAGCCCCATTTTTGCTCCCCCTACACTGCCTTGCCCAGTGGGTTACTACTAAACATTCAAACAGGAAGTACATAAATTAGAAATATTATAATGAATAATTTAATTACAACTAGTGAAACTAAGGATGTCTTTAACTCCCTCTCCACTTACAAATTTACCTCTGATGAAGTTATATTTAATTGAGAATTGGAAAAATCAGTTGAAGTAGTGTTACTATCTCGAGACATAATCCCACTCATGCCTTTAAATTTGATAGGATGAATTATAGTCCAGTTTCTGTTAATAAATTTTAAAAACCAAATTACATCCTCTTTATAGTAACTTTTTAAATGCGGAGAAAAGAAATGAGATAATAGAGCTTCCACAGCACTCCAGGCCAAGATGTTGCAATTGGCCAAACTGCTATAAAGATCTTCATGAGGAATAAATACTTGATGTAGTGCATCTAGAACTTCACATAAGGAAGGGCGTCTGATCTATATGATATAATTTTGACGATATAATAGTGTGGAAAACCGTGCTATTACAATACGTTAATACTACAATAAAAAATAACACATTTCATTTCTGAAGACAAGAAATCATAACCTTGTTATCTTTGTCATCAAAGAAATTATCTTACTCTGTTATGCTATTCACCCTTGTTTTACTTGTCCTAAATAGCATTTCCCAGGAATTTAGCTGTAATAGTGCCTAGCAGATTGAGTGTGGAGAGATTGTGGAGAAATAGTCGTGTACAAACAAATTCTTTCAGTTTTTCAGTGCTGTGGTGGTAAAATAATACCACACTATAAAAAAAAGAAGACTTGACTATGGTATTAGTATGAGTAATAGCATGGGTAAATGTGCTATTCAGGATTAATAGCACAAGTAACACATTCAAAATAGCATGAAGCAAAGCTGAGTGCTATTTTAATTGCTTTATGAGTGCTATTAATAGCACAAGTTACTTGTGCTATCACTTGTTAATAGTGGACAAGTTTATCTTTATCATTTGCACTGTAGCTACACTGTCCTTCACGCACTATCTCTAGATTTCGGGACTGGTTTCCTTTAGAACTTTCGTTCTCAACTAATGGCTCCTCTAATTGTGTTAAACTAATTCCGTCTAATACAAAGATAAACGCTTAATTTACAGGTAGTATTATTTGTATATTTAACTTCTCTAGCCATAAATTATATTAAATATAGATGTCTTGGCCACTATATACAGTGTACATATTTAATTATAGAAAATGTAAACAAACGTTAAACATAATTTGTGGAACATGTACATGTAATAAAAAATAACTGTCATAGACTGGGACACAGCTGAAGTCACAGATTTCCACCATAATCAATAGGAAAGCAAAGATGCTGTTTATAGTCTTGCCATATCAGGAATAAAAAAATAAGTTCTATGAATAAAGATGAAAATTACTACCTCTAGTATAATTCTTAGAACATAGATTTTTTAATTTTTGAATTGAGTTGCAGGGTTCTGTTCCTGGTAGGATCTCCACAGAGAGCCACTGTATGTAGTGAGTGGGTTTGTGGAGGGCTACTACCACCCTAAGGCTATATGTCAATTTCTAATACTGGTGGCCACTGTACTGCATGCTGAAATGTCTAAATTAAATACTTTAAGTCTATAAGTTAAAAATATAGATTGCATTGATATGCCTAGCAACAAAAACTATTTTAAAGCAATTTACAAGTGGTTTGGTTACAAATGGTGAGTAAGCTACAAGAACTAACTTTGAATTAATATATTAATTAAATAAGTAGTGTGCTTAGGAAGCAAGAACTTGCTGATGAGATATACATTAGTACTGTGTTTTGAAACTAAGTGTAGTCTTTACTGGTGAAGAACGTATTTTTGACGAGCAGTATGAAAAAATTGCAGGTTTATCATTGAGATAGATCAACAGCTTTAGACTTTTCCTTCAACTGTCAATCTAGTAGATATTATCCTCATTACCCTTTCCCGTGAATAGGCTCTTAACTCTCATTTTTAGCTAGCTCTTCACTATTGTCCATTGTCATTACAATTGTTGGGCACTAGGTGATTTAAAAAAAGTGGCGGCTGCAATAAAAAGTGAGGGGCACAGCTCCCTCCCTCCCCCTCCCCCCTCACTTTTTATTGCAGCCGCCACGTCGAAGGTTTTACCCTCCAGTATTCTAGCACTAAGTTGAGATAAATTGTAGCTTTTTATTAGCATAAAAAACTCAATTTTTTTGGTTTGAGTGAAGTGCCCCCTTTTCCCATAGACTGTCACATATGTTCCGTTTTGAAAGACAATTAAGAATTTCAATCTGTTTGGCTTAAATCTATCCAGAGATGGGACACTTGATTAAAGAGCAAAGTTGTATAGTATGTCCAAGTTGTCCTTAGTTGGCCACAAGAAAAACTTGAATAACTTTAGAACGGAATCAGCTGCGAATCCGGGGTGTGCACCATTGGAAAGCTCGCGCCGAAGTGGTTAAAAACGTTTCCTTAGTACACTCCAAAACCGGAGGGAAAGTGTTAAAGTCTATGGGAATAGAAAAAAACCACAGCTTTCTTGCTCTACACGCGCCCGAATTTATCACACGGTTCGGTGCAACCCATCACGTGTAGGGTTTTCAATGAGCTTGTAAACAGCGAACATGTCCCTTCTCTGTTGAGTACTTTCTAGCTTTGTATTCCATTACTAGTGTACACTATGAGCACCAAAGGGTCTTTAGTTGTTGCGTCTAGGATACAGGTAAGTCTAATATGCAGGTAGACTTAATTTTATACATCTTTAACAACTAATGAACATAGAAGTAATGCCAAAATTTAGTAATAAGCTACTGTAAACCAAGTATATCCTAATTGTGTGATTGTTAGATATTTTTTATGAAGATTTCTTACCCTTCCACTAATTTTTTTCTTTCTAGATTTATTGTGGCAATCTGAGTGACTCCACTTTCACTTCGGGGTTAGCTACTAAAGAAGCTTTTCATTATCACTTTTATTTCAGTACTATTGGATCTGTAAAATGTATGTGACATTTTAATTGTATTATTGTGATTAGTGAATATTTATAAATGAAATAGTACGAATTTCAAACAAGGAAAATAGTGTCATCCTTGTGAACTACAGCAGAATTCTCACAGGTAGACACCATGGATGTTTCAATACTCCCAAACTTAGTCTTCTGTGGCTGGCAATTTCACTCCTTCAGGTTCTTCTCTCTAGGTGTACGCCTGTGAACAGAACAGCGCCAGGAAATAGCTATTTAGAACCGCAAGACGGCCTTGACTAAACTCTAGAAAAAGTTAATGCATTAATAACGTGCACCCAAGTAAGTGCCCCTTTTCACGTGAACATTGATTTACTCGCGTCAATTGCAATTAGTTCACATGACTAAATTGCTTCCGGTTTTTTACCAGGCGCGTTCCTCATTTACCGCGATTGCAGTCGTGGCAACTCAACTTGGACATACTATAGTAAACTGCTCAATTTATCCTTTTTCTCTGTATATAGGAAAAGTTTGGATAGATTTAAATTTCCATTTTTGAAAACAATATGTATTCTTTTTTAACTTCAATACGGCATAGATATGCTCTAGTCTTTCAGTCTCTATTTTTCTGCCAATGGTTATTATATAGTAGGTAGTCCAAAGTGTATCTTTATTTAGGTATTTATAATAGTACTTAAGATGATTTTTGTGTGAAGTATTTAATAGAACCTTTATCAGGGGAGTAGGAAGCCAGATCGAATAATGGTGAGGCCATTACAACCACACTCACTCATTTATTCAAGTAATGAGTTTGATTAATAGAAAAGACAATATAGTTTTGTTGTTTTATAAAATGAACCAAAGCTTTGAGTATCTAATAAATTCAAATGCCATTGTAATCACGCCAAACAATTCAGTAGAAGCCTTTTTTAAATATTAAATTACAAAGCAAATGAATGCCTGCCTTTATGGCAGTCATAGCTTTATTCTCTTCAAACATTTCAAGTGTGTTTGGCAAATAATTAAATGGGAAGACTCCTAGTAGTGCAAAAATGGACAATTTGCAAACTAACAATGGTGGAAGACCCCCGATCTAGGTCTGTATTTCCAAAGGAACGCTTTAGAATAATAAACGTAGGACCAGGCCAGTTTGGAGTTTCCTAAACAATCTTCCAAAAGGCTCGATATTAGCTATATAATCTCCGCAGAGTCAATTAGACTGCTCCATGTCCACCGCCCAAGTTCGAAACTACCACAAGATCTGGTAAGGAGTAGATTTCCTAATATACATGCCCCTGTTTTGTGCAAATGTTGGTACGGCCATGGCCGCTCCCATTTTGACGCCCCTGTTTATCTTTATAAACTAGTGGTGTGCTTGAGCACAAATGGCGAGCGATCCTTAAACTACACTATTGTTAAATGATTGATTTTAACAACTAACACTCAAGCTACTAAAATAAAGTCGAGATTTTAAATTAAGTATATGCGGTAAAGGGGATTCAATGCCATAGTAACCGCTCCCCGCAACTGTTTGAATTGAAAAAGAAGCAACAAAATCAAGTCACATTATTAAAAATTTTCTTTGTGATATTCTTAATAGTAGTTGTAACGCACAATACTTTCACACAACTGAACATACCTACGCAAGACTTACCTTCGTGGTTCGTCTAGTGGACAATGAATTTTCAAGTAAATGCTGTTGAGTAGGGCTTATAACTGTGACAAATAGAGTACTAACTTACCACCGCCACTAACTCTAATAGAAATGGAGCTCCCATAAGTTTTTGCGTTTTAACTGCATCCGCAAAACAATTCAAAGCGGTAAACACAATTTCTAAGGTGATACGGGTAATGGTCGCTAAACCAGAGGATTCTGTTTAGTGAAGTTTGGGACGGAGTTGAACGCCGAGCGAACACAAAAATACGGAGGGTCAAAGTACAAAATGACATACGTACGTCCAAACATATAAACAAACATCCCCGATTTTCAATTGTGTTACCCCTGTAAGTGTCTCGCTCGCTACACTCGCTCGTCAACAAAAACCACAACAATAACAACAACATTTTAGCCTGAAATGTATAACAATAACTGCTAGGTTCAGTTTCAGTATAGTTGCTAACACAGAAATGTGTTGCAATGATAGTTGTGGTTAATTACACAACCCTACTAGAAGTAATTTATTTAGTGACGAAAAAATTTATTATATATAATTCACATACCTCATTATTTTCTTGCACACATTGCTTTTGGAGAATATGAAATACCTGCATCCCCTTGATGCATGCATCGTGGCCGTCACTTCCAGTTGGGTAAAAAAGAATAGCAATATATGTTCCCTGCATTATGTTTAACTTAGCTTCTAGTTCACACAACTCCTTGTTATCAAGTAATGTTCCCGGAGAACATCTACATTTTTTAATAGTAGATATAGCCGTTAACTCTCTAAGATACACAACAGATACATGAAAGGGAAGATACATAATTAGAACACAAAACATCATTACCACCAATTTAAGTTATGATATGCATAAATACCTGTAAGATTTGAACCAACAATCAAGTTTATCATCTACTGGATTCAGTTGAGAAATCGTCAAAATAGTGTCAAATAAAGTAGAAATGATGACATTTGATAAGTGAGCATCAAATCCTTTATCTCGATGAAGAGCATGAAGTAGTTTTTCATGGGCAGATGCAGTACTATTTGATAATTTTCTATCAATTCCTATATTTAACTGAAATTATACAGTGACACAGTCAATAAAACAAAACACATTAATATTCAAGTAATTTAATTAGCATCACTTGTAACTGAATTATTTAATTTATGCCAGTTGAAGCCACTACAAATATGACTGTTGTAAGAAAAAACAAACAAACAAACAGCCATCAATTATGGATTATCAAATAATATTTGTTAATACAAATGTAATATTGGTGATGGTGTGTTTCTTCATACTTCAGGCTATTTTAACTAACTGATAGTAATAGCTGGTTATGTCGGGGTCATTTTCTTCTTCATCGATCTTTTTTTTTTGCAGTAGCATGGCATGCGAAGTAGACAACATGAAACAGTAGTAATAATTGATATCTCATGACAGATCAATAAACATCACTGATTCACGCAAAAAAAATCCCTCAAGTTGTTAAAATGTTTGATTAAAGTAAATTTAACTTGTGTTAAAAAAGTTCAGAACCAAATTTTTATAGCACTATCTAAATGGCTAAAAAAAAAAAGAATACCTTTTGTATTAGATAAAGAGGACGTAGAAGTTTTGCAGTTTTCACAAGTTGGGCCTGAAATATACTGATATGACAGTGCAGTTGTATTAATCTTTCCTTTGATGAAACTCTTCGTAGTGATTCAAAAGTAGTGTAAAGACTTCGAATAATGTATAACTTGGACGAATCACTGGTATCTTCTGCAATAATATCTTTTACAACAAATAAAATCTTTTAAGTATAGTCCCCAACAGTTAGGATTGTGAGAAAAACAATTTGATACCAGTTCAATAACACTTTTTTCTTCATTTTTTTTTGGATTGGAGGTCTAATAAAACAACAGAAACACATAATACAAAATGATTGTTCTATATCTGAAAGTCTAATTAGAGTTAAATTTGAACAAATTAAAACTTTCAAGCTAAAAATAGGTAATACTATAGGTGTGGTTAGCAAACAAAGCAAGGAAAACATTATTTACAGTATTCACTATATCCTAGATTGGTATGCTGATGCATGCATACAAGAAGTGCATTATGGTTTATATATTTTTCCAATTCTTTCCACCAACAACTATATCATAAAATTTTATAGCATTTCAGAAAATGAATGAATACCGGATTATATTTTAGATATTAGGAACAATAAAGATAAAACTCTCTACAGAAAAAATTTTAACATCATAAATGTGCTTCAACTCACTTCTGCTTCTAATTTATTTATTACTGTTGATATAAGAACCTTTAGCCTCATGGCAGGATTTAGATTTGACTTTGATAAATTTGAGGTATCACTTTCTTCTAATGCTGACAGATTGTGTGTGTCCAAGTTTGTTTTTTTAAAGCTTTTTCCCACTAGTTCTTCAATTAGATTGTACACAAACGAAAAAAATGGGAAATTTGGTTGGCAAGTTACTGGCTTCAAGGGATTAAGATGCTTTGTGAGAATACTGAGTTGATTTAGTGGTGGAATTGGAATCAACTTGAAAATATCAACAAAAAGAGCAAGATTGTCACCCTTGAATGCAATATCCAGATTAAAATTTTCATTGGCACGATAAAGCATGTGAACACAAAAAGCAGAGAATAGTTTTTTAAAATCAGTCTGGATAAGATCTGTGATACTTAGAGTAGAATCTTCCTGAACTGACAATGTTGCTGCTCTTTCTAAATTTGTAAGCATAACTTTGGTATCCCAGTAATTATGAAAATTTTGAGCTAAGGACCTCATCCAGTTTCTGTCTCTTCAATAAATAAACTAGGTCTTCCCTCCTTTTCACTTCATCCTTTCTAGCATTAAAAGAATTATCATTTTTACATCCAAACTGCATATGGGCTTGAATGACTGGTATAATTTGATGTACAAGTTGTAAGGCTGCTTTATAAATAGCATTAGAATTGGCACTAAGGTATTTAAGATCTGGGACATCAGGAGCACAAGATTGCTGAAGCCAGTCCAGTATGTCGACCACCCCCGTAACATAGGAATGAGAGATAGTATCTAGGTAGTAATGATTCCAGCCTTTTAAAAATAATGTTGGGTAGCAATGTTCGAAAAACCTTGATGGAGGAAAATGTAGTAGAATAACAAATAACTTCTTACGATAATGTTGGTGAGACTTTGCTGAAATTTCTGTTTCCTCAATCATAACTCGAACATGATTGACTGTTTTGACCGATATATCTTGAGAATTTATCAAAAAGACCAAAAAACTTCAGCAGTTGAAATCATAAACTTATTAAAAACTTCTTGAACTGCTTCTTGAGAAATTAAACTTGACAAATTTTTAAGCATCACTTTATGTATATCTGAAAACACAACTTCCTCCACAAATGATTCAATATCAGCAACACTTCTATTTAGTTCTCCTGTCAATATTGGAAACTCTACAGGAAAGTTTCGTATCATTGAGGATGTACGAGAGAAAATAATTAATTTAGTGGGTTTTTTATCAGTGATTCTATAGTTACATAGATAATAGAGAGATAATATTGTTTATTAACTAAGAGGCACTGGCACACTTTTAATACATATGTACATTCAAGTATACAATACTTACTATTTAACTGTGGTGTATGTGTATATAATTTTGGTATCATATCAAAATATTTAACTACCTGACCAACTAACAAAGAAACCACAACATTAGGACAAAATTATGGGCAAGAAAACTAAATGTGATATGGTGTACAAATTGGTGGAGTCATATATATATGATCGGTTTTGTGAAAATGAACACGGAATATAAGGTTTTCTATTTTTTTTTCCACCAGTAGGTTGCACGGGGCCTTGGGATGCCATCTTCCAAATTTGGATTCTGTAGCAGGAGCCATAATCACCCTACGCACTGCAACACTTCAGAATCATTGTTTAATTTGTTATTGGTGATTCAAAACAACAACAACAAAAAACGCCACGTAAAGGAGTTGCTAAGGCCAGGGGGCGTGCCTTGTAGTCCATTTACTATTACTGTGTGTCTCCAGGACATTACGAACTAAACTGGTTGCAGGTGGATTGAAAGAAATCAAAAGGGGCTTAATTTAAGCCACTTCGAGAAACTATGATGGTGAGAATTGCGTGAGTACGTAGATTATGTAGACACGTAAATGAATTAGTCAGCTACAGTTGTTCCCTGCTGTTACTGAAAATCCCGACAAAAGATATCTTAGCAACGCTCCATATACGAGTCTACCTGGCTAGTGTTTCTAGCCCCATAGCATGAGTTCTAGAGCTCGCCAGAGCTTACATAAGATAGAGCTAATAAACAAATGTTTATCCATTTCTGCCATAATTTTTTTTTGAAAAAACAACAACAACCCGTTATAAAGCTTTACCTGGGGCACGATAGATAACTTCACAATGGTATATTTAGGTAGGTGATCCATGAGAACTCAAGTTATCACATGGCGTTATCACACACTGTATTGGGCAAGGCAAGCTCATTACCTGCTGATACACTAGTAGTTATAGAAACCAGCCTAGCTTACCAGTTTTCTGTGTTTTATTTTACAGCTACCTTCCTCTAGTTAAGCTATATCCAACCAGGTTAGAGTAGATGCTAAAATATCAGCTAGGGGTGTGGGAAGCCTTAGAGAGTTTTACAGCCAACTTTATGCCAAGAGATACTAATCCTAGTACAGACTACTGCCGTGAACAAGCACAGAATCACTTTTTATACTCATCAAAGTGGTATGGCAAGATATTTCACTCTCAAGCTATATTTACACTCGCCTTTGGCTCATGAAAATAAATTGCCTTCAATTTTTTATCCCTGTATGTATTATATGCTTCTTTTTTGCTATTATACTTTGTAATTTAGTCTTTGTGGCATGCATTATTTATTATTACCTTTTTATTTGTTTTCTTCTTGTCTACAGTGTTTCTAGCTTAAGGGTGCTGCTACACTCTTTGAGTGCGAAAAACCCGCCAAATAGGCCACAGTTACTAGGGCATGTTAAATGTACTTCTCGAGTTATTCTATTTATGCAGGCCAGCAAGTACTATTAGGAGAAAGCACCTACCAGGAATGTAGTGAAACAGTCACTACATTATTAGAATTTGAACTATTACACTGTGTTATATTATTATTATTTCTAATTAGGTTTACCTGTTTATATTTTACATTATGGTTTTGTTTCTCTGTGTATTCTCCCATGTTTATTTTATGTTTAACCACTCTTATCCTATTTCTAATTACATTCAAACTTTTGTGTTCATTTACATTTGTGTCCATTTATTCAAATATCTTCTTCCCATCTTGTATTACATTCCCTCATCCTTACCTCTAGTTATATACACCAGTTTTTCCTCATACCATTTCAGTTGTTGTATTTTCTGCCTTGTTTAAAGATTAAACTCTTAATACACCTTAAGAGTTAACCCTCCAGGTGATTGGGCAGCCCCAGCAACTCTGGTGGCAGCCTACTCTCAGGTATTCAGTTAACCCTGAATAGCTTCGATCCTGTGGCCTTCAGTTAACCCTGACTGACCCGGTTCCCTCACAGGGAATAAAGACTGGAAGTCGATCGCATCTCAAGAAATATTCCCGTCACCATTTCGGACTTTATGGCAGTACTGCACAGCTACCATTATAGTTAAGAAGCCAATATTTTGTATATCATTTTCTTATCCTTGCATGTATGCCATAACATTGAGTTTTTGTTGAATTCTTTTTTACTTACTCACCTGGGTAAACCTAGAGCACAACGCAAAACTGGTTAGCAACCAAACCCAGCATAAAATAAATGGACAGTAGGCAGGAGTGGCAGAAAAATAGGAGCGTTGTTTTCGTGAACTAACACTGAATTACCGAGTAAACCAAGAATGCAGTTATAAAGAAGTGAAGGGGTTGGCTATGCTAGACTACAGGTAGGCAAATTCGTTTTCTACCTAACCTGGTACAACGATAAATGGAAGAAGACGAGAGTGGCAGACAAACCGGAGAGTGGGGAAAGTGTCGTCACAATCAGTAGCACGTGATTACTATAATTGCAACAAAAAGCGGGTGGAACAGACGAGGATAAGCTTAAAAAAGGAAGGTTAAAGTGTGACAGAGAAAGCAAAAGCGGTTAATTGTTGGAATCAACGAGGAAAGGCAGTGTGGTAAAAAGGAGAAACTACGAAAGAGAAGGCAAAAAGGGAATGATTAATATTGTACTAAATAGTGGGTGGAATCGAATTGTTGAGTAATGGCGGCGTAAGTTTCAAAAAGAAAAGTGAAAGTAGAAAAGCAGAAGTTAAAAGTTTCACATAGCCTAAGTCCACAATCATGATAGAACGACAAGAAAGATTCATAAGCAGTAGAGGTAGATAAAGGAGGAGAAAGCTCAAGAAGGAAGAGCTGAAAAAAGAAAAGAAAAGTGGGGGATACAAAAATGAGAATAGTTCAGGAATAAATAGAGCAGGAGAGTGAAACTGATTGTAACCTTAACCAACTGTAGAGAATGATAGCCATGAATAAAAGTAACTTATGCTACTGCATTCTTACTGTGCAATACGTCAAGCGTCACTGTGTGGCGGGGTTGCTAGTACTCAATATTGCTATAACGAATTTTGTTATGTGTTAAGTTGCACACTTGTGTGTGAAGCATTCATCTCTCATGATTCCACCTCACTTTTGACAGGCACTTTTCAGGCTCTCCTGGATGTTGTCATTTGTCATAATATATTGTCACACAAACATTGTTTTCTTCAGCTTTCTGGTGTGAAAGTGCAATATCAAAAATGAATAAATCTAGGCGACATTTAAAAAAAGTGATGTTGCCTTGTGTATGAAATAGCAACTTATTTGAAAAAAAAGTGAATAATAAATCATGTGTGATCCAGAAGAATGACGGGTCAGCATTGGCATAGCGTAGACTTATTATGGGAAGCAACATCCAGTTCTTTAGTCCAAGTTTACCAGTGGCATCATCTACTGACAGCTTCAACAATGAATAATACTTATTAGGTGACCTTGAGCATCACCAGGAGAGGTCCGCGTTCTCCAAAAAATTTTATTTTAAGATTATGCCGTCATTTCTATTTAATACATAAAGTAGGCATTATTCTTCCTTTAAAAAAACAACAATGAACCCGTACGGGCGGGTTAAGTATTTTTTTAATTGTCTGAAAACGGAGATCAAGAAAAAAATTTTGACTGAGAATTTTCAGGACTCCGAGCGCCCTTATTTTTGGTTCCATACGTACTTCAAACACTCAAAATAGAAAGTATGAAGCCTATAGAAAGTCCCTCAGCAATTTGGAAGAATATGGATAAAGTTTTTCCTACCCGACATCAAGAGCAATCGATTTGGCTAGTTCCTCGGAGTCTCCTCGAAACTTGCTGTAAGATGGACTGGTTCCAGTGAATTTTTCAGGATTTTAGAAGCTTATTTTGCTTGTTATAAGGCTATAGCTGTAATATATGTGACAGGATCTGAGAAAACAGCCCACTTGGAGCACTCCATCAAAATTTTATTTTTGTATTTGCTATGTACTCCTTAAAATTTCCTTCAAAATGAGCCATAAATAATTAGCAGGCTATCAGTAGTTTTCTAGTTATGAGCCGTTAAAGTTTCGCCTGTTCTACCACACTATTTCGGAAAAATTGAGAAAAACGCGTTTGAAAGACCGCAAGAGAAAGGAGTGCGGCATTTCTAACGACACGCTCGCCATGAAATACTTGTCGCTGACACTTCAAATTTAGTCAGAAGGTAGGCAAAGGGTTTTAGATTGGTATGAACAAATAATTTTTTTTTCCAATTTCTATGCCCAACTCGATGTTTTTGCCTGTATCTCAATTTCATGTTTTGCGCGAAGTGGGCTGCTTTCTCAGATCCTGTCACATATATTGTTGTAGCTTTTCAACAGTAGCGTAGCGCTCTTAATTCTTACTTGTTCACTGTTTTTAGCCCAGAGGTAAGACTGGTTATTATTACACATACACAGACATAAATACACAACATTCAGTGTGAATCAATGGACCATGAAGAGGTTGAGTCTTTATACACAGCTCTCAAATACACCACAGCACCGTAGGCCTTGGTTGAGGCATCTAAAAATTCGTGTAGCTGGATGCTGAAAATCTTCCTCGAGTTGACTAGCCTCCTATAGGTATGGGATGTTTGGTGAGTTCAGTCAGTTCACCATCCAAGTCATCCATTGGAGGGTGATAGATTCAGTTGCTCGTTCATCCCACTCGAGTTTGGCCTTCCACATCTGTTGGAGGAGCATGCGAGCTACTACAGTCACAGGCGCCCACAATCCTAATACGTCATAGATCTGAGCAGCTGTAGATGCTACTACTCTCTTGGTGGCGTAGGCCTGCTCGTCTGGTGAGGTGTAGCCACGTGTAAGGTATCTGGGTTGACTCTCCAGTGGATCCCCAACGCTCTGGCTGCTGATGTAGGATCGTCGATGCTCAGGTCAGCTGTTTCCCTGAGTTCTTCGGCACTGTCTGGAGGAGGTCCGTCGAATTGGATCTGAATTTCCTGAGCTTCATCCCAATGCTCTGGAACACTGTTGTTAACTGCTCTACCAGTGTTTTGGCTTCCGCAACCGTGGCTGCTCCAGTTGTTCAGGTTATGAACACCAACATACGCAATTATTATTGGCGAGCGAGCGTAGCGAGCGAGACACTTACAGGGGTAACACAATCGAAAATCGGGGATGTTTATTTATTTATTTATTGGCGAGCGAGCGTAGCGAGCGAGACAGTATTAGGGGTGGATAATGCAAAATCGGGTATATGTTATATATATATGTATGTATGTATGTATGGATGGTACGTATGCTCTTTAAACGCGCGCGAGGAAAGTTTTTCTCCTAAAAACACGGCTATTTAGGCTTCACTCCAGTTTATTCTGAAACTACAGCATTAAGCAAACCTTACTTTATACTTAAGCTCCAAAGTATGAGAAAATTCCTGCTAAAACGCTTGTTTTCAAGACACAAAAAGTTGATTCGACAGGTTACTATGGCATTGAAGACCCTTTTCCAGACTTAATTTCAAAACTTCGCCGTTTTATGGGGGATACGGAGTGCCGGTTGTTTGTTGTCAAGAGCCGTTGGTAGTCAGAATGCCGTAGTATTAATGCTATGGAAGCTACTACTTCTCGAGGGAAGCTGAGATAAGTACGCAATTCCATATTTGTTAGCTAAATATGCAAAATTAACTCTGGCCTTTCTTTTTGTAGCTAAGAGCTAGTCAACAGTGACTGGTAAATTCAAAATAGTCAGATTGGCTCAAATTTGGTACTACAAAAGTTACCACTGCTCAAGAAAATGAGGTAAGAAAGTAATTTGTATTTGTGTGCTAAAATTGATTGTCTTTTGTTTTTGTAGGTGAGAGCTTGTTGTCAAGAATTCAAGGTAATTCAGATGGTCAAAGTAACTTCAATTTGATACTACAGAAGTTATCAATACTCAATAATGATGTAAGTAGTAATTCCATATTTGTTGGCTAAAATTACAAATAATAACACTGGTTTATTTTTTATCGTAGCTGAGAGCTTGTTCAAGAGTTACTGGTGATTGAGATTATCAGAATGGTTGATGTTTGATACTACAAAAGTTGGTAAGAGAGTGATTTGTATTTGTTTGCTGAAATCAATGTCATAACTGCTATTATAGTGTTTGCATGAAGTAAGCTAAAACATAGTAACATTTTATGTTACCTAACCATCAGGCTCGCTCGCCATTTGTGCTC
>WLWD01002717.1_pt1 | contig 55458 bp, 41 predicted proteins | sample 6712731 | NCBI WGS metagenome assembly WLWD01 (sample SAMN12718690, study PRJNA576275) | sponge metagenome | isolation source: marine sponge | host: Mycale hentscheli | place: New Zealand: South Island, Marlborough, Capsize Point | collected 2014-11-01 | reverse complement strand
AATCGGGGATGTTTATAAATTTATTTGTATATATGTTTGGACGTACGTATGTCATTTGTACTTTGACCCTCGCGTTTTTGTGTTAGTTATGTGGTCGACCCCGTCCCAAATTGCACTAAACAGAATCCTCTGGTTTATCGATCAGTACCCGTATCACCCTAGAAATTGAATTGTTTAACGTTTTGAATTCTTTTGCGGGTGCAGTTCAAACTTGAAAACTTAAGGGACTTCCATTTCTATTCGAGTTAGTGGCAGTGGTAAGTCAATGCGCTCTTTGTCATGGCTATAAGCCGTGCGCAACAGTATTTACTTGAAAATACATTGTCCACTAGACTACTGCGAAGGTAAGTCTGTGTAGGTGCATTTCCAGTTTTGTCAAAGCATTGTGTGTTACAACCACTACTTAGCTAAAGAATATCACAAAGAAAACTAATAACGTGTATTGTTTTGTTGTTGTTTTTTCCCTTCAATTCAAGCAGTTGCAGAGAGTTGTTATTGTTACTATGGCACTGAAATCCCTTTACCGTGTATGCGAAATTAAAAAACTGGACCTTATCAGTAGCTTCAGTGTTAGAAGTCAAATTCATTCATATAAAAATAATATTATAGTCTTTAGGCTCGCTCGCCATTTGTGCTCAAGCACATCACTAGTTTATTTATTGGCGAGCGAGCGTAGCGAGCGAGACAGTATTAGGGGTGGATAATGCAAAATCGGGTATATGTTATATGTATATATGTATGTGGGATGGTACGTATGCCCTTTAAACGCGCGCGCGGGCAACTTTTTTCTCCAAAAAACACGGCTTTTTAGGCTTGACCCCAGTTTATTCTGAAACTACAGCATTAAGCAAGCCTTACTTTATACTTAAGCTCCAAAGTGTGAGAAAATTCCTGCGAAAATGCTTGCTTTTCAAGAAACAAAAAGTTGATTCGACCGTTACTATGGCATTGAAGACCCTTTTCCAGACTTCATTTCAAAACTTCGCCGTTTTATGGGGGGGATACGGAGTGCCGGTTGTTGGTTGTCAAGAGCCGTTGGTAGTCAGAATGCCGTAGTATTAATGCTAAGGAAGCTACTACTTCTCGAGGGAAGCTGAGGTAAGTAGTAATTCCATATTTGTTAGCTAAATATGCAAAATTAACTCTGGCCTTTCTTTTTTGTAGCTAAGAGCTAGTCAACAGTGACTGGTAAATTCAAATAGTCAGCTTGGCTCAAATTTGGTACTACAAAGTTACCACTGCTCAAGAAAATGAGGTAAGAAAGTAATTTTGTATTTGTGTGCTAAAATTGATTGTCTTTTGTTTTTGTAGGTGAGAGCTTGTTGTCAAGAATTCAAGGTAATTCAGATGGTCAAAGTAACTTCAATTTGATTACTTACAGAAGTTATCAATAATAAAGCATGATGTAAGTTAGTTAATTTCCATATTTGTTGGCTAAAATTAATTACAAATAATAACACGTGGTTTATTCTTTTATCGTAGCGAGAGCTTGTTCACTCTGGTTCAAGACAGAGTTATGATTGATTGAGATTATCAGAATGGTTGATGGGATTTGATGATACTACAAAAAGTTACCATTAATCAGGTAAGAGAGTGGAGAGTGATTGTGTTATTTGTTTTGCTGAAACAAATGTCATATCGTGCTATTGATGATAGGTTTGCAGATGAGAAGTAGTAAGCTAAAACATAGTAACATTTTATGTTACCTAACCATCAGGCTCGCTCGCCATTTGTGCTCAAGCACACCACTAGTTTATATATATGTTTGGACGTATGTATGTCATTTTGTACTTTGACCCTCCGTATTTTTGTGTTCGCTAGGCGTTCGACCCCGTCCCAAACTTCACTAAACAGAATCCTCTGGTTTTGCGACCATTACCCGTATCACCTTAGAAATTGAATTGTTTACGGCTTTGAATTGTTTTGCGGGTGCAGTTAAAACTCAAAATCTTATGGAAGCTCCATTTCTATTCGAGTTAGTGGCGGTGGTAAGTTAATGAGCTATTTGTCACAGTTATAAGCCCTACTCAACAGCATTTACTTGACAATTCATTGTCCACTAGACGAACCACGAAGGTAAGTCTTGCGTAGGTATGTTCAGTTGTGTGAAAGTATTGTGTGTTTCAACTACTATTAAGAATATCACAGAGAAAATTTTAAATAAAGTGACTTGATTTTGCTGCTTCTTTTTCAATTCAAACAGTTGAGGGGAGTGGTTACTATGGCATTGAATCCCCTTTACGTATATGCGTAATTTAACAACTCGACTTTATTTTAGTAGTTTGAATAACGATAGTGTAGTTTAAGGCTCGCTCACCATTTGTGCTCAAGCACACCACTAGTTATAAAGGAAAGGAAAAAGGTCCTGCTTTAGTCTTACCTGGTGCACATGTGCGATTGTCAGATGCGAGGTGAAATTCAGCAGGACACTGGCAGAAGAAAGATCCCCGAGTGTTGACACACCTCCACTGACAGTTAGCAATGCCATAGCGACATTCATTGATATCTAAACAAAAAACAACAACAACAAACAAACATTTATACATACATATCTTTACAACATTCACTCTCAATCAATTCTGTTTCTCCAATGACAAATACAGTGAAATTTGAGAACATTTACATGACAAACAACAACACCACCACCAACAACAACAACAACAACAAAAATAAAAGATCACCTTCTAAGCTAACCAATCTTTCCTCACTCAGGAGTATTATAGAAAATTAAGATCACAAAATCATATTACTATCTCATCATGCTAAATATTTTACCGTAACATGATTGACCATCCGATTGCAGCTCATATCCTGAATGGCAAGAGCACACTCTTTGAGTCGGTTGTTCAGTGCACTTGTGATCACAGTGACCATTACTGTTGCTACAGGTAGGTCCTGGGTAAAACAAACAAACAAACAAACAAACAAACAAACAAACATAAGCGAAGAAATGGAAAAAATTCAAACTAACTTCTCTCGCAATTATAATGAGTTCAAATAACCAATAATACTTGCCTCGTCTTCTGCAGGTCTTCAAGTCAGAGTATAAGATATATCCAGAAGTACTGCAGGAGCAATAGTACGATCCCCCATTATTGTTACAAACCTCCGAGCAGCCGCCATTGTGCACACCACACTCATTAATGTCTGCCATTGGTGAAATTAGTGCAAACCAATTGTGGGTTAGGATTCAAAGGATAAAGTACAACATACCAAAGCAGGTACGACCATCTCCAGACAAATAATAGCCTCTTCTGCAATAGCACTCGTATCCTCCGTAAGTATTACGGCAGTTGTGAGAGCACTTGGCCAAACCACTGCACTCATTAACGTCTGTTCACACACAAAAAATAAACAATATCTAGCGTAGATTGAAACTTTCTCACTTAAAGGGCGTCTAGAGAGAAGCAAAGGCAAAATGTGAAAAAATCTTAGTTGTCACTGGGGAATCAAACCCAGGACCCCTGGCCTTAGCCACCAGTGCTCTAGCCACTGAGCTATGACAACCCATGACTTCCAAGACCTTCGCATTTTACCTTTATACTGTTGAGTAGTAGCTACTGCTTGGTGCAGTCTCGTACTCAACAAGTAGGGTTCTAGTTTACCTGAATTCATGTCTTTAAGAAAATTCAGAATATTACTACCAATCTACCATTTATACTATATTTTAATATACCTACCAGTAATCCTATAGCTAGCTGTGAATCCTGTCACACCACTATTTCCGTCTGAATGTAATCTGACAAAAGCATTGTCATGCATTATGAGGCGCTGGAATGACCTGAAGCTGCTACATATCCTGGCCATCAGCCTGCCGTTGCCATTGGTTCCCTGATAGACTTCAATGTAAGTAGTTTTACAGTTGTTGCTATATAAAAGAAAATAACAGCAAGAATGGTGATGGAAGCAGGGTTCTATCAAGTAGTAGGGAGGACGTGGGGAGGGGGGTTTCCCACGAACTTCCCAGCTTCCTCCTCTAATATTTGCACGCTGTGTGCAGTATGTTGTCAACATCTTGATTTGTAATTACATTTAGCTGTAATTAATTGTAATTACATTTAGCTCACACGACATCAGTCAAAATTGGTACATTGGCCTATCCCTCATAGCTTTGGTATGCCTTATAGAAGGCAGTGAACTTGGCTGAGCTCACCCCACCCCCTCCCGCCCCCAATGATTCATTTGTTCATAGAGGCTAAAGGTCAAATATAAAGGTGAAAGTCATCAGTTATTTAGGTGATAAGTACAAGTATAGATTGAACTATCTGTAGAATATTCACTTGTTGAAAAAAAATTGAATGGAGTAATTATAAATGTCTTTTTCAAAACTAAGAGGAAAATTGTAAGTTTTGTTCTATAGTGTACCTTCTTACCTTCCAAGAAATACAGACAGGCATAATGAGAAATTGTTAAATTAAGAAATAGTACTATAGTATTGTAGTATGATAGCCAACAGCCAACATTTCAATGCGTATATTCCTCTGTATGATTTTAGAATTTAGGTCTAGTAATCTTTCACTTTCACTTCAAAGTAAAATGTATTGTTGCTAACCAACTGACATGAATTAGTTGTCATTAACCCTAGAACTCTCCTTCTAAAGTATTATCAACAGCACGTGCAATATGCATTACCCAACAATATTTTCTCATCTCATTAATTTCACTAAACATTAGTAGCATTTTTACCACACAACCAAAAAAGTTAGCAAATTTAGGTAAATCCCACTAAAATCATAGCAAAGAGTGGAATTTGACAAAGTGGAAGACTAACCTGTTAAATGAATCATTAGAAGTGAACGGTCAGTTCTATATACAATATTAACTCCTTATATATCTCTGAATAGAAAATAGCAATTAACTACTATGACATTTAATTGATTTTTTTCCCTTCACCTGTTGTTCAAGAATATATTCTGAAGTTCCATGGTGATTAGGAACCGTCCTCTAGGTAGAATCAGCCATGCACAGTCAGTACCATTCAAGTGAGTCCCATTGCTTGAATGACTGATTGAACCAGTTGGTGACGACTGTATACTACCACAGAGATAAGGAAGAGAAGGAAGGGGACTTGGTGGAGGAGGTGGTAATGTTGAATTTGGAGGCTCAGAATCTAAATGGCAGATTGATATACAGCTATTGGCTGCACACAATAGAACAATCACAATACCCTCAGGATTTACCCCAGAGCTACAGGACTCTTCTCTCTGACAGTTTCAACTTAATTTCAATTGTATATTTTTACATACTGCTTCTGTGCCAATAAAAGTCTTGGCTACTGAATCCTACTAATGAATCAGTTTTTAAGTCCTTATAATGAAATGATTATTACTAATCCCTAATTTACAAGTTCTGATCACTAGTAGTGTACTTAGCACAACCCTATAACTATTTATTCAATTCAGAAGGACTTTAAAAGCAATTTTATTCACATTTTCAAGATATTCTAACTTTCTTGGAGTAATGATGAGCTACTCATTAAATCTTACAACCTACCAATAAACAGATACAATTTTATTGTTTCAGTATTCACACTGTGCAAGCCCTTCATGAATTCCAAAGTTTCTTACTTCTAGTTAACTTAAGCTCAAGTGCTATCATCAGTAACACTCTGAAGTCAACCAATATTTAGCAAGTGCACCTTTATGGAACGCTGAAAGTAGTGCTTTTATTTATGGCTTACCTGAATTCCACTATGATGTGTTGAATTCAGCCATGTACAGAAGTGCAGCTCTGCAAGGTGTGAAAGTTTGTTGCTTTTATCACTTCATCACATGTGCTACTAATATGTCACTCTCAAACAATTTATACTGACAATGGGCTCGAATGTGTCTGCCCCTGATAGTGCCTTGCTTTATTTTACTCACTTGCCAATTAGTTAAACCCTCATAAGGATAACTGACCATCACAATTATAAAGTAGGTTAGTTTGAAGAATGTCCGAAGGACTAAGTCGAACTGCTTGGCCCAGAGGAATCCCAGAAGCCTTAGGATTCAAAGTTGTTAACCCAGAATATCTCGCGAAATAGTCGTAATTGTAATGCATGATACTGTTGTAGTCATATCCTACTCCTAAGTCATCCGTCACATCAATATCCTGTTTCTCAAAATTTTTCAGATAGTTGGGACGAATGTTACCGTAAAAGACATCAATGTAATCATCCCTGTCGGGTCTAGTGTGCTCATGCCAGAATCCCAGAACATGGCCAATCTCATGGACAATGATTGGGAAATGGATACAGTTTCTTCCCAGAGAAAGACCTTGTTCTCCCAGTCTGAGATTTCCTACATAGGAACAGCATCTGTAACAAAGACATTGGATAATGCCAAGCATCAATACGATAACATAGGGAGTGTTCAGGTTCAACCGAACACGAGCTGGACTCTATTGACTCAGTTGTTATTCATACCTATTACCACCCTTTGATTGTTTCCCACACTTCACCTACCTGGGGCCTTGCGCCTCTGGTAATGATCACCATTTTGACGTATCTCCGCCCCTTTCTTACCCACTGTAGTTTTATGTCATAGCCACCCTTATAAGTTGTAACCACCGATTACTCAATGTTCCTGACTTTCGCATAAAATACCAGTTGCTGGCGGTAGCCTCTGCCAGGCTGTTAAATTGAGTGCGCTAGTGCGGGACCTGGTCCTTCGAGATTTGAACTTCAGAGGCACCCTATTTATACGGGGCTTTCACAGGGAGAGCCCCAATAGTAAGAAAGCTGTTTACTGCTCTTCAATTCTAGGGTTACTAATGTTTCACACATTATATTTTAATGATTCAGTCATTCTCAGCTGAAATAATTATAATAATAAAGTTGACCCCTGGAGGACTTCAGCAAGAAGTCGAAACATCGGGTTAAGTTTTAGTTAACAATATTGGCTGTTAGAACGAGAAAATTTGCTATCATTTTATTTTAATACACAAAGTGTAGTATTTAAAACAAGTGATTGACAAAAAATTCTAACTACACATCTCAATAAATATAGTCCCACCCTCTTATACTGGTGCCCACTTCCTCCCCTTAAACCAAAATTCCTGTATCAAACCCTAAAAAGCTTGTATAAAATTGATTTGTAAAAAAACACATCAAAAATGGACTAACGCCACTGTGTCTACTAGTACTCTGTAGCCTAATTTTGTATCACATATTATGATAGTTCTATATTTCTCCCAGTAGAGTTTAAGTGTTGTATGAAATCAATGTTCTTTATGATGCAAAATTTAGTAGCCATAAATATGGCTATCATTAACGTGAGATGTAACCGAACCAGTAGTAGAGGATTATAACAACAGATAAAACCACAATTGGTAAAAATTAGTACATCAACTGTCACTGTGTGGAGGGTAGTAATAATAATAATACAGACATAGCGTAGGCAACCAATTATCAACCAGAATTTTTACACATGCTATATCTTTTTCCCCACAGGTTGCATGATGACAGAATTCCACAAATACAAGTCCCAGAGTTTGAACTTTCATTGGAGTGGTGAAACTCTCCATATAAATAAATACATTCTGAGATACGATTTTTGTATTGGACAGTCTAGAATTCTATTCTATTCACAACCAGTACCTATTATGATTATGTTTGAAATCATATTGTTCTATTGTCAACCATTAAACTAAGTTTTTAAAAATTCTAAAGAATTGGCACCAATACAGAACTAATCACAACCATCGGCAATTTAGAGGTATTATCACATTACTACATGAAAAAATTGGAAAAAAATATGCGGTCAAGATTTTTTTTTGTATAGTGTGAGCAAAGTTGCACTTGACCTTGCTCATCCAAAATATTCTTCCTGGTAGCTTTCTCGTACTCATCGGTCAGTACATAAGAACATCGTAGCTACTCCTTCCCACCTTGGTAGCGAAAGACACACAACCCCCCCTCCCTCCCCCAGCAACTATTACACAGCTCTGTGTTAATATTGTGGGTGTTTTCATGAATGATGTCCGTACACTGCACCAGTCAATATTGAAACGACACATAAAATTCCAGTAAACTCCACTAGCCAATAATAGAATTGGGATGGTCGATAAAAGGTACTGGTTTCACCCCGCTTATAACTTCCGGGCGCTTAACAGCACATGGTAACCTAGAAACTGGGGCTGAGCACCAATCAGCAGTAGACAAGACACACACAAAGAGCTTAATAAAAAGTGCTAAATACCGGAAAGAAAATGGGTGCTTAAAATAAAGCACTTAACAAAGAGGAGGCATTTAACAACCCACGTCTACAGTACCGTATTGAAGACTATGTTATATTTTCTATAATACCACTTGAATTCTTTTATAAGGTAAACTCATTAGGACGACATTTGTGACCGGCTCCCAGAAAATCGACCATTTGCAAAAAAAAATGAAAATTCATTTTTTAGCTTCAGTAAGCCCAAAATTTATCAGGAAGTACGATGAGCCCTTAAGCGTTTTTCTCCGACGCTTCTCCGCAAAGATACAAACAAAAACACTACACACGTTTTCACCAATTAACCGTTCGTTTTTACGAGAAAAATCAATTTACAGCAAAACGCCTAAAGTCCGTAAATTTCTCCGCGTCACGGTTACGCCCACATTTGCCGGGGAAAAAATGGCCGTTTGTTCACTCAAACCACGTTCTCTATAGATTTCTAGCCTTTTGGCCTTCTTGTTCATGACTAACTGGATATGTTGTAGCGCAAGCTTTCAGCACCCAGAAGGTTTGTAGCGTTAGCTATTCTCTCTGCCATATTGGTCGACACTATTAGGCTGGAGCTATTTCGCGGGAGTTGTTATGGTGACTCGGTGATGACGTTTTTTTATAAGTTCGTTCACGGACCGCTTCAAAAGACAAAGTAAGTTTAGTGTATGAAAACGCTATCTACTAACGCTAAAATTTTGCACAGAAGTCGAAAAACCCTTATACTTACCCCTGTTAAATTTTTTTTAAAATCCAGAAAAAAAAATTATTTAGGATTTTAAGAATAACATAAATCCAACATTAATTATATTTACCAATATAGTATAGAACTAAGCAGAGATAAGCCAAGACACCATTAAAAACCACACTACTAAACAGAAACTGCACACCAGAAATTCTATTCCAACTTAATAGCATTTGTAATAGCAACAGATTGGGGCGATGGTGTTCCCTTACCCGCTACTCTTGATGATGTTCATATAATTCACTTGATTTCTTCTCACTTGAAATCGTACACAGGTATGATTCTCCCAATGTCTCATAGCTTTATAAATCTTCTCTCTTTCCAGTTCTGCACAGAAAGTTGAAATCAAAGTTAAATAAATTGTATAGTACTTGCTGAATAGTAAATTGATTCTTAACCAAACCTGAGAATAGAGAAGACACACTATAATGAACAATGCCTCCTGGCCAGAGTAAGTTGCTGATAGAAGTGGCCCCTCTCTTGGCTCTGTCTTCTTCATTTTCTGATTCTTCTCCACTGTGGCCAGAGAGTGCTTTCAACGTGGGCAAGTACGCAATGTCTCCAAAATGGCGCTGAGTGTCTAAGTAATACCACCACAATATCTAGACACTTCAGAGTTAGCTAGCTATGGTAAAGAATCGGCAAACAACCAGTACTTCCATCCAGTGGATGCTTCACACTTACCGGCATTTGCGCAGGGGTCCTTGACGTCGGGCGTGCGCGCACCACTCCTCGTAATGCTCAGGGCTTTTATTGTACACACTAGAATCACCCAATACTGGGCGTCCATTGTCACAGTGTAACTTCAAAAGGTTCTTGCAAGGTTCAAACCACAAACCATACTGCGGCATTTTCATCCCCACTGCAAACTAATCAAAGACAACCTAATTTGGCGACTCTTTACCCAGGTATGACTTCAAACGAGGTGGATGGCAATAGATCGTCTCACAAGCGTGAACCGTTCCCCTACTTGTCACAGGGGGCAGTGAATTCAGGTACTTCTTCCATCTCTTTACTCAATTTTTGCCTAAGGGTATATAGCTTGAATATTTATTGTTGGAACGATTATGTCATGATAAAATTATTAGCTATAATCATTTGTTTCAGTTTTAACACCAACAAATTTTTTTGGATACGTGGTAAGACTGCAAGCACAACACTAGTTTATTTATTGTTGTTGTTTTTTTTTAGTACACATGACCCCTTTTTCGCCCACACTGCCAGTGTAATGTCCTCTGAAGTATTATTAACTCACCAGGACGTCCAGGAAAGCTAGAAAGATCATTGATACGTTCCGAATAAAGGTAGGTGCACTGTGCTAGCATTTTTGAATGGCAGTAATGTATGTTGTATGTTGTTGTTCAAATTTATTCCTTTGTTTAATGTGGTTTGAAGAATTGGAAAGTCTCAGCTACAAAGGATTTTTGTGGTCTTATTCTGAGGAACGGATAGCCATAAGCTGGTTCTTCATCTGCAGTAACGGCCATTGACACTAAACACTTAAATTATATCCATAGTTAGTTCATTATGGTGAGTATGAATTTTAATAGTTGTTTGTGTTGTTTTATTTCTATATTTTGTGGGTAGTAGGGGTAACTCTTATAATAATAAAGAGGGGCGGTATGGGCTTTCATCTTGTGATACAATATTGTGGTATAGTAACTCCTCCATTATACTATTTTTTATTATGTCACTCTGTAAATAATCGAATATTTTTTAAGCGGGACAATGAATTTATTTGACTATTGTTAGACAAACTTGATCATTTTAACTAAATGCTAAGTTAACCCTCAGTGCACAAGAGCAAGAGGGTTCTAGTAGTCGTCTTGTCCGTCTGTCTGTCTGTCATGCTCTGACTTTGGAGATTACTGACAATTAGCCATTGATTTACATATGAGCTTATTCAGAACGACGATTTTAAGACCTTTTATTGTGCTAGTTTGTTGGGTTTTTTTGTTTTAGTTTTTTGGGGCTGATTTTTGAGAAAATGCAAAGCTGATGTAGGTACTAGTGTTATAGGTAATGCCCACGTATAACGTGAACAAATCATTTCTTGCTGGGAAGTCATTTGAGTGCTGAGAGTGGAGTTTTGTGTTGAAAATATACACCGGTGAGTGTCTCTGGCCAGTTCAGCTAATGAAGACTGCATTTACATGTACCATTCTAATTACTCGAGCTATATCGATACTTAATTAGAATAGCCAGGAAATTAGTCATATTATTTATAAAGCTTTACCAAATCATAATTGTTTATTTCCTACTGATTTTATTCACCTTTTTCGATACCAATTTCACTGGTATTTGATCACCATTACTTATGTAGTGAACAGCCAAAGGCACAAACCCTCAGTGCTAATATACACTATATTATAGCTAGCTGCTGCTACAAAATCATCTCAGACCAAAAAAACCCTATGCTACTGCTTTCATTTCCAATTTGCCAAGAGTAGTTACATCAAGCAACACTACCAATTTTCTGTAAATTCACTTGCTTAGAGTATTAAACCCAGTCATTTACAGATTAAAAAATATATATATAATATATATATATGTATTTATAGCCCGTTACCCGAGCGACCGCGCTTGTCGTTAAGAACTATAAATCTGATACAGTCTGGTATGCTCGTAAGAAAATGTATTAGCGGGGAAAAGTCTGATATAGTTCTTAGCAACCATAATTATGGTAGAAGGCAGATCAAAGCAAAATGGAATAATGAAGAGTTTGGGTACTTTAATACAATTACTAAGATAGCTAACGCTATACTTTGCTCGTTGTTTATGTTCTGGCTATAAAATAGTTATAAACCAAAATCATTAGGTTTGTATTTCGATTTATAAATCGCATACAAACCTCAATTTTGGTTTATAACTATAACATATAATATAATACTTATTACATGAGTCAGAGTGTGGTATGGCGAAATATTTCACGAGCAGGCTAAAATATAGCCTGAGAGTGAAATATCTTGCCATAACACTCTGACAAGTGTAATAAGTGGTTTATTCCACACTAGATATCTTCACTACTCCTGAAGGTAGCTGTAAAAACTCTGAGAAAATTGAAAAGTTTGGCCGGTTGCTATAACTACAAGGGTAATGAGCTTGCGCAGTATAGCGTGAAATAACAGCGTGAAATATCGTGAGTTATTTCATGGGTCATGTACCTAAAAATATCATTGTGAAGATATCTAGGGTGAAATATACATATATATATATTGTTGCCATGATTACATGGTTTCTTTGGTTTCCTCTTTTAGTGATAAGCACATTCCTGTGATAAATATAATTTATTTCCTGGTTGTTGTTCAGTTAAAGATTCCCAAGATGAACCCAAACAGAGTGCTGCTCAAGAGGCCCAGTCCGAAGTCAGGCAGAGGCTCAGCATCATTCCCGTCACCTTCGTGCTGCTGAGGATATGGGGGACACTGCAGCTGTTTTACTCACTCGTCAGAGTGACCAATGACAACTGCCAATTAATCTGCCTAGCTTTTGCTGGTTGGTTGGGGTTTTTTTTGTTTGTTTGTTTTTTTGTATTGTTTTTTTTTTGGTTTTTGTTGTTGTTTTTTTGTTTGTTTGTTTTTTTTTGTTTCTTTTTCTTTTTTTTCACACAGCTAAACAGTACCGTTAAAGGTTTGCACCACTATATTGATATTGGTTTGTTGAAGCAGCATTGGTATACCAATAATATTAATGATAATAGCAAATTTCTCGTTTTTTACAGCCAATTTCAGCCGAGAATGACTGAATCATTGATGTTAACTAACTGTTATTTGCCTCTTTCTTTTCCACACTTGTGTGGCATGCATGTGTAATGCAGGCCATTGGAGATGGAGGACAAGGTTGGGGCAACGCTCTCATCTACATCTTCCTATCTCCCACAATCAGAAAACAACTCTTCATATCGTTTGGTGAGACTCCTCTTTTACATCTCCAAGAAGACCAAGGCCCGAAGTGAGCGTGGCGGCCAGCATCCTGTTGCTGTTCAGGATCCTCCCATTCAACGCCATTGTAGCAACCGAGACCACACCCATGGTGTTCGAGCATCACTTGCACAGTCTGGCGAGTATGCGGGAAGAGTTGACGGCAAGGATTCTGGTGTAGTGGATGCAGAGATGTCCAGTCTGACCACTGATCACTGACTTTCCTTTGCCCATTGTTCCCCCTCCTGGTTCATTTATTTATGTAATAATTCAAAGCAGGTATTGTTGTTAATGTTAATATTTTTAAAATCATTATACACTCCTTGACACAAGTTGTTTTTGTTATTTTATTATTTCATGGGTTGTTGTCTCTGGATCATGTATAGCCCATAGTGAATACTTTTCACGCGCGGGAGATAGTAAAAGGAAAGGGGTCGGTCACGCAAGACTAGAGGTACTGTAGATCATGACATAGATCTCTTTTTCATAGTTGTGTTTGGAAGGAATACGAGATTTAAGTTGTACGTGTCTCGAGAAGAGAACTGTTTATTAATTTGCACTGTTAAGGCATTTGAACATTCCGTTATTAAGTTACTAGTAATTTGCCATTATTATTATTATTATTATAACTTTACAACCACTATATAACAAAGAGAATTAAAAGAGATGAAATGTGATATGATGGGTGGATGAAGGACAAACTCTATGTACGAGAGAGCAGCCTAGTTAGCTAAAAGAAAAGAAAATGAGAATGAAACCGCTAAGTGTGAGAACGGAGTGATACATTAATTAAGTGACTGTGACATCTGGAGCAAGGACATAAACAACAAAATGTGCAGGAATTGTCTGAATCAAAGTGTGCAATAAATAGATCCCAAATTTTTTGCTTGAGGGAATGTTTTGATAGAAGTGAAGGACAATAAAAGATCAATAGGTGATAATGTATTCTATAGTAGAGATATGCGATTAAAATATTGATGTTGTGTAGTGGAGGTGCGTTGGAACTTAATTTCTAATTTACGATTAGATGAAGATCTTGTGGACCCAGAATGAAAAGTGACGTGATTAAATACATTAAATGAATCAGATGGATGCTTAAGACATTTAACAAAAAATAATAGGTCTAGTAATTGTAAGTAGTACATTAGTGGTTAAAGATTGAGATGAATAAGTCTTAATTTGTAAGAAATATTATAATTATTTAAAATGTATTTAGTTGCACGCCGTTGAACTCTTTCCAATAAGATAATGTCTTGTATTTTGTTGGGAAACCATAGCTGGGAACAGTAGGTCAGCTGAGATCTTACAAGTGATAGATAGAGGGACTTCTTAATGTTAATGGGTGATGTGCAAGGAATTGTTCGCCTAATCCAATACAGAGACCGATAAGCTTTGCTGCATATTTCTTTGATGTGGACAGACCAAGATAAACTATCAGAGAGTAAAATACCTAAATCTTTCTGTTGAGTTGCTGTTTAATTGTATCATTACCGGTGGTGTAATTGTTGTTAGCAGATGATGATAGGGAGACGGTCATGTATGCACATTTAGAATTATTTAAAGAAAGTTTCCAAGATTGACACCATGACAATAAATTGTCAAGATCTTTTGAAGAGCTAAAGTCTCACTTGCAGAGTTTAGAGAGGCAATAAGTTTGGCATCATCAGCAAATAAAAACACAGACGAAAAAGAGCAGAGAGACGGTATGTCGTTAACATAAATAAGAAAAAGCAGAGGTCCAAGTACACTACCTTGAGGTACACCTGATTAGACAGGAAGTAAGTCAGATTTACACCCTTCAACCTCAACAAAATGCTTTCTATTTTGTAAGTAATCTTTGAAAAATAACCAAAGAGGACCAGTAATGCCGGTTAGCCAAAGTATTACAGAAGTTCATTGTGGGGAACTGAATCAAAGGCTTTGGCAAAATCAAGAAACACAATTTCTGTGTGTCGCTTTGACTCCACAGAATTGAAAACTGAAATATATGGTAGAAGAAGTTGTTGAAGAGTGGATCTATTTCTGATAAAACCAAATTTTGTCTTTGAAATTTTTTGGATATATAAAATATATTATCTTAGAGTAGACTGTTAATTCAAGTACTTTATGAAGAATACTTAGGAGAGAAATAGGCCTGTAGTTGCTAACTTCAGATACACTTCCTTTCTTGTGGAGAGGAAATAATTTGTGTACCTTCCAGTCAGCTGGAATGGAATGAGATTCCATAATGACAGTAAGGAGAAGAGAAACTGTATGTGTAAGTGAAGAAGCACAGAATTGTAAATATATGGGCTAATGTTGTCATGTCCAGGAGATTTTTGGGGGTCTAGAGAGTTCAATACATCAAAAATTTCACTAGAAGAAAACTGTATGGTGCTAAGTTGTGATGAAGTGTTGGAAGACAATGCATAGCTAGGTGGAAGAATAAAATCACTGCGAGTAAAGACTGAATTAAAATAGTTGTTAAAAAAATTGCTTTGCCAAGTGGGTCACTAGTAGTTTTGTCTTCATGCTTGAGTATGCACGGAAGTGAAGATGATCGTTTGAGATGTGAGAGGTGAGAATAAAGAGAGCGAGGTTTGGAGGAAAAAGATGAAATTAGAGAATTTATATAAGTAATTTGAGCATTTTTAATTCTTTGTTGTAATTCTGATTCCATAATCTGTACTTTGTGAGCAAGAGAGGATGAATAATGTCTTTTCAGTAAACGTTTCTTGGAATGAATACATTTGATGTTGTGTCTAATTTCAGAAGTGAAATACTTTGGAGAAGAGTGGGAGGGAATCTTAAATTTTGTAACATAAATATCACATGCTGTATAAATAATATTTTTAATAAGAGTCCATAATGAATTGGAGTCAAAAACAGAGAGAGAATATAAGTTAGTAGAGAAAAAGTCTGACGTCGTACCCTGGTAATCGGCACTTGAATAATTTAATTTTGTTACTGATTGGATAACGTTAGAAGAACTGTGTGTGAAGTTTATGTCAAAGTAGATGATGTAATGATATTTGAAGTTTAGCAAGTACACTGGTGCCCAATAAAAATCTAGTTAGGTTTATCAATGGAGTTAGGAAAACAACGTGATTAACCAACCGTGCGTACACAATCGCGTAGCTAGACCCTTTACCAACCGCTACACTCAAGCGATAGGATAGATGGATTCGACAATCGAGGGTTCGGAGAAATACAGTGGTGTAGGAAGGTGTTTCGGTATTGGGTGGGGGGCGCTAAAGTCCCCCCCCCCCCTCCCCCACTGAAACAGAATCAGGTGACAAGCCCTGATGCAAAGATATAATGTCAATGAATTTATGCAACCATACAATACATTAAAAAAAAATCACTTTACAAACTAAATTAGCATACACAGCAAATTAGTCAGATGGCATTAGTTTCCTTGGCTGAACCCATCCTTTGAGCAAGTTGCCACCATCTATCTTCATCAACTCCACTAGTATCTTTGCAGTATTGCGGCTGTCGTCAATGCCACTATGGCGTTTCCCATCAAGGGGAATCCCCAGATAAGCCAACATGGATTCCAATCCATCCAATCCACCTCTTTTCTTGCCGATTACTTTACGAAAGTACGTTTGGATATTTATCCATCGCTTCAAGTAACTGCGAGGATTGATATTGAGAACGCTGCAGTTATTGGGTAGAAATTCTTTCAAATCCAAATCTCCGCACGATACAAAGACAAATTTTGTCTTTCCATCTAGCAAACCCTCTGACATCATCCATTGGTGCAGTTGATCTAGTACTTCTGGTAAGGTGGGTTTATCCTCTACCATATCCTGGGTGATGCCAGTCAGGTCAGTAATGAATGCAGTGATATAAGGCTCCACAGTAGGTTTTACATAACTGTGGAAGGTTCCATCTACCTTCAGTGTTTTGACATTGAGTTTCAGCACGGCAAATTCTATGATCTCCTTTGCTTTACGATATGTAGTGTTCTGGTTGGCCTCAAAATCCAAGACAAGGAAGTAATCCATTTTTTCCCAGGGTAGTTCTTTGGACCAGAACTTTGGAAACTGCTCCATCTTGCACAACTACGATTAACACTACTTAGCTACCCAATCTCTGAAGGGTTGCCTGCATACCTGACTGGGCGTGGCTTGCACGGTCGTCACCCCGCCTTCTCCAGACCAACCCGGGTGAGCCCTGTGGGCGTTTACCCTCCGCCAGACAGTAGGAGCGCTAGCCCCTTCCTGAATATTGTGGGGTGGGCGGGAGGCACGTTCGATCAAACTATTCTGCCCCGGCCACTCTAAGAGACTTGTGCTCGCTGCGCATGCGTCAATTTTGGTAGTCTCGCGTGGCCGACCCTTTTCCCTTTTATTATCCGCTCGCGCGGGAGATTGAGACGAACTATTTTTTAAACCAATTACTGAAAAATTGAAGACTAGGACATTGGTCAAGACTATAATTTTTTTTTGTAGGACTTATGAGGACATTATAAAAATACACCAATACATCCTTCGTGATCTTTTGGAGTATAGTACAGAGCCTAAAGGATCTCCAAATTACGTAAGAAATAGAGTAATGGACGTTTTTACTCACTGTACTCATCAGTCAGTCAACTAAAATTTTAGAACAGTTTACACAGACAGATTCGCCATTAAAACTTGTCATAGCTACAGTATCATTTGGGATGGGAGTTGACTGTCCTTGTGTACGACAAATAATTCACTGGGGCATTCCTGAGGATGTGGAAATGTACATTCAGGAGAGCGGAAGAGCAGGAAGGGATGGTGAATCAGCTCGTGCCATTATTGTGAAGCATCCATGTGACTTGAATTTAAAGCGTACTTCACAGCAAATGATTGACTTTTGTACCAGTACAGCACAGTGTAGAAGATCAATCCTTTACAGTGACTTTCCGCGGATTGTGGTGATTTCTCTAATGTTGGCTGTTTATGTTGTGATAGATGTGCTTATTTATGTGTGTGTGGACAATGTGATAATAAAATGAGGCTGTAATAAAATTCACTTTTGCATAATTTTTTGTAAAATATTAGCATTCACAACTAGATGATTCAGAGTCTGAGTGGACATGGTGATTGTGTGATATAGTTGGGTGCAAAAATGAAGATAGTCTGATTACCATCCAGTCTTTGAGATTATTCTCTGGCATTGGTTTCTTTTTAAATGAAGAAAAGACAAATGCGTCTTTGTTGACCTAATAAAAGTGCCACAGTCTAATAATTGCGAAGCTATTTTCTCAACATCCTTTGCTACAGTTTTCTTGGAATGTTTTCCACTTGGCTTGTTTACTTGTAGTGCTGAATCGTAAGAGTCTAGCACCTGTGATAGAGTTCCAACAGATTTTGCAGCTCGTTTAATAGCTTTGTGAGACTTATTATAACACCCAGGCCTTCAACAGCCACCTTCACTTCCTTATTAAGGTGTTCCATGTGAAGATCTGCACTCACATTGTGTCCAGCAAGACCATGAACATTGATGAACCTTGACCACTTGACCTGTTCACACAAATTAGGAGGAAGTGTGATGTGACACTGAGCAAGTAATATGAAGGCTTCTGTCGGCATAGTTAGTTCACCCTGTTGCTTTGAAAAATAGCATCATATACTTCCACAATGTAATAATATGGTCACCATCTCCCTCTCTCACGGCATCTTTAAAATCAAAGATGAAAAGGACCTCACAAGCATAGTCATATGTAGTACCACATGCATCAGAATTGGGCTCCAAAAAAGTCATTTCTAAATCTATAATATGCTCGTCAACAACACGGTTTGCAATACATCCAGGGTATCTCTTCTTTTTTTCTCATCTTCCATCCATAAGTTTTCAGGTACTGAAGTACAGGAAGGAGCATCAGTAAATGATGACATCTCCAAGTATGTCATCACAGCAGTCAGAACGTGCGAGATGACCACAACTTCAACAAAATCTTCAGCGGCATTGACATCACTCTTGGGTCTTTTCGTAACATTCCTTCTGTTAATAAGATTTCTGAGTTGATATAGAGTACCTTTTTGTGTTCCTGAAGTAGTTTTGAAAAGTCTCTTCCAAAAAACCTGCAAAAAAAAAAAAAAAGAAAGAAAGAAAAAAAGGAAAAAAAAAAGAAAAAAAGAAAAGAAAAAAAAAGAATAGCTTAACACAAAATACACAAATATTAAATTTGCATACCTCTAGTAAACACACTTTGGCATGCCAGTCCTCTGTAACTGGTAGCAAACCATCAAGCCTATAAATTTCCAGCTCAGATGTTCTTCTAATATGTTGTGCTCCACGGGCTCGAGCCACAGACAAATAATCACCACCAATTAAGGTATGCACACATTCCTTGTCTTCAGTACAGTCTGTACCAGGCATAGGCTCAGAGAGTATCACAGTTTACAAGGAACATATTTTTTGTAGTGCTCTAAAATGTCTACCATGTCTTCATAAGCCATTTCACACTTCTTCAATATTCCCAGAGGTACCTAATTCAAATAATTAAAACTTGATTAATGTCAATACACAATTCAGCTATAGTTGGCTTACCACTTCAGATTTAACGCTCATCTCTTTCAGTGGTGTAGGAAGATGTTTCCGTATGGGGAGGCTCCATAACAAAGAAATCAGGGCATGTGTTTTGTGGTTTAAGGGTGTTCATGTGAGAAATCACCTCTTCCTAGGGCAGTTTCAGTGTGGCAGTGGGTTATTATTATGTCTTTAATTTACTATACCTATGTGTATCAGTAAAAATTGCTTAGATGATGCTTTTTATAATTAATCGATCTTTATATTAATATTTATAATAATTGTGAAGTGATGAGTGAAATACAATTAAAAAAAAAAGAAGAGAGAAAACACATTTTATTATTACATCTTTCCAAAATAGTTAAGTCTTCTGGTGTTCACAGAAATGAACTCTTTAGCTATTTGGGAGAGATCTAAATCTTCAATTCTGGTTGGATGAATATATAAAATAAACAGATTGTTCAGTCTTGACTGAGTCATTGAATTTCTCAAAAATGTTTTTATTCTTTTCAAGGATGAGAACGATCGTTCCGCTGTTGCAGTGGTCACTGGAAATGTGAAATAGAGTTTCAAAACTTTGTGTACTTCCCCAAGCATTCTTTTAAACATTTCACTTTGACTCATGCCTTCAGCTATTGTTATCCATCAGAGCTAATATTTCATTAACAATTTCAGGTGAGGTGTACTCCTTGCGATAAATCCAAGTTTTCATCTCTGGGAAGTCTTCAGCTCGAAGTAAAAGAAGCTTATATAAATTACTATCTAAAGAAGCAAGATCTTCATGACGTCCACGCAATGGCATGCCCTGAGAAGCCAAAAATCTAATGCTAGAAATTAGTTTCAACAGCATGCGTTGATGTAAATTCTGAGCCTCTTTGCACTGTGTACTAAGCTGTGCACTAACATTAGTGCTACTATTATGCGCAACTTGCTTTAATACAGCTTCCTTATGCATATTACTTCTTTCATGTTCCAGGAATTTCTCCAAAGCTTTTTTCCAATTACAAAATCCGTCCTCTACAAAACAATTTAATTGACGTTTAGAAAAAGTGAGGAGACCTTTTTCCCTTGAATAGCAACAGGAGTGACAGAAAATTTTATACTTGGTGGTACATACTGTTATCCAAGGGGTGTTTCTTATACCAACTTGGCTGAATAGATCTACTATAAGACTTTTTCTTAGCAGTATGCTGGCTCTTATGCGAATAAACATGCTTAGATTTGCTTACATCAATGGGCTGGCAAGGTGGACCACTCATGGTACAAGAAAGACACTCACACTGAGCACAGGTAGAACAGTCACCTTCTTCGTGTTCACTTCCACTCTCTTTTTCATCAGAACTGCAATTGTAATTGTCTGCTTCAACATCTGATTCAGCCTTACCATCTAGTTTGTGGTAAATGTAAGTTACATATCTAGTCTCATAACTACGAATGAAACACTTACCATTACTTGCAGCACTTTTAAGGTAGGATCCCTATCAAAAAATCCCAAAAAATTCATTTTTCAGTTTTTTGACTCATTCATTTCTCTAGGGCATTAGGAGTCTAAACATCTATCGATTTTTTTAAACTTTAGTACCCTTATAAAGTTATGACCATTTTTTAATGAACACATTAGTGGTTAGTGATAGCCACATAGCATGATTGACATACATAACATGAATGGTAGGAAAAAAATGAATCAATCTAAAATCGTTTTTTTCTCCTTTTGTACTTATTTTGAATCAAGGAATATCACATAAATTTGAATCTTTAGTCAAAAGTAACAATTTTGGTACCATTGGAATGCTCACAATGAGTACTATGCAATGACATTCTTTATTTCCCCCAAAATAGATAGTATTTGAGATATGGGTGCATATGTGTCCAATATTATCCCGCTCATGTCTTATCTTTCTTCTCTTTGTGAATAAAATCTGAATAAAATCTGAACAAAGCAATCATTCAAAGAAATCTCATGTCATTGCAGCCCTTATAGCATGTATTACCACTATCTCAACTATTGAAACCACAGCCAGAACGCACACTAAAAAATTCATGTCCTAGCATGGATACCATTAATATGATTGGGCACACCTATTACTACACTGTCAAAGAAGCATGGCACCTCAAACTTGGTTTGTATATTATTCAGTCATCCTGTAAATGGTGTATTAAGTTTGAATCAAATCCAAGTAACAGTAATGTAAATTTAATAATTTAAAACCAAGCACACGTTTTGACAGGGATCCTACCTTAAAGAATGTTGTTAGCTTACTCTGAGCCATAATGATAGCTACAAGTTTCAGAAAGCTTACTACCAACTGTACTTGTGGCATTTACAGACTTAATATTCACATTATTTGCACATTGAAGACAGCAATTTACACTTTTATTGAACTAAACAAATTATCTATTCATCTTATTGAACTAAACAGATTATCTATTCCTCATGAATGTGTAACTTGCATCAGATTATGATGCAATAGTAGCTACTAGTTATCAATCAAAATTTAGATTGTACCCAAAATTATGGGGGGGGGGGGGGGGGGGGGGGGGGGGGGGGGGGGCTGGGGGGGGGGGGGGGGGGGCTCCCCCCCTTCCTACGCCACTGTCTTTGCTGTATCTATGCTTAATATGATGTTCAATTAAGCCTTCAAAGTCTTCCTTAAAAACTCAAGGTAGGAAGTTATTATTCTCGACACATGAATTGAAAATTTTTCTTTAAAGAAATCAATCCAGTCATTAACTGCATAACCATGTACATAATGCAATGATGTGAATTGTTTTTCAATGCTCATATGCCTTTGGTTTCACAGTTTTATCAAGGTTATCAAAGACAATTTTGTACCCCGCGTTAATGGACCCTGAATTAGACGATATTATATTTGCATGCAATATAGTGTCCTCTGAAGCAGAATCATGACTTGTAGCTGGAGAAAAAAAAACTGGAGCTAAGCCACTCTTCATATTAGCATGGAGTGGGCTAGTGGGTCCCTCACTCTGAAATATCAAATGACAGTGTAGTCTCAACTTTTTGTGATGATGGAGAAGATCTTTCACTGGTTGAGGGATCTGGAGTGGAAGTCAGGAAGGATGTTGGGTGTTTTCCTACATGTCAACATAGCTAATCTTAATCACAATATCACGCAATAAAAACATCGCATAGCTAAAAAGTTTTATGAATAGAAAATTATCAACAAAATTACGGTGAACATTTATTATAGACTTTGGTTAGTTTAATACCACATAATTAAAGCTGTTAATCAAATGTGTGTGTGATGTTGTGTGCCTAATTCAGGGATAATTAACATTATATTTTTAACAGGCTATTTTTTAACCATATAAATTAAATGAAAAGATTTTTTTGACTGTTCAAATATTGAAGAGGAATTTGTGACATTAATGAATTACAAAATTTTTCTCATGCTCTTTTATCAAGAATAAAAATATATAAAATGTTAGTTTGTTTAAGAATCTTAATAAAAAACAATTACATAATGTATGGTAAGGATGGAGGCCTTCAATTGTCTACAGTAACTGTGAGATCAACTATTCACACACTTTGCTCAGATAAGAGAGTTGACTTCAATATATATGAAGTAAATTTTGATGATACTTTACCAGTCACACCGCATCCAAAGACTGCTGAATAAATTACTTGGATGCTTTTTCCTAGTTAGATATATTTTAATATAAAATATCATGACACGTGATTTTTTATATCCTCTAACATTCCTGGCATTTAAAATTATCGCACATGTATATAGAACCGGTTTACTTGTGATCCTTTTATGTTTTTGTTTTTGTTGTTGTTATTTATTTCTAGTGATGTTGGTGTAGTATAATGGACAGACTTATCTTCTTGGCAGAGTGGTGTAACGAGGGGTTAGGCCAGGGAGGTGGGGGGGGGGGCGGCGGCACTGTTTATTCAGCACGCATTTTTATCTTGTCAATAAGTTGATACATTTTGGTGTGAGTTAGCTAATGATGTTCATTTAATGCTTAATGATAGTCACATGCCCAATACTGACATTATACAGCTCTCAAAACTGTATTCCAACCTTTTTTTCAGATCACAATCGTCATTCTATATAAGCTATATGACTCGGGCTCTTCCATCACTTCCTGTCCATGAGCCAAAAGTGTGATATAGTGTGATCCTCTACCCACAAGCTAAGACTTGCTTGGTTACAAAACTCTTAAAACTAAAATTCCTCCGACTAATATGAACTCAGTGTTGCATGCAAAAAATGTCAAAGTGCAACCTGCAAGGTGAGCACAGTGGGTGAGCACTAAAAAGGGTTCCTTGTACATGAGGTCATTAAGGTTTAGTGTTTAAACACAGAATGGCATTCAGCTCTCATGAAATAATGTGCTTTGTATGCAGTCTTGCCTTGAAGCTAAAATAAGATGTGTTCCCAAACATAGGTTGCCACCCTTTCCTCTCTAGAGATTATTTTGGCTGACCTTAGCTATTTCCTAATACTTCAATGGTTGTTCCACCAAAAAAAAATATATTTTAATATTTATTTTAAAAGGGACAACTGGAAATATGGTATTATACTTCCTTCTGTTTCTAAAGATTGCAGTATTGGATATTCAATAAACTTGGACTTTCTCACATAAAACATGCTAGATTCAGCTTCTATACAGTGTATGCACATAACAATAGAAAATTTTATTGTTCAATGGAACAGCCTTTATTAGTAATACTAAAAATACAATGCAAGCAACAATACAACGGTAACAGAAATTTAAATTTCAGGGTATTCTCTTTTTTTGTTTGTCTGTTTGTTTGTTTGTTTGCTTATTTTCGTGTTTTTTTGTTTTTGTTTTTTGAATGGTCAGTCATCCTATTGAAATTCAGTTCCAGTAGACATTGAATGGCAGTTTGGAAAGAAATAGCTCGGGAGTGGCAGATCCTCCAATGAGACCAATTACATTTTATGGTGTATTGATACAGTTGAAACTTTTTTGGAATTCACCATTGTGAGATGGCAGATATACAGCACATTGTACTCTTCATTTCAACTCCCATATTTTTCACAGAAAACCCATGCTCTTTAGTCACACTAAAGTAGGCCATCAGATTTGAGCATAGCAGCTTGCTGACCATCTGTTTTGGTGCACTGTGTTCTGGCCCCACAGAAATACCTTATGTAATATGAGTGAGAATCTTAATAGCATGTGCACCTTTGTGACATAGCCCTAGGATATGCCCATCATGTCCCCATTTCATAGTATAATTATAAATGAGTGTGAATTAAGCATATTACACTAGAGTCTGGCAGGCACATATTTCATTCAATGGTTCAATCAGATCTTATTCTCCTGGCTAGTCTCTTATAATACCTTTACCAGAAATAACAATTAAACAATTACCATTTCTGCGTGCATATATTGATTTTGGGTGCATTTTGCAAATTTTGTTGTTGTTTTTAGTAAAAGATGCTGACGTGTTCGTGCAGGGATAATTAGCTTTCCAATTACCAATAATTGGTCATCATTACATAGGAGCCCTTCTGGGTTCCTGCGTCAACCATGCCAGTTGCCTATGGGATGTAAACAGTCCTACCAGGATGGTGGGGCGCGACCCATAATTGCAGAGCTAGATCCCACATATGTAGACAACTTAATTAAGATATTTTATATATGTATTAATGCCTACCTGGATCCAAGTATTGTAGAAATGATCATAATACTTGTAAGATAGTACAAAGCTATTGTTTGACACACTGGCAGTCACCACCATGGCATACTGAAATGAACTGACTGGTTTATTATAATTATTCTATAAATATAAAGATTAATGCTGCAATCCTCCATGGCCAGGATATGAGAGGATATTAACAAGCTATGCTGACACATCAGGTGTTAAAAAAGCCTTTTGGCTTAGATTATTAGCAAAAAAAAAAAAACTAAATTGGTCTAAGAGTACAGATTAAAATTCCATTAACTTGGATACACGTTTTCTGTTAAAAACTTTTTTTCACCATTAATTACAACTTGACTGGACTTCCTGCAGCCAGGAGTTATCAGAAGGTGTCCTATCAACGCATATCAGTAGGTCTCCCCCAAACTCTTAAACTGTGTTGTGTTTATGAGAGGTGGGAACTATCAAGTTACAGATCAATTATCCAACAATTACTATTATACCTCTCTATGGGTGCCCCAAGTCTGGACAATCAATCACTTCTCAAAGGAAGTCCTAGCAAATAGAGCAGAGGGTTAATTGAAAGGATTCCCTTCTGCAGTGACGCTGTGGTTGTGACACTTTTGGTTGCAAAAGGTAAAATTTTAGTGAAAGGATATGTAGTACAAATGTGAAAAACAACAGCAACCCATTTCCATACAAGACTGCTTTTTATTCAATTTTACTGTGTTAAGGGAAATTAAAACAAATCTATATGTCACATACCTGGATGGGCTTGCCTATCATTTAATAGCCAGAATTGTTCACTTTATTTTTGATGGAGTAACTGCTTGCTTCATTTCCAACCAGTGTTTTGATTTTAGATTCCAATTTTTATTATTCAAAATATCTTGAAAGTTTATTTTTAGTTTTTTTTTCTCTAATGCTCCCTGAATATTTAGTTAGTTTTAGTATTTCTTCAATAAAATGTAAAATATTTACTATCAGTTATTGACTTAGTTTTGGTAACTTGTGCAGCCTCTCCAATTCGATAATAATGGGACTCTGAATTTCATGTACTTTTCTAAACAACTTAAAAAAATCATATCTCTACGAAATATTCACCTGTAAATAAAGCACTCACTATTCTTTTCTATAGTTTAGAAAATGCTTAGCTACTTGTGGCAAAATTGCTCAGCTGCAGATTTTGGCATCCAATCTATAATTGGTAGTTTTAATTTTATCGAATTTTCTGTCTTCTAAAAAAAACACTCCTTTTCTTCCCCCTCTCTTCCCCTCCCTCTACCCTCTCTTCCCCTCCCACTCCCCTTTCCCTTTTCACTCCAGTCCCTCTTCCCCTTAGTTAGGATGCAGTTTGAGTAATAAGTAGTCGTGAGTAATTGTAAGTTTTCATCACACACACCCTACACCACGGGCTTCCTAGAGCTTCCCACCCACGTATTTGTCATGCTAGATAAAGCTCATTAAGACTTTTGGGAGTGTGGAGAAATGGTGATCTCCCAGCCTAAATCGCTTTCTCCTTAATTGGTGCTTTGAAACGCACAATAAGCAAGATAACATATATGAGTAAATATTAGATACTTACTATGTGCCTATTCTACCAACCAGCCATCACATCTGAGATCAGAGGGAAAGTCTCTCTCAATTTAATTCATGAAAAACAAAGCAGTAAAACCCAAGCCATATTATTCAATTAGACAGAAGGCCAGTGAACTTTAGCTTAAAAATATGTATTGATAGTTTCAGTAACTAAGGTCATGATAAAAGAAAGAAGTTTATGACCTTGCAATGGAAAGCAAATTGACACACACTTGCTAGCTGCCAACGTTTTGACCTCCTTGCCAGCTTTTGGATGTCAAGGTCTAAGAACTACTTTGCTTTGTGTTGTAATTCAAGATTGCAAAATGGAAGTACTGCAAAAGGATTTACACTGTATTACACAGAATTACGTCAGGGTTAATTTACCTAGACTCTGGTAACTGGTAAGGCTAGGCTATCTGCTTGCCTACGTATCTGTTTCTATCCTATGATTCATTCCATGTTGCAACATTACAATGCTGCCAAGCCCTTCAAAGTTAAGTAACTCAACACAACAATTGGTTTAACAATACTATGGAAAATTGATACGCTGTCTCTAAGCGCAGTTTAATGGCTTGATGGAATCCCACCAATGGCCTTTGGTGTTCCAGGTTGCTAGGTAACAAGCAAGTGATAGTTGTTAGAACAAGACTTAATAAAGACCAAATTGAGGTCTAAAGTTTCTACAATTAAGTTGTTACAGTAACTAGGCGTTACTTTTTTAATAGTGTTAGCTTTTCCGGGTCTTATCAAACTGCTATCACATGCTTTCTGCTGCTATGAGACAACTTGAAGGGGTCAATTACTAATTTGTTGCTACGATACAACATGTACTTTTCTTGTTGTTGCGACTACACAAGTCTCCGTCATTTCCTCAACAAAAATATTTTATTTTGATATGCTCTTTAAATGAATTTAATTTTATTGAAGTTGTTACCTCAAATTTGAAACTTATATTGAGAAAAATAATTGCTTTTCAAAAAAATATATATTTGTCATCCATAATAGGGCTATAATCCAGTCACTCTTGGCTGTCCACATGACCCAGGATAAACTATGGTAAGAAGTGGAATCATTGGGTTAAAATATTTATTTGAGCTTTGATTACTATTATTTGCTTATGTGGTAGTAGCATTTGATATTTATCTAGCGTTTGTTTCTTGTTATTTTCTATTAATTATTCTAGCTTCAAGGCTATTTGCAATGCCTAATTATTGTACGGTATGCTCTGACAAAAAAACAAAAAAACATTACGATGGCTTATTATACATTGCAAATCACCAAAACTAAAACAAACATAACTTTTGAGCAGCTTATTCAGTAAAATACTCAATCAATTGTACAGTAAATTGATGATTACCTCCCTTCCATTTGACCTAGCTTTTTGTCTTCTCAGACAAAATTTGTGAGTAATATAAAATAATATAGGAGACAATTATGAAGTAAACTATCTTTTGTAAAAACTTGACTCATTAAATGCCATTGAATAGGTTAGAATCCAAGAAATAATCAGATGCACCTTCTCATTGAATCAATAGTGACCTTAATGCACAAGTGACATAGTTATATTTCTCACACAACATAGCCTTTCTGAAACAATGGAAGTAGCTAAGGAAGTGTATTTCATCATCAAACTGTTAGTGCTCCTACAGCTTCGGTGATATTAGCTACCAAGATGTATTAACAAAATCCATCTCAAATCCCTGGAACATTCTGCCCTCCTCTTCTTAGTCACTTCACTGGGTCATTCCGCCCACCTCTTTTTCCATCCCCTTCTTTGTCACCTCACTAGATCATTCCATCCCCTTCTTTGTCACCTCACTGGATCATTCTTCCCACTTCTTTGTCACTTCCTTTTTTCTTCCTGTGAACATCCTTGATCGCGGGTGAACCCAGAGCAAAGTACATTTTGTTTGCATCACAGACTGGTTGAATCATTGAATGTGGTGAGAAAAGGTTGAGTTATTACTAACATACAATGAAGCACATAAAGTTGCTAGATGGCATGAGGATTAAAAAAAAAACAATTGAATTTTGCTTAGTTAGATCTAAATATTGCCCATTATAGTGAATGCTATGTATTTACTGGTGCAAATGGCCTCCTTTTCAAAATAAAAGTATTTTGGAAATGCATTCGTTACAGTACAATTACACCAATCCTAACTTTTAGGACAAATAGCTTTGACGCATGACTTAACTGTGGCAATAATAATAGAGATAATGAGCATCTTAATTAAAGTAAATAAGAATATCAATCTTACTACTCAGCACTATGTCTCGGTGACTTCAGACTTGCTGTCGCCAGCATAAACTCCCAACATCCAATCAATTCTAATTAGTACACATGTAGCATCACTATAATATATTGTGTATGAGGACTGTTCCCAAGCCTACACAGCTAGGGTCATCAGATTTATAGCTAAAGAAGTCACATAACTGACAAAAAAATAGTCGCTGCAGCTACAGTTGTAGTCTAATTGTTATTATAATTGCTCAAGTTTATCAGAAATTACTTCCCAAGAACTAGTCACGGAAAATTGCGGATTTTTTCTATCCTATAATACCTAGTAGGTAAAACCATTCAAATCTGGAAATTACTAGAAAATATACCCATCCTGTTATTAATCCAGTACATTCTGCTCCCTGGAGGTTAATACCCATGGGATGTGGGTATTAGTCCTAGAAGAAGCCAGTTAAGTATTCCCATGACCCCAAGCCTCTTGTCTCACTTGCTTACACAGGGTTGACCACGTTTCCACTAGATTCGACCTAGATACACCCACACAATCAAATTACTTCAAGGTTTCCACTGGATTTGACCTGTACACAACCACACAATTGAATTAATTCATGAGTTTCATGAAGCATTCTGTATAGACTAGAAATGAATGAGGTAATTGTGTGTGGACCTAACCTGCAGCTACACTAGTGGATAAAGGCTTTGTTAACTGATAATAAATGATGTAGATAGCTACATCCTTATAGAGAGTGATATATTTTCCTAATATTATATACAACTGGTTGCTTTTTAGCACCAATAGAAACTTCAGTCAATGAAATCATTTGCCTGAACTTACCTCCTCTTTTAACTTTTATGTACTAGATATACGCCCATGACTGTATCACCAGTTCTTCCCCATGACTTAGACTTGTTCAGCAACATGTTTAGGCCAGACAGCTTGGCAGTTTCCACCTGCAACTCCTCCAGCCACCCACCATTTCTCTGTCAAGTAGAAGCACTCAAAGGATGCACTCCATGTTTGAAACAGCCATCATGTTGTGAGACATATGGATCATCAGAATTGAGACACAAGCGTGTGAGGTTAATAGCTTGGCAGTTTCCACCTGCAACTCCCAGCCACCCACCATTTCTCTGTCAAGTAGAAGCACTCAAAGGATGCACTCCATGTTTGAAACAGCCATCATGTTGTGAGACATATGGATCATCAGAGTTGAGACACAAGCGTGTGAGGTTAATTGCTGACATCTTCTACACTCAAAGTAATACAAGAGCTACTCCAACTCACAGAAACATACTCACAGCCAATGATTCTCAAACATACTTGGAGTATTACAGCTGAACCATCACTACTTTGTGGATATCTTTATTTTAAAATAATCTTTTAAATAATAATAATAATAATAGCAATAATAATAATAACGATATTTTCATCATCATTATTATTACTACTATTATTATGATGATTATAGTGTTTCTTTTCATTTAGAATCTGCATGTATTTTTGATTCAGTCATTTTCAGATAATAATAATAATAGTAATAGTAATAGTAGTAATAATAATAGCAATGGCAGCAACAACAACAACGATAATAATAATAATAATAATTATTATTATCAAGTTCTGACCCTTCATAAAAACTAAATTGAAACTTTCTCACTTAAATGGGTCTAGAGAAAAGCAAAGGAAAAATGTGAAAAAATCGTAGTTGTTGCCGGGGAATCGAACCCAGGAACCCTGGTTGTAGCCACCAGTACTCTGACCACTGAGCTACGACAACCCACGACCCTCACATTTTACCTTTATGCTGTTGAGTAGTACTGCTAACTGCAGTCTCGTACTCAACAGATCACCAATTATGTGCCGTCAAAACACTTTTTCGGTGTCGACTGGAAACACCTTCCCCTCCGGAGAGGAGCCATAATTAGTGGATTGAAAAGGCTTTCTCATCACAATTATCAAGTTCTGACCCTTCATAAAAACTGCTCAGTAGTTAGAGCACTGGTGGCTAAAGCCAGGGTTCCTGGGTTTATTCCCCAGTGACAATTAAGATTTTAATAATAATAATAGTAATAATAATAATAATAATAATAATAATAATAATAATAATAATAATAATAATAATTATCAAGTTCTGACCCCTCATAAAAACTAGATTGACACTTTCTTACCTAAAGGGGTCTGGAAAAAAGGAAAGTAAAAAATGTGAAAAAAAATCTTAGTTGTCGTTGGGGGTTTGAACCCAGGGCCACTGGCTTTAGCCACCAGTGCTCTAACCAGTGCTCTAACCACTGAGAAGTAGAGGGTTGTTGTAGCTCAGTGGTTAGAGCACTGGTGGCTAAAGCCAGTGGCCCTGGGTTCAAACCCCCGGCGACAACTAAGATTTTTTCACATTTTTCCTTTGCTTTTTTCCAGACCCCTTTAGGTGAGAAAGTGTCAATCTAATAATAATAATAATAATAATAATAATAATAAAAGTAGTAATAATAATAATAACATCTTTGATTATATTGCCAATAAATTTGCTGTTACATTTTGCTAAATAAATCACCATAGTAACTCCTAAAGAGGACTTTGGTAAAAAGTCAAAACTTTGATTTTAATTTTAAATAATTCAAATTTATTAAGTGTCTAAACAGAAAAAAACCTGCTATTTGTGAGTCTTTACACAGCATGCTTATATATACACTCTGTGATTGAATTTCATAATATGGTGGCTCATGAATTCAATTCTATTCGCAAAACCAATGAAACAAGCTGCTTATCACAATATCTATACAAACTACAGAACACACTTGCTATTTACTGCTGTCCCTGTCATTATGAACAATCAGTAGTTTTTTTTTAAATCTTGGCTTCTTAGATAAAGAGAGAAGAATTGATTGGTCGTGATAAAATCAGAGCACTTTCATGATGCCATTTTGATGCATACTCTATTAGGACAAAACAGACAGCACTGAACGGATGGACACTGCTAAAATAATTCATAGGAAGAAATGAAAAATTTTTAAGGAACAAATTAATAGAAACTTTTACATTATAATTTCCATTCAATTTTCACTATGACTTTATTCGGTTAATAATGTTGTAGGTGTCACAAAGCATAAAAACGGTTTTCATGAGAGTAAATTTATGTACCGTACATGATGTCCCCACCCCCTCCCCCCACTTTGAGACTACTGCCACCACTCCTGATAACAATATTTCAAATTGTGCCAAATTTTATATCAATTCTTGCTGTTACAAATAGCAGAAATTAATGATATAAAATGAACATTTTAAGTCAAGGGGAAAAAATGCAGTCATCATGACTTAACTTTTAGGGTAAAAATGATATTTTTGACATCCCCAAAGTAAAAGAAGCCAAGGGCTATAGAAGCCGATTTTGGTGTCCTCGAAGACTTAGCAATTTACTTTATTACATTGATACTGAGATTCCATCTTTCCTAGATAACGTGAGAGTATAGGAAATATCTCATAAGAGGTGTGTCTTGAATTTCCTGAAATGGTCACAGAAGCAAATCAACTCATGCATAGTGCCAGACGTCTGTATGATCAAGCCAATGAAATAATGATATTTTAACTGATTGCTATAACTTATTGGATCTTTGCTCATTCCTTAATATTGCTTTTCTTCTGTTTTATAATTGATGATAAACTGGTAAATCTTAAGTTTTTCTCTTGACTTCCAAGACTCTTCTTGATTATCAGCAGCTGAACATTATTAAAAGCATAACTTGCTTTTAAAAATACAGGTGGTTAACATGACTGATAAGAACAAAAAAGTTGAATTTCAGTTTAACAATTACTTGTTTCAAACTACAAGTTAAATGAAAGAACAGAGCTTCTAGGCAAATAGATCATTTTGAATGCTTGCAACTCCATCATATTGATTAATACATCATATATGTCTATATCTTGTAGCTGTACACTCTATTACATGCAATCTGTTACACAAAGCCTCACATCAAAACAATCTGCAACTTCAGAGGATTTGAAAAACTGAGGATGAAATCAATCCATTTTAGTATAAACTACTGGATGATCCAATAAATAATATCACTGGGAAAAGGTCGAACTTCTGGCATCAATACAACAATGTACGCAGAAAAAATAATGATTGTATTTTGTGGCAGAAGTACAAAAGTTTGGAAAAGCACTAATGAATGATCTCATTGGCATGCTTCCTGTACAACAAATTCTGGCTTCATAGCTCTCGAGCGAATTTTAATTTCTTAACAGGAAATGGAGTGAGTATAAAAGCACAACTTGTGGATATTGCTTACATCAAAAACAGCACCATACAACATCGAAAGAAAAAATGCAAACTTTCACAGCATCTTTCTTCCTACTTGCAGTCCTACTGCACTTCAGTCAATGTGCTGAAATCGGCTTGGCAGTTTTACGCACTACACAACCCGTAGTAGCTGAAGATGATCATTTTAAAATATTTCGTGATGGATTCCTATTAGACGATGAAGAAACAACCGGGAAGGACAAACTTTCCAAAGATGACAAAAACACAGACAAGAGCAATGCTTATGAAGACTTTGTTCCAATGCTAGACCCTGAGGCTGATTCAGGTATATCAAATCATCAAAAATTCTGTTATACTATTTACTGTATAGGCTTATGTCAATTGTAATTTATTGTTTCCTCCAGATATGAATGCGAAATTTGGTGACTTTACAATTCCCAAGAACAAATTGAAGTCCAGAAAACATGGACGGTCAAAGAGGCTAGTTGTAGACATAGTCCAGAAGTGGGATAATGGAACGATTCCATATTTCATTTACGAACAACATTATACTGGTAAATACAAAGTTGTTGTAGTCGTTGCATTCAATTTAGTTTAAAATTTGCCTCCATTGTGTTCATAGCACTTCAAGTCAACTTGATCTTGAGAGGAATGGCCCACTGGGAAAATCACACCTGCATTCGTTTCAAGAAACGAACACATGAGACAACTTTCTTGCTCATATATCCTGGGAGTAGGTGAGAATGATTTTCCCATATTCCATAACTTTCGAAAGAGGCCTCATGAAAATCCTTGAACTATTTATTATTGTTGTTTATTATTATTTTTGCAGCTGCTTCTCCTATCTTGGAAAGTCGAGCATTCCGGGACCCCAAGGCCTCTCATTAGCACCTACCTGCTTTCTGACTCCAGAAACAGTAATTCACGAACTTGGACACGCCATTGGACTCTTTCATGAGCACACACGGCCAGACAGAAACGAATCGATTCGAGTCAATTACAATAACATCAGGCCAGGGACAGATTTGGGCCAATTTCACATTCTGGAAGGGGTTCCATCAATCAATACCCAGGGGCTACCATATGACTATAACAGCATAATGCACTACGGTGGATATCAGTCAGCCAAGAATCTTTCCCTTCCAACTATTGAAGCTCTTGACCCCAACATCATTGTTGGAAAAGCCGTGGAACTGTCTCCCTTGGATATCATTCGAGTCAACAAGTATTACAAATGTAAACGTAAGTCCAATACCTTTAGCCTGTTAGTTAGTTACTATGGTATAACAGTCTTCTTTCTTTTGTGCTATCTATTAGCACAATTTTAAGCCACGCCTTTTAAACACTTTTTTTTAATTTTCAAACTTGGGAATATGATAGGATTACTTTTAGTGTCTGTATTTCAACATATAAGTGCTAGCATTAGTCACTTGTTCTAATAGGCAGAATTGAAAGGAAATTAAGCTAACGTAGAGTCAGAATTAAAATATTTAATATTACAAACTTCCAAGTAACCAATATTTTATGATCTCTGCTTTATTCTGTCACAGAACCTTTTCCGGAGAAGACCACTCACTATGTACCTCTGGACCCACCCGAGACTCAAATCCCACCACGCCCACACAAATGTGGTGCTCTCATAATGGGACAGCACAATGGATCTGTCTCATCACCCGGGTTCCCACAATACAAGCCCAACAGCAGCTGTTCTTGGCAAATTATCGTGCCTGAGGGAAACAGAATCAAGATCAATATCACATCATTTGGATTAAGACGTGACTACAGGTATGAATAGGAAGAAAATTTTAATTCAATAATAGGCAACAATGCCAATGAACAAATGTAATAATAAATCTATTTTATTTCAATTTTTCAGTGTTGGTTGCTCAGATGGAAACGTAACCTTCCTCCAGTTGGATTACAAAAAAAAGTACTTTTCCAGAATCTGCAAGTATGACTTGTATCACGATCGTCCGTATTATACCTCATATAACAAAGCTCATATTGAATATCGATCAGGATTGTTGTCATCTAAAGATCCCAGCAAGGGCTTCAGCATGAGCTTTATTTCGGTTGATATTAACGAGTGCGAAGAGGGTGCGAAATGTTCCCAAAAGTGCATCAACACCCCAGGAAGTTATGTGTGCACATGTAACCCTGGATACTTCCTGTCAGCTGATGGCCATACTTGCTTTGGTAAGAAAACTATAATATTTCCAAAAACATATAAAAATGATTCAATTCCTACTGGATTCCTAATCCTCCGTTTTTTTATGATTATTGTTATTGACTGTTAATGCAGATATCAATGAATGTGCCATTGATGGCTCCTTGTGCGAGTATAAGTGCAGAAACCTGGGAGGCCACTACAAATGTATCTGTCCTGATGGAAGTTACCAGACTGGCCCTTCGTGCACTCAAAATGAACAAGGTTAGCTTACTGCTTCATTAAGTCATTCAAAAAATACTACATAAAAGAAATAATACATTGTGAGTATAACAATACAATAACTTATTTAAGTTCTATTATTCATTCCTGTTTATAGATGAAGCTCACATTTCTACTACACCAATTGCTAAATCACCTGAGCTTTATACTCACCCTCCTTCTTCTCCGCCCCCCTCTACCAAGCCACTGACAACACCTTCTCCCACCACACCGCCCATAACGATGCCAGTTTCCACTGATGCCCCTACGACAGTGATGCCAACTCCAGCAATGGTCGAAACTCAGCTGACTGACCTGCAGGGAGAGTTCTCTTCTCCTAATTGGCCTCATCGCTATCCTCAGAACATTGACTACAGATGGCACATTTCATGTCCCACTAGCCACACCATACAGATCAACTTCAAAGAATCTTCCTTCAGAATAGATGGACAGATGCCTAACTGCAACACAGACTGGGTACAAGTTCACCAGGGAGGTCTCGAGGGTGTGGTTTTGGGCAAGTTCTGCGGCTCTACTGTGCCTCAAATGCTTACAGCCAATTCTACCATAGCAGTTGTGAAATTCCATGCTGCAGCAATTGCTCCTAGTGCATCCAACACAGGATTTGGGGCCTCCTACAAGTGTGTGTACAAATGCCCTTCAATTGAAGTCCCACCAACTCCTAAATGTGGTGGTTATATTAAAGCCAACAGCGGGGTCATCACTTCTCCAAATTATCCCATAACTTACAACAAAAATGAAAGATGTGAATGGATCATTGAGCTGCCAGACTGCCAGAAAGCCATGGAAATACAGTTCACTCACTTCAGTGTAGCGGGAAAGATGCCGGAGTGCCCCAAGGATCAACTTTACATAGACGATGGCTTAGTCAGCGAGAGTCGCACTCACGGCCCTTTGTGCCATCTGTCTCTACCACCTACAACAACGACAACATCAAATGTAGCACGAGTTAGGTTTATTGCTGGACCAAAGCATGGAAAGAGGCGTACAGGATTTTCTCTAATGTTCAAAGCCATACCAAAGTAATAACCAAACAATCAACACCTTACCACACGTTAGAAACAAATTTAATGTTTCATCACATATTCCACCAAACATTTCGATTTTGTGTTTATTTTTTCCATTATTGTTCACTGCACTGTCTTGCACACGTTACCCTCTCTATCAAACTGTTCCTATGCACACGGCACATGTGTTGATATGAACTTGCAAATATTTATGTACCAATATATTTTGAGCAATTATCTACATCATTTTTTGTAACTAATGGATTCAAAAATGTCAAAGTTACTCGGAACTATTGTTACTAGCCAGACATCTTGGACGGAATGATCACAGAGTGGCGCCAATATAAGTGGGATTCGACAAATTTGTTCCGCCATTTTCCCTTCATAAGTATCTCCCTAGAGTACATACTTTCTCGGAGATACTCCTACAACCTTATGCTTGCTTTTATTACGCACATACACACACGCCTCATTGGTTGTGCTCCAGTGCATGTGATGTGCTGTTCAAGTCTTGAGTGCTGCCAATCCATTTCAACAATGGCTGCTATGGCAACATTCTTTCAGTTATTTGGTATCGCTTTAGTTTGTTTGAGTCAAAACGTTTTTAAATGACTAGTACACACTGAAATTTTCAGTAATATAGATCCCACTTCCTTTGAAAAGTAAATATGGCTATTTAGCTCTGTAGATTGTCAAAACTTACTCTTAAAAATCCACAGCAATCTTTCTATTCCATTCCATTCTATAAGCAAGCAAATCACTTTGACTAAAACCCAGTGTAAGAAGCAGCTGCAACGCAAGTTGTAACTGATAGCCACTCATGTAGCATATAATATGTCATTCTGAAGATATAGCTCAGCTAGCGTATTGGATGTCACTGATGATCACTTCCTTTTCACCGTCGTACTCTCTTCTACAACAGTAGGGAGTACTCATATTGCTTTAAACGGTCAGCTGTGGTTCAAGTTCCATCAGCAGAGACTAACAGACACAACTGACCAATAAACAGATGGACACACAAATGCCAACACACACACACACACACACACACACACACACACACACACACACACACACACACACACACAAAGTGATTAAAATTAATAAACCTTTTGAAGAGCACCCTGAATGGTAAGCCAATTCACTGTCTGGTGCATACAAAAATGAAAATGATAAACTTATGGACACAATCATCATATAGCTTACGAAATCGATTATGAACAATGATAAACTGTTAGACAAACAGATAGACAGACAGACAGACAGATAGGCAAGCAGGCAGGCAGGCAGGCAAACAGACAGACAGACAGACAGACAGACAGACAGACAGACATGACAGACAGGCAAGCAGACAGACAGACAGACAGGACAGACAGACAGACAGACAGACAGACAGACAGACAGACAGACAGACAGACAGACAGACAGACAGACTTAGCAAAATGGATTGCGTAACACACATGTACATGTTGCCTGGGTATTTTGGAACCCAAGTTGAGAGGGGTCAAATCAGCATTTTTGAAATTTCAGGAGAGTTTCTTGTTTCCATGAAGTTGATGAAAAATTTGACTGAATTTGAAATATCAGAGGGGTTTCTTGTTTCCATGAACTACATAAAAATTTTGTGGCAAATTTCACTACAGTCGAACTTCTGAATGAAGGACAAAATGGGAACACCAGTTTTGTCCATTGTTGAGAAGCTGTCCCTTCTCGGAAACCATCACTTTTCGACTGTTTATTTAATATTTGATTGTACAAAGTGTATTAGATTATATGAATTGAGTGAAAAATAAATAAATAAAATATAACATAATATACTGGCTTTTCTTAACAAAAAAATCACATCAATTAGTCTGTTTTAACAATGAAAATTTTTAAGTTCACAATACTGTTTATAGATGTTCCTTACTCTCTGACTTCTTTATATGGTTCATGATGCTCCAAATATGAGCTTACATTTTCCAATTGCTTCTTTGAAGCGCTTCAACTTTGGTGAAGGAGAAAACAAATGGGCTGTCACCAATCATTATCATCTTCTCCTCGTGACTGGGCTGCGCTGCGGGTTAGAAATACACTTCATCTACCGCCTCTGTGGACCCGAGATAGAACTTGTTGATTCATTAAAATTGTCTGAACTGTAGTAAATTTTGATATGTGTCAATGAATGTCCATTAAGTGAAGCACTTTTTGTATGGTGTAGCAATAGTGGGAATTCTGTTCTGTCCGTTGTCCGGAACTCGGAAGGTCCGCATCTCGGAAGCTCCTAATATACAATTTTCAATAGGAAATCCATCCGTAGTTTTGTGTTTGTCCGCTGTATCGTGTTTGTCCGCTGTATCGTGGCTGTCCGTTTTTCGGAAGGTCCGTTGAACGAGGTCCGACTGTAATACTGTAATAATAGTTTCAGGGGGACAAAATCATTTTCCAGATAAAAGGCTAAAACTCCCTATGATGTTGTTGTTGTTTTTTGACACATAGCTAGTAATTCAATCAGATGTGGCTAAATTTCTCTTCTCAAAAATTCCATTATTTATGCCGGTAATTTCAACTATCCTTTAAATGTACTTCAAAGGTTCTTGTTGACAAACTGACAGAAGATACTCTTGCACTCTCGCACGTCTCTTGTAAATAAACATTTCCCCCTTGCTAACTACAGTAATGACCTCACTCTGTGAAGTAGCTTATGATGCCTTTTTAGAAGCAGCTTCAAAATAAGGCAACTTAGAGTTCTGATCAGGAAACAAGGTACTTCGTTATGATTCCAAACTGCTTGTTAGTGACATATGATGGCTTCTATGTTTCCTTCATTGACATAAAAGGTTCTACCTTTGATAGGCATCATTCAAATTATTATATAATATATATAATATTATATATATATTTTTTAGATTAAAGTAAGTACATACAAATTTTAGGGGAATTTGAGATATTTCCTGAAAAATACTGCCATATATGACTGTTTTAATAAATACAGTATATTCAGTCAGCATGCTGTACAGTTCTGAAGTTGAGTCATTCTATAATTCTTATGGATTCAGTAGCATATGATGTGTTTGTCCTTACTATCATTTAAACCTTCTTTTGTCATCCCTCTCAACTTATACAACTAAGTTACTGGGCCTCTTGACCAAGCCTAGGCCACAATGGAGTAACTCAAGCAGAAAATCACTCTAGCAAACTCTTGAAGAAAGCAAAGATTGATCAGCAAACTTCAAGGGCAGCAAACTGCTTAGCCAGATTCTGTAACATTGTTTAGGCACAATGTGTATCCTTGCAAATCTGATTAGATTGTGCAAGATACTCTTTTTTTTATATAAAATTCATTTCTATGGAATTATGTAATCCAAAAATTTGTTTCTATTAAATTGCTTTTGCGAATAAATGATTACAAATTTGTAGAGAGAGCATCACTCAAAGATAAAGCTGAAGTAAGTGTACATGCTTAGACACAATAGTTAAGTTTCTTATTTTTTTATTATAACAGCATCCTCAATATAAAAAAAAATTATTTAAAACTGCAAAAGTATGACTTCAGAAAATTTTATTTATGTTGAAAACACATCAGATCTTTTTGAGGTACCAGCCAAGTTGTCAAATGATGAAGTATTGAGTCTGATGTATCAAAAGCATGCTAAGGTGCAGGCATAATAAAAAAATAAGTACAATGTAGTATTCAAATGGTACACTTATATAGTATCATACATGGTATGATACTATTGCCAATAAATCACCCCATTTCCTGTCCAGTAAGGAATCATTCATTCTTTAAAGTAAGTGGAAATGTACAGACAAGGCCAAAGTTGTGCTGTATGCCCTCCCACACAGTCTCCTACTTCATTATGTAAGGCAGGAAATATTGGTGAAACTGTACAAATTGTGCTGTTGGTGAAACTGTACAAATTGTGCTGATTAAATTTCCTGAACTTAGCACCTTGAATGAGGCAGTGAATCTTGTAAGATTAGGTGGACATCCTATTTTCTCTGAGTTCACTTCCCTAAAAATAATTTTAAGTTCTAAACGTATTTGCTTGTAAAAAAACGGTAATATAGTGAGATAATTTGTAAGATTTCTTTCTATTTCACTAATAAAATTCCACAAATGATTTTTTTTTAAATATTCAAACATTAATAATAATGAATATATAATACTTATAGCACGAGTCAGAGTACAATATGGGAAAATATTTTACGAGCACGCAAAATATTTTCACGAGCCAAAGGCGAGTGAAAATGTGGCGTGAGAGTAAAATATCATTCCCATAATTGTACGACGAGTGTGATAAGTGATTTATTGCTTCTTTGAAATTTTTCTCAACCGGTTACAATACAATTTTCATTGATTTTACTCGCTACGCGCGCGCTACAAGTAGCATACAATATAAACCGTACAATATGGGAGAATACAGAACGCTCGCGTGATGCGGAAATATTCAAGTAAAAATATCAAAGCTGCAATAAATATATATATATATTATGATTTCAAAATAATAAATATATATTAGATGTATTTTGTCTCTTTCACTGGCATTTTTTTAACAATACAGAATTAAACAGTTGTTTGGCTGTCACCAGTTTCAAACCCTAGCTCACAAATGCTCTATGACTGAGATATGACAACCACTTCAGTGATAGAGCACTTGTGTGTTAAGCAAGTAGTATTGGCTTTGATCCCCATGACAGCCAAACATTTTTAATTCCGTATTGTTTGAGACTGTGAAAGAGAGAATACATCTAATGAATAAAAAAGGCTGAGAATGAAATTGTGAAATGATAAATATGTAGAATAAGATTCAAATACAAAGCAACAGCAACAGCCAAGGTAAGGCATATGAACCTTGACTTTATGAATAAGAGTCCAGGAAGCAGCCACTGATGCTTGAACTTGAGCTAATTAGGTAAAGCTTTAGAAAAGGAAGCGGTTCCAACAGAAACCACATCTACCCATATGAAGTAATGCCACTTTCATGCATGGCTTCTGCCGGCTAAGTATTTAAGGAACACTTTTGCCACTCATTTCACAACCTTCAAAACTCAAATCAAAGCTTCTACTTCATATTTATCTCCTATACATTTCTACACGGCATCTACAATGGAAACTATGTTTTTCATCGTTATAGGATTATCAATTTTGCTTATGGCAAACTGCGAAATACTTCCTAAGGATAGAAAAGTCACAAGTCCTTCAGATGACCAAAGTAAACATTAAGCATAAATACTAGAGAAAATTGTTTGAAATCTCTCTCTTTTTTTCCAGGTAACTTCAAGAAATATGCTGATTACACAATGATTGAAGACTCCGCTGATAAAAACAAAAGGAATGCTGTTATTAACAAACAAGACCTCTGGCCTGATGCGATTGTACCTTTTGCCATATCAGATGTATTTACCAGTAAGTCAGCGCATAATAAGTCTTGAAAACTTAATCTCATTGTGTTTGTTTTTTTGTTTTGTTTTGTTGTTGTTGTTGTTGTTGTTTTTTACTACTACCCCAGGTGACGAAAGGGTCATCATTATTGAAGCTATGAAGCATTGGGAAAATTGCACTTGTGTACGTTTCAGAGAGAGAACAAGTGAAGACCAATACTATGTCATGATTATGGGTGCAGGGAACGGAGTGTAAGTAATTATCAATTTAATAAATCTATCTGAAATTTCAAACTCGTTTTTAACATACCAGGTGCCGGTCATTCATTGGCAGAATTCACCGTTCCTTTCAGCCCCAAGGCCTAGAACTTGGAGCTGGTTGCGTACACTTCTCAGTTGTGGTTCATGAAATAGGTCATGCTCTCGGCTTCTTCCACGAACAATCAAGAATCGACAGAGACAAGTATATACGTGTACTTAATCAAAACATCATCAGAGGATTTACGAGCCAGTTCGAAATAGTTCCAGAGAGCAGAGCCACTACGCTTGGAATAGGATACGACTATGCCAGTATCTTGCATTATTCCCCTACTGCATTTGCTATGCCTAATACACAGACCATCCAAGCCTTAGACAGCAACATACCAGTGGGAAATGCTGAAGAATTGAGTCCTCTGGATGCCGCCAAAACAAATCTACTTTATCAGTGCAGTAAGTCTTGTAGTACCAAAAAATAAATCTGCATCTAATTGGATGATAAAATAGTAGCCTGGTAAATTACCTTACTCATTACTATTGTGTTCTATAAAATTTGAATGAGTTAATAATCTATTATTTTGTGATTAACTTTACATATATATATATATATTTTTTGCAGGTTCTATTTCTTCTAGGCCATCAGTCTTGCCCAAACAAACTTCAACAGCAATGGTGGCTTTACCATCTGGTGTAACCTGCGGTCAGGTCATCAACATAAATACCAATGGCGTATTCCAATCCAGGAATTACCCTTCACATCTTCTAAACCAAAACTGTGCCTATGTGTTTGTCGCTCCTAAAGGATACTCTGTGTCTGTCCAGTTCACGCCATTATTGCTTGACCCAACGTACGTAAGATATCTATTAATCATTAAATCTAATTTAAAGTTCCTTTATTCCAATAGAAATGACTGCACAGCAGACTATGTGCAAATCTACGATGGTAGCTCAACATCTTCAGGCAATCTCTACCGCTATTTTGGATATACTGATGGGAGAATCTGCAACAGGGAAGATGCCAGATATATCTTTCACACATCCAGCAATATCGTCACCATTTATCACCGCACTGACGGACAAAGGACCCTCTCTGATACTTCCGGTCTACGCATAGTTTACAGCATATTTGGTAAGATAAAACAACCATGTCCAAGATAAAACTAGTGTCAACTGAGATTTATTTCTCTGCAGATATTGATGAATGTTTGAACAGCAGATGCCACCAATGCACCAACACTCCAGGATCTTTTAAATGCACATGTAATGATGGCTACTACTACTCTGCTGCTGCTGCTACCTGCTATGGTAAGTACATTCTAATCTTTAAAATAGATGCACTTAATTGAAATATTGCTGTTTAATTCCAGATGTGAATGAGTGTGCCATTAATAATGGCGGATGTGAAGATAACTGTGACAATCATGGAGGCGGATACAGATGTACTTGTAACAATGGACGCTTTTTACAGACTGATGGGAAGAGTTGCTCCTCTCAACCACCTAGTAAGTGTTGTCAGTTATCCCCCTAGCTACAACTAATTCAGTAGTATTACCTTCTCAAATTTCTCTAATAATTCAGGTATAAATCCTACCAACCTACCACCTGGCACAATTATTCCAAAAACTAGTATTGGAACTTCACCCCCTACTACAACTCCTCCTCCTACTACAACCCCACCCCCTACTACAACTCCACCCCCTACTACAACTCCGCCCCCTACTACAACTCCAGCTCCTATTACAACATCACCCCTTCCTTCCACCACTATGATGCCATCCATAACTACTGCCAATCCTGTCAATTTGCAATCAGAGCAATGTGGTGGTGGTCCTCTCATCCACACAGCTATGAGTGGATTCCTACAGACAAAAAATTATCTCACTGACGCTTACCCAGAAAATATCAACTGTGAGTGGACCATTCTGTGTCCTGAAGGATCTGAAGTCGACATTTCATTTGCTGAAAGCTTTCGTGTGGCAGGGAGAATGCCCACTTGTCCAAGAAGTCAAATAATTGTTTCTGGTTGTGGTGCAGAGTACGGACCTTATTGTCATTTGACCCGACCTGATCCATTTACTACTACCTGCAATAGATTACAAGTGAAGTTTAGCTCCGGAAGTCCAGTTGGGACAACACGCACTGGATTCAAGTTAAACTATTCCTGCAAGGTACCCCCTGCCTCGTCAACTCTTCCACCTACTACTACTATTACTACTCACCCAGCTACTACTCCACCCCCTACTACAACTCCACCTCCCACTACAACTCCTCCTTCAACCACAACTCCACCTCCTACTACAACTATGCCCCCCACTACAACTATGCCCCCTACTCCTCCTCCTACTACATCGCCCATCCCTACTACTACTCCCTCCTCTACTACCACCACACCTCCAACTACTCCAGCTCCATTACAGCTCTCTCAGTGTGGAGGTGGCCTTAAGACACGCACGTCCTCCACTGGGTCCATACAGACTCTGGACTATCCCAATACTGCCTATCCAGTTAATACTGACTGTGAATGGGACATCCAGTGTCCAGACAACTATGTCATTGACATCTCATTTGCTGACAGCTTTCGTGTGGCGGGAAGAATGCCGGAATGTCCTCGGAGTCAGCTCATCCTGTCAGGGTGTGGAGATACCCATGGACCTTACTGTCACTTGACCCCTCCTTCTCCCATCACCACCAAATGTAACACAGTCAAAGTCTCCTTCACTGCAGGTTCTAGAGTTGGAGTAACTCGTACAGGATTCCAATTGAACTATGCCTGCAAACTGAACTCATAACTCATTCAAAGTCTCACTTTATCCACTTACAGTTCATATTTATTAGATTCAATTTCACACCATTCTATTTATTGGCATTATTTCATATTGCTTATGTTGTGCAAAATCTATATCACAGTTAACAACATTCTAACATTTAAAGCCATAACAAAATCAGTACTGATGCAAAGTCAATATAAAATTCCAAGTTGCTGTAAAGCCTTATACAATTCATATCGTTGAAGGCAACCATTGTTTAGAGGACACCATGACAACTGTAATGAAATGACCTCATAGCTGCACTCTAAATATTGAATGGCTTCCTAGGATAAGGATCTAGAAGCATCCTTCGGAAGTAATATGATTCAGGGAAATACCGACGTTCAAGTTTGCAATTGGCACATGCACACTTCCACAGATGTTTGGGAAACGGTGACAAAAGAACTTATTTTAGTCAAAAAAGGTGCCACTCTAGAAATAGTTTTGCTTGTTTTTTATTGTATTTACTGGTCTATATATAATTTCAAATGTTTTTATTGTTTTAGTATTGTACCAAAATACAATATTGTATTTATGACTTGGTTCATGGGAGCCAGTAAGCCCTGAATAGATTCAGTTCCCACAACTGAGTCCAAACTTCAAAGATATCACCTTCAAGTCAATGAATCAGAGAAAATAAAAGCAGTTCATTGAGTGGTTTGTTTTTTACGAAATTTTGTTTTTGATTTACAAGTAATTAACTACAGAAACTTGCCCTCGCCCACGCATGCTTAAGCTATTGCTTGTGAAAGATAACACTGAGGAATTGCTGCTCAAAAGGTAATCACGACTTCACCATGATAGTAGGTCACTTTACTTGATTAGTACACAGATTGAACACGCCCATATATAGTTATAATACCATTATCTAATGTATTCTCATACTTGTGTGTTTGCACATGACTTGAAAAGCAATGCCACAAAGATTTCACGAACTAGCACCAGTAAATATTACAAGAGGCTAGAGAATGTTCAGTAAAAATGCACAGTAATTTTTGGCAATTTTCTTGCTCCATTTAAACAAACGATCCAATTTTTGTTGTTGATATTGTTGTTTTGTTGGTGTGGTTTATTTTACTAGAGGACCTCTCATAGTATATCCCATTCCTCTCTCCACATGTGTGGATTCCCACTAATTAGATTTAACTTAAATAAACGAAACCCTATTCTGAATGATAGCATTAATTAGCTTAAATGTCCCGACACATGCCCTGCAGCAATACTGTTACCATTTTTAGTAAAAAGTAATGGCCATGAACAGGAAAAATTAAATGACACCAAAATGTTGCTTAAAACATTAAATTTGGGAAATGTAATAATATACTAGTGGGGAAATTTTCACTAAATAAGTAGATTAGAAATGCTTGATTCAAAAATGAAAATGTGGGACTTTGAATATAAATAATTATTACTCTCTACCTCCTGTGTAAACACATAATATTTATTACAATTGATTCATTTTTAATTCATATATTTTGGCTGTTAATACAGACAAATAAAGGTTGTAAATAATACTGAATTGTATAACTGAGTATGTGATAATTATCCACATACTCAACACCCAGAATATATTTGCTATAACATAGAAATCATCTAGCTGTTAGTGATATTTCAATGCTTTCATAGAATAAAAAATTACAACTTCACCATCACTAGATGAAGCCAAATAAAAGCTCCACAATTACTTGATGAATGAAAAGACTTAAAATTCTAAAGTGCTCTAATCAACTCATTTGCTATTGTACTATTAATGTGTTCACTATTTATTTATTAAGTCAGCAAATACCAAAACACAATGATCACAGAATTCCTAGCACAATTACAGAAAATAGTTATTACATAAATAGTCTTGAAATGTTGAACCTCTTGAAAAAAAAAAAATTACAATGTAGTATATATTAACATTCACTTGGTCAAAGTTTAGAAATGAATGAGAGAAATGTACACTGTATTATACAAAATTGCACATGCTATTACAATAGAACTTCACAGTTGTCAATTCCAAAACACCCAAAATCTAATAGAAGCACATGCATAAAGAAAAAGAATTGCTTGACTACATCCTATATTAGTGCTTACAATGCATTTTTGTGGTGTTCAGGTATCTTCAGTTCCCAACACCTCTCTGTCCCAATGTGTTCAGATAACTGAAGTTCTGCAGTACTTTTACTCAGTGTATGACCAAGGAATGTGCAATAAGTTCATGAATACTATCAATTGAAATCCACTACAACAAATTTGAAAAAGTGAAATCTGAGTAGTACTTCCCTTTAATTATAATTTGATTAAATGAGTAGTAGACTACTGTTGGAAACAGATATTCAGGGCACATACACTCCCTCACACAAACAAAATGAACATATCCTAATCGCCTGCTATTATTAGATTATTAGGCACTGCCCTTCCTGGAACACGAACCTCACTCAGCTCCGGAAACTTACTATACAACACGATTATTCACTCTCCCTTGTAAACTCAATTACTTCAGTCTCCTCACTATCCAAACTCTCCAATCTTTATTAGTTGAGGACTACACTATGGTGATAGTTGCAGTTTAAATGATGAACACAATGATACTGAATTTTAAACATAATAGCTAAAGTCTCTAGCAATAATCTGACATTAAATATACAACATTATTACTCTTCTAAGGAAACACATCAAGATTAGTGGAAATCTACTTTAGTCTCTTTTCTGTTTGAAGAAAGAGTAATGTCAGATTATTGCTAAAGGATTTAGCTGTTATGTTTAAAATTCAGTATCATAAGGCAATAACTCTTTCCTGTCATATAAAAAAAAACGTACTTCTCTAGCAGGAGTACGTGGTCATTATATATATATATAGAGAGAGAGAGAGGTACGTTTTTTTATATGACAGGAAGTTATTGCCTTAATCCATGAAAGGAAGTCTCACAATTACACAATTACAGTAAATTCCTTACACCAATGAACTGTAACCACAATATAGAATTACACATACACACACACACACATTACACACACACGCATGTGTGCACATGCAGACGATAGACTATAAAAGCCATGCGAGTTGAACAGGGATTCAAAACAAGTTCACCTCTCGAAGGAAAAAAATGCAATTCTTTTTGTTGCTATCAATGGCAGCTGCTGCCTGTCTGCTTCTAGTAAAAGGAAATACAATTGCTTCTGACCTTAAAGTTACTAGCCCAATGGAAAATTTCAGTATGTTAGTTTGTACTTGAGATTAATAAAACTGAGGCCAAAAAGACAATGTTTTGTTTACTTTATTTTTATTCTGCAGATAACTTTAAAAAGTATAAAGACTACACCGTTGCAGTAACTGAGAAGAAAGAAACCAATAGAGGAAAAAGAAATGCTATTGTAGGGAGTGAAAACCGCTGGCCAGATGCCATTGTGCCATATACTATAGTCAACGGTTTTTCCAGTAAGCTCTATGAAAAGAAATAAAAGTTGTGCTATTAAAATTAATGTAACAGATGAAGAAACCTCACTCATTATTGAGGCCATGAAGCATTGGGAGAATTGTACTTGTGTGCGCTTTCGAGAAAGAACTAGTGAAGACCAATACTATATCGTGATCATGAAAGGGAGGATTGGAGAGTAAGTCAGTTATCAGCTCATCGTACTCATTTTCAGTATTATTATGGTTGCCATATGAATCATTCAGATGCCGCTCCTTCATTGGTAGAATACATGTTTCATTCCAACCTCAGGGCCTAGTGCTCGGACCTGGCTGTTTACACTTCTCCGTCATTGTACATGAAATAGGCCACGCACTCGGGTTTTACCATGAGCATCAAAGAATAGACAGAGACAAGTATATTCAAGTTCTGTATGATAATGTACAGACCAGATACAATACAGAATTTGTCCTCATTCCTGAAAGTGAAGCCACCACTTTTGGAATAGGCTATGATTATGCCAGCATTCAGCACTATGGAGGCAGCATTTTTGCTAAGCAAAACACACAGACTCTCCAACCATGGGATTCAAACATTCATTTCGGAAATGCTAATGAACTCAGTCCTTTGGATGCCGTTAAAACTAACCTCCTTTATAAATGCAGTAAGTGAAGCCTATTGTAGCGGTAAGAATGAGATGATGATAGCTACAAATATTTCTCTATTATATAGGTTCAATACCCATTCGACCTTCGGTTCTGAAGCTACCACCACCACCTGCAGTGACTCTGCCCTCAGGTGTTACCTGTGGTAAAATAATCAAGGCCACAAATAATGGAATAGCTGAGTCTTTGAATTATCCTGCCCACCTTCTAAACCAAGATTGTGCCTATGTCTTCGTAGCTCCCAAAGGATATGCTGTGCATGTTCAGTTCACGCCATTTCTTTTAGACCCAACGTAAGCAACCATAGCATAACAATCTCTTCTTTCTTTGCTTTTATTCAAATTTATTTAATTCCAAAAGGCGTGGCTGCACAGGAGACTATGTGCAGATTTTTGGTGGTTCTTCCATATCTCAAGAAAACCTTTATCTCTATTTCGGCTACACAGATGGGAAAATATGCAATAGAGGAGACTCAAGGTTTAGATTCCCAACTTCTAACAATATCATAACTGTGTATCACCACACTGATGGACAAAAAACTCGATCTGATACTACCGGTTTGAGAATAAGATATACTGTATTTGGTAAGTGGTCGTCACGATAACATGTATTGCTAATGGACAGTATATTCATGTACTACATTGTTTGCAGATATTGACGAATGTTTGAACAGCAAATGCCACCAATGCACCAACACTCCAGGATCTTTTAAATGCACATGTAATGACGGCTACTACTACTCTGCTGCTTCTACTACCTGCTATGGTAAGTACATTCTAATCTTTAAAGTATAGACACGCTTTATTGAAATATTACTGCAGACGTGAATGAGTGTGCCATTAATAATGGCGGATGTGAAGATAACTGTGACAATTATGGAGGCGGATACAGATGTACTTGTAACAGTGGACGCTTTTTACAGACTGATGGGAAGAGTTGCTCCTCTCAACGACCTAGTAAGTGTTGTCAGTTGTCCCTACTACTGATTCAATGACACAACCTTCTCAAATTTCTCTCAATATTCAGGTATACGTCCTACAAACCTACCACCTGGCACGATTATTCCAAAAAATAGTATTGGAGCTTCAACAACTTCCCCTCTTTCACCGACTAACCCTCCATTAACTACATCTCCAATCATTTCTACACTCACACCAAAACCCACATCACCCCTTTCTTCCACAACTATGATGCCATTCATAACTACAGCCAATCCTGTCAATTTGCAATCAGAACAATGTGGTGGTGGTCCTCTCATCCACACAGCTATGAGTGGATTCCTACAGACAAAAAATTATCTCACTGACGCCTACCCGGAAAATATCAACTGTGAGTGGACCATTCTGTGTCCTGAAGGATCTGAAGTCGACATTTCATTTGCTGAAAGCTTTCGTGTGGCAGGGAGAATGCCCACTTGTCCAAGAAGTCAAATAATTATTTCTGGTTGTGGTGCAGAGTACGGACCTTATTGTCATTTGACCCGACCTGATCCATTTACTACTACTTGCAATAGATTACGAGTGAGGTTTAGCTCCGGAAGTCCAGTTGGGACAACACGCACTGGATTCAAGTTAAATTATGCATGCAAGGTATCGACTCTACCTCCCACTACTACTCCACCCCCTACTACAACTCCACCCCATACTACAACTCCTCCTCCAACTACAACTCCACCTCCTATTACAACTATGCCCCCCACTACAACTATGCCCCCTACTCCTCCTCCTACAACATCACCCATCCCTACTACCACCACACCTCCAACTACTCCAGCTCCATTACAGCTCTCTCAGTGTGGAGGTGGCCTTAAGACACGCACGTCCTCCACTGGGTCCATACAGACTCTGGGCTATCCCAATACTGCCTATCCAGTTAATACTGACTGTGAATGGGACATCCAGTGTCCAGACAACTATGTCATTGACATTTCATTTACGGACAATTTTCGTGTGGCCGGAAGAATGCCAGGATGTCCTAGGAGTCAGCTCATCCTGTCAGGGTGTGGGGATACCCATGGACCTTACTGTCACTTGACCCCTCCTTCTCCCATCACTACCAAATGTAACACAGTGAAGGTCTCCTTCACTGCAGGTTCTAGAGTTGGAGTAACTCGTACAGGATTCCAATTGAACTATGCTTGTAGACTGAACTCATAAAATGTAAACCAAACTGTGAACCTGCAATAAAAGTTGATAGCTACATAGTCCATGTGTTATTATTTCTTATATGTACCTTCACTAATCTAACCATTATATCAATTTTGTAATAGATTAATCCTGAAACTTTATTCTCTAACTCAGTTTCTCAGAAACAAATTAATTTCATGTGTATCATTGTTGTTGTTTGTTTTTTAACCCGTTGTTAGTTGCAACACACAATTTCTTCCTCTGCCAATACATGCCTGGAGGCATCAAGTCTCATGGATGCCAAAGACAATTAGCTGCTACATGCATTGAAGGGGTTCTTGTTCCTGGTCAATACATTTTTGAAATGGTGTCTCATTTTCTGATATGCATTAGCTAGCTATCCTGACCCAGCTAAAATTTCTACCTATGTAAACAGATAGGCATTCCACAATGTGTAGGCATAGCATTCACACAAATTTGACTGAATTAATTTTAATTTGGTAAGGGGGATTTAAATTCACATTTTTAGACTTCGAGTAAGGATCAGGGTGATTGCATTACATAATGGCAATATCGTTAAGTACTAAGTAATGATGTTATCAGGGAAAGCCATATCATATTCCGGTTTATAGACTCAACCATGTTAATTATAATAGTAAAATAATAATAATAATAATAATAATAATAATAATAATAATAATAATAATAATAATAATAAAAAGAAGAGAAATAACAAAAACAACAATAACAAGAAGAATGAAAGGAAAATAATAATATAACAATAATAATCAATAATAATAATAACAATAATAATAAGACAATAATAAAGCAATAATATAATAAAAAATAATAATAAAACAATAAATAATAATAAACAATAGAATAATAATAACAATAATACGATAACAATAATAATAATAACAATAATAATAATAACAATAATAATAATAATAACAATAATAATAATAACAATAATAATAATAACAATAATAATAATAACAATAATAATAATAATAATAATAATAATAATAATAATAATAATAATAATAATATAATAATAATTGGTGAGTGAGCAAAGCGAGCGACACACTATCAGGGATAACACAATTGAAAATCGGGGATAATTGTTAGTTTAATATGTATGGACATACGTATGTCATTTTGTACTTTGACCCTCACATTTTTATATTTGCTTCGTGGTCTACCCCTTCCCATACCTCAACTAAACTGAATCTTTTGGTTTAGCAATCCCGTATCATTCAAGGAAATTTAATTGTTTACCCTTTGTACTGGGTTGTTTCTATATGCCACAAGACACACTTAGGTCATAAAAATTTATTGTTAGACTCAACACAGTGTTGTAATTCTTTAGAACTTCTTGTTGTTTTTTCAAGCCACAAAATGTTATGGCAAAAGGTTACTATGGTATTGAGACCCATTACCAGATGTAATTTTTAAAAAATTGGTTGTTTATAGTAGCTGTGAGTGTTGTCAAAAGCTACTGGTAACTCAGATAGTCAGAATGCGATATTAGAGACTACAGACAATGCCAGTTCTCAGGTAATTGGGGTAGCTAAAGTGTGGACAATGGCTACACACTTATACTACTTATAGAAATGGATTGATAAATTCTTTTGAAGTGTTTTGCTTGTGCATAGGATTGCTAGCCATTTGTGCTCAAGCACATCACTAGTAATAATAATAATAATAATATATATATATAAATAGATACCATACCAAATCGAGCATCAACTCTAACTGTCAATACCCAATCTGCAGCCATGACAACTTTACCATCTGGCATTGAATGGAAATTATAATGTAAAAGTATCTATTCATTTGTTCCTTAAAATTTTTTTCATTTCTTCCTATGAATTATTTTAGCAGTGTCCATCCGTTCAGTGCTGTCTGTTTTGTCCTAATAGAGTATGCATCGAAATGGCATCATGAAAGTGCTCTGATTTTACAGGACCAATCAATTCTTCTCTTTATCCAAGAAGCCAAGATAAAAAATAAAAAAACTACTGATTTTTCATAATGACAGGGACAGCAGTAAATAGCAAGTGTGTTCTGTAGTTTGTACAAATATTGTGATAAGCAGCTTGTTTCATTGGTTTTGCGAATAGAATTGAATTCATGAGCCAACCATATTATGAAATTCAATCACAGAGTGTATATATAAGCATGCTGTGTGCCCCCACATGCTCCCCAAGTCATAAATCTGGGGGAGGGGACCTGTTTCCACCCCTGGCCCCCCACTTCTATCACCCCTGGTGTTGTTATCTTATAAAGACTCACAAATAGCAGTTTTTTTTCTGTTTAGACACTTAATAAATTTGAATTATTTAAAATTAAAATCAAAGTTTTGACTTTTTACCAAAGTCCTCTTTAGGAGTTACTATGGTGATTTATTTAGCAAAATGTAACAGATGTTATTATTATTATTACTACTTTTATTATTATTATTATTATTATTATTATTATTATTATTACTATTATTAGATTGACCCTTTCTCACCTAAAGGGGTCTGGAAAATAGCAAAGGAAAAATGTGAAAAAATCTTAGTTGTCGCCGGGGGTTTGAACCCAGGGCCACTGGCTTTAGCCACCAGTGCTCTAACCACTGAGCTGCAACAACCCTCTACTTCTCAGTGGTTAGAGCACTGGTGGCTAAAGCCAGTGGCCCTGGGTTCGAATCCCCAGCAACAACCAATATTTTTTCACATTTTCCTTTGCTTTTTTTCCAGACTCCTTTAGGTGAGAAAGTGTCAATATAGTTTTTATGAGGGGTCAGAACTTGATAATTATTATTATTATTATTATTATTATTATTAAAATCTTAATTGTCACTGGGGAATAAACCCAGGAACCCTGGCTTTAGCCACCAGTGCTCTAACTACTGATCAGTTTTTATGAAGGGTCAGAACTTGATAATTGTGATGAGAAAGCCTTTTCAATCCACTAATTATGGCTCCTCTCCGGAGGGGAAGGTTTTTCCAGTCGACACCGAAAAGGTGTTCTGACGGCACATAATAGTCTGTTGAGTACGAGACTGCAGCTAGCAGTACTACTCAACAGCATAAAGGTAAAATGTGAGGGTCGTAGCTCAGTCAACTAAGATTTTTCACATTTTTCCTTTGCTTTTCTCTAGACCCATTTAAGTGAGAAAGTTTCAATTTAGTTTTTATGAAGGGTCAGAACTTGATAATAATAATAATTATTATTATTATTATCGTTGTTGTTGTTGCTGCCGTTGCTATTATTATTACTACTATTACTATTACTATTATTATTATTATCTGAAAATGACTGAATCAAAAATACATGCAGATTCTAAATGAAAAAAAACACTATAATCATCATAATAATAGTAGTAATAATAATGATGATGATGATATCATTATTATTATTATTGCTATTATTATTATTATTATTAAAAATATTATTTTAAAATAAAGATATCCACAAAGTAGTGATGGTTCAGCCGTAATACTCCAAGTATGTTTGAGAATCATTGGCTGTGAGTATGTTTCTGTGAGTTGGAGTAGCTCTTGTATTACTTTGAGTGTAGAAGATGTCAGCAATTAACCTCACACGCTTGTGTCTCAACTCTGATGATCCATATGTCTCACAACATGATGGGTGTTTCAAACATGGAGTGTATCCTTTGAGTGCTTCTACTTGACAGAGAAATGGTGGGTGGCTGGAGGAGTTGCAGGTGAAAACTGCCAAGCAATTAACCTCACACGCTTGTGTCTCAACTCTGATGATCCATATGTCTCACAACATGATGGCTGTTTCAAACATGGAGTGCATCCTTTGAGTGCTTCTACTTGACAGAGAAATGGTGGGTGGCTGGAGGAGTTGCAGGTGGAAACTGCCAAGCTGTCTGGCCTGGACATGTTGCTGAACAAGTCTAAGTCATGGGGAAGAACTGGTGATACAGTCGTGGGCGTATATCTAGTACATAAAGGTTAAAAGAGGCGGTGAGTTCAGGCAAATGATTTCATTGACTGAAGTTTCTATTGGTGCTAAAAAGCAACCAGTTGTATATAATATTAGGAAAATATATCACTCTCTATAAGGATGTAGCTATCTACATCATTTATTATCAGTTAACAAAGCCTTTATCCACTATTGTAGCTGCAGGTTAAGTCCACACACAATTACCTCATTCATTTCTAGTCTATGCAGAATGCTTCATGAAACTCATGAATTAATTCAATTGTGTGGTTGTGTACAGGTCAAATCCAGTGGAAACCTTGAAGTAATTTGATTGTGTGGGTGTATCTAGGTCGAATCTAGTGGAAACGTGGTCAACCCTGTG
>WLWD01001614.1_pt1 | contig 55478 bp, 44 predicted proteins | sample 6712731 | NCBI WGS metagenome assembly WLWD01 (sample SAMN12718690, study PRJNA576275) | sponge metagenome | isolation source: marine sponge | host: Mycale hentscheli | place: New Zealand: South Island, Marlborough, Capsize Point | collected 2014-11-01 | reverse complement strand
CCGCCATCTTCTGCATCTTGTTCGCTTTGTGTTCAAGTGTAAAGCCACTGTGTACTGTCTCGATTGCCAGGGATTGGTTTGCGCTGAGTGTGTAGAACAACATCAGCAAATGACTATTTTTGCCAACCATAGTTTAAGGAGAGTCAACCAGTGGAAGGGAGGAGCAACACTGACTGCTCTCCGACAACTGCAGTCAAATATACCGAAGTTGTTTTCCCAAGTCCATGTGGTGATGTCTACTTGGGAACTCCCCTCGTGCAGGCTAAATTTGGTCACAAAAGAACTCAGAGCTGTGAAGAAAAATCCTTGCTTGAAATAAACTGCTCCAAGGTAGACCATGACATGACCCAAGCTCTGTCCAAACTCAAGGACCAGCGAAAGATAGAGCGGTCATGGAGCGCTAAAGAAAGGAGGGCCAGCATGGGTGCCAAGTTCTCATCATCACCATCACTTGTCAAAATGTTATTACAATGATTATAATATTGAAAGCCAAACTGTCTCAAGTCTTCCTTGGAGGAAAGCTTAATCAGAATGCCGGACTCTGTAATGCCAGCATTAAAAATAAAGAATTTAAACACTGATAAATCCAGTGCACATAATGATGATCTTCAACAGTTAGTTTTAGCTGGAGTCACTGGGAGAAGATGCCCTACGTATGTGTTAATATGTGATAATATTTTTATGTATTTATTAATCGTTAAAACTAATCTCCTAAAATATAAAAATATTTTCAAATAGTCGTTAAACTAATCCATCCAAAAATTGGGACAAATTGGCTCACTGAAGTAAAAATGCGCCATGTCAATGACTTTTACAGAGTTGAACAACTGCATTTGTTGAAGTTGAAAGCCTTTCTTATCTTTGAAAGCTCCACCCACTTTGTGGTTGTGAAGTGGCCTGTTGAGTTTGGCTTCATAGTTGGGTCTCGTTATGTAGAGCTAGTTATAGGGATGTACCACTATTATTACAGAGTAGAGCTATGTACCACTATTATTACAGAGTAGAGCTATGTACCACTATTATTACATAGTGTAGAGCTACCACTATTATTTATACGAATATACCACTATTATTACATAGAGTAGAGCAAGTTATAGGGATGTACCACTATTATTACATAGAGTAAAGCTAGTTATAGGGATTTACCACTATTATTACATAGAGTAGAGATAGTTATAGGGATGCACTACCATTATTACATAGAGTAAAGTTAGTTATAGAAATGTACCACTATTATTACATAGTAGAGCTAGTTATAGAGATGTACCACTATTATTATATAGAGTAGAGCTAATTATAGAGATGTACCAAATAGTCGTTAACCGTCAAAACTAATACACCCAAAAATTGGGACAAATTGGCTCACTGAAGTAAAAATGTGCCATGTCAATGACTTTTACAGAGTTCAACAACTGCATTTGTTGAAGTTGAAAGCTTTTCTGAACTTTGAAAGCTCCACCCACTCTGTCGTTGTGAAGTGGCCTGTTGAGTTTAGCTTCATAGTTGTGTCTCGTTGTGTACAAGTTTATCCTCTGGCTAACCAAATCCGTGTCCACACTTGCAAAGACTTTTTCTTTCGTAGAATATCTTCATACTAACAATATAAAGTGCTTTGAAAATGTTTGGTGTCTGTACCTGATGAAATTTAGCAAATACAAATAAATATGAAAAAATATTTTCAAATCCGTCAAAACTAATACACCCATAAATTGGGACAAATTGGCTCACTGAAGTAAAAATGTGCCATGTCAATGACTTTTACAGAGTTGAACAACTGCATTTGTTGAAGTTGAAAGCTTTTCTGAACTTTGAAAGCTCCACCCACTCTGTCGTTGTGAAGTGGCCTGTTGAGTTTAGCTTCATAGTTGTGTCTCGTTGTGTACAAGTTTATCCTCTGGCTAACCAAATCCGTGTCCACACTTGCAAAGACTTTTTCTTTCGTAGAATATCTTCATACTAACAATATAAAGTGCTTTGAAAATGTTTGGTGTCTGTACCTGATGAAATTCAGCAAATACAAATAAATATGAAAAAATATTTTCAAATCCGTCAAAACTTATACACCCATAAATTGGGACAAATTGGCTCACTGAAGTAAAAATGCACCATGTCAATGACTTTTATAGAGTTGAACAACTGCATTTGTTGAAGTTGAAAGCTTTTCTGAACTTTGAAAGCTCCACTCACTCTGTCGTTGTGAAGTGGCCTGTTGAGTGTGGCTTCATAGTTGGGTCTCGTTATGTACAAGTTTATCCTCTGGCTAACCAAATCCGTGTCCACACTTGCAAAGACTTTTTTTTTTAGAATATCTTCATAATAACAATATAAAGTGCTTTGACAACGTTTGGTGTCGGTACGTGATGAAAATTAGCAAATACAATTAAATATGTAAAAATATTTTCAAATAGTCGTTAACCGTCAGAACTAATCCATCCAAATATTGGGACAAATTAGCTCACTGAAGTAAAAATGCGCCATGTCAATACATTTACAGAGTTGAACAACTGCATTTGTTGAAGTTGAAAGCTTTTCTGAACTTTGAAAGCTCCACCCACTCTGTCGTTGTGAAGTGGCCTGTTGAGTTTGGCATCATAGTTGGGTCTCGTTATGTACAAGTTTATCCTCTGGCTAACCAAAATGGGTGTGGCTTGTTGAACTCTGTAGAAGTCATTGACATGGTGTATTTTTTCCTCATGTGTCGGAATACAGTGGAACCTCTCATAAAGGACCCTCCGAGAAAGGGACACTGTATTAATTACCTCGCAGAGAAGGACACATCTGTATCCCCAAATTTTTCATTTCCTACCGTTAAACAACTTGGTTTGTTGAAGATGAAACCCTTTCCAAACTTTGAAATCTCCACCCACTCTGTGGGTGAGAAGTGGCCTATTGAGTTTAGCTTCATGGTGGTTGGGTCTCTTTATGTACAAGTTTATCCTCTGGCTAACCAAATCCGTGTCCACACTGCAAATAATTTTCCTTTGTAGAATGTCTTCATGCTCACAATATAAAGTGCTTGAGGAGAATGTAGTACATAGTAAGACCCGGTTGTATAACTAAACTCGACACACCACATCTTCTCTACTGAGTGGGTGGAGCTTCCAAAGTTTGAGATAGGTTTCAACATTAACTACTCCAGTTGTGCATGGCTAAAGAGGTCAACATTAACTACTCCAGTTGTGCATGGCTAAAGAGGTCATTGAAATGTGACAGAGTTCACTGGCTAATTATCTCTTTCTTCCTGCTCTCAAGCATTGTGTTGCCTGACACAGCACTTTTGTGAGAGTAAAAATTAAAAATAACAACTAGAATGATTTTTTAAAAACTAAATGAGAATTTGCATACCTCTAATAGTGTCACTTGTTCGCCGATTAACGACTACTTTAAAATATTTTTGCATATTTATTTGTATTAGCTAGATTTCATCAGGTACAGAGACCAAACTATTTCAAGCACTTTATATTGTGAGTGGGATAGGGGATATGCATGATGACGTCACGTAAGGTTGGACACGCCCACTTATGGTATCACTGAACCACCAGTCCCATAGAAAATGTATGGATTTTGATAACCGTTTTGTCTGTTTCTTGCTGCAGCTCCTGCGCTATGCTGCATAGAGCTACCAAATTACAGGTCTTTAGCCTGCACAACTTGAGTAGTTAATGATGAAACCTATCTCAAACTTTGGAAGCTCCACCCACTCAGTAGAGAAGATGGTGTGTCAGTTTAGTATACAACCGGGTCTTACTATGTACTACATACATTCTCCTTTGGCTAACCAGATAATATGTGCACAGTTAGAAATCATTTCCTTTTAATCATAGACTTATAATACAAAGTGGATGGCATATTGCAGAGTAAGCAAATATAGCTAAACTTGGGTTTCAAAAATTCACTGTAGGTAAACATACACATAATCTTTGTCTATATCGGATATGTCTGCATGATATTGAGGAGATGAGAGACTCGAATATGAAGCCAAACTCAATTGGCCACTTCTCACCCACAGAGTGGGTGGAGCTTTCAAAGTTTGGAAATGGTTTCATCTTAACCAACTAAGTTGTTCCACTCTGTAGAAGTCAGTGACATGGTGTATTTTCTCCTCATAAAGCTAATATGTTTTAATATTTGGATGGATTAGTTCCGATGGTAACGACTACTTGAAAGTATTTTTGCGTATTTACTTGTGTTTCCTTGGTTTGTAAATGATTATCTTTTATAAAAAGTATTTATACTTATAATATAAAGTGGTTGATAAAGTTTAGTGACAATGCCTGGTGGAGTGTACACGTATATTTGGTTAGCCAGAGGATAAGTTTGTGCATAAAACTCAATAGGCCACTTCTCACCCACAGAGTGGGTGGAGCTTTCAAAGTTTGGAAATGGTTTCATCTTCAACCAACTAAGTTGTTTCAATCTGTAGAAGTCTTTCACATGGCGTATTTTCTCCTCATAGAGCTAATATGTCTTAATATTTGGATGGATTAGTTCCGACCGTTAACGACTACTTGAAAGTATTTTTGCATATTTACTTGTATTTCCTTGGTTCCATAAGGCATTGTCACTAAACTTTTTCAACCACTTTATATGATAAGTATAAAACCATTTTGCAAAAGAAAATCATTTGCAAGTGTACACATATATTTGGTTAGCCAGAGGATAAGTTTGTGCATAAAGAGACTTGACTATGAAGCCAAACTCAATAGGCCACTTCTCACCCACAGAGTGGGTGGAGCTTTCAAAATTTGGAAATGGTTTCATCTTCAACCAACTAAGTTGTTTGACTCTGTAGAAGTCTTTCTCATGGCGTATTTTCTCCTCATAGAGCTAATAATGTCTTAATATTTGGATGGATTAGTTTCGACGGTTAACGACTACTTGAAAGAATTTTTGCATATTTACTTGTATTTCCTTGGTTCCATCAGGCATTGTCACTAAACTTTTTCAACCACTTTATATTATAAGTATAAAGACTTTTTATAAAAGAAAATCATTTGCAAGTGTACACATGTATTTGGTTAGCCAGAGGATAAGTTTGACCCAACCATGATTTTACTTCAAACAAGGATTGAATCGTCACTGGAAACGTATCCATGGCAATTCCTTGGACACTCTTGCATCTCAAACCTGTAACAAAGAAGGGAAAGTAATTACATGTTACCAAAGGTCCAGTGCTCCTTTCAGGAACACAATGCTGTTTTCACTACAGTACAGTACAGCACTTGATGTTACACTGCTCATCTCTACTTGATAAAGGTCTCAATAATAACCATTAAATAGGAATGCTTAATTAGAAAACTAAATATACATTATGAATGTAAGAAGGAAAAAAAAAGCAAGAAAGTACCTCTTACTAAGATGAATGAAAGAGACCACAATGGCACTTTATATACTACACACATGTACATGTGTAAGTGTATACAATATATGAGTTTGTACATGAGGAAACAGGTGTAACGAGCCCCACAACAAAAACTTTAATTTGTACAGACATAGCAGCAAAAGCTCTACAATTTACTCATGGGCTGATGCAATAATTTGTAATAATTGAAACTATTATTTCTCAATGATTTTACATGCCACAGTTGTTCATGTATGTGCATGTGATACAGAGAGTACCAGTACTTATGATTGCAACATTGTGCTCATATCTATCAGGATCCTGTACAAATGGCATCAAAATGTTGGATGGCTTCACTAAACTTTGCTCTAATTACAAAAATGGGGTGTTGCTTGCCAGTCAGAAAGTATTCAGATGGACTCCTCTTGTTACAAACAATGCAAAAGTAGTAAATTTAAGAGCAATGCAAACAGTGAGGAAGATGATTCAGTATGGGTGGGCTCTAAGTAGTCTTGCGTACCCAGACCCTTTACCAATTGCTGCGCGGGAAAAGGGTCTGGTAGACTAACATTGAGCAGTTTGTTCTTGCTTAGTCAGCAAGTGGTTAACTGTGGTTCAATTAGTGTGGGTGTAAATCGTTAAATATTTTCAGGCGCGTGAATTGTTCAGATCAGTAGGCAGAGCTTGTTCTGTATTGCCATGAAGAAATGTTACTTGTGCAAGCATGACAAAAACCTAAGGTACCATGGCATACACAATGGCCCATGCACAAAGCAACAACTGTATTTTGCTGCTAAGCGAAACTTCCAACTGCAGATATCTTAAAAAAGCTAGTCCAAGTCACTGCTTAGCATAACTAATGGCATCACCTAAAGGAAGAGTGTTGACACGGCTGTTGGAGAGTTGTGCACAGAAATACTACACGCGCAAACGTTTGAGCAGTCTTATGTCACAGGATATTACGTCACACATTGTTTTCGGTCTCTCCAATTAGCAAGGGGAACTGAACAAACTGCTCAATGTCAGTCTACCAGACCCTTTTTCCAGCGTAGTGATTGGTAAAGAGTCTGGCTACGCGAGACTAGGCTCTAAGGGCAAGTTTTTTTGTGGTTTGCAGGTGTTCATGCGAGAAATCACAATATTTTAAAGTTGTGTCAAAATATTATGCCCCCCCCCCTTCCCCTCCCCACTTCCTACGCCACTCAAACCATATCTTTGAAAAAATATGTAAACACACTGACAAACTTCAGTTCCTTTCCCTACTCTAAACTTGGGGCTGAAGAAGCCTGTAGCAGAGAGAATAAATGCACTGCCAGTATCATAAATATTGGGAGTTTTTATAACCAATTTTTGTGGGACTACGGGGGAGAGGGGGAGATGGTTTATTTGAATAGATGAATCAGGTAAACACTTAATGCAAAACTATAGCAGAGAATTTTGGAAAAGCTGAGCAGAGGATAAAGGGTAGGAGCAGGTGGTAGCATTACTAATTAACATCTCCTTTTCCTCACTCAATTACGCAGATGCCCATTAATTGGGTTAACTGAAAAACAACAACAACAAACAAATAACTTCATCAAGTGATACTATTATGGATAAATTAATAGTGCTAGTAGAGACGTGTCAATTGGCGAGAAATAATCACGATAATTCAACCCTTTCACAAGCAATAGTGCCTCACAGAGCTCTGTGTTCAGTCAGCACTTAGCAACCATACTACAAAAGCAAATAGTGATCCAATATAAAGTTCCTTTTTTTTTTCAACCCCATGACAGCTGTGACTTCTGAAATTGTGCTTAAGTGTAAATCTCTACTCATACAAATCACTCACTCACAAGAAACTCAGCTTAAGGAAGAGAAGAGGGTGGAGGAATTTAGTTTAAAGAAGGGGGAAAGGCGTGTCCCCCTTTTGGTATCAAACAATGCAGAAATCATTAGTGACCTTAATATTGGTACACTTTGTTTTCAATCTGTTGTTGATTTTTACATTAATGAAAGATAAAGCCTCTTGAAATGATAGTCAACAAGGCAGTACTCATTGTGACATAAAAAAACAACGTACATTACTGAAGGTTTGCTTTACCAATAAATGTGAACATCTCCAGGTAAAGTAGGAAATGTATGCAAGTCAAATTATTAAGTTAAGCTTAGAGTGACGGAAGTGGAGGGGGTGTACAGGGGGTCACACACTGTGCAGATAAATGATAAGAAACAGTTTTAGTTATTTTTTCACCAATTAAATACTTAATAGCTTTAATAGCATTATGCCAGTATTTGGTCAGGGCTTCATACAGGGGAGGGGGGAGCTGGGCCATTTTAACCAAAAAATATATAACTATTATAAGGGCGGGGTAAATAAAACAATTAAGTGGCATATAAGTATAGAGTATTGAAACAAGGTTGTTATAATACGATAAATAAACTGAGGTGGAACACATCACTGATGATGAAGAATCCGCGAACATTCTCACTAGAGAGATTCAAAGTGAAGATTGCAATCCTATCTGATATACAATACACAAGGTGTTGTGGATCCTTCTAAAGATCAATGCCTACTTGCAATACAAACTAAATCCCAACTACAAACGTATCAGCAATACTTACACACAGTAGTCTGTATTGAATTTACATTCAAAATAACTAAAATTTATATATGATTTTAAATGAATAACGCTGGTGATTGATGAATACGAAGAACATAAGTTAATATTAACACACGAAATCTTTACAATTTGTTACTATTATTATTAGCCCTCAGTGTGCATGTACAAGAGGGACTATCCAGCAAGTTGAGGACTTGATCCCAGCGTAGTCTATTGACACGCACTACACCAAGCAGAAACAGAGTAACTAGTGCAGTGAAGACCCACTAGCGGGTATGGTAGCGTCAGAGTTCCAGTAAGAACAGTCAATGACAGTGTTCTAGGTGATAAATATAAACAAAAAATGGAACATCGACGATGCACGACCATCGACGGTACACGAAAATAAGAACAAATAAGCATGCATGAATACTAATGATGAAATAAAATGTAATGTTATAGTTACTACAGTCAGAGAAAACATGAAAGTATGAGAAAACATGAAGCTGTTGGCTTCACATAGGGTACTAACTGTTGTGGAAAAGGTCCCCCTATCGTACACGTCGTAATCATGTGAGCAAATAATTTCTTGCAGTTTGAGATAGTTTTGCTTAATCCTGAGAATTTAACAGAGAGCGAAATAAAGATAGGTTGTAAAAGATTCTACTAAACTTTTCTAAGCAGTACAAAACATCAGAACCATCTTTACATACATGTAAGTATTTTGAAGAATACTACATATGTTGCACTTGTAATACATGTAACTAAACTATTGGTCGCTCAATGTAATACACGTACATTACATGTTATTTCACAAAAATGGGCAATGTGCTACAGGAAGATTGGCCTTGCTGATGTAGATACAAGACATGTTTGTAGTAACGTTTTTAACACATGGTGGAATTCTAATATTAAATTAATTTGCTTCCATCAGTTCAAAGAATACACAGGCAGCGAGAGAGTGAGCCTGAGTACTAGGCAGTGAGCATGAGAATACCTAGCCAGTGAGCCTGAGAATAAATAGGCAGTGAGCCTGAGACTACATAGGCAGTGAGCCTGAGAAAACATAGGCAGTGAGCCTGAGAATAGAGTAGGAGACACAGAAAAATTCCGAATTCCGTTCCGTAGAACGGCCGTTGCACGATTAAAAAACGGGGGGGAAAACGGTACGCCGTTTGTTAAAAAACGGCCGTTCCATTCGACCGCGTTACCGTTTTAATCTTTCTCGTTCACCGTATGTCTCGCTCAAAGAAATATAAAAAATCGTTTATCCAATAAAACGTTCCGATTTTTTGTTTATAGGCTCCAGAGGCGGAGCTTTTCGGGTTAAAAAAATTTGAAGCCGTCCTATTCGAAGTTGTCTCGCGGAGAATTGTTAGTTCGACCACCGCACAGTATCGACGTTTTCTCGAAGTTAGGGCCTTCTCCGGCTTAGATTTTTTACTACTGGAGGTCCATCGGTAGCTAACAGAAGATCTACGAAGTGCGGACCTCGTTATTAGCTCTGTGCCCATCGGAATTTCGGTCTGCAACTTTATTGAAGCAAGTGAAAATTTTGTGCGAGCTTTTTTTCACTATCCCCGTAGCGTTTAATGGTCGATATAAGGCCTTAGCTTGCTGATATAGCTATAAGAAGAGTTTCTAGCTAGAAAATATCTGTGAATCGACGGAAATGCTTCACCGTTTTAGTAAACGGTGTCGGCCGTTTAATCAAAACGGTACGGAACGCAACGATAAAAACTACGGTAAAAAGACTACCGTTCCACAGGCGTTCTACGGGACGGAATTCGGAACTTTTTTTTGGCGCCTACTGTACATAGGCAGTGAGCCTGAGAATACATATGCGGTGATCCTGAGACTACATAGGCAGTGAGCCTGAGAATACTTAGGCAGTGAGCCTGAGAATAGATAGGCAGTGAACCTGAGAATACAAATGCGGTGAGCCTGAGACTACATAGGCAGTGAGCCTGAGACTACATAGGTAGTGAGCCTGAGAATACATAGGTAGTGAGCCTGAAAATACATAGGCAGTGAGCCTGAGAATACATATGCGGTGAGCCCGAGACTACATAGGCAGTGAGACTGAGAATAGATATGTGGTGAGCCTGAGACTACATAGGCAGTGAGCCTGAGTGTGAGGATGGGTAAGAACAAGAACAATACTCAAGCATGATAATACACCAGTGGTGAGTCTGGCTGTGGCAAGGCAGCACACGAGTGTGAGATAGGCGGCGAACCTGATAGTTGGTACTAGATATCCGGGTGAGGGACTAGATAGGTGGCTAGTTTGAGTACGAGAATAGATAGGCAGTGAGCCCGAGAGTGCACGAATACATTGGTGAGCTAGAGAGCAAGAATGCCTTAACAGCATTGGGTGTGAAAACAGATAGACAGTAACTTGAGTGTGAGCCTGATAGTGTGAGAATAGATAGGCAGCGAGCCTGATGGAGTGAGAATAGATGGCAGTGAGTCTGATAGTGTGAGAATAGGTAGGCAGTGAGTCTGCTGGTGTGAGAATAGACAGGCAGCAAGCCAGATGGTGTGAGAACAGATAGGCAGAAGCCTGATAGTGTGAGAATAGACAGGCAGCGAGCCTGAGTGAGAGTGAGAGAATAGATAGATAGCAAGCCTGCGAGTGAGAATGGATGGCAGTGAGTCTGATAGTGTGAGAATTGGTAGGCGGTGAGTCTGCTGATGTGAGAATAGACAGGCAGCAAGCCTGAGTGAGAAGAATGGACAGGCAGCGAGCCTGAGTGAGAGTGAGAATAGACAGGCAGAAGCCTGATAGTGTGAGAATAGACAGGCAGCGAGCCTGAGTGAGAGTGAGAGAATAGATAGACAGCAAGCCTGCGAGTGAGAGTAGACATGCAGTAAGCCTGATAGTGTGAGAATAGACAGGCAGCGAGCCTGAGTGAGAGTGAGAGAATAGATAGACAGCAAGCCTGCGAGCGAGAGTAGACATGCAGTAAGCCTGATAGTGAGAGAATATGAGCCTGATAGTGTAAGACTAGACAGGCGACGAGCCTAACAGTGAGAGAATAGACGCCCGTGAGCCTGATAGTGCAGAATACATAGGCAGTGAGCCTGAGAGTAAGAAAATAGACATGCAGCGAGAGTGAGAGAATAGACAATAATAGCACAATATCAATTACAGCATGCAACCTGACTGATTCAGGAGTTTCCAAGCTTTCGAGAATACTGATCACTTTGACAGAGACAATTTTGGCAATACAGCCATTACTAAATACTGCACATAGTTACTAACATGCAATGGATAATGATGATCATACATTTTTGCATGAAGGTTCGAATAAGAAGAGTGGGAGCCGGCAATGCACCCCACACCTGTAACGAAGGCCTACGCCTGATCATAACGAGGGTTGGCAGCATGATTTCGTGATTTAGAGATTGCAACTGTTGGGTAGAGTAACAGCATTAGAACTAGAGTCCAACTCTTAACATAACTGTAGTTAAGCAAGGCAAATGGACCGGCAGCATGCCCATGTATTATCGAGCCATAGAACTCCTATTTTCAGCTGATTGCATCAATGAAGGCCATTCACCACTGATTGATTTTAGATCCTATTAATCCAACCTGACCTACAGAAAGCTAATTACATAGAGTACAGTAGTGTACGTATATCTCCAGCCCCTTACTATTTAAATAATACCACCACTGATGAGCAGCCATCCTTAGAGAGCTAATAGTGCCGGGTGAACCAGCCATTCTGGCAAGGAAGTAACAGGTATGTAGCTACTAGGCTTAGGCTACAATCACTGAAAACAGTGGCTAACAGGACTAATGTACTTGTGCCCGGGTGCCATTGCTCCACATGTGACACCCCACACGTGATTGCTTAGCCGAATGGTTGCAGTATTTGCAGGTCCTCTGCCGACCTTTACCTGGGCTCGGGTGATGTGATGGTGGGCTTAAATTTTTCTCGTTTTAACAGCCAATAATTATTTCAGCCGAGAATGATTGAATAATCACTAAGATATTTCATGGCACATGAATTATTCAACTCAGTCAGCCATATAGAAATACAACACACACAAAAAGTTAGAGCAGTCTTACGTCACACGATATACTACCTTATTATGTCATCTATTGTTTGTGGTCTTCCCAATTAGTGAGGGGAACTGAACAAACTACTTAATGTCAGCCTACCCGCCGCATAGCAGTAGGTAAAGGGTCCAGTAAAGCGAGATTAAATATGACGTGATCAAAATACATCCTAAAGCCTGTCAGGAATAAATAATGTGCTTATAAACTACAAGCCAGTGACAAAACTGACTAACCGAACAGAACTTGTTATCCTACATATAGACTCATTTTTAAGTAGAATACATGGAGGTATAACCTCCTAACTAGAACTGAACTAGACACAGCTGATGCCAATGCCACTGAAGGTCATTGATTTCACAAAATAAAGTTAGCTGAAATAATAGACATCTTCCAACAGAACAGTCACAGGATCATGTGTTAATGTTACTGCATTAGTCAACTCCTTGTTACTGCAATAGTGTTCCCCAGGAATTAAATCGGCAATTTTTGGGAGGCACAAATTTACTTAGGGGGAAATCACAGGTTATATTGCATAAGATCAGCCTTCAGAAACTTGCCAGAGTACGGACTAGCATTCAGATCACTACGATATCAACATCTTGCGATAGTACTGGTCTCATATACAGTGACATCTGATTACATTACTTGACGTACATATTTACATGTATATTTATTGACACAAACACACACACTTTTGTCCTAGGTGACCACAACAAGCTAGCCAGAGCCACTAATTGCTCCGAGTGTTGGTGATACCTTCTAGCAATGTAGACCTATTGGAATCAATACTTCCTTATTACAAACACACCCTAGAGAACACTCACCTTGCCATCACTTCAGCAATGTCAGGTAACTCTATGATCAAATGTTGACACTTCTTGAGCCATCATTCACAGCTAGTCTAAGTCAGAGACATCGAAAGCAGCTTCACCCACTCCATCCCACTACAAAGAAGAGCAATAGAAAAAGAAAACACACTGAAGTGAATAAATGCAATCATGAAATTCAACTTATGCTCTGCAAGCTGATCCCACCAAGAAATTGTTAGAAATAGTTTATCAAACTCTAGCTGAGAGGTATAGTCTCTTAAAAATATTCACTAACACGGCGGTTCTGGATCTCTAGATTGGAGTCAGTTGTAACACAACAAGAGGTAGAGGTAGAGGCATGCATGAACACATACTGTAGTATAATGCAGAAATAGAACGGTCAAGACAGTGTGGTAAAAAACCACAACAACATTAATTTTAGAGGTTAGTGACAGGGAAGAAACGTCAGCTCTATATATTATAGAAGAAACATTCCTACACAGGAAACTAGTTGCACACACAGACATACACTACTAATGAATGACAGGATTCAGTTTTGATCAATACTCATTCACTGATTAAAAATTTAGGTATCACAAGTTACGACCAAGGATGAAGTGATGGTAAAATAACTTAATTAAGTATTACATAAAGATTCATTATTACTACTGTACATAAAAATATACAGCTTCATACTAAAATATATTTATTTTTAATTTCTGTAGTATCTGTAATAATAGTTCAAATGTTTCGGCTCCATGTAGCCTTCATCAGTGACTTTTTAAAAGTGATAAAATAAAATACATTTCTCTTCCCATCCTATTTTAATGTATAAAGTAAGGCTATAGAAAAACAACAACTTTGTTTCAACACAGAATAGTATGACATTCACTTCTAACATTCAAATAAACTGAATCAAACCTTCTCTTGCTTGCTGCTCTCACACTCCTAGCACTCTTTCTATCATTACAGATTCATCACCTCTTCCTACTAATAGCTGTATTAGGTAGACATCTATTGCTACTGGACTTAGTACTGCTTGATTATACTGGCTTCCCTGAGGCTCCATCATTACTTTCTACAGTTCTAACCCTAAGAAAAACGGCTGCACAGGTAGCTAACTATCTGTCCTTACTTTCTTCTTCTCTAACATGGCTAAATTCGCCAGATGCTTTTAATAGCCTCAAAGGTTGTAAAACAAGAAGCCGTAAACTCCTGATCGAATGGTACAAAAAATTGGTAAAGGTTACATAGCAAAAGAAAGTTTTTGCCATTGTCAGAATGAGCAGTCTTTTAGACGTCTTTTGATTACCGTATGTCACATATAGCTTTAATATTGTATTATTTATGATTCTTTAAAGTGATCAACTTCCGTGGCTGCATTAATGCGGCCGCAATTGTTTTTGTTCCCCATTTAACTTCAATAAATCCACCTGATATGAATTCTCACTTCAAATAAATGCTTCGACCAGACATCTTGAGAACTAATGTGGAGTTGTTGACTGCAGCTACTTACAGTACTTACAAATTTCTTTATACATAGTGAAGGCCTACTATAAAAGACATCAGCTGTGTTCAGATATCGATATAGAAGCCGTTGACTTCCATCCCATCATATTCATACTTGATTATTAAAGTTCAAACCACTAGTCATACCTAAATGTTTTTATTAATCAAACATTTAGGCTGCTATTAAAAAAAAAAACATTGAACTTTAATAATCAAGTATGTTTATACCTAGTCAAATAAATATTATCCAAGAAATCCCATCATATTGAACTGCTGCACACTAACCACTGTCAATACGATAAATATATCTCTGGCCAACTCTTAGACACACTTCTGAGGATCTCATGACCCATACTGATTGTAGACAAGTTCAACACCCTATTATCCCTATCATCATTAGGGCTCTTCCGGCTTGTCACCCAAGGGGGAGCTAAGTTAGACAATGTGAATGGGGGGGGGGGGGCAATCGACATTAAAAAGTTAATCATGCAATACACCTTATAAGATGTAATTCTGTGTCAAGACTTAGAATAAAAATTTCCCACCTCTCTTTTTTTTTTTGTATTATTTATTTTTCCTACTTAGCCTCACTCCTTAGCCGCTGTCATCATGTATACCACTGTTAATTAAAAATTGCCAGTACACTAATGGGAAAAACAACAACACAATCTCACTAAAGTACTAGGGAGGTGGGGGGGGGGATTTCATTAGTTACAGTGGCCGAGTGTTTACTGCCACTCCTGACGATGATATGGAACATGTATATGAAGAAAACCAGAATGAAACAGGTTTTGAGTTTGTTCATGTTAATGATTTCTCAGACTATTCCTTGTCAGATGGCGTATTGTCACAACAATTTCTAAATTTAATAGTATGGCACGTAAATTGCCCATTCAAAAATGTGTGGGAAAATCACTCTTCAATTGAAGTCGCACAGAGAAAGTGAAATAGTGCGCAACGAAGTGAAATAGCATGGTAACTAAGTAGAAACTAAGTGAAATACCACAGTAGCTAAGTGAAATAATACGGATAAGTGTGCACACCTTGGAAACGTACAGTTGGAGAGATTCTAGTTGGAGACAATGTCATTCCATATTAGACGGAAATTTTTCAACATTTTAAGAGGAGCCATAGGTTGAAACCGAACTTCCAGAGGAATCTAATCCTGAAATACAAAGATAGTGAGTGACTGATACAGTGTAGCTACAAGTGCAAATGATTAAAAAAAAAAGATGGCCTACTATTAGCGAGTGATAGCACGGGTAACCTGTACTTTTGGGATCAACAGCATTCGTAAAGCAAAATAGTACTCGGCGAGTGCTATTTCAATTGCTTTATGAGTGCTATTGATCCCTAATAGCACTGTTACCCGTGCTATTACTCATACCATAATAATATAAAATTGTATTGGATAACCCACACTTTCAGCAATGAATTGGCAGCAGAAATGATTAGTTCAGACAGTTACGTCTTTACAAGTTTGGCGGGGAGAGGTGTTTAAAGAAAACTCTGTTTTTTTTTGTCATGTCAAATAATTTGCAAAATTCCTAAATACAATTCACTAGCTATCTATTAAACACTACACATCACAGTATTTAGTACCCTTACTTGTTATCACATAGCATAAGTGAATTCCTGCTGTTGCAGTCCTCTTCTGCTTTATCATCACTCACAGGTATCACAAATGCAGCCTCAATGAGTAACCAACCTAACGAACCACCTCCTAAATCAATCTTGCAGGGTCACCAAGGACAACTTTCCACAAAGAGGTGTCGAAGGTAAAAGCTAGCAACAAGAGCGCGCGCAAAGACATCGCGTGAGGTCAAAGGTGAGGGTCAGCCGTTCTGCACATAACGTCTTTCATTAAGTTTTACGTGTACATAACAAGAAGATGTCTGTCCGAGAACGAAAGTTCATCGTTGGTGGGAACTGGAAGATGAATGGTACTAAGAGTACAATTGATGGGATATTAAAACATTTGAAAGAAAGTAAAACATCTTCAGAAACAGGTAAAGTTAGAATGGTGACGGAAGTTAAATTAGGATTAAATGAAGGGTTTTTTTGCCGATGAAGCTTTAAACTAGAGACTGTCACCGCAACATATAGCTACAGTCCATTTCTCTCACCAGACATGTACAATGTGAGTACGTTTTTTTTACAATACAAGTAGGCTATGTAATCTGAATGCACAGGGCTCTTAAAAGGAAAGGAACTTAATTTAGCCAAAACCTACTGTACAATCTCGATTATAGCTAGCGCTTTTAGTAAACTTCACATAATGTTGTGTAATATTAAACAAAAAGATCAACCCTCAGGTGATGAGGACATGCTAGCCTGAATGAAACAGTGTTGGTTACAAATATTGAATATAAGACATGTTGTATAGGTATATTAATTTGCTAGCCAAGTGTACAGAATTCAATAAGAACATAGGTGGTCAGCACACTTGCTAAGCAATAACATTTACCTATTTCAAGAATATGGATAGATTTTTTTTAGTTAGTTTGAACAAGTTAATCAAGTCACTCAGTATCATACCCCCAACTAAAGTGTTTATGGAACTTGTGTGTAAGCAATCACAAAGTAAAATGTAATATGAAAGGATTATACTGTATGAGAAATGCATCGACTGCCAATGAATGCCTTATAGCGAGTGTGTGTGTGTTGGAATGGCGTGGTGGGGGGAAGGAAATGTTTTTTTAACAAGAGGAAGAGTGAAGGAGCCTAAACTGAGCATACCGCCCACCGAAAAACAGAGTTTAATTTCCTTTGATTCTGGGAGGTGCTGTACCATATTCACCATTAAAGAATTGTAAGTGTCTGGTGTTGTCTTGATTGTAGCCGCTCAAACTAAGCCATCTTTCCCAGTGGAGATAGACAAGACACGTACCATTGGTCCATCATGTAGTAGAATCTTTTTTTACAATCCATTTCCATAATGTTGGTATCTTGATTTCTACAAAAGTTTGAATATTTTTGTAAACTACCATCCTACCAGTAAAGAATGATAGTTGAAGGCATGTGTGTTGACGATTTCCATCTGAAGAGCCGTTCTCACTGAAGTGAGAAGTAGTGCGAGAAGTGAAATTCCATACAATTCTTGATTGCTATTTGGTGTAAGCAACCTTTGTCTTAGCTGTAACCAGTGTCATTGAGGATAATTGGAGTTTGTTATCCGAAGATTAATACCTGCCTGGTGAGATGCGGCTTGGTTGAGCAGTGAAATATGATGAGCGATATTTCTTAACTATTATTCAATGACAGCTCCTAAAAACACTTCTCAATCTTTCTTGGTCTTTGGTCATAATATGCAGACATTGTCAGTGCTCTGTCTCTTAAGCTGACAACTTGCCATCAACAAAATGTCCTAAATGGCACTACTGCCTTCCTTCCCACTCAAATTTTGAAGGGTTAGCAGTTAAGTTGGCTTTGTTAGCAGCTAGGACTTTTTTCCAAATGGGCGATGTGATCTTACCAACACAAATATAAGATCTAGAAAATGTTTCACAATTATATATAGTACATGTTCAATGACCTGTGGCAAGGTAACAGGCACGTTAGACTAACCTTAACGTATTCACATTACTTCTAAATTTCCGAATGGGCAAGCAAATATAGTTTTCTCACTATCAGACTGATTCATACGAATTCGATAAAATCTTATACCGAAATACAATCAAAACTCAGGCCGATTCAATCTACAGGGTTAGCATATCAATGCCCATCTTAGTGATTGCATTAATACAGATCCTATCTTTTTTCTTAACTGGGATCAAAAGTGAAGGCTGCATACTACCTGAAATAATGAAGGGAGCCATCAGCTGGAACCATTAATGTTCAGGCAGTTCAGAAACAATAGATTTTATGGTTGTTGAGAGAGATGTAAACTTTCTTATGGACACAAAGGCTTTCTTTGTGATATCTCATTAAGATCAGAGGGAATGCTGTTTATGATTGCAGTGGAACAAGATCTCCATCAAGGTGAAACTATCCTAAAGCAAGAGTTATAGAAATGGATATGTCTGTGTTCTGAGACCCTGCCAGGAAATAGTTCAGATAGAATGAGGAGCTGACATGTGAATCAAGTGGGAATTCCATTCCAAAATTGATAGCAGTTTGTTGTAGAATTCTGATTTTAGTTTAAGGAAGAACCGGCAACACCAAAACATTCAATGTTCAATAGAAGTGGATAACAGGAAGTAAGTAAAGCATGCTGATTACATATGTACACGATTCGGTGAAATTGTATGAGGGTATGGGTTAGATACAGAAACTTTCCATGCTGTAGCCTTACTTTTTCAAATACATGTACATATGTAATCAGCATGCTTTACTTACTTCCTGTTATCCACTTCTATTGAACATTGAATTAGTGTGCAAGTCTCACCATAGTGATCGTCTTAGCATTTAAGCTGCTGTAACCTTAACTGTACTGAATCTCTATGAAACTAAAGGTGATGAGGCATTTGAAGCTCAATCCCTTTGTTCTGTGTTCAGGAACTTGCAACCTTCGTGAAATTATTAATCTGGTTGCCACTTTCAACTTTTTTTTGCGGAGAAAAACCACATACTTTCCAAGTTTAAGGTTATTTTTAAGAGCACATAGGAACAATTTTCTGTTCTTATGGAACAGAAAATATCAAGCAATTTGGTGCATTTTCTAAGAGAAAACTATAGTCAATTTCAAGATGAAAGTTTCTTGTGCCCTCCTGTAATTAATGGTGATCACTGTTCTCAGAGTGGCCTGTGATTAAAAGAACCTTACATAGAAGCTTAATTGTGTCCTCAAAGAAGCTTACCAAAAGTCCTGCTATTCAGCAGTTGTAGGAATATATTCAAAATGCTGATGCATATGTTTGTATCTCCCTTGAATTGCTCAAACAGTGCAACAATATGTTGACCTTGCCAGTGGGGACACCCATTATTGAGCAATTATTAACCAAATAAAGATTAAAACAGCCTTTGAAACCTTGTTTTATGACATAAATCTACAGACTTATGTGCTTTAGAATTATGGGGCCAAAAGTGAAGTTAGTTAATGTTAATGAAATTTTAAGCATACATGTACTTAGAGAAAAGAAAATCCATGTTATTCTATAGACTGTCTTGTAACCAATTGGAGTAATCTTTTCTTATTCATTTGTTTAAAGATATGTATTTTTTTTTTTTTAATTCTAAAAAAAATCTTGGGGAGGGAATGAGGTGTGAATTTTCTGCCCCTCTGTATGAAACTTTGGGTCACTGCATTCTAAATTCTTTAAGCTATATGCTTCAATATCAATTGCATTGTTAGGATTGGTCGCTAAGTTCTGAATTAGTTAAGCGCTGCACAGCCATTGAGAATTACCATTTTGAAGGGCCATATGTACGTATTGTCATTCTAAGTTAACAAAGGGCATAGTTTCAAAGGGCATAGTTTCAAATCTGTCAGTTAAAATGCATGTTCACAATTTATTTTAACAATTTTGTGGTTAATTTTATTTCCAGATATAATAATTGCTCCTCCATCTTGCTACTTATCCTATGTAAAAGAAAATGCTCCACCAGGTGTTTTTGTGTCAGCTCAAAATTGCTATAGCGTCCTTAAAGGTGCATTTACTGGAGAAATAAGGTAATAGTTATAAACAATTTTATATATGTATATATAATATATTTTTAATATTCTGGGGTTTAAAAAACTTTTTTAATTGGCATGTATGAAGTGTTGCTATGCTTCAAGATATTGGAATAGAATGGACTATTATTGGTCATTCAGAAAGGAGAAATATCTTTGGAGAAAATGATGATGTAAGTATTAGGGCTTTATTTAAGCAAGTTCTTTATAAATTATTTATGTTGAAATAAACACGCATTCTTTCCTTTTCATTTTAAATTTGTAAATAAGTTAACTTTTCATGCAATCCAAAAGTTCCACCCCACCCCCCCCCTTAGAGTCATTTTCTGTATCTAGCCCTGATGTACATATATATGTATTATATGTGCATGTGTATAAATTTATATATTATATAGCATTCATATATATACTATTGTCTATATGAATGTATATAGTATGTATATGTTATAGTTATAAACCAAAATTGAGGTTTGTATGCGATTTATAAATCGAAATACAAACCTAATGATTTTGGTTTATAACTATTTTATAGCCCAAACATAAACAACGAGCAAAGTATAGCGTTAGCTATCTTAGTAATTGTATTAAAGTACCCAAACTCTTCATTATTCCATTTTGCTTTGATCTGCCTTCCACCATAATTATGGTTGCTAAGAACTGTATCAGACTTTTCCCCGCTAATACATTTTCTTACGAGCATACCAGACTGTATCTGATTTATAGTTCTTAACGACAAGCGTGGTCGCTCGGGTAACGGGCTATAAGTATATAATATATAAATTTCTATTGTCTTTCAAGTGTCATGAACAGTCCTAACAGGGCATAATGATGCTTTATGGGACAGTTCCCCAATTTAATAACTATTTAAACTTAGGTTGTAATTAGTGCTGGGCTATCGATATCACGATAGTTGGTGAACTATCACAAGGTGATAGTTACTATCACTGTATCGTGATATTAGCTAGCTTAAAAACAGTGGTCAGGGAGCCTAGCATTCAGAGGGGGGGCCTCAGTGTAGTAAGACTCTGCCGCTAGCTCTGGCTTCAGAGCTGTTTGTGTAGTTGGGAGACACTTTGCTACATGGCAACACCCCCAGCTGAGTTACTCCCTCTGGAAGGGTCAAAAAGTGCCGGCTGGAGCTACTTTGGCTTCCCTGTATTATTCTAGAAAAAAACGAATCGAAAGAAGGTTTATTGTAAGCTGTGCTCTACTTCCATCTGGAAACACCACTAACCTCCACTTCCACCTGAAAGAGCATCACAGGAATACTTACTACATCTGTGCCATATGAACTTGTTTTCAGTATTACTGGCCATATTGTGAATGAAAAAAGGGCATGCCTCCTTCCTAGCAATGTTAATATGCTTGTTTTTCTGGCTGAAAATCTTCAATAACTTACCATTCCAATTATATGACGTTATTATGTTTACTTATTTTTATGAATATTGAAAAAACTGAATAAGCTTACTGTCGCGATATGTCCACTATCGCGATATTTATCAAACTAGCTATCGAGATAGTGATAGTGCCACTATCGCCCAGCACTAGTGGTGGTAGTATGACGGTTTCACTCACTGTTGCCATACCTATTTTTCTCATTACAAATTTATTGATAAAAGTATTGAAATTGTTGGAATTAGTTGTACAAGCAAAATTCTAAAAGAATGGTTAATCCTTTCACTGCCGTACAGCAGTTTGAAGTAATGCCTTGGGAAAATCTTTACTTATTCTCGGCTGTGTTGCCTCACTCTAACGCTATAGCTTCAATAAGTTAGTTCATAATTAGTAAGTGGAATTTCGAGCTCCTTATGGTAGTATTTCTAAGGCTACACCACAAACATCGGGGTAGTTTTCTAAGTCCAAGTTTAGGCTCGCTTCAAAATGGCAACCGGAAAGTCTATTATTGAGGTAGTAGACCTGGATTAACAGCAACCTTGGCTTTTAAGATGATGAATACAGTAAACCTGAAGTTATGTACAGAAGATATTTACACCTACAGAAGCCATTCAACAACAAAAAGTGAGTTGCTCTGTAATGGAATTCCGGTGTTTGACTACAGCTTTGGAAGCAACCCACAAAATTTAAGATGTGGTGTTAAGAATGTAATTATGTATGAGAGAAAATAAATTGAAATTATAAAAAAAAATTATGATATATCAATCAATGAGTGTATTTGCAGAGTGGTGAACAAGCTATATTGGCTTTTGCGCATGTACAGTTTGAGCAATTTCCTGTACATGAACATTTTACATGTTCACGACAAGCCTTAGACACTTCAGTGATAGTTATCCCAACTGGTACCCAGGAATTTGATATTTGTGTCCAAGAATAGTCCACAGGAGAAGGAAGCATTTGGTGCACCTCTATACTGGTTGTCCAAATTCCAGCCTGATAAATAGAACATTTACAATGCTGCAGCAAAGCATCTTGGGTAGGGGGCATTTTCTCCATCGACTAGTGCCGAATAGCGTTTCTTACTTCATTAATCGAGGTTAAAGGGATACATTACAATGACTAATCTTTTAAGTGACTTGAAGTAGCAAGAGTCAAGATTCAAATTCTCAAATGGATGGGCAAAAAGCTGTAGAAATGTGTCCGTTACTTCTGCAAAAGCTTGCCAAGCCTGCCATGCAGATTTTTCCCCCTTGAATTTGAATGCTGAGATAGTGTTACATCCAGCAACAGCATGAAATACAGGAAGAGCTCTTGACACAGGTTCCCTAGGCTTTTACAAATTGCAAATATACTCAACAGCCGTTAGTTCTTTCCAGTACCAAGTGCAGCCCATATATCTGCAGAAGATTGAGTGTTTATCAGCTCATAATATACACCAACAAGGATGACAACAACACCTGTGTCCACAAAACAAACCTCAACTTTCTTCATTCCTTGCTGTAGAACATGATGTATATGAACTACAATCCTGGTATCTGCTTCCTCATGGTTGCATTTTAACAGAGTTAATTGTATTCGCAGTACACATACCCCAGATGTAACAATTCTGAAATTTTTGTGGTCAGGAATGCAAATAATTCTTCTTTAATGTCACAAAGAAAATCTATCCATTTGTTTGGTAGTTTTGCTGTTCCTGACAACCTACACACTACATCTATTCTTGTGCAGCTTATTAGGTGCATCCTGAGGTAAGGAATTAAAACTTCTTCGGCGTAGTCATTACTGCAGCAGTTGGCAGGCAGTGGATGTTGACAGCACCACCTAGGACTTTACAATCATTGAAAGATGGCTGAAAACATTTAATTAACTCAGACAACCCAGACTTGTTGGTAGGAAAATTAGGTTTGCCAAGTTCTGATAGAGAGGGTGGAAATGGTTGTATTTCATGAGAAAAAATATATCTGAATTTTTCCTACATGGTCACTTGCATGGCTTCTATTCTTGATGATGCCCATTATTTCAATTCTTTATTACCAACTACTTCTACACATTTTGTGTAAAATGCTTTTACACATTTTTTCGTAGTGCACCTTTTAATGTTGATTAGAACAGAGTGTGACTGAATATGTAAATTTGATTGGTCCGTTGTGAATCTAATTCACTCAGAATCACGCCCGACAGCACTTAGAAAATACTTACCGTGAGTTACTGTTGGATCTTATTGCCAAGACAGGGTTTCATTTAGGGGGGGGGGCGAAAGGGGGCATTTGCCCCCCCTTGGGTTCTAAATGCCCCCCCTTGGATTCTAAGTGCCCCCCACCCTTTTGAAAGAACCGATATTTATTAAGAGAAAAATGTAAACCAAATTAATAATAAACAATATTCACACAGCAATTCGTCTAGGTTTTTTGTTCCATACTGTAATAATGTCATTTAATTGTGTAGATGAGAGCGTCTCGGGTGTCTCCATGGCTATTTTCATCAAATAGGATAATTGTGATTGCCCAATTCGATTTCGAATTCGTGTTTTAATTAGTTTCATTTTGGAGAAGCTCCTTTCCACTGAAGCAGTGCTGACAGGGATAGATAGACATATGTTTGCCAGGGTGCTAATGTTTGGAAAAATTTCACTAAGCATATCACTTGTGGTGAGCTCTTTCAACTGCAAGTGCAGGTTACCTTTCGGCTTCTTCGATAAGTAGCTTCGAAATGTTTTCCACTCCTCTCGGGTTTCGCGGGAAATAAGAGCTTCTTTGGTGTATTCATCTCCACCAGCAGTCTTAGCAGGCAGCTCTGCACCATAGTGAGCTAATAGTACATCTATTAAGTCCTCACCATATGTATGGAAGTCAGAAGAGTCAGCAGCTGGTACTTTCTTCGGATCAAAGATGCCAAATGAGGAGACAATATCTTGTGAAATAAATCTGCTGGATATGTTTGCGTTCAGCATCCTGATAAACGGTTCAGCCACTTGTCCTTGGAATGTAGCAATGCTTTCCGTGGTTAACGTGATGTCAGTGACTTCTTCGATCTCATTCTTTGCATCCATCAGTTCTAATACCCAGGTAGCAGCAGGTAACATGGCATCATCAAGTGTATTGAGAGTGGCATCAACAAGAGGGGTGATAGCTGTCAAGTCTATTCTCTCAGTCTGGAGAGCTCTGCTCAACTTCGCCACTTGTGGCAGAACATAATCAAGGAGGTATATGGCCACTAAAGTTGAGGGCCTACATAAGGCTTTACTGATACCTAGAGCTTCAGGTGCATGTGTCTGCTCATAGATATTGTTTAGAGCAGTCACAATTGCACTGTAGCTAGCTTTGACTGCCTTCACACAGCGTTCATGGGACAGCCAGCGAGTATCTGATGGTTTCACAACTTTCAGCTCAGGTAAGTCAAGCACCTGCTGTACTGCTTTGAGACTCTCAGCTCGCTTAGGAGAATAGTGGAAAAATTTCCAGAGGGTGGTGAGTGTGATGTACACATGTTTTATCCCACTGGTAGCATTAGCTGCTTGAACGCATGCTAGCTGTAGCAAATGGCAATGGCAGTGTACGAAAAGTGCATGAGGTGAAATTTTCTTCAGGAGACTCTGCACACCATTGTGTTTCCCAGAGAAAGTAGCTGCTCCATCGAATCCCATACCCACCAGCTTGCTAATCTGTATGTTTTTATCTTTCATGAATTCAACAAGGGCAGAATAAATAGTCTTTGCATCAGTAGCTTTCAATGGAACTATATCCAAGAAGTGCTCAACAGGTTGACCGTCCATGTTCACCCAGCGGAAGAAAATTGAAAGCTCTTCTGTGGTCGTCACATCAGTGCACTCATCTGCCATTATGCTGAAATGGGAAGCTTGGCGAAGCCGTTTCAGTAAACATTCTTCAGCCCATAAGCCAACTGCCTCAACAAATTCAACAACAGCAACTTTAGATGTGTAGGTTGCATTTAATCTAGCTCTTTCAAGGAACCCCTTTAAATCTTCTGCACCACAACTTACGATTAGATCAATAAGTTCATCAAAATTTGTTGTGTGGGGAATGTGGCGACGAGCTAGAAAATGGGTGCAACGAATTAGAGCTTTAATGGCCATTCTGTTCTTCAACTTTTCCTCATCATTAATTTGTTGGAGTTGCTGAATGACTGACCCTTCTTGTAGTGCTGTAGCTGCAGCCATCTCTGCTTCACATGATAGGAGGTGAATATCACTCTTTGCATGAATTTTCATCTTCTCTATTGCCTTCTTCCAGTTCGTGAAAGGTTTTGAGATCCATGTTCCTCCTGTTCTTTGAAGAGAAATTCCTCTCTTCCTGCAAACCTTACAAAAAGCTCCTTGGAAATTTTTATCAAACATCAGCCAATTGAAGCTCTCTTCCCATTTTTTGTTGTATTTTCGACTGCTTGCAGTGATTTTCTTGCTTTTCTCATGTGTAGTTAATCTTTCCTTTGCATGCTTCTCATGGACAATTAATCTTTTCTTGGCAGGACTTGGCTCCAAAAACTCAGTATCAGATTGATTGCTGTCAATTTTATCTTCTGTGTCACTGCTACTTGAGTGGCCAGGTGACTTTGAAGAGCTTGCACCACAGAAGAAAGAGCGAATATCCATTTGAGACTATCTTAAGCTGTCAGGGACTACGAGTGCTTAGAGTTCTGGTTCTGGAAGTTGTAGAATCTGTATAGATCAAAACTCAACAACTGCTACGGTGAGCTGAGGGCTGGCCTTTTTATAGCCAGCCAGCAACCGTAAGTGTGAATCAACGTGTGATAAACCTAAGGGGAGGTGAGAGTCAGAGTTGAATAGTGTGTGAAAAGCATCTAAATAGTGAATGTCACAGTTGACTGAAAATTGCTAGACGGTGGAGGTGAAAATGAGTAGCTGAATTAACTTGTCAGGATCTGACATATGCAGACCTCATTAGATAAGATTATGTTTTTTTAATGTAGGACATAGGCCTTCCAATAATTCTATTTCACTCCCATGGTGACCAGTGCCGCCCGCCCCCCCTTACATTTTCAAAACTCTATTTTGCCCCCCCTTGCAAGAATGTCTGGATGAAACACTGCAAGAAATATAGTTTTGAAAATACCTTAGGTTTTTTTGTTTTTGTTTTTTTTACCGCCTTTGTGAAGCTCTGAAAAAGTTAGATACTACAGCCTGGTGCCTTATTTGAGTACAAGTTTCTAAATCCCTCAAATTTCCATAGTACCGCACTCAAACTTTTTTTTGAACTGAAGGATATGCTAAAACTACTACAGTGATAAAACTGAACTAGTGAGTATACCGAATATTGTCCACTCATCTTGCCCCAGTGAACCTTGAACCAAGGTGTCATTAACAATGAGAATGCAAGATGAATATAGTGCATATGAGTGTGTTTAAAATCAAGGCTTTTTTTTTTTTTCCCATGTACCTTTGGTGAGTGCGCTGTATTTATCATAGAGGATTATGTCGTAGTGCTCGGTGTTCTTGTCTAGTGTGGTATAGCCAGACCCTTTACCAAACTGCTACACCAGTATGCATTCTTGTCCTGAACATAAGGCAAAATAGGTGCCTCACATATAGAAATAATGTCAACTAATGCCCGTGCACAGTATTTTCCATATAATCATTATACGATTATGTGGAAAGTGATTGCTCACCGTCCTTGCTACCTGATAGGCAAATGAAAATTGTTAAAGGAAGTTTTCACTTGACTCACAAATTCCAGGTTTGAAAATATTCTCTGTCAATCCTTTCTACGCTCCTTCTAACATGCATATAATTGCATTCTCAATGTGCTGAAATCTGTTTCGTAATCTAAATCATGAGCTAAATGCTTTCCACCTGGTATGAATGGTTAGAACTTTACAACAAAAAAATTTTAAATGGTTGAACGGCAAGTGATTTAAGGTGATTCAGTATTTATCAAGGTTTCATACCAAGGTAGGAGCGCCCTAGGAAACAGTGTCCCGGCACCCCTTGATGTCTAGGGTGAAGAACTTGTCAGCTCTAGACAAAATCTTGAACATATCATCAAAGGTGGCTGCATGGGGAATGAACATCCTTTACTGCTGTTTATTTTAAACTGGTGTGCAGTCGTACATTTCTTCTACATTGTTAAAACCGGCACATTATACTGATATCTACAGTACATACAAATGTGTGTGGACAGGTTTACTACATGCGCCAGAAGCTATACCTATTGTGGATTGCATGGCTGCAACAGTTGCTTGAAAGTTTTCCTGTGGATTTAAATAGCATGATTTAGTGTGCCATCAATTGTCACCACTGATTGTAAAACAGTAAGCATTGCACCTGAAGATAGGCATAAAACGGGCATTCCGTTTTATTGTAGCCACTGCCACCAGTCTTTCAGCAATGGTTGAGCTGTTCCATAATTTTTCCACAGAATTGATTGTTAAAGATCGTTAAACTGTAGTGTTTTGTACCAGTCTGTTGCTAAAAGTCTTTCACTGTCTTGACAATCATCATCAGCATCATCACCATCATCTTCTGGAATGTCAGAGAACAGCAGTGTTGAGGTCTTAGGAATACAATTAGTATGGTTTTCAACCATTTTTAGCTATTTTGAGTGTTAGCCTCAAAGGAAAAAATGCATTCATAATATATAAAGTTAGGCCAAAAATATTAAATCCAAAATTATATACCCTAATTAAGTGATGTACATAATAATTATTACATGAGTCAGAGTGTGATATGGCGAGATATTTCACGAGCAGGCTAATTTATTTTCAGGAGCCAGAGGCAAGTGAAAATAAAGCCTGAGAGTGAAATATCTCGCCATAACACTCTGACAAGTGTAACAAGTGGTTTATTCCACACTATATATCTTCACTGCTATAGTTACTACTAGAGGAATGGTTACTCACAGCCTTAAAGTTGGTTGTAGGGGCTACCCACACCCCAGCCTATATTTTAGCAGCTGCTCTAACCCTGTAGAGCAGGGTAAAGAGCAGTACACCAGAGGAAGGTAGCTGTAAAACCAAGAAAATTGAAAAGTTTGGCCAGTTGCTAACTACTGGGGTAATGAGCTTGCGCAGTGCAGCGTGAAATATCTTGAGTTATTTCACGGGTCACGTACCTAAAAATATTGTGAAGATATCTAGGGTGGAATAAATAATATTATTTTCTGCTTGTCTTGTTTATATATATATATATATATATATATATATGTGCATACATATATATTATGAATATTAAAATTATGTGCAGTCTTCTTTTATTAACCCTCAGCACGCATGCGTGAGAGGGTTACAGTAGTCGTTTTGTCTGTCTGTTACTGTCTGATTTCGGAGATTACTGACAAATAACAGTTGATTTAGGTATAAACTTACTCAGGACGAAGATTTAGGACCTTTTATTGGGCTACTTTTTTAAATTTTGGGCTAACTGTTGAAAAAATGCATTTCAGCTCCGTGTAGGTACCAGTTTTTATGGGTAACACCCCCTAATGTCACGTCATTACGTGAGCAAATGATTTGCAGCCAGCTGTGTAGTTTGCTTTATGCTCAGACTCCTAAGCGTTACTCCGGGGAAGTTAACGGAGTTGAAAGAAGTGAAGTTTCGTGTTGAAAATGTATACCGGTGTGTGTTTCTGTCTAGTTTAGTTTCTTCTCTTATGGAGACAGTGTTTCCATGTACCACATGCATTGCTCGAGCTATATTGATGCCTCATTTAATAATGCTGAGGGTTCGCACCTTGGGTGCTTCATGTATTATAAATGTATATACTGTATATTACACTTCAATGAATTCACATCACCTTTTAAACTCAATTGGTAATTATTATAAGTGCTCGTTGTTTCAAAGAGCCCAGTCACTTTTTTAGGAAGTATTTTAATGGTAGTTATCTTGTTGTCTTTTTTATTATTGTTATTTTTTGTACAGTTAGTTGGTGACAAAGTACAGTTTGCCTTGGCTAATAATATGAATGTCATTGTTTGCATTGGCGAAAATCTATCTGATAGAGAAGCTGATAAGACTGAAATTGTTGTGGACTCACAGTTAAAAGCTATTGCTGGTAAGTATTAGTACACTTTCAGTTATGATCTGATACTTTACCAGCTGCTTGTATACATAACTATCACAAATACAATTGTTGATAAACACAAAACTAAACATTTCACATGACCATAGTTTATATTCTGATGGAATTAAATTAAATAAGATTTTATTCTTGAAGGTGTATTACAAAATGATAATATATTTTGTTACTTGAGTATCCCTGATTACAATGATCAAGAGTTGTATGATACATATGTGAAGTACACAGAATTTAATTTATTAGCATTATATGTACGTATACTGTATCTCCATTATAATTTGATATTCTGCTTCTGTTTTAACTACTTCCAGGTATAATAACCAATTATTTCCATTGCTCTAATAGATACTCAAATATGCTTATTCTGTATATATATATATATATATGTATATATATATATATATATATGTGGATGTAACTCTGAAATGTATGTAGCTCTGAATATAACATATTTTAACTTTGTACTAAAGTATTTAAATGACTAAAATACTATGCATACAGAGCTTTATCCTTGACTTAAGGACCATTTGATGGTATACCCTTGAGTTTTTTTTTGTTTGTTTTTTCTGAGTAGATCAGAATACATGGCACTATACAATCTTAATCATTATCTCTCCTGACAATGCACCTCTTCTTCAGACCACTAGGGCCAGCTCATACTCTTCCTGTTTCTCTGTACGTCTGAAATTGTGGACTTTCCTAATATTCCTTGGTCTATTCTTCTTCTCTTTTGCCATTTTGCTGCAATTCCACAATTCCACCAAAAAATAATTGTGTTGATGACCCTGTACCCACTTCAATGTCCCTTCACCATTTGGTTAACCGGTTAATTTGGCTGTCTGATATTGGATCCCTGAGGTTCTATGGTACATTTTTCTGACTCATGTAATATATCATATATGCGATGCAATAGCAGTAACAGCCATGTGATGACAGTGGTACATTAAAAAAAAAAGGTAGTATCACCTTCTAAAACAGAGTGATCACTCTCTCAAAAGAACCTTCAGACATTATTTCTATTAACGTTTTCGATAGTTAAAATATCAATGGAGTTATTGTTAGTATTGATAAAGTATTAAATCTTGCTACAATGGCTATTAGTTTTTGTTTTGATTAAATATATATAATATTATATATATCCTCTTTTATGGTTTTAAAGCACTCGAATGGCAAGATGTACTAGCTACCCTCCAGTTGATCAATAATTGACTACTGGTGATATGCTTCAGCATATACATGGCGAGCAAGCCAGTGTGCACAAGTAATTCACGCAAGATAGAATCTTATTAAATTTGATTACAAAATCTAAAAAAGTAACAATTCTGTTCACCTAGTTTCAGAAGATGTCATTCAGTTTATTTAGTTCTAAAAGTAACTACAAGTAGCTTGTAGCCATTGACTATAGTAGTGATAGCTTAATATAAATGACCTGTGTTCCTGACAAAATGCACTCTAGCTACTTAAAAACGTTTGAAGTGGTGTATGATAAGGGGTTTCAATGCTATAGTCACCACTCGCCGCAACTATTTGACTTTAAAAAAAAAGAAGGCAAAACAAAACAAAACATGCTTTTCTAAGGAATTACCGCACAGTTTATAGTCTTACTTACCCTAAATGGCTTACTACAGCAGAACCGAAAAACCTGTATAAAAAAGCTATTTAGTAGTTATGCCATTCTTTAGCTGAGCAGTAGCTGTAACATTCAACACTTTCACACCTGTCCTGTCCTATCCTGTTGTATTGCTGCCATTATACGGTCACGCTAGCCACAAGGGCAACAGACTCAGCACAAGAAGAATATCACTGCAGTAGGTCCCTGGCCTGCATCTGTGGACTGCCTCTACTCCTGAACCAAGAGTGACATGTTTGGTGTTGGGCTGCTCCACGTTGTTCACTAATATGTTTCTGATTTTCTTTTATACATTAATGTCTCCTATCATTTTCTCTCCTGAACCTCCTGGAACAAACCACACACTCTATCTCATACACTCCTAGGCTAGCCTCTGTCACTGTGCTTTTGCAGTAGTTGGCCAGCCCATGCTGACCCAATGCCTTCCATTCAACTCTGGACTTCCTTGCTTCCCTATACCGCTCAGTCTTGGAAATATGGATGTCCTTCAGGTCTTTTCTGATAATATCCCTCCACCTCTTTTTAGGACCACACCTGGGATGGAACTGTGGTAGCCAACCGAACAACAGGGATTTTGGCAGTCTATGGTCAGACATCCTTGTCACATGGCCATGATCTCATACTTCACATATCTGTCAGCTCTAATACACTGTTTACTTGGCATTATCAAATGCATTGACAATAGAATCAACTAGAGGGATGATAACCGTTGTCACTTTGGACGTCACATGGTATTATGTCATTAACAATTGGATAATGTAGGCAAACTATGTTTGGTATATTAATTTCTACACTCCACTGTGGGGTAGGCAGGGAGTGGCTATTTGTGATGAAATACTGTGTAGTGTCCATCTCTCCCTTCTTACATGTAGTAATCTGCTAATTAAGTATATTGATCTGTATCAAAGATTCCACTAACTACAAAAGCATTTTTAACTTGCACGAACAAGAAACAAGCCTGTGCCTTCATGAAACACCTGTGGAATTGGGCATGGTTACTAAGGTGTGTGTTTACTGTCTTTCAGCTGTTTTTGTTTTTTTCCTATCCATTTTATATTGCAAGTACTATTTGGTGAAAGCACCTACTGAAAATAATGACTGAAGGTTTGTCACATTGTGGACGTACTATCCCCTGCAGGCCTCAGCTGTCTCAGATTTAGCAGTCCAGTTCTGGGGCAACATGTATGCTGCCACCAGAATCCAGTCCCTCTTCCCGTAGCTAACCCTCCAGCGAACTGGCTCCCTTCCCTCAGGTAAGGATTAGAGTTAGTTAAATTGATTAAAAGAAGTGAAACTCAAGATACACATGACAAGACTAGACTGACTTGACATGCACGTGGTCTGACTATTTATACAAGTTTGAGACCATGGGCATGTCTCACACAAAATGCTGCAGACTTCCTGCACTGACACAAATCATACAAAAATAATTATGATACACACAAAGTTACATGATTAGTTCTCACTGTTCTGTCTACCTCTTTCTCCTTCATGTTCTGTATTCCTCTTTCTCCTTTATGTGGGCCTCTTGCCCACATCTCCCCCTCCTCCTTTCCGTGATGGTGGTGGTACGGCAGCAGCATCCTCTTGATTCTCGCCACCCCTGCTCAAGCAGTCTGCGACCATGTTGAGCTCTCCTTTCTTGTATTGGATCTCGAGCTCGAACTCTGTCAATTTCGTGGCCCAGTTGAGGAGTTCACGGTTGTATTGGGATGCAGTCATCAACGTCACTCATGACTTACTGTATGGTCCATGAGGACAGTGAATTTCTTTCCGTAGAGATAGGATGCAAAAAATCCACCGCCTTGTACAGTCCAAGACCCTCTAACTCCTGGGCGGAATACCTGGTGTGTGTCCCATGTAGCTGTCTCGAGAAAAAAGCTATCGGCTTCAAAACTCCATCCCTCACCACTGAGAGTGCCGCCCCCACTCCACTGCTGGAAGCGTCGGTCTCTAGAACAAAGGTATCTGAATTGCATGGAATGCACAAAAACACCTGACTACATAACTAATCTTTAAGGGTTTGGAAAGCCTCCGACATCTGGCTCGTCCACTCCACTGTAATGGCCGCAGATTTTGATGTGGTAGGTGTCAGTTGAAAGGACCACTGGTGATAACCTGGTATGAACCTTCTATAAAAGTTCATCATCCCTAGGGAGTTCCATAGTTGTTTCTTGGTCTTCGGTTTCTGATGCTCTTTCATTGCCTTCATCCGTGCCTTGGGGAGACTCACCTCTCCTCCCCCAACAACATGCCCCAAAGCTTTGACTTCCCAAATTTGTGCACTCAGCACAACATCCATCAGGCACTGAAACAATGGCATCTTCCGATACTCGAATTTACCAAATGGACATATGAACGCTGTCTTCCCTCTATCCTGCTCTCTCACCCCAACCTGATGAAAGTTTGTTATCTTGATCTCTCTGTGGCTTTGGTCATCTCTTTGTGATCTATCCCTTCCTACAATCTTTCATGCCATCTCTCTGCATTAAAGTGAAGTAGACAAGACTAGAGCAGAGGTTCCTATGACGCACAAAAAAAATTAGAAACATTTATGATACAAAAATAATCTGCGCAAAAATAAATAAATAATATGACTGTTCCAACAAGTCAGTTCCTTGGTTCCGCTCGGTAGGAGTTCCTCATGACTCAGGTTCAAAATGGTCACTTCTGTCCTTTCGCTATCGGAAAAGTTCCACCATTGCCACTAGTTGTGGGTGTACTGTCCCCAGCAGGCCTTGGCTCTCTCAGGTTTAGAAGTCCAGTTTTGGGGCAATCCAGTCCCTCTTCCCGTAGCTAACCCTCAATCGAACTGGCTCCCTCCACTCAGGTAAGGATTAAAGTTAGTTAAATTGATAAAAAGATGTGAAACACAGATGCACAAGACTAGTCTGACTCGACATGCACGTGGTGTAACTATATATACAAGTTCGAGACCATGGGCCTGTCTCACACAAAATGCTGCACACTTCCTGCTCTGACACAAATCATACAAAAATAATTCAGATACACACACACCTACACTCACACACAAAATGACATAAGTAGTTCTCACTGTTCTGTCTTCCTTTTTCACGTTCATGTTCTGTCTTCCTCTTTCTCCTTCATGTTCTGTCTTCCCCTTTCTCCTTCATGTGGGCCTCTTGACCACACACATCTCATGAATTGGCCGAGTAACTAATTTGAACATCACTGCACTACTACATCAGTGTTAGCAAACTTTAGATGCTTTTTTCATGTCAATTTATTATTCTCGTGTGCGTGCCACTAAGTGAATTTTATTTATTCACCATGCAATGTGAACTGTTGTTGATCGTTTTTCGTCTATATAAAAAAAAATTGACAAGTGTGTGTGTATTCACGAATAATTTGTTAACTGAGAAAGCATTATCACTAAATGAATGGGTAAGGCATCGTCATAACTGAAGGGGGTACACCGTCATCACGTTTAATACAAGGTACTTAAAGGAAATGAAGATAACTAAGGAAACAGTGACTATAGTAGCTAAAAGCAAGTGAAATTATAAGGTAAAGTCACTCTTTCACAGAGCTTGAATCAATAGTACAGAGAGACTGGGAAACAGTGGACAGGAGGAAAAAGGAATCCATGACTCAAGAAGAATGGGCTAAAGAGAGAAAAGGAGGAGCATAAAAATAAATGGGAGGAAGAAAGAGAGTAGCAAATGGAAACCGGTGTATCTAAAGCAAGTAATAGAGGAATGATGGGACCTTTATGCTACTGCTTTTCTAAATTGCAAATCAAGTGCTAATATGAGATGGGGAATTGCTAGTATATTTAAATATCTCATCATTATAGGGTTGCTTGGCGTTGTATGAACAGTGCTGTCCTTCCATTCCTGAGCAGCACATGAGAATATATTCTGCTCATAATCCGTCAAAGAATAATACACGAATTAAAAAATTAGAGGTGAAAATTTAAGAATTATGCTAAGAATTGTAGCTCATAATGAGCTTTAGCTTATTATGATAATATAAGGATAGACATTCAAGATTTGTTTCAAATATATAAAGGATATTAGTATAAAACTTTATAGTTTAGACACAGCTGAGCTTGTTCACTCACCTTTCGTGTTGAAGCAAGCCTCAAATTCATTACTCTTTTTTTTTTTTTTTTTTTTTACCCTCCCTTTCAAACTTGTTTTTTTTCCCTGACTATTTCTTGTTATTTTGTTCATTACTTTATATTACAGTCACTGTGATCAGGTATGTAGTTTATCTTCCTTAAATTCATCAATTTACTCTTAATTTATTTTTCTTTGACAAATTGATGTTAAATTATATGTAAGTCAAGTTTAATTTCTTAATCACAATATCTCTTAGGTTGCAGTGGAAACTTATGTCAAGCTTTCATTTTTCATTTGTTTAAAAAAAATGGTGGCACCGTAGGAAATAATTCTGGTGGAATAGAAATTTAAACTTGTACAATGATCCAGCAGTTGCTTGCCACAGCTGGTCAGCATGTGTGTCACCACTATTAGTGTTAATGTGATTATGTTTAAGAATTTCTAAAGTGAATTATTTATTTTATATATTACAGGCTCTAGGAAAAGGTATATTTACTTGTTTAATCAGCATTCTTCCTTTACTTCTTAAATAACTGAAATATTGGCAAGTTACCATAGATACGAGTTGTGAAGCACTCCTCATTGTAAGGCACCGTATTTTGTTAAGCGCCAGTTTTTTTCCTGGTTGTTAGCACTTTTTATGAAGTGCTCCATGCATCTGGTCTACTGTTAATTGGTGCTCAGACCCCCACCCACCCAACCCCTTTTTTAAAGTTACCCCTCGCTCTAGCGCTCATTTTTTATTTAGTGCCCATATCCTTACTGTTTGGAGTTATAAGTGGTGGTGCTAACCCAAGTTCAATCAGCCTCTCATACAGTGCTTCCAGCTTAAAGAGCAAACTTTTTGAATTTTTGACTGTGTTATAGTTTTTATTCCACTGCAGGGAAACTAAAAGCTCTACAAAGTTCATTTTTTTGTATGGAGATATATTAAGGCTATGTTAATAGGTTCATCAAATTAGTTTGTGGTTTTGTGGTTACATGTGTGATAGGTGGCACCTTGAAGTGGCTGAATTTCATCATTTTTATAATTTGATGTGTTTAGGCCAGGAATAAACAATTTTATACTTGGACCTTTCTCACTTATTACAAATCAAAATCGGGAAGGTGATGTTTTAGACTTGTTAACCTTCAGCGCACATTCACAAGAGGGTTATAGTAGTCATCCTATCTGTCTGTCTGTCACGCTCTGATTTTGGAGAACCATTGATTTAGGTATGAACTTACTCAGGATGTGAATAAAATGCCTGAAACACACAACCTTTCTCACACATGTTGTAGTCTATTGGGTAAATGCCCACCGCCTTCACTTCTCTGTTAAATATAGGCTCCCACTTACTCCCAAATATGAAGTTGCATGTGCGAAAATTGGGAAACTTGATTTCTGACAGGAATTGTTGGCGAAAGTAGAGGAGCCATTAAGACTGTTTAACTATTATATCTGTTTGTTTTGTGACAAAGGTTATACTTTGAGTAGTGGTGCCAATGTAGGTTATCAAATATTGCGTGAATAATTTGATGCCATATACAAATTCTTGTGTAAAAATCCAGCTGATTGGTATACTAGATAGCCTACTTGGACATTTATGGTATTAAATGGGTAAACTCACATAGGCACTTACTCGGTAAGCTATACACTTAATTTTATGTCCAACCTTACATTAGTTAATTAGTAACTTAATATCAGTTAAAGTGAATGTATTATAAGTTTTGTAACATTGTTTTCTGGATAAGTGGACTAACAATCACTGCATAATAAAAGCATGTGATATTATAGGATCAAAATACCAACAGCGTTACATGTATAGTATAACTGCAATATTATGTTTATGTTGAATGTTTTAACTGGGTGATGCCGTAATTCCTTTAAAAATTTTTTAGTTTTATCAATGATCTGCAACATATTCAGGCTCATTTTGTAAATTAATGCGATAGTTATCTTTCTGAAGTTGTAAGATGTTTATGGAATTCTCCGATAGCCTGAAATTATGTTGCATAAAGGATTTTAATAGTTGACTTATTTAACTTGGTTAAGCCCAAGACACTTATGTGGCAAAGCTAAGTGAATTTTTGCAAAATATAATCTGGATACCTAAGGTTCTACACTATCTGTGGGCTGACTTGGGGTTGGTCAAAACACTAGCCTTGTCAACTCGCACCTGATGACAGCAAAGATAGTTACTGCCACCAGAGTAATGTGCCTTCTAAGCTACATATCTCACGGCTAACCAATACCTGCCCGAAGGTCAGATTATGATAGATTAATTTAGAAAATACGAACACAACAAATTGAATGAAGTGACACAAGACTGACTGAAGCATGTGGAGCTAGGGTTTGTAAGGAATTCCAAGGTCCGCCTATAACTGGCACGAAAGGTTACAAAGTTCCCGCTCTGCCTCAAGATACGCATACACACATATATACAACTGTTCATTAATGCATCCACACCTTACAACATAAAATGACTGCCAACACTTGATACCGTGAATATATGTATTTTTTGTTTATTTTGTACAATAAGAAATTATATAATCTGTACAAATTTTTTGTAATTAATTGTAAGTCAAGTTTAGCTTGACATTATTTTTCCTTAAAGATTGTGGGCACAAATTAATGAAATACGTTACTACTCTATGTAAAGCTGCTCTAAAAAGTTTTGAAATATTTCCATGCTAATGGGTTATGTCTATAAACGTATCATGATAATTATTCTATGTAGAGGACCATGTATATTCAAATGGTATTTACTTCTGTTAATGATATCATCATTTTTTGTCTTATTTGTTTTGTTTCAAAAATGAGAATTTATTTACATAAGAACATTTCTAACTTGGGTTGTATTTATTAGATAAAATCTCCAATTGGAGGTCTGTGGTCATAGCTTATGAACCAGTATGGGCTATTGGAACTGGTTTGTCTGCTACACCGGAACAGGCTCAAGCAGTTCATGCTTACTTGAGAAAAAGTTTACGGAAGATATCAGACATAGTGGCAAGTCAAACAAGAATTATTTATGGAGGTTAGTGACAATTAAAATTCATAATTATTGGCTACTTTCTTTTAGAAACACTAGCGCATGCACTCTAAGTGGTACTCTTTCCTTCACAATATACCATACCTTCAAATTTTAGATTAATTTAAGTGTTCACATTCTTATCAATTATATTCATTAATACCAAAGAGAGTTTTCGTGCTTTTGTAAATAATGTGTGTATTGTTTAATTACAACATGTCGACTATGTATTCAAATATTTTAGGTTTTTATTTATAAAAGTAATGGGTGATTCATGTAAAATCATGCAGTAGGTGGAACTATTCCATCAGAGATGTTTTTTCTTCATATTATAAAGAATAGTTATCAATATTTTGCATCCATCTGTGTGCATCATTTAATTACTGCCTTTTTAATACTTAGAATATGTATGTTAATACTTAGAATATGTATGTTAATACTTAGAACATGTATGTGAATGCTACAAAATATTTTAATTATTTACAGATTTATGCAGTGTATTCTTCCTAAATATACATGCACTGAGCTGTGAACTACTAATAAAACATTAGTCCATTTCATTACACCTTTGTGTTAATTGAATCTCTCATGTAGGAATGAGTCTAAGTATAATAAAAATATTCACGGTTCAGTTAGCAAAAGTTTCAACTGCTAAGTTCAGAGGGTAGTCAGTTATTGCTGACTCTCAAACTGCCGCAATTTCAGTACTTTCACAATTACTAATAAACCATAAGTTTGTTATATATGTGTGTCCAAATGCCCCACATTTGTATATCAATAATGATATTCATTCATTCAACAGTATAATTATAATTGTATTCAAGGTTAAGTATCAAATAGTTACTATGTGTGCGTTATAACTGGCCACGCACCCTTAACAAGCACTATTAATTTTAACGCTTATTACGGATTATTACCACAAGTAATTTGATTAAGTAACTCATAAATTCAATTTACTTACATAATTGTAAAATATGCATTTAGTTATGTTTATGCTAAACTTTTGGTTTTATTTCTTTATAGGGTCTGTTAATGCAACCAATTGTCAAGCTCTTGCAGCTATGCCTGATATTGATGGATTTCTGGTTGGTGGAGCATCTTTGAAACCAGAATTTACTCAAATAATAAATTCTAGGTGTTAATACAAGAAAAACTTGACTCATGGTTACAATGCAGTGCTCTTTCTGTACTTATTAGTATTTTCTACTATTGATTTTTATTGTATATTAGTGTTCTTTAAGACTGATGATATTACTTGATAAATGCTGGAGTGTGGGTGACATAACTATTTACACTTAATTTATAGTCCACTAGGATCCTTAGTTACTTTGCTGATAGTAGAACCATGTTTACCCTCACAATTTTCAGAGAGAGGGAATTTTCAAGTTTAAAAACTAAGTTGCTTTTTTGTTTGTTTCCAAAGGACAAACCAAAACTGAATGTATGAGAAGAGATATTGCTAAAGTTTGCTTCTTTTTTTTTTTCAAAAAATATTTGTCAAGATTTGAAAAGAGAGTTATGGAGTAAAAGTCACTGGAGAAGGTACCAGGGCTCTAGATGTCCTAGAAAAAATACAAAATTCTGATATCTTCAGAGAAATTCTTTTAAGACATTCCAAGTGAAATTATGCTTTCCTTTTGGTATATCTATAATTTGAACAAGTGTGGACTTCATTGTGTGTGATGTAATGTCTAATGTACTGAACTACTGTCAACTCCACCTTGTCACCTGTTACGTGTTGTGTTTCACCTGTCATTGTTGTTGTTGTTTGTTTTGTTTTGTTTTGTTGTTGTTGTTTTTTTTTTTTGTTTGTTTTTTTACTGACACCCTGTCTGGGAACTGCAGAATTAACACTTGAACCAGTGCTTGGGAGTAATCTACTTGTCTCGGGCGAGCTCCTGGGTACTTCAGAAGAAAAGGTGCATGGTGGATGCAGGAAAAAACCATCAGCACTCGTATTTTTAACCCCTTGAAGATGTTCTGCCCATAATCTAACCTCGTGTTGTGCCAAAAATAACGAATGCTGTTCACATCAGGTGCATTGCTTTTTCTTTCCTGCTAGTCCCAGATTTGATAATTGCCACCACTGCAGCATTATCACTTTGCCACCTTACCGTCTTTCCTTTCTACTTGTTGTCTCACATTGATACTGCTGTAACCACTGGCTCTCTCAATTATTCTGGCCACTGTAGCTGGAACCATTTTTCATCGCACATGAATGCTCCAAAACCCCAGCTGCCTGAGGTATCTAATGTAATTACTGTAATATGGTGTGGTGCATCAGGCTGGAGCCATCCACCACCTGTGGGTTTTTCATAGCTAACATCATACTGGACTTGACTGACTTTCTTGAAACACTGTCATACTGGAACCCCCCTCGAAAACCACTCCTCAGCCATGTCACAATGTACTGATAAAAATACATCTCGTCCGGGTATGCTTGTAATAGCCTATCCAATGCCTGCCACACCAGCGGATTCACCACAGTATGATAGACCTCCAGCAGTATTATTGGGTAGGGTGGCTTTCTCTTCGCTAGCTTCTCCAGCTGCTTCATGCAGGAATATGCCTGGATTTTTTGTCAACATAACGAATGGCATTACATGTACTTTTTTATTATTGTAGGCACAATCCCTCTACCCACTTGTGCATTACCGAATTTTTAAAAATTACATCTGCCTTGATTTTCATTTTTTCCTCAATACCTTATTAATAGTGTATTTATTAATCTAATTTCTATTACCTAATTTGTTATTTTTATTATATTATCGGTTTTTTATTGCATAATTACTCGTGAAACTGTTTATGTGAAACCCAGCATGACAACTCAGTTGTTTGTCACATCAATTGCTGGTTCCCTCATAGTTCATCGTTTTTAAGTCACTTTTCTCCGGAGCTCCATTAACCGGGACGGGCATCCTGCCTTGCTATGGTCACCCCAGTAAACGGAGCAGATATGCTCAAAATGGCAATATGGCGGTGAGCAACTTTTTATTGTTATATCTGTAGCATGCTCCATAACGAACTCTCCTTCATCAGAGTTTTACCTTCTTCCTCTGCTTGATTGCTGATCGTGGAGCTTTACCACTGGCACTTCTCTGATCAAGTGCAAGGCACATTAATTCTGTGAATGGTCTAATGCCATGCACCTGCTACAGAACGTTTCTTTGCCATTGTAAACAAGGAAGAATGTTGTGGCATATACGCGTTGGAGAAATTAACAGTCACAACAAGGTGATCTGCTGGTGGAAAGTCGAGTCATGCATGAGCCAACTTCGCCCATCGCACTTACGATGCTCAGCAATAATGAGCCTGATATGTTCTTAGCTCCTGAGCCTTCTTGGTGTACTTGGCACACACCACTGCTGCATACACACATAAACACATCAGCCAGCTGACGAAGTCTGGCACCTCTGCTAGAAAACCTATTCAACTGTTTATTGTTGCCTCTGCTGGATCTCCTCCTCTATGCCTTAACATTATCTTTTAGAAGCTCACATACTTCCCCTTTTGTATACAATGTGCCAACTTGCCTAGGATTAAAGGCAAAACCTTGCTGAGGACGAAGGGGGGCATGACCTCATATTTTTAGCCCCCTTTGCGAATCTGCTTGCCCTGTACTAGCACCTCAGCTTGCCTGACGTCATTCTGATGGACTTTGTTTTATCATACCTGTTGCTGTCGTAAATGATGAGAGATTTAGACTGACTACTTCATCAGGAGAAGGGCCTTCATCCAGCACCCCATCTATTCAACACAGTATCACAACAAATGATTATTGTGATGGATTGAACTTTCTTTAACATGTGTTAATAGGCTACTCGTGCATCTCTGATGGGTTGCCTGCATACCTGACTGGGCGTGGCTTGCACATTCATCACCCCGCCTTCTCCTGACCAACCCCCGTGCTGGAATTAGTCAGGATCGTGGATTGGGTGAGCCCTGTGGGCGTTTCCCCTCCGCCCAATGGTTGTCCCTAGTGGCAACCCTCACCCCAAACCCTCTGGGAATTTGCTAGCCCCCCCCCCCCCCCCCCCTTTTTTTTTTTTTTAGTAGTTCGAAGATAAGCTGTGCTCTCCAATCGTCCCATAGTCCTGATGAGAGAATCCTGTATTCCTTGCTGGGCTGCCACTGTTGCGACTATGTTCTTGGTTCCCGGGACATGGCCAGCCCGCACCTCCAATTGGAAGTGAGCCCTGATAAAAAAAAAACAAGCATCTTAGCAGGTGCATCAGCTGTGGTGACCGACTGTATCTCAAGTTCACAGCTGCCACTGCTCCGGTATTGTCACAACTAACCGTCACTGCCCTGCCTATCCATCGTCCCCCCACACACAGCACAAGCAATCACAATCGGCACTAGCTCTTTGGCTAAGATACTCTCCTCCGCCATCCTGTCTCGCCTATCTACTTCTCCCCAAGCCAGCTGAATCCACTCCTCCGATGGCAGATCCCATGTACCACAACCATAACCTCCCGATGCATCCGACCAAATGTGGCTTTTCTCTTGTCTCTGGCCTAATATCATGCTGGTGCCATTCCATGCCTCCAGAATCCGCTACTCAGTCGAAATTTCCCTTTCACATGCCGGACTGCTGCCTTCAGCTCAAACATTCGCCTCAGGAACGTCTTCCCCAGGGGAACGACTTGTGCAGCATGGGCCAATTTACCAATCAAGAATTCCAGGTCCTTCATCACGCATGACTTTCTTCCTCTCCACTGCCCCACTAACTCCTTTAGCTCTTCCAGTTTTGCACTTACATGGCCTCAGTGTCCAGTTCAAACCCTAGGAATGTTATTTTTTGGGCAGGACCTTCCAACTTGTTCAAAGTCACCGGCAAGCCCAACAACTCAAAAGTGTTAAGTAGCCCTTTGAGCGCCTCTGAGTATTCGTTTGTCGCCGGTGATCCCATTACCAGGAAGTCATCCCGGTAGTGCATCACCAACTCTGCTCCCTACCTTCGGGTGATCCACTCAACTGCATCTGGTCGACGAAAACTGATTCTCTCCACGTCATTCTCATTAGCCACCTGTCCTCTGTTTGCACTGGAATGTTCCGATAAGTGCTCTTTACGTCAACCTTCGACATCAGCGTGCCCAACCCTCTTGCCATAACTCCTTTGCTAGCCTCCTGTACTTGCACATACGACAACGAGGACCTGGCCTCATTTATGCCATCGTTAACTGATGAGACCGGCAGAAATGACATATCTACAATGAGCCTCCACTTCCCATTTGCACCCTTGGGAATGACCCCAAAACGGTTGGAGTACACTTGTGGGACCACTGTTGGGTCCCTACACTCTTCTGCCAGATAGTCGTCAATGACTTTGGGCCTGTCCAAGGCTGATGGCATATTTTTCAGTGACTTCTTGCTACTCCTGCTCAGCTCCTTTGTACATCCCACTCTAAATCCACTACGCTCACCCTCCACCACGTATCTTCTAAACTGCTAGTCTGGGTGTGCTGCCAGATCCTGATCCCACTGCGCCCAGTGGAGTGGGGTGACCACTTGGGACAAGTACTGTGGAGAACCACTGGACACTCCAACTGACACCTGTCCATCTCAAGTAGGTAGTCTGTATAGAGGTATTGACCTATCAAGACACACATCTAATTATTATAAACCACTCCTCTTCCCCCCCCCCACCACTGTTTGCAATTCCTACTTCGGTAAATATTGCATGACATTAACTCAAGTTAAAAAACAATCGACGGTTTAAACACACTCAAGTTCCCCATTTCCCCTTTCGTGAAATTCCGTTCTATGAGGTCTGTCTTACTGCCCCCTCCGTCAGTATAGTCGTTTGGTCCAAGCTCTTCCTTGTGGCTTGCGGCTACTGCAGTGCAACAGTTGGTGGCTTCCTCCACAGCCCGAGCTCACATGCATGATGTGACAGTAGCTGCATCCGCCGGTATTCTACTTACGCCATGTCTCCGTGGATGGTGATTGCAGCACTTGTATCCCCCACTGCTCAGGCCGTGCCATTGCAAATAACTGGCGATTCCAGGCTTTGCAGCCAGTCCATCACCCCTGGATCTGCCGTGCCCCGTTGCGCGCAATCCTGCTCTGTATGAGTGGTGGCAAAGCAGAGTTCACACCTCTGTGTTCCTGCTTTTCATGTCGAAAAATTCATTGCAAATAGCATTGGGTTGATTGTTGACCACTGCATGTCTGTGGAAAGCCAACCAAATGAGCTGCAGTAAATGCCCAACGCCTCTGCCTGCTGGGTGGAACCTGCCAATACCACCCTCCCAGCATCTATTTCAGCTGCTAAATATTCCGATACCACCCGCTCATGCTCCGCTACCGATTTCATGTTTGTGCTCCTGCTTATGAGCGGGGCTTTGACGTCGTCGTAGCCAACCCTAAAACCTGCTCTAATGCCGTGGAGGATCTCCTGTACGAGACTTGCGTTCGGGTGGCCTGACAATTCCTGGTGCCACACCGCCGCGTTCATCAAAGTAATAATCTCTGCCTGCCGGGCCAGTAAAGGCGGACCCTTCGGTCCCTTACACGTGGCTAGTGCTTGGATTTGACTGCCTTGAACTGTGCATGTGATATCACTTTTCCCCATATTAACATGCACACACACATGCTATACTGAACCTGAGTGTAAACAGTGATTCCCCTACCTATATTAGCGCCGGCCGCTCTTATATAAAATGTTTAACAATTTCTCACCTCCAACTTCCCTCATCCCCCCCTCCTCCATTATGAGTAATTAGAGCCCTCTTACTAGACTGAACTAACCGGAACCTGCCCGCCTTTATTTATCTATTTATTTATTTATATATATATATATATTTTTTATATAATCTCGAAATCAGTTCTGAACGTTTGGCTACGCCTGTATGCCAAGGCCACCCCAAAACACCGCATGATAAATGATATAATAGGTACTGGTGGGCTGTTTTTGTTTATTATTCTTATTGTTACTTTGTCAGTCCCGCGCCATCGTTCGGTCGAGACAAATGTCACTTCCCTTGCTTTTGCTGGTCAGCATTTCCTGCTCTGCATCTTGAGACTGGGTGTGGTCCTGTGCAACTGCTGCATGCATGGAGAATCTTGCTTCCTTGTTGAAACGTCAATCACCCCGGTAACGATTGAGCTTGATGCACGTTTGCTACTCTTGTGCATTTCCCATGCCTGCTTTCAGCTGATTGTGGCCCCCTGCCCCTAGGCCTGAATTCCAAGGGCGCTTTCATCCAGCCGAATATGGGCAATAGATTGATTGATGGTCCAGCCCCAGGCACTTCGCTCACCAGTTCTCCCTGCTAATGTCCTGGCCTGTGAAACACTGGGCATACAGACTTGGCTCCGCCTTTGCCCACTGCAATTTGTCGTTGCCCGCTGCTTCCTGCCGGAAATTCTTATCATTAATCACCACGACAGCCCTTGCTATTAAGCATGAGGTCGGCCAATTTGTTCGGTTGGTGTGCTCCCCTGACTACTACGTAAATTGCAAAGCATTGTGCCCAAGTGGCCAAGTCAGGAATGATCTTTCATGTTTGGAGTAAATCCGCTGCCTGCACTACCACTATCTGGCCATCACCTTGTATGGGAGACACCCTGCTCTTGCCTTTTGCAGGTGTCAACTCTGTGAAATCCACATACTCGTCGGCTTGGATCTTATCCACCAGCCTTTTAGGGATTGGTGGCAACCCCATGCCCATGCATACCATCAGGCACCTCGCCTTTGTGCCGTTATCTTCTCATGCTGTCATTGCACTATGCCCCAGCCCACTGCCAATGTCCATGCTACTTGTGTTGGCCCTATCTTCCTCAGCATCGAGGACCCTGATCCCGCTGCACTCCATTTCTCTGCTCCCTGGGAGACTTGCCATGCTACCTGCCCAGCACAAACCACAACCTGATAATAATGTACAGGTTTCTGCATCTAGCCACTCTGCTTTTACCCCGAAACTACTTACTTCCCTCAGCGGCCGAGCTATCCCCCCGCGGTCTGCTTCCTGCCTTGCATCATACTCCTTTTTTTTTTTTTACTCTTATTATTCTTTTTTTTAATTTAAATTTTTTTTCAAGCACCTTGCTAGTTTGCTCTTCTGCTTTAACCAACCCATCTCCCTCTTATTACTATAACAACTACCCGCCCCGCCCCCACTCTATTTTTTTTGTTTTTTTTTGTTTGTTTGTTTTTTTTTGTAAACCTAATTACCTGCCCCGACACGCTTGCTAGCTTCCTGCATCCCAGCGTGCTATTTGCTATCACCTCCAGCTTCCCATACTGTTACATTTTCTCACCTCCTGCTTCAATTTTATATTTTTTTTATTTTATTCTAATATTATTCTAGTATTTATTATTAACATTTTTTTAATTTTTATTATATGCTGGTACTTGTTCTGGCCTTCAGCTCCCTGATTTATATCTATTACTGTTACTTGCGCCTCCTGCTCTAGGCTTCATTTTTACTCATTATTGCTCTTGCCTTCTGCTCCCTGCTTTACTGTTCTATCGCATGTGATGACTTTTTTTTTTTAGACTGTGCCTTGCTGAGCTGTTTTCGCATGCCAGAGCGTCACATGCTCTACGTCTTGCCATGTAACCCCTCCTTTTTTTTTTCTTCATTGACTGCGCCTTGCTGCTTGCTACTTGCCTTGAAAATTGCTTCATGCCTGCCATGCTAAGGCACTTTTTTTTTTTAATGACTGTTTGCTTCTTGCACCGAGCACTGCTACATACTACGACTTCCATAATATGCTCCGAATTCTCTGCCCCTAACTCTATCTCGCTTGACCTCGGTTAACCAACCTCCCCTTTACTCGACTACTGTCCTCTCCCCCCTTTTATAACCTAGGTTCCCTCTCCTTGCTCCCCATAAGTTCACGGCTGCTGTAGCTGGAGGAGGGCTGGCTGGAGAGGAGACCCCCTACTTACACCCCTATTACATATTCTCCTGTGTTCACCTATTCCATTGTTCTCTCTAAGGGCTTCTTGAACCCTCTCAGTAACACCTTAGATTACTGTCGCTAGGGTCATCTCGTCCAATTGGACCGCTGACACTCTTGGAGCTTCCTCAGAAACTGACGCCATCTTTCTTACTACTTCCAAGCGATTGTTGAATCTCGCGCCCTTGCTTGATTGACAACTTACTAAGCTGACCTGGCTTGTGACTGATACCACGAGGTCTCACTCCACCCACCTCAAATCACTCGTGTCTCCTCACCCCTCATGTGCTCCTATTTGTCCCTTTCCCCCCCTTAGCTTACCACCCTGATCCCACATGCGAGCCGGTGCCTCTGTTAACCCTTGTTTAACCTCTATTTAACGATCCCATTAACTCCCATGATTTGGGCCTAGGCCCATTTATGATTGACTTAGACATCCTCCCACTTATAACTGACGTGGGTTTCGTCTCAATGATTGCTGACTGTGGCCTCTGGCCATCCACTGACTGCTACTTGAGCCTCCGCACACTGACTACTGACTTGGGTCTACACTTCCTAAACTGAATTTCGGCCCACTTTGCAACTGTACTTGGAATTTTACCTATGCGCTACTTACTTGGGCCTGCGCCCACTGACTATTGTCTTGGCCTCTTTTCTCTCACTATTACCTTGGGCCCGACTTCCATTTTATACTTATGCCCCCCCCCCCGCCCACTGGCTATAAATATAGGGTTTCCTCCCAATGGCTTCAAACTTGGGGTCTTTGTCCACTGACTATAAACTAGGGGCCTCTGCCTTTGGCTACTGACAATAAACTCGGGACCTCCACCCACTGACTACAAACTCGTGGCCTCTCCTCACTGACTACAAACTTTGGGCCTGTGCCAACAAACATAGGGGCTTTTCCCTCTGACTTGGGGCCTCTGCCCACTGATGACTGACAAGGGACCTCCACTCGCTGACTACGAACTTGGGTTTATGCCCACTCTCGTCACCAATTTCGATTTTGCCAAGTTTAAATAGTATAGATCTTTCCGCAACGCATCGCCCCTTACTGGGCATTGCTTCCTGAAAACTTCCTTGCATATTATGCACTTTGCCTCCTAGTGACCTTGCTGCCATTGCTTCCTTTATAGTAATGATGTTACTCTTGTATGTGTACGATGATACTGCAATGCGAACATGTTTGTGGGATTATGCTGTTACTTTCTTTTTGAGGGTGTTTAATGGCACTGTCGTCATTCTTGCCTATCTGTGATGACATTGTCACCCAGGCCAATCTGGGCTGGTGCTGTAACCCTTATATTGCCTTGTATGATGCTTTCCCTCTGCAATATATCTGGATAGACTCAGTCCCTTTGCCTAGCTGGGCTTGACAATTACTTGCCATTTCTTACTTGATGTTTTTGTCCTCATTTTTTGTGGGTGGTAGCCCCCAAACATTTACCTAATCCCAAAGTCTTCACTAAATTGCTTTCCCTTTGACTGCAATTTTTTTTTATTGGGAGTAATTCAACTCATAATAGCTACACATATAATGCATGACAATATACACAAATAATTGCTTGTGTTTAAAGTTACTGATGGAAAAAAAATTGAATAATCATGGTAGGTTCAATGATAGTCATATATATATTAGATAGCAATCAATATTCCATCTTAGCTGTTGTTACAGTCATTTAGACTGGCAACAGTATCTAACAAAATGTAGATAGTTAACACAGATTCAAGGTTTATTCCATAAATTCTCGGCTTAGATGCATATAATATTCAGACTTAGCCAGTAATCACCACACTGTTGATCTAACTAAAAATAGACCACCATCATCCTAAAGGTGTCCAAAAAAGAGGTTCCCGCAAGCCCAACATGACATATGCAAGCATTTCAGACTAAATTGGCGCAGTAATCCTTGGCCCAGCATGATTGAAAGAAAATTCTATAAGAGACATCCTCATTTTTTATGCGGCACCATATCTACATTTGTTTCTTGCCACTTGCCTTGAATGAAACTCAAAATACGAACCGTAAAAAAAAACTAATCACCAACCTCTATGAACAGCAATAGTTTCGCATAAAGAGGCACTGGACTCCAAACAAAGGATGAATACTCTGACTCTTAAATTTAATGCAAAAGAACTGATCCACCACAAGAGGTTCACGTTTGCTACAGAAACGAACATCAGAAGAGCTTTAGCAAACCTAAACGAATTACTAGGCAAACCACCCATGGGACAAATTGATTGTCACATCAACCAAGTCACTTTCTACGATCGTTCATCTGACTACTCTGAAACAAACTGACAGCCGGGTAATACGACAGCTTCAAGCTGTCACAATAGCTGCTAAAATGTTTGCACCACTCATACCATCTAGTCAGCCACCTATTCTGTCTGCAGGTACAACTAATTTAAATTAATCTAGACCTGCAGAACCTGCTAAAACATCGACCGGGTCTACCAGGAATGCATTAAAATTCAAGTTATCTACTTCACATGAGGAATCCAAAAACCCAACCCTGTTTCTATATCAGGAGCATTTATTTCCTTTATCACAGAACTGATTATTCAAATCTCGTGACCTCCACCACAACAACCATAAATACTGCCATCTCTACCAAGAACTTTACAAACTCCATCAATACTTCGATCTCTACGCTCCACCGCCTCAGTTTCACTCTACTATCAAAACAAAATAACGTATAGAATTAATGTTACAGAAAACACCAAATTCTGCTCCCAAACTATTCACCACCACTGCTGTGTCTTTAATCACAAATGTTGGAGCATTTACATATTTTTGCACACAAAACACAACCACTACAGTGTTTGTTAGCATCAATGGGGAGCATTGACATATTTTTATACATATGCTGAACCATATACGTCGTGCTTGAACTATCTACATCTTCCTTCTTCTCAGTGATAATGTTACTTTTAGGACAGAAGGTCCGGGAATTGATCCTAATTCTGTCCACAATACATGTATTATCCGCTGCCTCCTGGTCTAGTCTCACTGCTTGCCTGTCTGGTAGTATGTCAATAGTTACCTCTTTTAGCTCCGATCCCCAGCCGTTCCAAGTAAGAAATTTTTTTAATAACTTATACTTAAAACTACACAAAGGATAGATGACTACTACAATTTGAAAAACCAACCTTGACTCATGTGCGTGCAGATTTTTTATACGGAATGCCGGGACACACCCACACTCTAAATAATAAACAGTTCACAATTATTGTGCCTAAACGCACACAAACTATGACACCATTCAATGTTTCTTTAAACAAGTTCAGATCAAAAGCTATTACCGAATCAGAGAATAGACTTGATAGACCGTCGTCACGAGACTTTGACCATGTCATATCCAACCCAAAGAACATTATTAAGTAATGGGAAGAAGATGCCCTCTCCAAATTGATGAATGTATTTATGAAGTGTGACAACACCACACATTAACAACTTTAACTAATTGAATAGTCTGTTTACTTTTTGTACCATTAGCTACATCTATTTACCTATTACTGTATACAAAAATAACTTATTCACATTACATCTTCTTATGTTAAGTATAGAATAAACATTCATGCCATGTATAGACTAAATATATTACATTTATTAATCACCTATATATAATTCATTCACTTACTTTTTTCTCAGTAAGTTTGTAGCATAACTTAATAGATCTTAAAATTCAGACTACATATACATGTAGCTGTTTGACTTTACTTGATGGGTTCTGGCCTAAAACTCTGGTGGCACCGCAACTGCTTTTGTTATAGGCTAACAGCAACCTAATATCACCACAAGATTAATGTTCTAACTTCGTTTCTATATCTACAAATGTGGAAGAACAGGAGGTCCTTCAATTGACTGAAGTTTGCTTGAAAATGCTGGATTTACTACTTATCACAGACGCAAATAGTACAATGTGCAATCTAATACATTGTTCAACAATCAACTGCCAAGTCTTATTGAGGAAAAATTATCTGAAATAGTTAGTTGCCTAGGAGCTCAAGCCATGATCATAACCGGGACACAGGAAGTTCAACACCAGAAGTGGAACAAACTATCAAAATCTCACTAGCGAGCCCTCAACAATCAATGCAAAGATAAAACAATCTCCATCAGACATGTTGACAAAGTTACCTGTATCATCATCTAAGATACGATAAATACCTGGAAAATGGACTGAATAAGCTTGAAAAGCCAAAGTGGTTGTGCTAGACATTAATTTTGAACTTACATTACTATTAGTAAATGGTCTAGTGCTAATAGTGGAACTACAATGCCTGGAATGCAGCTAGAATTGCCAATCCAGCTACTAATTACTTGTACTAGCTGCATGCAGTTTATAACTGTTGTATTGTATTCCATTTTTTTCCCAAAGCCAACATAGTCATATCGGTGTCCTCTCAATACCAATATTTAAAGAGGTAGCTATATATGGCACAATGGTGGTAGACACTGTTTGAAATATTAAGTGAATATTTCAAACATTTGTGTCTATTACCATTATGTTTTTTTATTAAAAATTTCTTCTTTTTTTTTTTACATAAACATTAAGTATACAATTGCCTGATGAGTAGCACTATCTAAAATTTGAATAAGGTCAGATGAAATTAAAATGTAAGGCTGGAGACTTACTTTAATAAATAAGAAATAAAAGAAATAATCAATGCCTAATGCTGTTATATTGTCTGGCATTACTACCATAGACATTGCCCTACTTCATATTATTTTTACTAGCATCATTCACATGATGCTTGTGGGGTTTTTAAGTGGTCTGCTTCGGGAAAGAGAACCACGATCCCTTCCTACAAATATAATTGCCGCCACCAAGTGTCGTGTCCTTAGCAGCTATGTGGAGCCGCTCTTTACGCGTCCCCAACCGTGCTGCCGAGTAATAGGTTTTAATCGAATCACACAACAGTGACTACATTTCCTATGAAATTTGCACAAACCATTTGTCAGCTGCTGAACTGGCTGACCCAGAAGATCTTGCAGATGGAAAATAACAATCTACATAATTACTACTGTGCTCTCGCTTGTTTCTTTATTCCCTCAAGTAATTCATGTATTGGAGGCACTCAAGATACAATTACCTGCCGTTCAGTCGCTCATTCTTGCAACTGTGGTTGTAAAATTCCTCTACCATTTCATTACTCATGAAGTTTGAGTACTCTGGTGCTGCACACAAGCGAGTTCCACAAATCCGCCAATCATCATCCAACCTCAAAAACAAAGTGCTCAGAGATTTTGATTTCAATGACAAATTTTTTAGACAGGGAATAGAAGCTGTAATGAAAAATTTAGTTCTCCCACACTAGCCAAGTTATTTATGAGCAAGAAGTTTTAAAATCATGCTGAGAGATGAGATTTTCACGATCCTGCGAGCAACCTTCTCTCCTGAAATCTAGGCAGCCGAGTTGCAAGACTTGGACAATATGTTACTCACGAGTGGATATCCTAGGAAAATGCTCAAGGACATTGCAACTTCCACACACTTTTCCCAGAGAACAATATGTCTCAACCACAACATATACAAGTCCCTGTTGGCCGTGACCAACATGGACTGACAGTGTGATCTCATTCTACACGCCTTGTATGATCTTGATCCGCCATTTGTACCTATGATAACTAGGAAAATGCTAGCCTTCCCCCATAACACCTCCAACTAGGTCACAAGATGTCAAACATCATCCATGGCAGCAGCACACAGGTATCATTTCCGGTTCAGACATCCTGAAAGCTCATAAATACTGATTTTAAAAGTGTCCATTTATCGAAAATTGGAGTATGATGTGTTGATTTAACTTCTATAGCCTTATAAATTTTAGGAAAACTCTAACTACCAAGACAGTCTATGAATTATATTTTTGTTTTCCACTCTATGATGACTCTTGTTGAATTGTATCATTTAGGGGAACCCTGGCCTACACATAGATGTAATAGTTTTTTGGGGATCCTACTCAGCCGTATCAAATTTTCGTATTTACATGTCATCTTGCTTTCACTTATATTAATTTTTTTGAATTGTATGTTGCCACAATTCACAGAATTTAATCTGTCTGTAAGATTACACTGTCATTTATTATAACTTCATTAATGACCTAGATGGTTGTGTTAATTGATATCATCAATGCTCCCATGGCTTTGAGCTATGAACAATCACACTTTTGTCTAATATTATTTCTCAACATACTCTGCTTTAATTCATTAGTTCATCTGTTATTACGCTACCTAAGGTTAGAATTTATTGAATAAACATTTAATTTCTGTTAAGTATCTATGTCTGGTTAGCTACTTTAGCACTGCTAACTGAAATCTTACATGCAGCTTTTGTTTTGACAGTGGCAATGTGTAAGGTATGAATTAATCCTGTCTACAGAGAGTAGACTTGAGACTGCTGATTGATCAAGGTATTTAGTTCTGTTCCAGGTTGGTCAAGGAACTGTGCAGTCTGACAGGTGTTGACAAAGTGCAGACTTCCCCGTACCATCCTCAAACAAGTGATGTTGTGGAGCGTATGCACGGCACGTTTAAATCAATACTAAGAAAGTGCAGTGCATCTAGTCTTGATTGGGTTGGTCAAATAAATACCTTTTATTTGTACTTAGGCAGTGGCCACGTGCGGACACAGGGTTCAGCCCTTTTGACTTTGTGTACTGGTTTCGGGTACGGATCACACTTGAGGCATTGTACTATAGATTGTATGAGGTGGAATGTAAAGAGCTGGGAGTGTATGATTGTGTGAGAAATATAGCAGATAGGTTGGTAGTGATGAGATATTGTGCTGAGCTGAAGATGGTGAAGGGGAAAGAAAGTAGATTGGGACTAATGAATAGCAGAGGTTCTAGTTTGATGGACTTTGCTGTTCGACAGAAAGTGTTGTATCGGATCCCAGGGCTCAGTTGCAATCTAGCTGACTCTTGGGAGGGGCCGTATGTGGTTTTGGAAAGAATCGGTGATGTTAATTCTAGAATTTGCAGAGAGTGTAAGGTGAAGCATAGTAAGGTGGTGCATGTGAACTGTGTGAAGAAGTATTGTGAGACGGGAAATTTTGCAAGGTTGGATGTGGCTGTGGATGAGATAGAAGAGAGGAATAAGTTAATCGGTGTGTGTGTGAGGGTTTTGATGGGAAGGAATTTGATGAATTGTTGGGCAGAAGTGTTTTCGAATGTGCCAGGAAAAACTATGAAGGTGGTTGTGAAGATTGAGACTGGGGACAACCCATCTTTTAGGCAGGCCCCTTACTCTGTGCCTTTGGGACTGAGGGTGGAAGTGATAAAAGAACTAGGAATTTTGGAGATGTCTTGGGTGATTGAAAGATGTGATTGGTAGTTGGCGTCATCCTTTGTAACAGTTAGGAAGTAGAATAGGGGAGTGAGATTATGACAAGAGTACAGGAGACAGAACTCGCTAACAGTGAATGAGCCATACTACATATCAGGGTTTAAATAAAGGATAGAGATGGTGGGGAAAGGAAAGGTGTTGTCATAAGTGGATTTGTCGAAGGGGTTTCACCAGGTGGAAGTAGCTGTGGAGGATAGGGATATTGATTTGTTTGCGTGTTATGTATTGTATTTTTTTTTTTGCGGTTAGTGCATGCAGCTACACCCAATGTATGATGTCTATTTATCAACTTTGTCATTTTTATGTTGTGCCAGTTTCATGATTGGATGTTTGCATTTGTTCAGATCTTATCAGATTCCATTCAGATCGTATTGGTTCAGTTCAGATCTTTTCTGATTCAGTTCAGATCTTTTCTGATTCAATTCAGAAATTTTCTGATGAAGTTCAGATCATTTCTGATTCAGTTCAGATCACTTTCGATTCAGTTCAGATATTTTCTGAATCATTTTAGGTCTTTTCTGAATCTGTAAAGATCTTTTCAGATTAAATTCAGATCTTTTCTGATTAAGTTCAGATCTTTTCTGATTGAGTGCAGATCTTTTCTGATTCAGTGCAGTTCTCTAATTCTGTTCAGATCTCTAATTCTGTCGTTTTTAAATGTTTTTTTTTTTTTTAATATCAATATTTCAACCAAATATTATGAATAATACAATGTTTAAAGCGAAGTCTACATTATATAGTAAGAAATAACAACAATTTGCTGAAATAAACTAGCATTGAACAATAAAAAAATTAGTCAGCAAGCGAGTGACATGTCATTGTTCTGGTCAATTCAATTCAGTCAATTTTAAAGTTGTCAATGTTTGTTTTTTTTGCACATGTTATTAAGCAATACATTTAAACTATGCATGTATATTAAGTACTGACAGGACCATCATTTGTGACTGTCCAGAATATATTGTACAAAACGTAACAAAGTTTGGGAGGGTAATTTTGCAATCTGTGTTTATTAGTGCAAGTTAAAGATCTGAAGTACTTTTACAAAAACACTCATGGCTAGTCCCATTGTTTCTACCACAACAGTCACTAAAAGGTCACTCCATCTATACTTTTTGCTTAGATAA
>WLWD01000119.1_pt1 | contig 55486 bp, 17 predicted proteins | sample 6712731 | NCBI WGS metagenome assembly WLWD01 (sample SAMN12718690, study PRJNA576275) | sponge metagenome | isolation source: marine sponge | host: Mycale hentscheli | place: New Zealand: South Island, Marlborough, Capsize Point | collected 2014-11-01 | reverse complement strand
CATACATTATGTACATAAAAAAGGAATCATAGATGACACCACTAAAGAATTTCTGAGCTTTAAACCACACAATATGCCACGCACACAACAACTATACTTCCTAAAGAAAATCCATAAAAATCCAATAGCAGTAAGACCCATAGTTAGCGGATGCGGAGGCCCAACTGAAAAAATATCACAATTCCTAGACTTTCACTTACAACCACATGTTCCTAAGATAAAATCCTATACAAGAGATAGCGGAGACATAATTAATCATCTAGAGCAATTGAAAATCCCACCAAATTGCATACTAACCACAATAGATGTAAAAGCCCTTTACCTTAACATACCACACAGTGAAGGCATTAAAGCAGTTCTAAATAGACTTTACTATAAAAACCACAACTCAGAAGATATACCAGTGCCCCCTAGTACTATGTCAGATCTACTCAAAATAGTGCTCACCAAAAACTACTTCCAATTTGCTGATGAAATGTACCACCAAATCCAAGGTACAGCAATGGGAACCAAAATGGCACCAGCATATGCCAATATTTTTATGGCAGAGCTAGAAGAAGAACTTTTAGACAAATATCATATCAAACCACTACTGTGGAAGAGATATATAGATGATATCCTATGCATCTGGCCAGGTACAATGTCAGACCTAAAAACATTCATGATATACTTAAACCAAGCTCATACAACAATTAAATTCACTCATGAAAGCTCAACAACGAGCGTAGACTTTCTTGACATCACTATCTACAAAGAAAGAATTTGAACTACAAATAGACTAGATGTAAAACCTTCTTTTAAAAAAAAAAAAAAACAAATAATTCCAAATACTTGCAATACACCTCAGCCCACCCAAGACAAACACAGTAGCCTAATCAAAAGGTGAACTGGACAAGACTACTAAGACCTGCTCAGACAAAGAAATGAGTACACTGCAGTAACCAAACAAACTTTAATTATAAAGAATCAGAAACGAGGCTACCAGCTAAGCTAATTAGACAAGTCATGAGACTCATAACCTCAATGAAAACAGAACAAGAAATACTTGGTTCCAAAAGACCCTTACCACAAACAAAAAATATATACTTTCTAGTGCTTAGCATACGCAGAACCACTTGGGACGTAAAGAACCTCAGGGTCTAACACTTACACCACTATCCCATAGGAAGAACATGTCCCTAAACCATGTCTAATGCCTAAACAAGAAAAAGAAATTTTTTAGGACAACATCCTAGACAGAGCGAAGTTAAAACACTTGCTCAATACCCCCCAATCTAACACAACACACTATCACCATTCCCATCACAGCAGAAATCAAAGGCCAAATCGGCAGGGTGCAAACAATGCCTGGATGTAAAATGCTGTCCACTATGTCCATAAACAAAAGAATTTTCAATCTAGGCTTACAACAAACAGAATCTTTTTCCACACCTACCTATGCAAACTGCAACACTAGGACATGTAATATAACTCATAGAATTTACAAAGTGCACTAAAAGAAACCAATATGTAGGACAAACTCAAAGATGCATGAACATTAGACTAGGAGGACACAGAGCAGCTTCTAAAACTAAACCTAACCTCCCTATATACAAGCATTTCCTAACCCTCCCCAACCACAACTTAGAAAAAGACATTAAAATTACTATCCTAGAAAAAACTACCACAGATCAAACCTCTCACCACAAGAGAAAGTCACTGGATAATCCACATGGAGACTGTACCCCAAAGGACCTCACAGCAGATTTGAATAGAAGCTCCCATTCCTGCTTCCTAAGTAAATACTCAATGTCTAACACACCTACTGTCCTATTATACAAGCTGAATTAAAAAAAACGCCTGACGTCCCTACCCTCCGAGGGAATTTAGCAATGAGCCCTGCCCAATATATTGAATCTTGCAAGCCATCCACTCCACTAAATCTCCGTGGCAAGCAATGGACCCCCCGATACCCTGCGCAAAAGAACTCATTAACACCTTCTGACTTCGCCCATCAGAACGCTTCAACATCAAGGCGCTTTAATATCACCATCAAAAAATGACCTCGTGGCAGTCACTTCTCAGTTTTCATTTTGTACCCCTGGAAGAAATGCGCATCAGGTCCCGCTGAAAACTTTGTTTTGTTTCCCATTATACTAAGAAATGCTTCAAACGCAAGCGAGTCGAGATGGTAAAACATAGAAGTGACGATTAGTTATTTTAAATGCTATTCCCAGGCGTGGAGCTGCCAAAATTCTAAAGGCCCTGCTGCCCTGCCCCAGCCCATAGCCCCGCCCCAACCCTAGCCCGACTAATGGCTCAGCTCCCGAGACTGAAAGGTTCCCGCCGGGGAAAAAAACAAAAAGTGAACATCACAGAACTGGAAATGAAACAGATAAGAGATAGATATGGGAACACTCAGATCTGTAAAATGAAGAGAAACAACTGCTAAGTGCTCAGACAGCATATACACAAGTTTAGAGCACCACATGCAAGAGTGAAGAACCCATCTCTCGTTTCCACACAGAATGCCAGGGACAGAATAGTAATTCCCAAAGGAACGCGTGGTCAATGTCCAATGCAAATGCCCCTTGCGTGCTGACTACACTACACTAACAGTTAAAGGAACAATTCAAGTCCACAAAAGAGACAGCAGAAGGTGAATTCACAGAGTCGCTTAAAGAACATTACGAACTAGTGAAAGCGAACCTAACAACTGAACTCAAAAAATTAGAGAGTGACATGGAGAGAGGCCTATCTAAGATCAATGATGAAGCCAAGAAAGAACATTTAGACCTAATGAAAAAAACTACCGACAATATCACAAAGCACGAAGAGAGACTTCAGAACAGAAAGAAACTCAAATATGAACACTTGTGCAATCCAGAAGCAAGAAGAGGAAGAGACAGAGAAGGAGACCGAGAGGAAAGAGAAGACAGAGGAGAAAGACGATGGAGAAATAGAGAAGACAGAAGCCAAGACAGAGGAAGATACAAAGAGGACAGAAGCCAAGACAGACGAAGTAGAGACAAGAGAAACCCAGCCCACCAGACCAGACCAGACAGAGTTGGAAGAGGTATGCCGTACTCTAACAATACACACAGACAATACAGACCTGGGAGAGAATCCATCACTCCACCTATTGGAGAAGAAAGAGCTAACCAACACACCAACACGGTAGCCCAACCAGCCCCACCCACACCTAATGTGGTACAGGAGATGGCGGAGATGAAAAGACTTATCAATCAGCTCTTGATAAACCAATCAGCCCCACCCATCCAACAGCCCCCACATCCACCAGGAATGATGATGAATCACTGCATCCCACAGACTCTGCAGCCTCCATCGCTGCTGGGTCCTGGGACAGGTGCCTTGCCGGGCCAGCATCCATCGCTGGTCCGACCGGTACAGCAGTGTTTTCAGCCCAGGGACAGGCTCCACCCTCAGCAGCCCTACAGGAACCCATGAACTCCAAACTGTACCCATCCCACCAAATTAACAAGAGACCATTCAATGTGTATTCTCATTATTTTGGAAAGAATATTAACTTTAGAAAGTACTATCATTATAAAAATAGAAGAAATAAAACATTCACTAAGTCAATAAACAATGCTACACAAAAAATATCAGAATCAAACAGATACATCACTAACCTGTCATCAAAAACATTAACACCAACACAAACTAAACTGTTAAGTAAAGGACTGTCCTACATACCGAGTACAAACTCAAAAAATGACACACTAAGAAATGCCTTACTGCACTTCAATAGGTCAAATAGAATAAAATACTTCTTCAGAAATGAGCCTGAGCGTGATGTTCATCCATTCAGACAGAAAAGTACATGGATGCCACCCAGAGCGTCACAGGATATTGAGAGTTATCTAGAAAGATTAGAAAAAGAAATATCAGATATTACACCAAGACACTGTAGAAATAATCTAAGCCAGGAAGAAACCCATGCACTAAAGACACTGGCCTCAGATCCCAGCCTTGTAATTAAAAATGCAGACAAGGGATCAGGCATTGTAATAGAAGACAGACACAACTACATGGAAGATGGCTTACAACATTTATCAGACAAATCAATATATGAAAAATCAGAAAGCGATCCTACAACTCCACTAGCAGAAGGGATAAATAAATACATACATTATGTACATAAAAAAGGAATCATAGATGACACCACTAAAGAATTTCTGAGCTTTAAACCACACAATATGCCACGCACACAACAACTATACTTCCTAAAGAAAATCCATAAAAATCCAATAGCAGTAAGACCCATAGTTAGCGGATGCGGAGGCCCAACTGAAAAAATATCACAATTCCTAGACTTTCACTTACAACCACATGTTCCTAAGATAAAATCCTATACAAGAGATAGCGGAGACATAATTAATCATCTAGAGCAATTGAAAATCCCACCAAATTGCATACTAACCACAATAGATGTAAAAGCCCTTTACCTTAACATACCACACAGTGAAGGCATTAAAGCAGTTCTAAATAGACTTTACTATAAAAACCACAACTCAGAAGATATACCAGTGCCCCCTAGTACTATGTCAGATCTACTCAAAATAGTGCTCACCAAAAACTACTTCCAATTTGCTGATGAAATGTACCACCAAATCCAAGGTACAGCAATGGGAACCAAAATGGCACCAGCATATGCCAATATTTTTATGGCAGAGCTAGAAGAAGAACTTTTAGACAAATATCATATCAAACCACTACTGTGGAAGAGATATATAGATGATATCCTATGCATCTGGCCAGGTACAATGTCAGACCTAAAAACATTCATGATATACTTAAACCAAGCTCATACAACAATTAAATTCACTCATGAAAGCTCAACAACGAGCGTAGACTTTCTTGACATCACTATCTACAAAGGAAAGAGATTTGAACTACAGAATATACTAGATGTAAAACCTTTCTTTAAAAAAACAAATAAATTCCAATACTTGCAATACAAATCAGCCCACCCAAGACAAACATTCAGTAGCCTAATCAAAGGTGAACTGACAAGACTACTAAGAGCCTGCTCAGACAAAGATGAGTACACTGCAGTACAAAACAAACTTTATAAAGAATTCAGAAACAGAGGCTATCCAGCTAAGCTAATTAGACAAGTCATAGACTCAGTACCTCATGAAAACAGAACAGAAATACTTGGTCCAAAAGACCTTACCAACAAAAAATATGATACATTTCTAGTGCTAGAATACGCAGAAGACTTGGACGTAAAGAAACTAAGGTCTACACTTAAACCACTATCCCATGAGGAAGAACATGTACCTAAACCATGTCTAAGCCTAAAAAGAAAAAGAAATTTAGGACAACATCTAGTCAGAGCGAAGTTAAAACACTGCTCAGACCCACCCAAATCTAACACACCTATCACCATCCCAGTCACAGCAGAACTCAAAGGCCAATCGGCAGGGTGCAACAATGCTGGATGTAAATGCTGTCCACTAATGTCCAGAAAACAAAGAATTCACTCTAGCTACAACAACAGAAGCTTTTCCACACCTACCTATGCAAACTGCAACACTAGGAATGTAATATACCTCATAGAATGTACAAAGTGCACTAAAAGAAACCAATATGTAGGACAAACTCAAAGATGCATGAACATTAGACTAGGAGGACACAGAGCAGCTTCTAAAACTAAACCTAACCTACCTATATACAAGCATTTCCTAACCCTCCCCAACCACAACTTAGAAAAAGACATTAAAATTACTATCCTAGAAAAAACTACCACAGATCAACTCACCACAAGAGAAAGTCACTGGATATCCACCATGGAGACTGTGTACCCCAAAGGACTCAACAGCAGATTTGAATAGAAGGCTCCATTCCTTCTTCCTAAGGTAAATACATCAATGTCTAACACCTACTGTGCTCTATTATTACAGCTGAAATTAAAAAAACGCCTGACGACCCTTACCCTCCGAGGGAATTTAGCAAGGAGCCCTGCCCAATATATTGAAGCTGCAAGCCAGCCACTCCCACTAATCTCCGTGCAAGCAATGGACCCGATACCTGCGCAAAGAAACTCAATTAACACCTCTGACTCGCCAATCAGAACGCTTTCAATGCTCTTTATATCACCATACCTCGTGCATTCACTTCTCATTTTTCATTTGTAACCCTGAAGAAGGCGCATCAGTCGCTGAAACGTTGGTTTTCAATTATAATAAGAAATGCTTCAAACGAAAGCGAGTCAGATGGTAACTAGAAGTAAGATTAGTTATTTAAATGCTATTCCAGGCGTGGAGCTGCCAAAATCTAAAGGCCCTGCCCTGCCCCAGCCCATAGCCCCAGCCCCAACCCTAGCCCAGCCTATGGCTAGCTCCGAGACTGAAAGGTCCGCCGAAGTGAACATCACAGACATGGAAATGACAGATGAAGAGATAGATATGGAACACTCAGGATCTGTAACAAGGGAAGAGAAGACACTGCTAGTGCTCAGACAGCAGTATAAAAAAGTTAGCACCAACATGGCAAGAGTGAAGAGCCATCTCTCGTTCCTACAAGAATGCCAGGGACAGAATAGGATTCCCAAAGGACTGCGTGTCAATGTCAAGTGCAATGCCTTGCTTGCTGACTACACTACAGTAAAGGAACAATTCAAGTCCACAAAAGAGACAGCAGAAGGTGAATTCACAGAGTCGCTTAAAGAACATTACGAACTAGTGAAAGCGAACCTAACAACTGAACTCAAAAAATTAGAGAGTGACATGGAGAGAGGCCTATCTAAGATCAATGATGAAGCCAAGAAAGAACATTTAGACCTAATGAAAAAAACTACCGACAATATCACAAAGCACGAAGAGAGACTTCAGAACAGAAAGAAACTCAAATATGAACACTTGTGCAATCCAGAAGCAAGAAGAGGAAGAGACAGAGAAGGAGACCGAGAGGAAAGAGAAGACAGAGGAGAAAGACGATGGAGAAATAGAGAAGACAGAAGCCAAGACAGAGGAAGATACAAAGAGGACAGAAGCCAAGACAGACGAAGTAGAGACAAGAGAAACCCAGCCCACCAGACCAGACCAGACAGAGTTGGAAGAGGTATGCCGTACTCTAACAATACACACAGACAATACAGACCTGGGAGAGAATCCATCACTCCACCTATTGGAGAAGAAAGAGCTAACCAACACACCAACACGGTAGCCCAACCAGCCCCACCCACACCTAATGTGGTACAGGAGATGGCGGAGATGAAAAGACTTATCAATCAGCTCTTGATAAACCAATCAGCCCCACCCATCCAACAGCCCCCACATCCACCAGGAATGATGATGAATCACTGCATCCCACAGACTCTGCAGCCTCCATCGCTGCTGGGTCCTGGGACAGGTGCCTTGCCGGGCCAGCATCCATCGCTGGTCCGACCGGTACAGCAGTGTTTTCAGCCCAGGGACAGGCTCCACCCTCAGCAGCCCTACAGGAACCCATGAACTCCAAACTGTACCCATCCCACCAAATTAACAAGAGACCATTCAATGTGTATTCTCATTATTTTGGAAAGAATATTAACTTTAGAAAGTACTATCATTATAAAAATAGAAGAAATAAAACATTCACTAAGTCAATAAACAATGCTACACAAAAAATATCAGAATCAAACAGATACATCACTAACCTGTCATCAAAAACATTAACACCAACACAAACTAAACTGTTAAGTAAAGGACTGTCCTACATACCGAGTACAAACTCAAAAAATGACACACTAAGAAATGCCTTACTGCACTTCAATAGGTCAAATAGAATAAAATACTTCTTCAGAAATGAGCCTGAGCGTGATGTTCATCCATTCAGACAGAAAAGTACATGGATGCCACCCAGAGCGTCACAGGATATTGAGAGTTATCTAGAAAGATTAGAAAAAGAAATATCAGATATTACACCAAGACACTGTAGAAATAATCTAAGCCAGGAAGAAACCCATGCACTAAAGACACTGGCCTCAGATCCCAGCCTTGTAATTAAAAATGCAGACAAGGGATCAGGCATTGTAATAGAAGACAGACACAACTACATGGAAGATGGCTTACAACATTTATCAGACAAATCAATATATGAAAAATCAGAAAGCGATCCTACAACTCCACTAGCAGAAGGGATAAATAAATACATACATTATGTACATAAAAAAGGAATCATAGATGACACCACTAAAGAATTTCTGAGCTTTAAACCACACAATATGCCACGCACACAACAACTATACTTCCTAAAGAAAATCCATAAAAATCCAATAGCAGTAAGACCCATAGTTAGCGGATGCGGAGGCCCAACTGAAAAAATATCACAATTCCTAGACTTTCACTTACAACCACATGTTCCTAAGATAAAATCCTATACAAGAGATAGCGGAGACATAATTAATCATCTAGAGCAATTGAAAATCCCACCAAATTGCATACTAACCACAATAGATGTAAAAGCCCTTTACCTTAACATACCACACAGTGAAGGCATTAAAGCAGTTCTAAATAGACTTTACTATAAAAACCACAACTCAGAAGATATACCAGTGCCCCCTAGTACTATGTCAGATCTACTCAAAATAGTGCTCACCAAAAACTACTTCCAATTTGCTGATGAAATGTACCACCAAATCCAAGGTACAGCAATGGGAACCAAAATGGCACCAGCATATGCCAATATTTTTATGGCAGAGCTAGAAGAAGAACTTTTAGACAAATATCATATCAAACCACTACTGTGGAAGAGATATATAGATGATATCCTATGCATCTGGCCAGGTACAATGTCAGACCTAAAAACATTCATGATATACTTAAACCAAGCTCATACAACAATTAAATTCACTCATGAAAGCTCAACAACGAGCGTAGACTTTCTTGACATCACTATCTACAAAGGAAAGAGATTTGAACTACAGAATATACTAGATGTAAAACCTTTCTTTAAAAAAACAAATAAATTCCAATACTTGCAATACAAATCAGCCCACCCAAGACAAACATTCAGTAGCCTAATCAAAGGTGAACTGACAAGACTACTAAGAGCCTGCTCAGACAAAGATGAGTACACTGCAGTACAAAACAAACTTTATAAAGAATTCAGAAACAGAGGCTATCCAGCTAAGCTAATTAGACAAGTCATAGACTCAGTACCTCATGAAAACAGAACAGAAATACTTGGTCCAAAAGACCTTACCAACAAAAAATATGATACATTTCTAGTGCTAGAATACGCAGAAGACTTGGACGTAAAGAAACTAAGGTCTACACTTAAACCACTATCCCATGAGGAAGAACATGTACCTAAACCATGTCTAAGCCTAAAAAGAAAAAGAAATTTAGGACAACATCTAGTCAGAGCGAAGTTAAAACACTGCTCAGACCCACCCAAATCTAACACACCTATCACCATCCCAGTCACAGCAGAACTCAAAGGCCAATCGGCAGGGTGCAACAATGCTGGATGTAAATGCTGTCCACTAATGTCCAGAAAACAAAGAATTCACTCTAGCTACAACAACAGAAGCTTTTCCACACCTACCTATGCAAACTGCAACACTAGGAATGTAATATACCTCATAGAATGTACAAAGTGCACTAAAAGAAACCAATATGTAGGACAAACTCAAAGATGCATGAACATTAGACTAGGAGGACACAGAGCAGCTTCTAAAACTAAACCTAACCTACCTATATACAAGCATTTCCTAACCCTCCCCAACCACAACTTAGAAAAAGACATTAAAATAACTATCCTAGAAAAAACTACCACAGATCAACTCACCACAAGAGAAAGTCACTGGATATCCACCATGGAGACTGTGTACCCCAAAGGACTCAACAGCAGATTTGAATAGAAGGCTCCATTCCTTCTTCCTAAGGTAAATACATCAATGTCTAACACCTACTGTGCTCTATTATTACAGCTGAAATTAAAAAAAAGCCTGACGACCCTTACCCTCCGAGGGAATTTAGCAAGGAGCCCTGCCCAATATATTGAAGCTGCAAGCCAGCCACTCCCACTAATCTCCGTGCAAGCAATGGACCCGATACCTGCGCAAAGAAACTCAATTAACACCTCTGACTCGCCAATCAGAACGCTTTCAATGCTCTTTATATCACCATACCTCGTGCATTCACTTCTCATTTTTCATTTGTAACCCTGAAGAAGGCGCATCAGTCGCTGAAACGTTGGTTTTACATTAAAATAAAGAAGAATGCTTAATACGAAAACGAGTCAGATGGTAACTAGAAGTAAAATTAGTTATTTAAATGCTATTCCAGGCGTGGAGCTGCCAAAATCTAAAGGCCCTGCCCTGCCCCAGCCCATAGCCCCAGCCCCAACCCTAGCCCAGCCTATGGCTAGCTCCGAGACTGAAAGGTCCGCCGAAGTGAACATCACAGACATGGAAATGACAGATGAAGAGATAGATATGGAACACTCAGGATCTGTAACAAGGGAAGAGAAGACACTGCTAGTGCTCAGACAGCAGTATAAAAAAGTTAGCACCAACATGGCAAGAGTGAAGAGCCATCTCTCGTTCCTACAAGAATGCCAGGGACAGAATAGGATTCCCAAAGGACTGCGTGTCAATGTCAAGTGCAATGCCTTGCTTGCTGACTACACTACAGTAAAGGAACAATTCAAGTCCACAAAAGAGACAGCAGAAGGTGAATTCACAGAGTCGCTTAAAGAACATTACGAACTAGTGAAAGCGAACCTAACAACTGAACTCAAAAAATTAGAGAGTGACATGGAGAGAGGCCTATCTAAGATCAATGATGAAGCCAAGAAAGAACATTTAGACCTAATGAAAAAAACTACCGACAATATCACAAAGCACGAAGAGAGACTTCAGAACAGAAAGAAACTCAAATATGAACACTTGTGCAATCCAGAAGCAAGAAGAGGAAGAGACAGAGAAGGAGACCGAGAAGAAAGAGAAGACAGAGGAGAAAGACGATGGAGAAATAGAGAAGACAGAAGCCAAGACAGAGGAAGATACAAAGAGGACAGAAGCCAAGACAGACGAAGTAGAGACAAGAGAAACCCAGCCCACCAGACCAGACCAGACAGAGTTGGAAGAGGTATGCCGTACTCTAACAATACACACAGACAATACAGACCTGGGAGAGAATCCATCACTCCACCTATTGGAGAAGAAAGAGCTAACCAACACACCAACACGGTAGCCCAACCAGCCCCACCCACACCTAATGTGGTACAGGAGATGGCGGAGATGAAAAGACTTATCAATCAGCTCTTGATAAACCAATCAGCCCCACCCATCCAACAGCCCCCACATCCACCAGGAATGATGATGAATCACTGCATCCCACAGACTCTGCAGCCTCCATCGCTGCTGGGTCCTGGGACAGGTGCCTTGCCGGGCCAGCATCCATCGCTGGTCCGACCGGTACAGCAGTGTTTTCAGCCCAGGGACAGGCTCCACCCTCAGCAGCCCTACAGGAACCCATGAACTCCAAACTGTACCCATCCCACCAAATTAACAAGAGACCATTCAATGTGTATTCTCATTATTTTGGAAAGAATATTAACTTTAGAAAGTACTATCATTATAAAAATAGAAGAAATAAAACATTCACTAAGTCAATAAACAATGCTACACAAAAAATATCAGAATCAAACAGATACATCACTAACCTGTCATCAAAAACATTAACACCAACACAAACTAAACTGTTAAGTAAAGGACTGTCCTACATACCGAGTACAAACTCAAAAAATGACACACTAAGAAATGCCTTACTGCACTTCAATAGGTCAAATAGAATAAAATACTTCTTCAGAAATGAGCCTGAGCGTGATGTTCATCCATTCAGACAGAAAAGTACATGGATGCCACCCAGAGCGTCACAGGATATTGAGAGTTATCTAGAAAGATTAGAAAAAGAAATATCAGATATTACACCAAGACACTGTAGAAATAATCTAAGCCAGGAAGAAACCCATGCACTAAAGACACTGGCCTCAGATCCCAGCCTTGTAATTAAAAATGCAGACAAGGGATCAGGCATTGTAATAGAAGACAGACACAACTACATGGAAGATGGCTTACAACATTTATCAGACAAATCAATATATGAAAAATCAGAAAGCGATCCTACAACTCCACTAGCAGAAGGGATAAATAAATACATACATTATGTACATAAAAAAGGAATCATAGATGACACCACTAAAGAATTTCTGAGCTTTAAACCACACAATATGCCACGCACACAACAACTATACTTCCTAAAGAAAATCCATAAAAATCCAATAGCAGTAAGACCCATAGTTAGCGGATGCGGAGGCCCAACTGAAAAAATATCACAATTCCTAGACTTTCACTTACAACCACATGTTCCTAAGATAAAATCCTATACAAGAGATAGCGGAGACATAATTAATCATCTAGAGCAATTGAAAATCCCACCAAATTGCATACTAACCACAATAGATGTAAAAGCCCTTTACCTTAACATACCACACAGTGAAGGCATTAAAGCAGTTCTAAATAGACTTTACTATAAAAACCACAACTCAGAAGATATACCAGTGCCCCCTAGTACTATGTCAGATCTACTCAAAATAGTGCTCACCAAAAACTACTTCCAATTTGCTGATGAAATGTACCACCAAATCCAAGGTACAGCAATGGGAACCAAAATGGCACCAGCATATGCCAATATTTTTATGGCAGAGCTAGAAGAAGAACTTTTAGACAAATATCATATCAAACCACTACTGTGGAAGAGATATATAGATGATATCCTATGCATCTGGCCAGGTACAATGTCAGACCTAAAAACATTCATGATATACTTAAACCAAGCTCATACAACAATTAAATTCACTCATGAAAGCTCAACAACGAGCGTAGACTTTCTTGACATCACTATCTACAAAGGAAAGAGATTCGAACTACAGAATATACTAGACGTAAAACCTTTCTTTAAAAAAACAAATAAATTCCAATACTTGCAATACAAATCAGCCCACCCAAGACAAACGTTCAGTAGCCTAATCAAAGGTGAACTGACAAGACTACTAAGAGCCTGCTCAGACAAAGATGAGTACACTGCAGTACAAAACAAACTTTATAAAGAATTCAGAAACAGAGGCTATCCAGCCAAGCTAATTAGACAAGTCATAGACTCAGTACCTCATGAAAACAGAACAGAAATACTTGGTCCAAAAGACCTTACCAACAAAAAATATGATACATTTCTAGTGTTAGAATACGCAGAAGACTTGGACGTAAAGAAACTAAGGTCTACACTTAAACCACTACCCCATGAGGAAGAACATGTACCTAAACCATGTCTAAGCCTAAAAAGAAAAAGAAATTTAGGACAACATCTAGTCAGAGCGAAGTTAAAACACTGCTCAGACCCACCTAAATCTAACACACCTATCACCATCCCAGTCACAGCAGAACTCAAAGGCCAATCGGCCGGGTGCAACAATGCTGGATGTAAATGCTGTCCACTAATGTCCAGAAAACAAAGAATTCACTCTAGCTACAACAACAGAAGCTTTTCCACACCTACCTATACAAACTGCAACACTAGGAATGTAGTATACCTCATAGAATGTACAAAGTGCACTAAAAGAAACCAATATGTAGGACAAACTCAAAGATGCATGAACATTAGACTAGGAGGACACAGAGCAGCTTCTAAAACTAAACCTAACCTACCTATATACAAGCATTTCCTAACCCTCCCCAACCACAACTTAGAAAAAGACATTAAAATAACTATCCTAGAAAAAACTACCACAGATCAACTCACCACAAGAGAAAGTCACTGGATATCCACCATGGAGACTGTGTACCCCAAAGGACTCAACAGCAGATTTGAATAGAAGGCTCCATTCCTTCTTCCTAAGGTAAATACATCAATGTCTAACACCTACTGTGCTCTATTATTACAGCTGAAATTAAAAAAACGCCTGACGACCCTTACCCTCCGAGGGAATTTAGCAAGGAGCCCTGCCCAATATATTGAAGCTGCAAGCCAGCCACTCCCACTAATCTCCGTGCAAGCAATGGACCCGATACCTGCGCAAAGAAACTCAATTAACACCTCTGACTCGCCAATCAGAACGCTTTCAATGCTCTTTATATCACCATACCTCGTGCATTCACTTCTCATTTTTCATTTGTAACCCTGAAGAAGGCGCATCAGTCGCTGAAACGTTGGTTTTCAATTATAATAAGAAATGCTTCAAACGAAAGCGAGTCAGATGGTAACTAGAAGTAAGATTAGTTATTTAAATGCTATTCCAGGCGTGGAGCTGCCAAAATCTAAAGGCCCTGCCCTGCCCCAGCCCATAGCCCCAGCCCCAACCCTAGCCCAGCCTATGGCTAGCTCCGAGACTGAAAGGTCCGCCGAAGTGAACATCACAGACATGGAAATGACAGATGAAGAGATAGATATGGAACACTCAGGATCTGTAACAAGGGAAGAGAAGACACTGCTAGTGCTCAGACAGCAGTATAAAAAAGTTAGCACCAACATGGCAAGAGTGAAGAGCCATCTCTCGTTCCTACAAGAATGCCAGGGACAGAATAGGATTCCCAAAGGACTGCGTGTCAATGTCAAGTGCAATGCCTTGCTTGCTGACTACACTACAGTAAAGGAACAATTCAAGTCCACAAAAGAGACAGCAGAAGGTGAATTCACAGAGTCGCTTAAAGAACATTACGAACTAGTGAAAGCGAACCTAACAACTGAACTCAAAAAATTAGAGAGTGACATGGAGAGAGGCCTATCTAAGATCAATGATGAAGCCAAGAAAGAACATTTAGACCTAATGAAAAAGACTACCGACAATATCACAAAGCACGAAGAGAGACTTCAGAACAGAAAGAAACTCAAATATGAACACTTGTGCAATCCAGAAGCAAGAAGAGGAAGAGACAGAGATGGAGACCAAGAAGACAGAGGAGAAAGACGATGGAGAAATAGAGAAGACAGAAGCCAAGACAGAGGAAGATACAAAGAAGACAGAAGCCAAGACAGACGAAGTAGAGACAAGAGAAACCCAGCCCACCAGACCAGACCAGACAGAGTTGGAAGAGGTATGCCGTACTCTAACAACACACACAGACAATACAGACCTGGGAGAGAATCCATCACTCCACCTATTGGAGAAGAAAGAGCTAACCAACACACCAACACGGTAGCCCAACCAGCCCCACCCACACCTAATGTGGTACAGGAGATGGCGGAGATGAAAAGACTTATCAATCAGCTCTTGATAAACCAATCAGCCCCACCCATCCAACAGCCCCCACATCCACCAGGAATGATGATGAATCACTGCATCCCACAGACTCTGCAGCCTCCATCGCTGCTGGGTCCTGGGACAGGTGCCTTGCCGGGCCAGCATCCATCGCTGGTCCGACCGGTACAGCAGTGTTTTCAGCCCAGGGACAGGCTCCACCCTCAGCAGCCCTACAGGAACCCATGAACTCCAAACTGTACCCATCCCACCAAATTAACAAGAGACCATTCAATGTGTATTCTCATTATTTTGGAAAGAATATTAACTTTAGAAAGTACTATCATTATAAAAATAGAAGAAATAAAACATTCACTAAGTCAATAAACAATGCTACACAAAAAATATCAGAATCAAACAGATACATCACTAACCTGTCATCAAAAACACTAACACCAACACAAACTAAACTGTTAAGTAAAGGACTGTCCTACATACCGAGTACAAACTCAAAAAATGACACACTAAGAAATGCCTTACTGCACTTCAATAGGTCAAATAGAATAAAATACTTCTTCAGAAATGAGCCTGAGCGTGATGTTCATCCATTCAGACAGAAAAGTACATGGATGCCACCCAGAGCGTCACAGGATATTGAGAGTTATCTAGAAAGATTAGAAAAAGAAATATCAGATATTACACCAAGACACTGTAGAAATAATCTAAGCCAGGAAGAAACCCATGCACTAAAGACACTGGCCTCAGATCCCAGCCTTGTAATTAAAAATGCAGACAAGGGATCAGGCATTGTAATAGAAGACAGACACAACTACATGGAAGATGGCTTACAACATTTATCAGACAAATCAATATATGAAAAATCAGAAAGCGATCCTACAACTCCACTAGCAGAAGGGATAAATAAATACATACATTATGTACATAAAAAAGGAATCATAGATGACACCACTAAAGAATTTCTGAGCTTTAAACCACACAATATGCCACGCACACAACAACTATACTTCCTAAAGAAAATCCATAAAAATCCAATAGCAGTAAGACCCATAGTTAGCGGATGCGGAGGCCCAACTGAAAAAATATCACAATTCCTAGACTTTCACTTACAACCACATGTTCCTAAGATAAAATCCTATACAAGAGATAGCGGAGACATAATTAATCATCTAGAGCAATTGAAAATCCCACCAAATTGCATACTAACCACAATAGATGTAAAAGCCCTTTACCTTAACATACCACACAGTGAAGGCATTAAAGCAGTTCTAAATAGACTTTACTATAAAAACCACAACTCAGAAGATATACCAGTGCCCCCTAGTACTATGTCAGATCTACTCAAAATAGTGCTCACCAAAAACTACTTCCAATTTGCTGATGAAATGTACCACCAAATCCAAGGTACAGCAATGGGAACCAAAATGGCACCAGCATATGCCAATATTTTTATGGCAGAGCTAGAAGAAGAACTTTTAGACAAATATCATATCAAACCACTACTGTGGAAAAGATATATAGATGATATCCTATGCATCTGGCCAGGTACAATGTCAGACCTAAAAACATTCATGATATACTTAAACCAAGCTCATACAACAATTAAATTCACTCATGAAAGCTCAACAACGAGCGTAGACTTTCTTGACATCACTATCTACAAAGGAAAGAGATTTGAACTACAGAATATACTAGATGTAAAACCTTTCTTTAAAAAAACAAATAAATTCCAATACTTGCAATACAAATCAGCCCACCCAAGACAAACATTCAGTAGCCTAATCAAAGGTGAACTGACAAGACTACTAAGAGCCTGCTCAGACAAAGATGAGTACACTGCAGTACAAAACAAACTTTATAAAGAATTCAGAAACAGAGGCTATCCAGCTAAGCTAATTAGACAAGTCATAGACTCAGTACCTCATGAAAACAGAACAGAAATACTTGGTCCAAAAGACCTTACCAACAAAAAATATGATACATTTCTAGTGCTAGAATACGCAGAAGACTTGGACGTAAAGAAACTAAGGTCTACACTTAAACCACTATCCCATGAGGAAGAACATGTACCTAAACCATGTCTAAGCCTAAAAAGAAAAAGAAATTTAGGACAACATCTAGTCAGAGCGAAGTTAAAACACTGCTCAGACCCACCCAAATCTAACACACCTATCACCATCCCAGTCACAGCAGAACTCAAAGGCCAATCGGCAGGGTGCAACAATGCTGGATGTAAATGCTGTCCACTAATGTCCAGAAAACAAAGAATTCACTCTAGCTACAACAACAGAAGCTTTTCCACACCTACCTATGCAAACTGCAACACTAGGAATGTAATATACCTCATAGAATGTACAAAGTGCACTAAAAGAAACCAATATGTAGGACAAACTCAAAGATGCATGAACATTAGACTAGGAGGACACAGAGCAGCTTCTAAAACTAAACCTAACCTACCTATATACAAGCATTTCCTAACCCTCCCCAACCACAACTTAGAAAAAGACATTAAAATTACTATCCTAGAAAAAACTACCACAGATCAACTCACCACAAGAGAAAGTCACTGGATATCCACCATGGAGACTGTGTACCCCAAAGGACTCAACAGCAGATTTGAATAGAAGGCTCCATTCCTTCTTCCTAAGGTAAATACATCAATGTCTAACACCTACTGTGCTCTATTATTACAGCTGAAATTAAAAAAACGCCTGACGACCCTTACCCTCCGAGGGAATTTAGCAAGGAGCCCTGCCCAATATATTGAAGCTGCAAGCCAGCCACTCCCACTAATCTCCGTGCAAGCAATGGACCCGATACCTGCGCAAAGAAACTCAATTAACACCTCTGACTCGCCAATCAGAACGCTTTCAATGCTCTTTATATCACCATACCTCGTGCATTCACTTCTCATTTTTCATTTGTAACCCTGAAGAAGGCGCATCAGTCGCTGAAACGTTGGTTTTCAATTATAATAAGAAATGCTTCAAACGAAAGCGAGTCAGATGGTAACTAGAAGTAAGATTAGTTATTTAAATGCTATTCCAGGCGTGGAGCTGCCAAAATCTAAAGGCCCTGCCCTGCCCCAGCCCATAGCCCCAGCCCCAACCCTAGCCCAGCCTATGGCTAGCTCCGAGACTGAAAGGTCCGCCGAAGTGAACATCACAGACATGGAAATGACAGATGAAGAGATAGATATGGAACACTCAGGATCTGTAACAAGGGAAGAGAAGACACTGCTAGTGCTCAGACAGCAGTATAAAAAAGTTAGCACCAACATGGCAAGAGTGAAGAGCCATCTCTCGTTCCTACAAGAATGCCAGGGACAGAATAGGATTCCCAAAGGACTGCGTGTCAATGTCAAGTGCAATGCCTTGCTTGCTGACTACACTACAGTAAAGGAACAATTCAAGTCCACAAAAGAGACAGCAGAAGGTGAATTCACAGAGTCGCTTAAAGAACATTACGAACTAGTGAAAGCGAACCTAACAACTGAACTCAAAAAATTAGAGAGTGACATGGAGAGAGGCCTATCTAAGATCAATGATGAAGCCAAGAAAGAACATTTAGACCTAATGAAAAAAACTACCGACAATATCACAAAGCACGAAGAGAGACTTCAGAACAGAAAGAAACTCAAATATGAACACTTGTGCAATCCAGAAGCAAGAAGAGGAAGAGACAGAGAAGGAGACCGAGAAGAAAGAGAAGACAGAGGAGAAAGACGATGGAGAAATAGAGAAGACAGAAGCCAAGACAGAGGAAGATACAAAGAGGACAGAAGCCAAGACAGACGAAGTAGAGACAAGAGAAACCCAGCCCACCAGACCAGACCAGACAGAGTTGGAAGAGGTATGCCGTACTCTAACAATACACACAGACAATACAGACCTGGGAGAGAATCCATCACTCCACCTATTGGAGAAGAAAGAGCTAACCAACACACCAACACGGTAGCCCAACCAGCCCCACCCACACCTAATGTGGTACAGGAGATGGCGGAGATGAAAAGACTTATCAATCAGCTCTTGATAAACCAATCAGCCCCACCCATCCAACAGCCCCCACATCCACCAGGAATGATGATGAATCACTGCATCCCACAGACTCTGCAGCCTCCATCGCTGCTGGGTCCTGGGACAGGTGCCTTGCCGGGCCAGCATCCATCGCTGGTCCGACCGGTACAGCAGTGTTTTCAGCCCAGGGACAGGCTCCACCCTCAGCAGCCCTACAGGAACCCATGAACTCCAAACTGTACCCATCCCACCAAATTAACAAGAGACCATTCAATGTGTATTCTCATTATTTTGGAAAGAATATTAACTTTAGAAAGTACTATCATTATAAAAATAGAAGAAATAAAACATTCACTAAGTCAATAAACAATGCTACACAAAAAATATCAGAATCAAACAGATACATCACTAACCTGTCATCAAAAACATTAACACCAACACAAACTAAACTGTTAAGTAAAGGACTGTCCTACATACCGAGTACAAACTCAAAAAATGACACACTAAGAAATGCCTTACTGCACTTCAATAGGTCAAATAGAATAAAATACTTCTTCAGAAATGAGCCTGAGCGTGATGTTCATCCATTCAGACAGAAAAGTACATGGATGCCACCCAGAGCGTCACAGGATATTGAGAGTTATCTAGAAAGATTAGAAAAAGAAATATCAGATATTACACCAAGACACTGTAGAAATAATCTAAGCCAGGAAGAAACCCATGCACTAAAGACACTGGCCTCAGATCCCAGCCTTGTAATTAAAAATGCAGACAAGGGATCAGGCATTGTAATAGAAGACAGACACAACTACATGGAAGATGGCTTACAACATTTATCAGACAAATCAATATATGAAAAATCAGAAAGCGATCCTACAACTCCACTAGCAGAAGGGATAAATAAATACATACATTATGTACATAAAAAAGGAATCATAGATGACACCACTAAAGAATTTCTGAGCTTTAAACCACACAATATGCCACGCACACAACAACTATACTTCCTAAAGAAAATCCATAAAAATCCAATAGCAGTAAGACCCATAGTTAGCGGATGCGGAGGCCCAACTGAAAAAATATCACAATTCCTAGACTTTCACTTACAACCACATGTTCCTAAGATAAAATCCTATACAAGAGATAGCGGAGACATAATTAATCATCTAGAGCAATTGAAAATCCCACCAAATTGCATACTAACCACAATAGATGTAAAAGCCCTTTACCTTAACATACCACACAGTGAAGGCATTAAAGCAGTTCTAAATAGACTTTACTATAAAAACCACAACTCAGAAGATATACCAGTGCCCCCTAGTACTATGTCAGATCTACTCAAAATAGTGCTCACCAAAAACTACTTCCAATTTGCTGATGAAATGTACCACCAAATCCAAGGTACAGCAATGGGAACCAAAATGGCACCAGCATATGCCAATATTTTTATGGCAGAGCTAGAAGAAGAACTTTTAGACAAATATCATATCAAACCACTACTGTGGAAGAGATATATAGATGATATCCTATGCATCTGGCCAGGTACAATGTCAGACCTAAAAACATTCATGATATACTTAAACCAAGCTCATACAACAATTAAATTCACTCATGAAAGCTCAACAACGAGCGTAGACTTTCTTGACATCACTATCTACAAAGGAAAGAGATTTGAACTACAGAATATACTAGATGTAAAACCTTTCTTTAAAAAAACAAATAAATTCCAATACTTGCAATACAAATCAGCCCACCCAAGACAAACATTCAGTAGCCTAATCAAAGGTGAACTGACAAGACTACTAAGAGCCTGCTCAGACAAAGATGAGTACACTGCAGTACAAAACAAACTTTATAAAGAATTCAGAAACAGAGGCTATCCAGCTAAGCTAATTAGACAAGTCATAGACTCAGTACCTCATGAAAACAGAACAGAAATACTTGGTCCAAAAGACCTTACCAACAAAAAATATGATACATTTCTAGTGCTAGAATACGCAGAAGACTTGGACGTAAAGAAACTAAGGTCTACACTTAAACCACTATCCCATGAGGAAGAACATGTACCTAAACCATGTCTAAGCCTAAAAAGAAAAAGAAATTTAGGACAACATCTAGTCAGAGCGAAGTTAAAACACTGCTCAGACCCACCCAAATCTAACACACCTATCACCATCCCAGTCACAGCAGAACTCAAAGGCCAATCGGCAGGGTGCAACAATGCTGGATGTAAATGCTGTCCACTAATGTCCAGAAAACAAAGAATTCACTCTAGCTACAACAACAGAAGCTTTTCCACACCTACCTATGCAAACTGCAACACTAGGAATGTAATATACCTCATAGAATGTACAAAGTGCACTAAAAGAAACCAATATGTAGGACAAACTCAAAGATGCATGAACATTAGACTAGGAGGACACAGAGCAGCTTCTAAAACTAAACCTAACCTACCTATATACAAGCATTTCCTAACCCTCCCCAACCACAACTTAGAAAAAGACATTAAAATTACTATCCTAGAAAAAACTACCACAGATCAACTCACCACAAGAGAAAGTCACTGGATATCCACCATGGAGACTGTGTACCCCAAAGGACTCAACAGCAGATTTGAATAGAAGGCTCCATTCCTTCTTCCTAAGGTAAATACATCAATGTCTAACACCTACTGTGCTCTATTATTACAGCTGAAATTAAAAAAACGCCTGACGACCCTTACCCTCCGAGGGAATTTAGCAAGGAGCCCTGCCCAATATATTGAAGCTGCAAGCCAGCCACTCCCACTAATCTCCGTGCAAGCAATGGACCCGATACCTGCGCAAAGAAACTCAATTAACACCTCTGACTCGCCAATCAGAACGCTTTCAATGCTCTTTATATCACCATACCTCGTGCATTCACTTCTCATTTTTCATTTGTAACCCTGAAGAAGGCGCATCAGTCGCTGAAACGTTGGTTTTCAATTATAATAAGAAATGCTTCAAACGAAAGCGAGTCAGATGGTAACTAGAAGTAAGATTAGTTATTTAAATGCTATTCCAGGCGTGGAGCTGCCAAAATCTAAAGGCCCTGCCCTGCCCCAGCCCATAGCCCCAGCCCCAACCCTAGCCCAGCCTATGGCTAGCTCCGAGACTGAAAGGTCCGCCGAAGTGAACATCACAGACATGGAAATGACAGATGAAGAGATAGATATGGAACACTCAGGATCTGTAACAAGGGAAGAGAAGACACTGCTAGTGCTCAGACAGCAGTATAAAAAAGTTAGCACCAACATGGCAAGAGTGAAGAGCCATCTCTCGTTCCTACAAGAATGCCAGGGACAGAATAGGATTCCCAAAGGACTGCGTGTCAATGTCAAGTGCAATGCCTTGCTTGCTGACTACACTACAGTAAAGGAACAATTCAAGTCCACAAAAGAGACAGCAGAAGGTGAATTCACAGAGTCGCTTAAAGAACATTACGAACTAGTGAAAGCGAACCTAACAACTGAACTCAAAAAATTAGAGAGTGACATGGAGAGAGGCCTATCTAAGATCAATGATGAAGCCAAGAAAGAACATTTAGACCTAATGAAAAAAACTACCGACAATATCACAAAGCACGAAGAGAGACTTCAGAACAGAAAGAAACTCAAATATGAACACTTGTGCAATCCAGAAGCAAGAAGAGGAAGAGACAGAGAAGGAGACCGAGGAAAGAGAAGACAGAGGAGAAAGACGATGGAGAAATAGAGAAGACAGAAGCCAAGACAGAGGAAGATACAAAGAGGACAGAAGCCAAGACAGACGAAGTAGAGACAAGAGAAACCCAGCCCACCAGACCAGACCAGACAGAGTTGGAAGAGGTATGCCGTACTCTAACAATACACACAGACAATACAGACCTGGGAGAGAATCCATCACTCCACCTATTGGAGAAGAAAGAGCTAACCAACACACCAACACGGTAGCCCAACCAGCCCCACCCACACCTAATGTGGTACAGGAGATGGCGGAGATGAAAAGACTTATCAATCAGCTCTTGATAAACCAATCAGCCCCACCCATCCAACAGCCCCCACATCCACCAGGAATGATGATGAATCACTGCATCCCACAGACTCTGCAGCCTCCATCGCTGCTGGGTCCTGGGACAGGTGCCTTGCCGGGCCAGCATCCATCGCTGGTCCGACCGGTACAGCAGTGTTTTCAGCCCAGGGACAGGCTCCACCCTCAGCAGCCCTACAGGAACCCATGAACTCCAAACTGTACCCATCCCACCAAATTAACAAGAGACCATTCAATGTGTATTCTCATTATTTTGGAAAGAATATTAACTTTAGAAAGTACTATCATTATAAAAATAGAAGAAATAAAACATTCACTAAGTCAATAAACAATGCTACACAAAAAATATCAGAATCAAACAGATACATCACTAACCTGTCATCAAAAACATTAACACCAACACAAACTAAACTGTTAAGTAAAGGACTGTCCTACATACCGAGTACAAACTCAAAAAATGACACACTAAGAAATGCCTTACTGCACTTCAATAGGTCAAATAGAATAAAATACTTCTTCAGAAATGAGCCTGAGCGTGATGTTCATCCATTCAGACAGAAAAGTACATGGATGCCACCCAGAGCGTCACAGGATATTGAGAGTTATCTAGAAAGATTAGAAAAAGAAATATCAGATATTACACCAAGACACTGTAGAAATAATCTAAGCCAGGAAGAAACCCATGCACTTAAGACACTGGCCTCAGATCCCAGCCTTGTAATTAAAAATGCAGACAAGGGATCAGGCATTGTAATAGAAGACAGACACAACTACATGGAAGACGGCTTACAACATTTATCAGACAAATCAATATATGAAAAATCAGAAAGCGATCCTACAACTCCACTAGCAGAAGGGATAAATAAATACATACATTATGTACATAAAAAAGGAATCATAGATGACACCACTAAAGAATTTCTGAGCTTTAAACCACACAATATGCCACGCACACAACAACTATACTTCCTAAAGAAAATCCATAAAAATCCAATAGCAGTAAGACCCATAGTTAGCGGATGCGGAGGCCCAACTGAAAAAATATCACAATTCCTAGACTTTCACTTACAACCACATGTTCCTAAGATAAAATCCTATACAAGAGATAGCGGAGACATAATTAATCATCTAGAGCAATTGAAAATCCCACCAAATTGCATACTAACCACAATAGATGTAAAAGCCCTTTACCTTAACATACCACACAGTGAAGGCATTAAAGCAGTTCTAAATAGACTTTACTATAAAAACCACAACTCAGAAGATATACCAGTGCCCCCTAGTACTATGTCAGATCTACTCAAAATAGTGCTCACCAAAAACTACTTCCAATTTGCTGATGAAATGTACCACCAAATCCAAGGTACAGCAATGGGAACCAAAATGGCACCAGCATATGCCAATATTTTTATGGCAGAGCTAGAAGAAGAACTTTTAGACAAATATCATATCAAACCACTACTGTGGAAGAGATATATAGATGATATCCTATGCATCTGGCCAGGTACAATGTCAGACCTAAAAACATTCATGATATACTTAAACCAAGCTCATACAACAATTAAATTCACTCATGAAAGCTCAACAACGAGCGTAGACTTTCTTGACATCACTATCTACAAAGGAAAGAGATTTGAACTACAGAATATACTAGATGTAAAACCTTTCTTTAAAAAAACAAATAAATTCCAATACTTGCAATACAAATCAGCCCACCCAAGACAAACATTCAGTAGCCTAATCAAAGGTGAACTGACAAGACTACTAAGAGCCTGCTCAGACAAAGATGAGTACACTGCAGTACAAAACAAACTTTATAAAGAATTCAGAAACAGAGGCTATCCAGCCAAGCTAATTAGACAAGTCATAGACTCAGTACCTCATGAAAACAGAACAGAAATACTTGGTCCAAAAGACCTTACCAACAAAAAATATGATACATTCCTAGTGTTAGAATACGCAGAAGACTTGGACGTAAAGAAACTAAGGTCTACACTTAAACCACTACCCCATGAGGAAGAACATGTACCTAAACCATGTCTAAGCCTAAAAAGAAAAAGAAATTTAGGACAACATCTAGTCAGAGCGAAGTTAAAACACTGCTCAGACCCACCTAAATCTAACACACCTATCACCATCCCAGTCACAGCAGAACTCAAAGGCCAATCGGCCGGGTGCAACAATGCTGGATGTAAATGCTGTCCACTAATGTCCAGAAAACAAAGAATTCACTCTAGCTACAACAACAGAAGCTTTTCCACACCTACCTATACAAACTGCAACACTAGGAATGTAGTATACCTCATAGAATGTACAAAGTGCACTAAAAGAAACCAATATGTAGGACAAACTCAAAGATGCATGAACATTAGACTAGGAGGACACAGAGCAGCTTCTAAAACTAAACCTAACCTACCTATATACAAGCATTTCCTAACCCTCCCCAACCACAACTTAGAAAAAGACATTAAAATAACTATCCTAGAAAAAACTACCACAGATCAACTCACCACAAGAGAAAGTCACTGGATATCCACCATGGAGACTGTGTACCCCAAAGGACTCAACAGCAGATTTGAATAGAAGGCTCCATTCCTTCTTCCTAAGGTAAATACATCAATGTCTAACACCTACTGTGCTCTATTATTACAGCTGAAATTAAAAAAACGCCTGACGACCCTTACCCTCCGAGGGAATTTAGCAAGGAGCCCTGCCCAATATATTGAAGCTGCAAGCCAGCCACTCCCACTAATCTCCGTGCAAGCAATGGACCCGATACCTGCGCAAAGAAACTCAATTAACACCTCTGACTCGCCAATCAGAACGCTTTCAATGCTCTTTATATCACCATACCTCGTGCATTCACTTCTCATTTTTCATTTGTAACCCTGAAGAAGGCGCATCAGTCGCTGAAACGTTGGTTTTACATTAAAATAAAGAAGAATGCTTAATACGAAAACGAGTCAGATGGTAACTAGAAGTAAAATTAGTTATTTAAATGCTATTCCAGGCGTGGAGCTGCCAAAATCTAAAGGCCCTGCCCTGCCCCAGCCCATAGCCCCAGCCCCAACCCTAGCCCAGCCTATGGCTAGCTCCGAGACTGAAAGGTCCGCCGAAGTGAACATCACAGACATGGAAATGACAGATGAAGAGATAGATATAGAACACTCAGGATCTGTAACAAGGGAAGAGAAGACACTGCTAGTGCTCAGACAGCAGTATAAAAAAGTTAGCACCAACATGGCAAGAGTGAAGAGCCATCTCTCGTTCCTACAAGAATGCCAGGGACAGAATAGGATTCCCAAAGGACTGCGTGTCAATGTCAAGTGCAATGCCTTGCTTGCTGACTACACTACAGTAAAGGAACAATTCAAGTCCACAAAAGAGACAGCAGAAGGCGAATTCACAGAGTCGCTTAAAGAACATTATGAACTAGTGAAAGCGAACCTAACAACTGAACTCAAAAAATTAGAGAGTGACATGGAGAGAGGCCTATCTAAGACCAATGATGAAGCCAAGAAAGAACATTTAGACCTAATGAAAAAGACTACCGACAATATCACAAAGCACGAAGAGAGACTTCAGAACAGAAAGAAACTCAAATATGAACACTTGTGCAATCCAGAAGCAAGAAGAGGAAGAGACAGAGAAGGAGACCGAGAAGAAAGAGAAGACAGAGGAGAAAGACGATGGAGAAATAGAGAAGACAGAAGCCAAGACAGAGGAAGATACAAAGAGGACAGAAGCCAAGACAGACGAAGTAGAGACAAGAGAAACCCAGCCCACCAGACCAGACCAGACAGAGTTGGAAGAGGTATGCCGTACTCTAACAATACACACAGACAATACAGACCTGGGAGAGAATCCATCACTCCACCTATTGGAGAAGAAAGAGCTAACCAACACACCAACACGGTAGCCCAACCAGCCCCACCCACACCTAATGTGGTACAGGAGATGGCGGAGATGAAAAGACTTATCAATCAGCTCTTGATAAACCAATCAGCCCCACCCATCCAACAGCCCCCACATCCACCAGGAATGATGATGAATCACTGCATCCCACAGACTCTGCAGCCTCCATCGCTGCTGGGTCCTGGGACAGGTGCCTTGCCGGGCCAGCATCCATCGCTGGTCCGACCGGTACAGCAGTGTTTTCAGCCCAGGGACAGGCTCCACCCTCAGCAGCCCTACAGGAACCCATGAACTCCAAACTGTACCCATCCCACCAAATTAACAAGAGACCATTCAATGTGTATTCTCATTATTTTGGAAAGAATATTAACTTTAGAAAGTACTATCATTATAAAAATAGAAGAAATAAAACATTCACTAAGTCAATAAACAATGCTACACAAAAAATATCAGAATCAAACAGATACATCACTAACCTGTCATCAAAAACATTAACACCAACACAAACTAAACTGTTAAGTAAAGGACTGTCCTACATACCGAGTACAAACTCAAAAAATGACACACTAAGAAATGCCTTACTGCACTTCAATAGGTCAAATAGAATAAAATACTTCTTCAGAAATGAGCCTGAGCGTGATGTTCATCCATTCAGACAGAAAAGTACATGGATGCCACCCAGAGCGTCACAGGATATTGAGAGTTATCTAGAAAGATTAGAAAAAGAAATATCAGATATTACACCAAGACACTGTAGAAATAATCTAAGCCAGGAAGAAACCCATGCACTAAAGACACTGGCCTCAGATCCCAGCCTTGTAATTAAAAATGCAGACAAGGGATCAGGCATTGTAATAGAAGACAGACACAACTACATGGAAGATGGCTTACAACATTTATCAGACAAATCAATATATGAAAAATCAGAAAGCGATCCTACAACTCCACTAGCAGAAGGGATAAATAAATACATACATTATGTACATAAAAAAGGAATCATAGATGACACCACTAAAGAATTTCTGAGCTTTAAACCACACAATATGCCACGCACACAACAACTATACTTCCTAAAGAAAATCCATAAAAATCCAATAGCAGTAAGACCCATAGTTAGCGGATGCGGAGGCCCAACCGAAAAAATATCACAATTCCTAGACTTTCACTTACAACCACACGTTCCTAATATAAAATCCTATACAAGAGATAGCGGAGACATAATTAATCATCTAGAGCAATTGAAAATCCCACCAAATTGCATACTAACCACAATAGATGTAAAAGCTCTTTACCTTAACATACCACACAGTGAAGGCATTAAAGCAGTTCTAAATAGACTTTACTATAAAAACCACAACTCAGAAGATATACCAGTGCCCCCTAGTACTATGTCAGATCTACTCAAAATAGTGCTCACCAAAAACTACTTCCAATTTGCTGATGAAATGTACCACCAAATCCAAGGTACAGCAATGGGAACCAAAATGGCACCAGCATATGCCAATATTTTTATGGCAGAGCTAGAAGAAGAACTTTTAGACAAATATCATATCAAACCACTACTGTGGAAAAGATATATAGATGATATCCTATGCATCTGGCCAGGTACAATGTCAGACCTAAAAACATTCATGATATACTTAAACCAAGCTCATACAACAATTAAATTCACTCATGAAAGCTCAACAACGAGCGTAGACTTTCTTGACATCACTATCTACAAAGGAAAGAGATTCGAACTACAGAATATACTAGACGTAAAACCTTTCTTTAAAAAAACAAATAAATTCCAATACTTGCAATACAAATCAGCCCACCCAAGACAAACATTCAGTAGCCTAATCAAAGGTGAACTGACAAGACTACTAAGAGCCTGCTCAGACAAAGATGAGTACACTGCAGTACAAAACAAACTTTATAAAGAATTCAGAAACAGAGGCTATCCAGCCAAGCTAATTAGACAAGTCATAGACTCAGTACCTCATGAAAACAGAACAGAAATACTTGGTCCAAAAGACCTTACCAACAAAAAATATGATACATTTCTAGTGTTAGAATACGCAGAAGACTTGGACGTAAAGAAACTAAGGTCTACACTTAAACCACTACCCCATGAGGAAGAACATGTACCTAAACCATGTCTAAGCCTAAAAAGAAAAAGAAATTTAGGACAACATCTAGTCAGAGCGAAGTTAAAACACTGCTCAGACCCACCTAAATCTAACACACCTATCACCATCCCAGTCACAGCAGAACTCAAAGGCCAATCGGCAGGGTGCAACAATGCTGGATGTAAATGCTGTCCACTAATGTCCAGAAAACAAAGAATTCACTCTAGCTACAACAACAGAAGCTTTTCCACACCTACCTATGCAAACTGCAACACTAGGAATGTAATATACCTCATAGAATGTACAAAGTGCACTAAAAGAAACCAATATGTAGGACAAACTCAAAGATGCATGAACATTAGACTAGGAGGACACAGAGCAGCTTCTAAAACTAAACCTAACCTACCTATATACAAGCATTTCCTAACCCTCCCCAACCACAACTTAGAAAAAGACATTAAAATAACTATCCTAGAAAAAACTACCACAGATCAACTCACCACAAGAGAAAGTCACTGGATATCCACCATGGAGACTGTGTACCCCAAAGGACTCAACAGCAGATTTGAATAGAAGGCTCCATTCCTTCTTCCTAAGGTAAATACATCAATGTCTAACACCTACTGTGCTCTATTATTACAGCTGAAATTAAAAAAACGCCTGACGACCCTTACCCTCCGAGGGAATTTAGCAAGGAGCCCTGCCCAATATATTGAAGCTGCAAGCCAGCCACTCCCACTAATCTCCGTGCAAGCAATGGACCCGATACCTGCGCAAAGAAACTCAATTAACACCTCTGACTCGCCAATCAGAACGCTTTCAATGCTCTTTATATCACCATACCTCGTGCATTCACTTCTCATTTTTCATTTGTAACCCTGAAGAAGGCGCATCAGTCGCTGAAACGTTGGTTTTACATTAAAATAAAGAAGAATGCTTAATACGAAAACGAGTCAGATGGTAACTAGAAGTAAAATTAGTTATTTAAATGCTATTCCAGGCGTGGAGCTGCCAAAATCTAAAGGCCCTGCCCTGCCCCAGCCCATAGCCCCAGCCCCAACCCTAGCCCAGCCTATGGCTAGCTCCGAGACTGAAAGGTCCGCCGAAGTGAACATCACAGACATGGAAATGACAGATGAAGAGATAGATATAGAACACTCAGGATCTGTAACAAGGGAAGAGAAGACACTGCTAGTGCTCAGACAGCAGTATAAAAAAGTTAGCACCAACATGGCAAGAGTGAAGAGCCATCTCTCGTTCCTACAAGAATGCCAGGGACAGAATAGGATTCCCAAAGGACTGCGTGTCAATGTCAAGTGCAATGCCTTGCTTGCTGACTACACTACAGTAAAGGAACAATTCAAGTCCACAAAAGAGACAGCAGAAGGCGAATTCACAGAGTCGCTTAAAGAACATTATGAACTAGTGAAAGCGAACCTAACAACTGAACTCAAAAAATTAGAGAGTGACATGGAGAGAGGCCTATCTAAGACCAATGATGAAGCCAAGAAAGAACATTTAGACCTAATGAAAAAGACTACCGACAATATCACAAAGCACGAAGAGAGACTTCAGAACAGAAAGAAACTCAAATATGAACACTTGTGCAATCCAGAAGCAAGAAGAGGAAGAGACAGAGATGGAGACCAAGAAGACAGAGGAGAAAGACGATGGAGAAATAGAGAAGACAGAAGCCAAGACAGAGGAAGATACAAAGAAGACAGAAGCCAAGACAGACGAAGTAGAGACAAGAGAAACCCAGCCCACCAGACCAGACCAGACAGAGTTGGAAGAGGTATGCCGTACTCTAACAACACACACAGACAATACAGACCTGGGAGAGAATCCATCACTCCACCTATTGGAGAAGAAAGAGCTAACCAACACACCAACACGGTAGCCCAACCAGCCCCACCCACACCTAATGTGGTACAGGAGATGGCGGAGATGAAAAGACTTATCAATCAGCTTTTGATAAACCAATCAGCCCCACCCATCCAACAGCCCCCACATCCACCAGGAATGATGATGAATCACTGCATCCCACAGACTCTGCAGCCTCCATCGCTGCTGGGTCCTGGGACAGGTGCCTTGCCGGGCCAGCATCCATCGCTGGTCCGACCGGTACAGCAGTGTTTTCAGCCCAGGGACAGGCTCCACCCTCAGCAGCCCTACAGGAACCCATGAACTCCAAACTGTACCCATCCCACCAAATTAACAAGAGACCATTCAATGTGTATTCTCATTATTTTGGAAAGAATATTAACTTTAGAAAGTACTATCATTATAAAAATAGAAGAAATAAAACATTCACTAAGTCAATAAACAATGCTACACAAAAAATATCAGAATCAAACAGATACATCACTAACCTGTCATCAAAAACACTAACACCAACACAAACTAAACTGTTAAGTAAAGGACTGTCCTACATACCGAGTACAAACTCAAAAAATGACACACTAAGAAATGCCTTACTGCACTTCAATAGGTCAAATAGAATAAAATACTTCTTCAGAAATGAGCCTGAGCGTGATGTTCATCCATTCAGACAGAAAAGTACATGGATGCCACCCAGAGCGTCACAGGATATTGAGAGTTATCTAGAAAGATTAGAAAAAGAAATATCAGATATTACACCAAGACACTGTAGAAATAATCTAAGCCAGGAAGAAACCCATGCACTTAAGACACTGGCCTCAGATCCCAGCCTTGTAATTAAAAATGCAGACAAGGGATCAGGCATTGTAATAGAAGACAGACACAACTACATGGAAGACGGCTTACAACATTTATCAGACAAATCAATATATGAAAAATCAGAAAGCGATCCTACAACTCCACTAGCAGAAGGGATAAATAAATACATACATTATGTACATAAAAAAGGAATCATAGATGACACCACTAAAGAATTTCTGAGCTTTAAACCACACAATATGCCACGCACACAACAACTATACTTCCTAAAGAAAATCCATAAAAATCCAATAGCAGTAAGACCCATAGTTAGCGGATGCGGAGGCCCAACCGAAAAAATATCACAATTCCTAGACTTTCACTTACAACCACACGTTCCTAATATAAAATCCTATACAAGAGATAGCGGAGACATAATTAATCATCTAGAGCAATTGAAAATCCCACCAAATTGCATACTAACCACAATAGATGTAAAAGCTCTTTACCTTAACATACCACACAGTGAAGGCATTAAAGCAGTTCTAAATAGACTTTACTATAAAAACCACAACTCAGAAGATATACCAGTGCCCCCTAGTACTATGTCAGATCTACTCAAAATAGTGCTCACCAAAAACTACTTCCAATTTGCTGATGAAATGTACCACCAAATCCAAGGTACAGCAATGGGAACCAAAATGGCACCAGCATATGCCAATATTTTTATGGCAGAGCTAGAAGAAGAACTTTTAGACAAATATCATATCAAACCACTACTGTGGAAAAGATATATAGATGATATCCTATGCATCTGGCCAGGTACAATGTCAGACCTAAAAACATTCATGATATACTTAAACCAAGCTCATACAACAATTAAATTCACTCATGAAAGCTCAACAACGAGCGTAGACTTTCTTGACATCACTATCTACAAAGGAAAGAGATTCGAACTACAGAATATACTAGACGTAAAACCTTTCTTTAAAAAAACAAATAAATTCCAATACTTGCAATACAAATCAGCCCACCCAAGACAAACGTTCAGTAGCCTAATCAAAGGTGAACTGACAAGACTACTAAGAGCCTGCTCAGACAAAGATGAGTACACTGCAGTACAAAACAAACTTTATAAAGAATTCAGAAACAGAGGCTATCCAGCCAAGCTAATTAGACAAGTCATAGACTCAGTACCTCATGAAAACAGAACAGAAATACTTGGTCCAAAAGACCTTACCAACAAAAAATATGATACATTCCTAGTGTTAGAATACGCAGAAGACTTGGACGTAAAGAAACTAAGGTCTACACTTAAACCACTACCCCATGAGGAAGAACATGTACCTAAACCATGTCTAAGCCTAAAAAGAAAAAGAAATTTAGGACAACATCTAGTCAGAGCGAAGTTAAAACACTGCTCAGACCCACCTAAATCTAACACACCTATCACCATCCCAGTCACAGCAGAACTCAAAGGCCAATCGGCCGGGTGCAACAATGCTGGATGTAAATGCTGTCCACTAATGTCCAGAAAACAAAGAATTCACTCTAGCTACAACAACAGAAGCTTTTCCACACCTACCTATACAAACTGCAACACTAGGAATGTAGTATACCTCATAGAATGTACAAAGTGCACTAAAAGAAACCAATATGTAGGACAAACTCAAAGATGCATGAACATTAGACTAGGAGGACACAGAGCAGCTTCTAAAACTAAACCTAACCTACCTATATACAAGCATTTCCTAACCCTCCCCAACCACAACTTAGAAAAAGACATTAAAATAACTATCCTAGAAAAAACTACCACAGATCAACTCACCACAAGAGAAAGTCACTGGATATCCACCATGGAGACTGTGTACCCCAAAGGACTCAACAGCAGATTTGAATAGAAGGCTCCATTCCTTCTTCCTAAGGTAAATACATCAATGTCTAACACCTACTGTGCTCTATTATTACAGCTGAAATTAAAAAAAAGCCTGACGACCCTTACCCTCCGAGGGAATTTAGCAAGGAGCCCTGCCCAATATATTGAAGCTGCAAGCCAGCCACTCCCACTAATCTCCGTGCAAGCAATGGACCCGATACCTGCGCAAAGAAACTCAATTAACACCTCTGACTCGCCAATCAGAACGCTTTCAATGCTCTTTATATCACCATACCTCGTGCATTCACTTCTCATTTTTCATTTGTAACCCTGAAGAAGGCGCATCAGTCGCTGAAACGTTGGTTTTACATTAAAATAAAGAAGAATGCTTAATACGAAAACGAGTCAGATGGTAACTAGAAGTAAAATTAGTTATTTAAATGCTATTCCAGGCGTGGAGCTGCCAAAATCTAAAGGCCCTGCCCTGCCCCAGCCCATAGCCCCAGCCCCAACCCTAGCCCTAGCCCTAGCCCTAGCCCTAGCCCTAGCCCTAGCCCTAGCCCTAGCCCTAGCCCTAGCCCTAGCCCTAGCCCTAGCCCCCTAGCCCTAGCCCTAGCCCTAGCCCTAGCCCTAGCCCTTAGCCCTAGCCCTAGCCCTAGCCCCCCATTGACCCCCCCACATCAGATACACAGATTATCATACCTATCACACCAAACCTAGACGGACACTCAGCTGGTTGCGCCATTCCAGGCTGCAAATGCTGTGCTGTCATGTCTAGAAAAGTCAGAATCACCTCTACTCACAATTACAAATCATTCTTCATTTCCAAACATACTAACTGTTCTACCAAAAATGTAATATACCTTTTGGAATGCACCAAGTGTACCAAAGGAAATCAATATGTAGGCCAAACTAGCAGGCAACTATCTCAGAGAATAGCTGGCCACAGAGCAGCCAGCAGAATCAAGACTAATTTACCTATTTATAAACACTTTGCAAACCTACCTGACCACTCCTTCCACAGAGACATCAAAGTCACCATACTAGAGAAGACCTGTGATACTCAGCTAGATGCCAGGGAGAAACACTGGATAAATACACTGGAAACTGTGTTCCCCAAAGGCCTAAACAGCAGATATGAAGATTAAAAGCCACTACAAACACTAATCATCAATTTACCGACACACCCGCGAAGCCACACCCCCTAGACGGCAAAGGAAGTAATAACTTACCACAACCTCGGAGAATCAATCCAAAGATCGACGAAAAGAACTACATCATCTCTCACCTTGAACTACCAATCAAATCAAACTCGCTCACCATTTAAAGTCACCACCACGTGTTTTATATCATTTCACCCTTGAGAAAGGCTCATAAGAGGCCGAAACGTTGGGCAATAATTTTATATTATTAAAAGTAGTGAAAGAGAGATGAATACCCGAAAGGGAAAACAGTATAGCCAGCCTGCTGGCAGAAGCGTAGCGCCAGTTAGGGGGAAGGACAGAGACCAGAGAAAGACTGATCACTCCAGTAGCCCTGCCCAACCCCCAGCCCCAGCTCTAGCCCTAGCCCTAGCCCTAGCCCTAGCCCTAGCCCTAGCCCTAGCCCCTAACCCCCCCCCCCTGGGACCAGGTAGCTCACTTGTCAAGCGCAACCTAGAAATCACTCGCAACCACTGGCCTCGCAGCTTGCAGTCTTGAATGACCAGGCAAAAGCGCGCATAACTCTAAGAATTTGTATGTCCTAAAGTAGACAACAATTTCATAGAACTCGGCATGCGGCTTATAATACGTAGTGGATGAGCGAGGTGACTGTGGGTTAGTATGAATATAATTAAGATAGTATGAATATAATTAAGACTTAGAGGGAGAAGTGAGAGAAATGCATAAGTGTTAATAGTGTTAATGAAATGAGAGTGACAAGTGTGTTCGTCGGAATGTTCTATGTCTGGGAGTTCCCAGACAGACTCCCGGGCCAGCCTGGAGATGCGTCGTCTGGAACAAACGGGATGCACATTTGTGCGGCTCTGTGGTAGTCCTTGCCCTTGCAGCGTATCTTGACTGCTCGCACTTGGCCGTCGTCTCCTGGGTACGTTTCAACCACTCTAGCTAGTGGCCATGCTCTTGTCTTCAAGACCTCGTCTTTGAGAAAGACGAGATCTCCAGTTTGTAACGGTTGGTGAGGTTTGATCCATCGACTTCTTTCTTGTTGTGTACGTAGGTATTGCTGAATCCATGACTGCCATAGCTCGCTCTTGAGTTTGCTTACTAGGCGCCAGCATCTGAGGTCGGTAGTCTTGGCTGTAGGAGGAGTTGAAGTGGGCAGGGCTCTCATAGGTCTCCCGATGAGGAAATGCCCCGCTGTGAGATAACTTCCTTGCTGAGTTTCTTCTTCTGTCAGTGTGGTGATGGGCCTGGAGTTGAGTACACTCTCGGCTTCGGTGAGTAATGTGTATAACTCGTCGTAACGTAGTGGGTGAGGTTGTAAATTCTTTCGAAGTAGTAGTTTCATCGTACGTACGGCAGCCTCCCAGAGGCCTCCAAAATGCGGCGCTCTGGGGGGAATGTTGTGCCACTTGATACCTTTATCCTGGGTGAATGTAGATGTCATCTTCTTGCCTTCAGTAGAGCCTAGGAGTGCTTCCAACTCCCGGATCTCCTCCCGGGCACCTATAAAGTTGCTGCCATTGTCACTGTAGACATCTGTAGGGCAGCCCCTTCGTGCGACGAACCTGTGTAAGGCCGCCCGGAAGTCCTCCGTGGAGAGGGAAGCACACACATCGAGGTGCACGGCCTTGGTACACATGCACACAAATACAGCTGCATAACACTTGTCAAACGTCGGTTTCCTTGTATATCCTCTTCTAATGGTAAACGGTCCCGCAAAGTCAATCCCTGTCTTCTCAAAAGGTGGAGAGGGCTTCGTCCTGACTGCTGGTAAAAGTCCGAGTTGGTGTGACACAGGCTTGGCGTAAGCACGTTGACATCTCATGCAAGACCTGCTGACATGTTTCAACAAGTTCCTGAGTCCTGGGATGTAATGAGTGGCAGAGATGATGGACTGTAGAGCGGAGACTCCGGGGTGAAGATGAGTCTGATGAAGAGAGTAGATCCATAGTCGTGTGAGCTTGGATTTGGGATGGAGTGGTAGAAGAAGTTTCGGTAGAGAAGGAGTGAAGGTGTTGCGAACCCTGCTCTTCAGATACAGAAGTCCGTCTTGAGTTGTAGGTAACATCTTGTGTAGAGAGTGACTTTTCGGGAGGACTCTGTCTTCCTTGACTGCTGCAAAGACCTCCGGGAAGTCGCATTGTTGAGAGAGTAAAAATATCTTCTTGGCAGCTTGATGAATTTCCTGAGATGATAGGTGTGTAGTACCTTGTTTCTTCTTGAACTTTGTCCGGTTGAAAAATCTGAGAATCCATGCGAAGACTCGCGTCAGGGCGAAGAATGATGAAAACTTGTACCACAGGGAGTTCAGAAATCTCACTTGCGAGGAATCCATGTTGAGTGATACTGAGATGGTTAGTATTTGTACTGCTTCTTTGGGTCTATTGATGGTTGTCACCGGCCAAGCATCCAGAGGCCTGGAAAGCCACGGTGGACCCGACCACCACAATGTGGAGGCTATCAGATCAAATGCCGCAACTCCCCGGCTTGCTAGGTCGGCTGGGTTTTGATCCGTGGGAACGTGTCGCCAGGTGGTGAATGGTAGTAGATCCTGTACACTCTGCACTCTGTTAGCCACGAATCGATCCTTGTGTTGTGTTGCTTCCTTGGAAAGCCAATGTAGCACAATTTGGCTATCTGTCCATGCGTGTAGGTTGTCCTTAGAGATGTCCTGAATGGTCCCTGTGTGAGCCAGTAGCTTGGCCAGTAGATGGGCTCCGAGTAACTCAGCTTTCGGGATTGTCATGTGTTTCACTGGTAACACGCGAGCTTTCGCGGTCACCAGTGACGTGTGAACTGAGCCGTCTGTCTGAACTGATCTCAGGTATACTGCGGCGCCATAAGCTTTAGTAGAGGCGTCCGCAAAGCCTTGTAGGGAACTGAAGTTGGATTGTCCAGTTGGAGATGTGATCCTTCTTGGAATGGGATGATCTAGGACCTTGGGCAAGTCTTTGACCCAGGCGTCCCACATGTCTTGCAGATCTTGAGGAACTTCGTCGTCCCAAGGTAAGTTCAATTTCCATGTTTCCTGGAGGATGGATCTTGCAACGATGGTGACGGGCGCGAAGAGTCCCAGAATGTCGAAGACTCCCGCGGATATAGATGCAATTGAACGTTTAGTGATCTTCTTGTCGTTGATGATGTCTGGAACAGCGATGTGTAGGACGTCGTTCTGAGTGTCCCAATGTATGCCTAGCGCTTTGGGTGACTCTGCGAGGCGAAGAGTCGTGCTATCCTCATCGCGTAGACTAGCAGGTGCGAGGTCAAGAAAGTCCAAAGAGTTAGATCTCCATTTCCTTAGCACCATGCCTGCCCTCGCAAGAAGACTGCACAACTCGATTCTGATTTGTGTAGATGTCTCAATAGAATCCGCGCCAGAGACGAAGTCATCAACGTAGAATTCTGTGGAGATCGCTGCTGAAGCTCGTGGGTAGATGTCTTGAAATTGATCTGCCAAGTAGCGAAGTGTCTGCGTAGCCAGGAAGGGTGACGAGGCCACGCCGAAAGTCACCCGTTCCATTCTGCAGTCCACAATGTGTCCTGTCGGTTGGCGCAGAAGGAAACGGTGTAAGTCTTGATGATCCTTGTGAAGTAGGATCTCCCGGAACATCTTGCTGATGTCCGCGGAGATCCCTACTGCGTGTTTGCGAAATTTGACAAGTACGTCTGCCAAGGGTGGGTACAGGTTGGGACCCACACGTAGTGTGTCATTCAGCGAATGTCCGTTGGTGGTCTTGGCAGAGGCGTCAAATACTGGTCTCGTCTTGGTGGTACTGGAGGATTCTTTGAAAACTCCATGTACTGGCATGTAGTAGCAGTCCTCGTTGAGTTTAAGTTCTTGTTCTGGTATGATGTGCGCGTGCCCCAGGTCAATGTATTCCCGAAGCGCCGCGTTGAAGGGTTCCAGCTTGTGTTTGGTGGAGAGTGACTTCTCGTTGGAGAAGAGCCTTGACATTGCCTGTTTACGTGAGTTCCCGATTGGTGGAGGGTTGTCCTTGCGTGGCAGAGCTACTGTGACTCTGCCGTCCTGTAGCTGGACGTTGGCATGGAAGTGGTCCACTGCCGCTTGGTCGTCCGCGCTGAGTGGTGAGGCCTCTGGGACCTTGTCCATGGCCCAGAGCCTCCCCAAATCTTCATCAAGTTGAGTAGCAGGTGTGATTATGGAGAGGACGCGTGTACTCCCCGACAGAGGTCCGATGACTCCGTAGCCGAAGTGTGTCGAAATGAAGCGGTGTCTGTCCGTTTTCGTGACCTCCCCGCATAGGTCCCATGGGTGTTCCTGACCTAGCAGGATGTCCACACAGCCTCCCATCTGCGGGTCGGATAGGCCCAGACCATTTTGTGCGGCCAAGTCCAGGACCACGTCACGGTCAGCTGGTGGTGTAGACTTCAGAGCATGTGGGATCACTGAGAACTCGATGGTGGACGAAGAGAAACTTGAGACTGTAGAATGTAGTTTTGTGTAGACCTTGTGCTTTGATCGTATGGTTCCTTGTCCGAATCCCTCGAAGACTCTGTCCTGGGGAATCCGTTTGAGCTTGAGTGAGGATGCCAGTTCTTCTGACATGAAGGTGCCCCCGCTTCCGTGGTCGAGTAGCAATCGGGCCTTGACGATGTTGCCTTCGTGCTGAAGCTTAGCGGTGACAGTACATATGAAGTTCCCAGAACTAGAGTCTTGTGGAGAAGCTGGGATCTCTGTAGGTTGGTTGACCACAGCCATAGAGGCAGGCGTAGTTGTCGTGGTTGTAGTAGAGGAACTGCCGTTTGTTCGCTGCTCCTTGTGTAGCAGTGAGTGATGCCTCAAGTTGCAATGCCGACATGAGTGGCGGTTTGTGCAACTCCGAACGGCGTGGGCTGGGGAGAGACAGTTCAGACAGAGCCGTTTCTCCCTGACCAGCCTGTTGCGTTCCTCCGTGCTCAAGGCCGCGAAGACCGAGCACCTGCCCAGCCAGTGCGCTTCACCGCATGAAGCGCACTTGGCAGGCATCGTAGGAGGTTTCTTCCGTGGAGACGTAGGTGTATACGTAGGTTTGAACGATGTAGACGAAGATAAAGTAGCAGACGTAGTAGATGGAGTAGATAGAGATTGGGTGTCAGCCCAGAGGAGACGTTGCTCAATGAACTCAGTGAAGTCCGTCATGGTAGGCGAAGGATACTTCTCGAAGAGAAGTCTTTCCCAGTCCTCCCTGAGCTTCCCATCTAGGCATGAAGAGACTGAGGTCTCCCTTGACATGATTGTTGAGTGCTCTGTAATTGTCCAAGACTGATACTTTAAACTTGCGAAGGGATGATACAGACTGATCTGCCCGTGGTGGTTCTGTGACCTTCTGGACTAAGATCGGTATCACTAATTGTGGTCTCCCGAACATGCGTCTGAGGTCATCCAGCAACTTGTCGATGGATGCTCCCTGATTTAACAAGTCTGCGATCAGCGACTTGCCCTGCGATGGTACAATGGCTTGCCTCACAATTGCAAACTTGTCGGCCTCACTGAAACCCTCAGCACGATGTTTGAGGAGAGACAGGAGGCCAAGCTCAAAGGCTTCCCATTGGAGCGGGTCACCCGAGAACTTAGGGATGTCAAGGTTGAGGGGAGCCATCCTTGGACGGTCCTTGTGAGTATCCCCGGTGGAGGTCGTCGAAGGAGAAGATGAAGTTGAAGTGGCCGCGGCGGCGGCGGCGATCTCGGTGAAGTCATTGATGGCTTTACGTAGAGTTTGGATTCTTTCCTTAATAGCTGGGTGAGAGTGTAGAGACGGTGCAGAGTTGACGAGAGGTCTGCAGTTGGTCGAGAAGACGTCGAGTTTGGAGCTGAAGCGAGACGTGGTCTTGTCAGCTGTGGCTGCAAGGCGTTCCATGTCGTCCACGAGACTGTGGCTGTCGTTCCACAGTGTTTGCTGTAGTTTAATACGTTGAAGGTTGAGGCGAAGGCCGGTATGAAGATCGTTGTGTTTGTCTGACTGGGCTTGTTCGAGATCATACGCAGTGGCGTCGTCGAAAAGGAGTTCATCGATCTGCGATTGAAGACGCTCATGTGCAGAGACTGCTGAAGAAAGTTCATCTGTAAGGTCGCGATTGTGATGGGGTCCCAGTCATCTAGATGGCTGTCGACCAGTGACTTGAACTTGCTCTGTACTTTAGTTACCAGTCCACGCTTGTATGTGCGTTGGCGTCTTAGATGTGCGATGTTCGCACGAAGTGAGTCGTCCTCCGGAGGTGTAGTCATGATGAGTCGAGGTGACGTGAAGAGATATCAACTAATCGACAAGAACAGCCTAGCTAGTACGACAAGGACTGAACTCGAAACAGCGAACGATCAATCGAGGTGAGTACAGAGGTCAGGCCGTAGTGCCAGTTCGTCACAGGCTCGAAGGACCAAATGAACGTGATTCTCGGGGCCAGTTGTGGGCGTGTATGCTTGAGAGTCACGTGCAAATGGCCTTCTCACACTGTGGAAGGACCAGGTAGCTCACTTGTCAAGCGCAACCTAGAAATCACTCGCAACCGCTGGCCTCGCAGCTTGCAGTCTTGAATGACCAGGCAAAAGCGTGCATAACTCTAAGAATTTGTATGTCCTAAAGTAGACAGAGGTGAACAACAATTTCATAGAACTCGGCATGCGGCTTATAATACGTAGTGGATGAGCGAGGTGACTGTGGGTTAGTATGAATATAATTAAGATAGTATGAATATAATTAAGACTTACCCAAGAAAAAATTCTTGCAAGATCTTACAAAAAATTTTTTAGTGATCTTACAAGATCCCACTTGCAAGATCACTAATGATTTTGGAACCATATCAGGTGTGATCACACATGGATTACTTTGTAAGATCTTGGGTGATGAATGATTCAAGATCTTACATGTAAGATATTGCATGGTTTTTCATGCAAGATCTCACTTGCAAGATCTCACATGATTTTGGAACTATATCAGGTGCGATCACACATAGATTACTTTACAAGATCATGTGTGGTGATTCAAGATCTTATGAATGATCATTTTCTTGCAAGATCACACAATAATTTGAAATCAAGGTCATTAAGTCATGATCACTCAATGGCAAATAAAATGTTGAGTTCGAAATGTTATTCTGAACCTGCAGTCACCAACTCCATTCCATCTGCTGCGAGTCTTCCTGCATCGCGGCACTTTTGGCTTAACGTTGCCATTAACTTACGATGGTCATGGTCTGGGTATCTCTTTTGTACACAATCTAAAAGAACAAAATTTGCCATTAGACAAACATGCTAGAATTACATATACGGTATATTGAAAAAACTTACCAAACAATAATTGAACTCGTTGTGGAGAGAGCGGTGGCTTGTTTGACTTCACTGACTCGATAACAACGGAACGACTTTGTTCTTCCTTAGAGAACAAAACATCCAACAGACTTCGGCCATAAGCGCATGGACTTCTTGCTGGGATGTGTAGGAGATTCACACCATTATGCTAACATCAAAGTATAATGGAAAAAATTATGTTGCATTACAGCTAAAAAAAATTAACTTCATGCTAAATTCCCTTTGCAGTTTTTAATACAAGGTGGCCAAAATAGTGTGCCCATGACTGCAATACGTTTTCAAAATATTTCAGTCCTAGTATTATCATACTTTTATCCCTGCATTCCTACAATGCTGTTACTGTAGCTTAAATTCAGTTAGGTTGTTGTTGTTGTTGTGGTATTCATAAAAGTATTTCTCTGGATAATAATAATAGATTATCCGATATATGACCATTTTCAGGAATGTAAGGCTAAATATGGTGTGCTTCATTCAGAGGCAATCCAAATGAGTCAAAGTACTTTCAGTGGGGGTGGGGTATATAATGAGATTTGCTCTACATCATCACTGAAAGTATTCACACTCACTGCACCCGACATCAATAAATATGTACTGTGTTTAGCCAAAACCACACACAATTATTTTTTAATGTTCCTAGTAAATAAATAAGATAAAAATTAGGGACACCATAGGGTACATGCCAGATTCTTATTTCTTTAACATAATTGTAACTATCAGTTGAACGTGGCCTAACCATACAGACCACCATACCACATAACCCAGGTTTACTGGAGTGATTAATCAAAAAAAATTAAAATGGTAAATTCTTTTAAGTTTCTTACCATAAAACTTTGATCGTTGGCTGTATTTTTCTTGTCTGTAGTCATAGTTTTCAGCACTTGAAGTATTTGTTTCATTACATTCAATAACTCTGTTTGTTGGTTCAATGCTCGAACTGGTCGAAGGAGGACTAGTAGATATCTCCACATTTTGTTCGACAACAGGTACTTCATCAAACTACAAGAATAGACATCAAATTAGATACATGTCTGTATATAGCATTGTCTTTTTTGTAAGTTAACTAAGTTAGCCATCAGTGGATCAAGCAAAACAGCAGCAACACCAACAATGTTTAAAAGTATTAGCTGCACATGTGCAACTTGTGTTGATAGGTAATTACAAAACAATGTTGCTGCCAATAAGTTTGCACAATTTGCACAATTTGTAACATTTTTTGTTTTGTAACCATACTTACTGTTCGTTTGGCTTGAATAATGGAATTATCCAGTTCTGTTGGTGACGTCTTCCGTTTTTTAGAGTCTAAAATAGTAAGAATAATAATCAAACAAGCCCAAATATGAAATTTCATACCATTTAATTCTCTCATCACAGATACCACAGTAACTGCCCAAGATTTCTTTTTATAGTCCATAAGTAGTTGACAGCCTTCATTCAAGTCATCTACAGTTAATGGTTCACCATCGTCTTTAGAAAGTGCAGTCATATCCACCTTAAATTTCTTATTGGTTTGGTTGCACTTAACTGAAATCTTTTCTACAAACAGGTATACAACTTAATATTATAAACAAGATGTATCAGAAATAATTTTTCAGCCAAATTAACAAAAAATAAAATAGGAAATTAGAAATCCAATAATCAACTATTGGTGTAAAGTTAAAAGCACACTCATACAGTGTTTAACTTACTGTTTCTCATTGCAGCAAAAAAATGTTCTGTAGATAAATCGATCCTTCCTGCCTTCCTCTTCCTTTTCCCTCCACTAAGAGCTGGAGGTTCTCTCTCACAGTCACTGCCTGATTCATACTCCTCAATTACAGACATTATCAACAACTTTTTTGGAGTGGAAAAAACCTTTCTTTTTTTTGTCCTTTGACAAAAGCTACAACATGGCTTAAAGGGCAGCTGCAATCTCTGCATGTGCTTTTTTGTAAAATATTACTACAAAGTGTAAGCTGTGTATGTGTACGTAGTATTAAAATTTGTTTAAATAGATTATATACAACTTAAAGTTTTTTAACAATGGAAAAATAATCAAGAGGATCATATAGGCAGTACATAAGGAGTGATGGAGCTTCTATTCCTAAAACCACTTGGTGGAGATTAAAAAAAGGGTAAGGCTTTTCATTCAAGTACTACAGTACTATCAAAGACTCTACACTTACAATTATGCAGAAAGAAAGTGTTTAAATCTGTTCGTAAAGATTTGGAGAGGAGAGAGGAAGAACAGCAATTGGAGAGGAGAGAGCAAGAAGAGCAATTGGAGAGTGAGCAAGAAGATCATATAGAGGACAAGCAAAAGGAGAATGAGAGCATCAGCTATACTGACAGAGGTGATACGGAAAGTGTACATAGTGCCTATATGAGTTCAGATACAGAGATTGGCCAAGAAGAATTAATTGAAGAAAATTTGGAGGAAATTTTGGAAGATAGTATGTTTGAACCCTTATATGAAAATGCTAACATTACCATAAGTGGAGCATATTGTGCAATAATGGAGTTTAAAAGAGCTTGCCGCCTACCATTCACTACAATATCCAAATTGTTAGAGCTTCTTCAATTAGTTTGCCCACCCAATAATCACTTACCCACATCTGTGCACAAGTTTAAAAATTTCTTCGGCAAATTCTCATCAGAATATACTTCACAATACTACTGTAATGTCTGCCATACTGAGTATTCACCTGGTCAAAAAGTATGCCCCAACTGTGCTAATGCCAAACCAGACACTCTCATAGTTACTAACCCGAAAAAAGCAATCACAAGAGTTCTCAAGAATAAGTTTTAAACAGCATTCCTTTTTTATATTAATATTTGTACCAACATTTTGTGCAGGAAATTTTAAAGATCTTCTTCCCAGTCATAAGTCAAGCAGTGGTATTTTGCGTGACGTGCATGATGGAGAAGGATGGAAAGATTCATTTGGCCACGGTATAATATTTAACACAGATGGCATTTCTCCGTTTAAATCTTCAAAGGTTACTGTATGGCCAGTATTAATAGCATTGTCTATTTTACCCCCAACAATGCGTATGAATAAAGACAACATAATAACATTAGCAATTTGGTCAGGAGAATCAAAGCCTCCCATGTCTGTTTTGCTAAGACCTCTTGTTTTGTTATTAAACGATCTTCAAAAGAATGGTATTGATTTGGAAACTACCCATGGTACAAGATTTGTGCATTTTACCCCAGCTTTTGGTTTATTTGATTTGGTTGCAAAGGCACCAGTATTGAAAATGAACCAGTTTAATGGTGTCAATGGGTGTCCTACATGCCTCAATCCAGGAATAAGAACAGTGTCTCAGTATTATCCTCCAGATAGTAGCTGTGGTCTTCGTACAAATGAGTCAGTCATGAAAGATGCTGAAGATGCTGAAAGAAGTAAGAGTGTAGTTCAGGGAATAAAAGGAAAATCTCCATTGACTGGAGTTGTAAATCTAGTCAATGACATACCTGTCGATTACATGCATTGTGTACTAGAAGGTGTAACAAAGTGGCTCTTAGAGAAGTGGTTGAATTCCTGTAATCATACATCTCCATTCTATATTGGAAATCAGGTGAAGCAGATTGACAAAGATTTAGTGCAACAAAGACCACCACATGACTTTGCAAGGGCACCAAGAAGCCTTGAAAGACACAGAAAACACTGGAAGGCTTACGAATTAAGAAACTGGCTTTTGTATTATTCACTTCCATTACTTGAAAACAGACTAACACCACTGTACTCACACCATTATTCTTTGATGGTATGTGCTATTCATATCCTTCTTCGATCACACCTTACTGAGATTCAAATACAAGCTGCTGAAACTATGCTATTTGATTTTTATATCATGCTACCGGAGCTGTATGGAATTAACAGTTGTACCCTAAATGCTCACTGTCTAACTCACTTAGCATATTACGTTCGAATCTGGGGTCCATTGTGGACACACTCACTGTTCGGATTTGAAAGCATGAACGGCCATTTAGTTAGTATGCTACACTCCAAAAGAAAGTTAGCAGAGCAATTAATCTTTTCCATAGATGTATCACATTCAATTGGAATGCTTTCAGACCAATTAGCTGGAAAAGAAAATGTTGACACAATGGAGTTCTTAAAGCCTATGTCATCTCTTTTACAAAAACGAAACAATATGACAATGATCAGTACAGGGGTATATTCTATTGGTCCACTAAGTAAGCTCAACATTAATGAGGAAGAACAAAGTGCAATTACTGGAGTGACACGCTATAATTTAGCAGAAATGACCATGTTCAAGAAACTGTACTATCACAACACTATTATTCAAGCATTCAGTGATAGAGGGAAAAGGGATAGTTCTATTTGCTGTTTTATTTCTTGTGGCAGTAAAGAGTATGGTAGGGTACTAATGTTTACCCTGACACCTCCTTTAGCTCTTATTAAGGCTTATCAGAAAACTTCATCATCTTTCCTTAAAAGTATCGGCCATTCAGTACGACAGAAGTTACAGGACTATACTAGAGTGGATGTGTTGAGTTCATTCATCATTCAAGTAAAAAATGATTTAAAACCTGCATGTGCAATTCCACTTTCTTGTATTGTAAATAAATGTGTTTTAGTATCCTGCCAAAATTCAAGTTACTCTTACATTATACATGTACCTAACAACTATGAACATCATTAACACCTACACAATTTCATCTCAACAATATATTACATGTTGTGTACTATCTTAGTTATATTTCAAGCTATAATCGTAAAGTTTATTTATATGTACTTACGTATTAAAATCTGCCATAACTTATAGTACTTAAAATCTTGAAAGATCTGCAAATTCTCGTACCTTCAAATTTATGCAACATTTATTTACTCAATGTATTCAAAATATTTGAAAATGTGCCGTTTACAAACTCACCAGGTTGTACAAAAAATAGAACTACATCCACTTTAGTTCTTGCGACTATCAACTTGCAAGACTGAGCAAGAACTGCAGTAACTTAACAGTGGTGGCGGAAGCATTTTTTCATTGGTCAGGCAAATTCACACCTTCTATTTTCATAGCTCATTTTGTATTAAAGGAACAATGTTATTAAAATTTGAATTTGAAATAATAAAAGAAAATTAATGATTAGTGTGGTACCAGGCAGGCGTCACGACGAGAATGGGAAAGAGAAGAAGAAAGAAAGAGAAGAGAGCAGGAAGAAGAGAAAGAACAAAGAACATTAATTAGCTAGTTACGTGTAGAACTTTGTGTGTGCGTCATTGTGTATTTTAGTATTATAAGCAGTGCGGTGTGCGTGTGCTAGAGTATTAGTGTCGTGTGCATATGTAATTTGTAAGTTTCCTGTTTCATTTGTGAGCATGCGTATGAGAGGGTTTTCATCTCATAAAAACCCTCTCCACTTCCTGTCAAACTGAGTTGTCCTATTCATAATCTTGTTTGTAGTTTTAATAATCTACTCTTGAGTTTGTGGCCACGGGAGGGTTTAGTCCTAATACGCTATCCCCCTTCTCAGTGCGCAGGAGTCTCCTGGTGGCAGCGACCTTTCACAGTTCCCCAGCACCACAATTGGCGGCAGCGGTGCTCCACTTCGGTCTAACCTCTGAAGTTTCGAGTCACAAGTTCTTTCCCCACGTGGTCGAGGTGTACCTACCTTGTGTGTCTTCTTGGTGTCTCCTTTGGACCTACTACTTCGATCGGCGACCGTGTCTCGACCCGACACGTCAAGAGACTATAAACTTTTATGTGTATCGAGTTTTTGTGGTATTTTCGTGTAATTCGCAATTTGTCTGTGTTATTTCTTTGTGCAAATCTTTATTTTCTTATTATTTTTCTTTCTTCCAGGGCAGCGGACATTTCCACTGTACTGACTGTGTATGTCAGGGCCTGGTCGAGTGAGGAGAGAGAGGCAGTGCAGGAATCGGTCGAAATTCGGTACCTATACAGATTCTGAACAGGAGCATTCGGACTCTGGGGTCTCTTCTGTAGTGCGGAGAGTAGTGAGTGAGAGCGACATATCTTCAACATCACTGCGGACGGTGTTAGAAACAGCAATCGACGACATGAGTGACAAGGAGGACGCGGTGGCCCCGGCATTAATCACCAGGGAACCAAGCAGAGTCAGAAGCAAAGGAGGCGCAGAGGCAGCCCTCCATCGGAGCGAAAGTAGGCCTAGCAGACGGCCAGAGTGCAAAACGAGAGAGAGAGGAGGTAGGGACACTAGTCGTCTCTCCTCAAAGTCAAGACGTGAGAGTGCCCGCAGACCCCCAAGGGAAGAAGCGGAGGAAGAAGAAGAACTGAGCGAAGAGGACGTAGAGTCAGTGGCGTCCTACGCAGATGGTGATGACAGAGAGGACCCAGTAGAAGCGAATGGAGCGAAACTGGACCTCCTGATCAAGGCGATGACCCTGCAACTGGAAAAGAAAAAGACGTCAGCGGACAGTGAGTATGTATCAAAGGAGATACAGTCTATTGCTTCCTATAGGGATACGGATGAAATACACCATTACATCCTTTCCCTGGAAGCCGACCTCAAAGATTTGGAAGTGCCCCTGAAAAGATGGAAGAGGGTGTTGATCAGAAAGCTGACACCTAAGGCTCGAAAGACAATCAGAGACTTCGTTAGCGAGTCCACCTGCACTTACGACGAGTTGAAGAGAGCCCTTATTAAGAAGTTGGGCCCAAGCAGAACAACCATAATGGACAAACTGTTTGGAATATCTGACAGAGACCTCAAAAGGATGGATCCAGCGGCGCGGGTTCAGTACTACAGAGGGTATATGGATAGACTTCTACTTACGAATACGTCAGCGGAAGCTCTGGCCCTCACCATCGTTACTGGCATGTTCAGACAGTCACTGTACCCGTCGGAGAAGTGCCTACTGGAGGCCTGCTCCATCTCTTCCTACGAGGACCTGTTGGACGCGGCGGAAGTTCTAACGTCGGGTGGCAGAAAATCACAGGATAGGTATGAGAGGAGAGAGGGTGGTAGTGACAGAAGTTACAGTGGTAGTGGTAGAGGTGAGAACAGCAGGTCGTTTAACACAGAAGGGATAAGGTGTTTTAAATGTCAAGGGTATGGGCATCGTGCGTATGATTGTAGGAGGAGTGGCAGCTCCTTCACATACACTTGCTTTGTTTGCAACGAGCAGGGACACAAATCTATTGATTGTCCCAATAGAGCAGATAACGTTAGTAAGGAGAGTGGGAAGACTAATGATAAACCTAATGCCAAAAAGCATAATACCAAAAGCCAAGCTGGAGTCACAGACGAACATACACTGTTTGAATTCCAAGGCAAGTGCAACGGTACAGATTGCTATTTCCTGCCCGACACGGGAGCGGTTGTCTCCCTGGTCTCTGAAGACTTGGTGGGTCCGTCCAATTACACGGGCGAATATAGCAATCTGGTGCTGGCAGACGGTCAGGTTATACGTCGACCTATGGTAACGGTAGAGATAGAGTTGATGGGAAAACAGTTCACCCAAACGGCCGCGGTGAATCATGACAAAAAGAGGCAGAGATTTGTGTTCTTTGCTTCTCCTCCTAGTAGTGAGGGTGAGGCACTGGTCACTCTTAGGGCTATGTGCCTGAGAGAGGAGAGGCGTCACACGTTGTCACCTGGTGAACAGACTGCTACACATTCTGTTTCTCCAGTCTCCGCTGTTATGACGCGGGCAGCTAGTAACTTGGCAGCCCAACGAGTAACAGAGCAGGAGACAGCAGAGAACATAGTGACAGTTCCTGAGGGAGCTGAGAGTGAGAGCGAGCCCAGCGAGAATTCCAGTGTGGGTTTGCAAGATGTGGCTACACCTCCTGAGGTTGTGATTGAACCAAAGGAGAGAGTTGAGTGTGAGAAGACAACAGTGAGCAATAGTAGTTTGAGGAATAGTGATGAGGAGTGGGCTGGTAAAGAAAAAGAGAAGGGTATGGTGGAAGATGATGTACTGGTTACTTTGGGATGTCCTGACTTGGTAGAGGAATCAGTGAATAATAATATTAAGGTTGAGGTTAATAATGATGACTCCTTGAAGGCAATTAGAGATTTGGCGGGCAGGAGACAAAATGGGTATTTTTGGAGTAATGGGTTGTTATTCCACAACATCGTCGACACCTTAGGCGACGAACGTTGTCGATTGGTAGTTCCCAGATCTAGGAGACGAAATGTTTTGAGACTTGCTCATGAGAAAGGGCATATAGGTGCTAAAAAGATGCGGGAGATTATTAATCGTAATTTTAGTTGGCCTGGCCTGGGAAAAGATATTATTAACTGGGTTAATCATTGTGAAGTGTGTGCTAGGATTAATAAGAGTGGTGGGAGACAGGCAACTATGGTGGAGAGGCCTATAGTCAGAGTGCCTTTTGACTCAGTGGCCTTTGATTTGGTGGGGCCCCTACCCAAGGCCAAGGGAGGGGTGAAATACATACTGACATATGCGTGCATGGCCACCAGATGGCCAGAAGCTGTGCCACTTAAGAATGTGACAGCGGAAGCGGTCGCGTCCGGGATGACTACCATCATCTTCAGGACCGGCCTGCCTTCCAGAATACTGACGGACAGAGGCACTGTCTTTGTCGGCAAGTTATGCGACAAGCTGTGCGAAGTCATTGGGTGTGACCTAATCCACACATCCCCCTATAGGCCACAATCCAATGGTGTCCTTGAGCGCCTCCACGGCACGCTCAAACCAATGCTTGCGAAGGCAGTGGAAAAGGGCATCGATTGGGCTGACTTTCTGCCAATGGCCCTGTTCACACTAAGACAGGTGACCAACCGCTCAACGGGCTTCTCACCCCACGAGCTGGTCTTTGGTAGACAAATGGTGGGACCCTTAGACTTGCTATACTCTGGGTGGGTGGACAAGGATTATGATGATTTGGATGTTTGTGAGTGGGTGTGTCAACTACAGGACAAGCTAGATCTGATCCATGACATGGCGAGTGCACAGGAGATTGAGACTATCGAGAAACGGGTGGAGAGCTTTGACAAAAACAAGGTGGAACGAGAGTTTGATGTTGGGAGCGAAGTCCTTCTGAGAGTGCCAGGGCTAAAGGCAGCCTTGTCGGCTTCGTGGGAAGGCCCCTATGTGATCTCACAAAAAGTCTCGAGAGTTACGTACAGGATTAAGAAACCTGAGTCGGAACACGAGAGAATTGCCCATATCAACAACCTGAAAAGGTATTGTGCGGGGGAGAAATTGAAATTAGTTGCGGGAATAAGCGTTGTTGCTGAGGAGGATGTAGAAATGGAGAAGTGGGTTGAGAGGAAAATTTTGGGTAGTGCATTGTGTGATGGGTATTGTGAGGAGGAAATTGGTAATTGTTTGGAGAGGCATAGTGAGTGTTTTAGCAATAAACCTGGGTTGTGTGTGAGAGGTGTTTGCAAAATAGTTCTAGAGGAAGGTGCCAATGTAGTGAATATCCCCCCTAGAAACATTCCAGTGAGGATAAAAGAAGATGTAGAGGCGGAAATACGTATATTACTGGATGATGGGATTATTGTACCCAGTGATTCTGAATGGTGCAGCCCTATCGTCCCGGTGAGGAAGAAAGATGGCAGTGTACGATTGTGCGTTGATTTCAGGGAACTCAACAAGGTGACCCCTTTGCGGAGATTTTGGCTTCCCTCTTTGAGAGAAATTTTGGACGAGGTTGGGCCCAGTGCAGTATTGTCGAAATTAGACCTGACATCTGGGTTCCATCAGGTAATAATGGATAAAGATTCGAGTGAACTAACTACTTTTGGGTGTTCACTAGGGAAATTCAAATTCGTAAGGATGCCGTTTGGACTTAAAAATGCGCCCGCGGTATTCCAGGCAGTGGTGGAGGAGGTGTTAAAACCTGTTAAAGAGATTAGCAGAAACTACATAGACGATGTGGTTGTTTTTAGTAAAGATTGGAAGAGGCATTTGGTGGACTTGGGAAAGGTTTTGGATGTGTTGAGAAAGGCAGGGTTGAAGGTGAAAAGGTCGAAATGCGAGTTTGGCAGAAGGACTATGGAGTATTTGGGACACCAGATTGGGGATGGGAAGTTGGGTATTCCGGAGGCAAGGGTGTGTGCGTTGAGGGACTATGACAAGCCGGTGACTAAGAAACAAATGAGGGCGTGTCTAGGGACTTTCAGCTACTACCGGGAATTCATCCCTGGATTTGCCAGCCACTCTGCCCTCCTCACTCCCAGCACGGCTCTGGCAGCACCCCACAAGGTCGTATGGACAGTGGAGATGGAAACTGCCTTTGGTAAGTTAAGAACTTTATTGTCTAACGCTGTTGTTTTATTTGTTCCCTTGAGAGATGATGACCTGGTGATCTACACGGATGCAAGCGGAGGCGGAATTGGCGGATGTCTACACGTTATCAGAGGAGACAAAGAGTTGCCAGCTGCATTTTACAGCCGACAACTTCGAGGCGCGGAATCGAGGTACTCAGTTACGGAGTTGGAATCTCTGGCTATCTTGGTAAGCCTGAGGCACTTCGATCACTACGTTTACGGAGCGAAAGTGAAAATCGTGACGGACCACAGGGCGTGTCTAGCCCTGAACACCAGCAACCACCTAAACAAAAGACTCATGAGGATGGCGCTGAAGATCCAGCAGTATGATGTGGAGATAGAATATCGACCTGGAAAATTAAACGGCAACGCGGATGGCCTGAGTAGGCAAAACTATGTGGAAGAAGAAGACGACGCCTCGCCTGGACCTGGTGGTTTTCAGCTTGTCCCTACGGCCCAAGGCTTGCCGGGGGGGCCTGTGGTACCAGGCAGGCGTCACGACGAGAATGGGAAAGAGAAGAAGAAAGAAAGAGAAGAGAGCAGGAAGAAGAGAAAGAACAAAGAACATTAATTAGCTAGTTACGTGTAGAACTTTGTGTGTGCGTCATTGTGTATTTTAGTATTATAAGCAGTGCGGTGTGCGTGTGCTAGAGTATTAGTGTCGTGTGCATATGTAATTTGTAAGTTTCCTGTTTCATTTGTGAGCATGCGTATGAGAGGGTTTTCATCTCATAAAAACCCTCTCCACTTCCTGTCAAACTGAGTTGTCCTATTCATAATCTTGTTTGTAGTTTTAATAATCTACTCTTGAGTTTGTGGCCACGGGAGGGTTTAGTCCTAATACGCTATCCCCCTTCTCAGTGCGCAGGAGTCTCCTGGTGGCAGCGACCTTTCACAGTTCCCCAGCACCACAATTAGCTCAAGTTAAAATGATCCAAAAATTCTTCCTGCGCTCACTTTAAATTCATGTTTGCAACTTAACTGACTTCTCTGGACAGTACTGCTCCAGTACGCTACCGCTGGAGTCGCCACAGGATGCCATACCAGTTCAGGTCGAATTCAACTGGTAAGTATCGTTATATACAGTTCTCTTCTATAAATATCACTGCGCATGCACATGAAATATAAAGAACAAGAGCCGACGTAGAGCGGTTAAGTAAATAGTCTCGGTTAAGTAAATAGTCTCGCTGGCGAGACTGAAATAGTCACGCAGTTATGAAAAAGCAGTTATGAATAAATTGGTCAGGCACTTATGAAAAATATTGGTCCGGCACTTGCCGGGTCTGCCGGGCCAGTTCCGCCGCCACTGCTTAATTTATGCAAAACCTTGAGAAAGATTCAGCCTTTGAACTTACCAAATTTATTTGCAAGAGTGCAAGAAGTTCCATAGCTTAACTGCCTGGCTAAACCTTATAAGGTTTTATATAAAAAATCATGCAGCTAAACTTACTAAGATCTTGCTAACTCTTGCTAGTTTAATCTTGTAAGAGTGTGCAAGAACTGCCATAGTTTAAATATATGTGAGCGGGTCTGGGAAAAGGGACCTTACGGCGCAAAAATTGAAATTGAGATATAGGCTCCAGAAGTAAGTCATCGGAAAAATTCTTTCTTTCTCCTATTTTTGTTTTTTGCAGAATTAGTTTTAGTGACCCTTACTCTAAGTCTATGCCAAATTTCGCATGTCAAAACGACTTAAAAGACCCCAAGCGTGCCGTGAAAAGACAAGCTACTTTTTATTCTCTCTCATTCTCGAAGTACAATAAACGGTGAATGGGCGGAGTTTCAAACTAGCAGCTAAAAAAAAACGGCATAGCTTTGAGACTACTGCATGCACTCTACAGCTTACATTTGGCTTAAAGTTTACCGCTACAGCGAATAGAGCAGCCAAGGATTCCAACAAGACAGGCTCCGAGACGCTCTGAAAGCTAAAAAGAACTCTACGCAAACTTCGTTAGTCGCCGAAAAAGCGGCTGTACGATATAATTGCGTATGCGGAGTACGCCGTTAAGTATACGGAAACGTTAATTATACCGGAAGTGGAAATTCAATTTATGTTTTCTCGATTTCTAGTTCAATTGCTTTGCTGAATAGGGCCCAGTTCAACTGCCAGTTTCTCTGCGTGTCGAAGGTTTTACCCTCCAGTATTTTAGCACTAAGTTGAGATAAATTGTATCTTTTTATTAGCATAAAAAACTCAATATTTTTGATTTGCGCCATAAGGTCCCTTTTCCTAGACCCACTCACATATGCAAGATCTTGAAATATTCTACATGGATAAAAAATACAAGATTTTGCAAGAAAATCAAGCAACTAAGCCTACTAAGATCTTGCTAATTCTTGCTAGTTTAATCTTGTAAGAGTGTGCAAGAACTGCCATAGTTTAAATATATGCAAGATCTTGAAAGATTCTACTTGGATAAAAAATACAAGTTTTTACAAGAAAATAACGCAACTAAACCTCCAAAGATCTTGCTAATTCTCGCAAGTTTAATCTTGTAAGAGTGTGCAAGAACTGCCTAGCTTAAATGTTTGCAAGATCTTGAAAAATTCTACCTTGTTCAAAACTGACAAGATTGTACAAGAAAAATCTCAATAAGTATACTTACTCAGATCACTAATGATCTTGCTAATTTAAACTTGCAAGAGTGTGCATGATTTTCATGGCTTTTATTTATGTGAGATCTTGTATTATCTTTCATTCATAAGAATAATACAAAGATCGTTTTAGTATATACTCTTGTAAGATCTTTATAGATCTTGCTTGCATTAATTGGACTTGTAAACATTTTAAGCAAGATCATTCCAAAGTTTGCAAGATATATCTTACAAATATGACATAAGATACTACAAGATTGAACTTGATTGACATTCTTGCATGATCTG